>Ga0208355_1001376_pt1 | contig 10623 bp, 7 predicted proteins | sample NGESurdeep072012_6_FD_184458 | JGI IMG/M metagenome (GOLD analysis project Ga0208355, IMG submission 184458) | Arctic peat soil microbial communities from Barrow, Alaska - NGEE Surface sample 210-3 deep-072012 (SPAdes) | ecosystem: Environmental > Terrestrial > Soil > Wetlands > Peat ...
TCTCGGCCTCTTCCTCGTCCTTGTCTAGCGCGTACATCAGCTCGGAGGCGAGGATCTTCTTGGTGCGGGTGAACATCTGCTTCTCGCCCGTGGACAGCCCCTTCTCGCTCTCGCGCAGCGAGAGGTTGCGGACGACCTCGGCCAGCTCGTAGATGTCGCCGGTCTTGATCTTGTCGCGGTTGTGCTTGAAGCGTCGGTTCCAGTTCTTCGGCATCTCTGAGACCTCGTCGCGCAGCACGTCGAGGACCTTCTTGACCGTTTCCTCGTCGATGACCCTGCGCAAACCCGCCAGAGCCGCGTTCTCGGTGGGGACCCGAACTGTCATGTCGTTGTGGAGGATCTTGATCGTGAGGTACTCACGGCGTTCGCCGAGGATCTCCATCTCCTCCTTCTTCAACACCTTCCCCGCGCCGTGATGCGGGTAGACGACGTGGTCACCGAGCTCGAACTCGATGAACTCGACCTCGCGGGTGACCTCGATGTCCTCTGTCAGGGTTGCTTCTTCAGTTGCTTGTGCCGGAATGGGTGTCCTCCTTCGTTGCGAGCGACCGATGGGCCGACCCGTGATTCAAGTCTGTAGGTAGCGATCCACGAGGTTGAGCTCCTGCAGGCGGCGCAGCCCCTCGCGGATGTCCTTGGCGCGGATCTCGCCCACGCCCTCCACCTCCTCGAGCTCGACGTCGCTGGCTGCCAGCAGCTCATCCAGGCCGCCGAACTCGCTGACGATGTGCGAGACGACGAGCCTGGGCAGCCTGGGGATGCGTCCGAGGACGCGAAAGCCCCGCGGCGAGACCGGGTAGTCGAGCGTGTTCAGCTTGCGGTCGTAGCCGAGCAGCTCGGCCAGCCGGCCGAAGTCGAGCAGGTTCTGGTGGGCGAGCCGCCCGATCTCCTCAAGGGCGGCCGCAAAGGCCTCGTCGGAGTAGCTGGCGAGGTAGTCCCGCACCAGCGCTGACTTCTCGGCGGCGGCGCCGACCATGGTCTCCTCCAACTGCATCTCGATCAGGCGGCCCTCGCTGCCCAGCTCGACGATGTAGCGCTCGATCTCCACCGCCATGCGAGTGACCAGCTCGGAGCGCTGGAGCACCGTGAGCACGTCGTGGAGCGTGGTCCCGCCCTCGAACTCCAGGGCGGTGAGCCGGGTGGAGACCTGGTCCAGGCGGCTGCGGAACTTGTCCAGCGTGGCCAGCGCCTGGTTGGCCTTGGCCAGCACGATGGGAATGTCCTCGAGGATGTACTTGGCCCCGTCGACGTACACGGAGACGACCTCGCGGCGCTGGGAGACGGCGATCACGAGCGCGTCCGTCTGCTTGGAGACGCGCTCCGCGGTCCTGTGCCTGGTGCCCGTCTCATGCGAGAGGATCGTCGGATCGGGCATCAGCTGGACGTTCGCCATAGTGATCTTGGTGGCGTTCGCATTGAGGATGATCGCACCGTCCATCTTTGCGATCTGGTACAGGAACGCAGGCGTGTAGTCGATGTCGAGCTTGATCCCGCCCGAGTTCAGGAAACTGAGGTCCTCCGGCTCGCCGATGACGATCAGACCGCCGGTGCGCGCATTCAGGATGCTCTCGATTCCCTCCCGCAGCGCGGTGCCGGGCGCGATCATCTCCAGCGCCCTCATGAGTCCTGGATCCGGGCCTACTTCGTTGTCTAGATCTTCGCCGGATCGTGGAGCCACATGCCCAATTCTAGGACATTTAGCAATCCGTTAGCAGTCCCTACACCGTCTCCAAACCTGCTAATGGGGCTCCCGATCCCCGCTCTCCTCGCCCACAGGCACGAGCTGCGCCCCCGCATCGGGCGCCGTGCGCAGCACGCGCGGCGCGGCAACCGGCCCGGGTTCGCCCACCAGGGCCACCGGCGAGCCGCCCCGCTCGGCGTTTGGCCGCGCCCGGCCGTTGCCCGACCCGGAGGGAAGCGCAGCCGCCAGAGCCTGTCGCAGGGTCGCCACCTCGCACGCCGAGGCGCCGCTGTCCGCGGGCGCGATCACGCCTTGCAGGCCGTGCTTGGCGGCCTCTTGCAGGCGGCGCTCGGGATGGCCCACCCAGCGCAGCTCACCTGTCAACCCCAGCTCGCCGAAGCATCCCCTTGGAGTGCCTTTCAGCGGCACGCCGCGGCTGGCGCTTGCGACCGCCAGCGCGACCGCCAGGTCACAGCCCGGCTCATCCACCCGCACGCCGCCCACCACGTTCACGAACACGTCCGCGCCGCCCGTGCGCACGCCGCCGTGGCGCCCGAGGATCGCCAGCACGAGCGCCAGCCGGTTGCGGTCCAGGCCCGAGACGACCCGGCGGGGCTGCTCGAGCTCGGAGGGCGCGACCAACGCCTGGACCTCCACCAGCAGCGGCCGCGAGCCCTCCATCGCCGCCAGCACCACGCTGCCGGGGGCGCGGGTCGCCTCGGCGACGAAACGCGCGGAGGCGTCGAGCACCTCGACCAGGCCGCCCTGGCGCATCTCGAACAGGCCCGCCTCGTTGGTCGATCCGAAGCGATTCTTCAGCGCGCGCAGCTCGCGGTAGGGACGCTCGCGCTCGCCCTCGAACTGCAGCACGCAGTCCACAAGGTGCTCGAGCACGCGGGGGCCCGCCAGCGCGCCGTCCTTGGTCACGTGGCCCACCAGGATCACCGCCACGCCCTGTGCCTTGGCCAGCTGCATGATCCGCGCGGCCACCTCGCGCACCTGGCCCACCGAGCCGGGGGCGCCGGAGAGCTCTGAGGCGCCGAGGGTCTGCACCGAGTCGATCACGCATGCCTCCGGCGCCTCCGCGGCGATCGTGTCCAGGACCGCGTCGAGATCTGTCTCCGCGAGGATCGGCACCCCCAGCGCACCGGGGGCAAGGCGCTCGGCGCGCAGCCTGACCTGCTCCGCGGACTCCTCGCCGCTGACGTACAGGGTCCTGTGGCCCGCCTGCTGAAGGTGTCCGAGAACCATGTTGGTGAGCGTTGACTTGCCGATCCCGGGAGATCCGCCGAGCAGCACCAGCGAGCCCGGCACCAGCCCGCCGCCCAGCACCCGATCGAGCTCGCCGATGCCGGTGGACATCCGCTTGACCGCCGCCGCCCCCACCTCCCTCAGCGGCACCGACCTGAGCGCGGGCGGGGAGCCGTTGGCGGCGCGGGCCGCGCGCCGGGACTTGCCGCCCGCACGGGCGTCCGCGCGCGCCGGGCGCACGCTCTCCTCCACCAGCGTGTTCCATGCCTCACAGCCCGGGCACTGTCCGTGCCACTGGGCCGACTGGAAGCCGCACTGGGAGCACACCTGGACTGTGGTGCGAGCCATCGACCCAGCCTACGGGCCGGGGGGGACGGCTGGGTCGTCGCGCCCGACCTCGGCGCTGCGCCGCTCGAACAGCAGCACGTCGCGCCAGCGCCCGTCGGGCATCCGCCCGATGCGCTCGCGCACGCCCACCAGCCTGAAGCCGGCGCCCTGGTGCAACGCCACGCTGGCGGCGTTCTCGGGGAAGATGCCCGCCTCCAGGGTCCAGAAGCCCGCCGTCTCGGCGCTCTCCACGAGACCGCTCAGCAGCGCCCGGCCGACGCCGCGACGGGCGTGCTCGGGCGCCACGTAGACGCTCACGGCCCCCACTCCCCGATAGACCTCGCGGGGCGAGACGGGCGTCAGCGCCGCCCATCCGAGCACCTCCCCACCGGCTCCTCGTGCGATCACCGCGGGATAGCCGGCCCGCTTGCGCGACCATTCCTCCCACGGCGGCGGCTCGGCCTCGAACGTCGCGTTTCCGCCTGCGATCCCCGCCGCGTATATGCGCGCCGCCTGCGACCAGTCCTCGGCCGTCAGCGGCGTCAGAGCAATCTGCTCGTCGTGAGTGCTCAGCTGCGCGCGCCTACTGCTCGTCGGCGGGAGGCTGGCTCTCCACGGGCGTCTCGCCCTCGGCAAGCTCCTCGACACCGGCGCCTTCCGCGCCCACGCCCACGGGCGTCTTCTGCTTCTTGGGCTTGACGATCGAGAGGCGCACCTCGCCCTCCTGCTCGCCCTCGGCCGGGTCCACCACGACGGTCGCCCCGGGAGTCAGCTGCTCGCGCAGCACGAAGTCCGCGAGGGGATCCTCGATGTAGCGCTGGATCGCCCGGCGCAGCGGCCGCGCTCCCATCGCCGGATCCCAGCCCTTTTCGACCAGCAGGTCCTTGGCGGGCTCGGTCAGCTCCAGCTGCAGCTCGCGCTCGGCCATCGACTCGCGGATGCGCAGCAGCAGCAGCTCGACGATCTGCTTGATCTCCTCCTTCTGCAGCTTGTGGAAGACGATCACGTCGTCGATGCGGTTGAGGAACTCGGGGCGGAACACTTTCTTCAGCTCGCCCATGATCCTGTTCTTCATGTCGTCGTAGGTGATGCCCGTCTCGTCGTCGGAGACCGCGAACCCGAGCGGCGTGTTGCGCGCGATCTCCGCAGCGCCGATGTTGGAGGTCATGATCACGATCGCGTGCCTGAAGTCCACCGTGCGCCCCTGGGCGTCGGTCAGCCGGCCGTCCTCGAGGATCTGCAGCAGGATGTTGAACACATCCGGGTGCGCCTTCTCGATCTCGTCCAGCAGCAGCACGCTGTAGGGCTTGCGCCGGATCGCCTCGGTCAGCTGGCCGCCCTCGTCATAGCCGATGTAGCCGGGGGGCGAGCCGACCAGCCGGGAGACGGCGTGCTTCTCCATGTACTCGGACATGTCGATCCGCACCAGCGCCTCGTCGTCGCCGAACAGGAACTCCGCCAGCGTGCGCGCCAGCTCCGTCTTGCCGACGCCGGAGGGGCCCAGGAAGATGAACGAGCCGGTCGGGCGCTTGGGGTCCTTCAGGCCCGCGCGCGAGCGCCTGATCGCCTTGGAGATGACCTCGATCGCGGGGTGCTGGCCGATCACGCGCTTGTGCAGTTCGTCCTCCATGCGCATCAGCTTCTGCGTCTCGGCCTCGGTCAGCTTGAACACGGGGATGCCCGTCCACATCGAGACGATGTCCGCGATCTCCTCCTCGCCGATCGCGGGGCGCTCGCCCGCCTCGCCCGATTCCCACGCCTGCTCGAGCTCGCGTTTCTTGTTGGTCAGCTTGCGCTCCTTGTCGCGCAACGCAGCCGCCTTCTCGAACTCCTGCGCCTCGATCGCCGCCTCCTTCTCGCGGCGGGTGGTCTCGACTTCACCCTCCAGCTCGCGGTTGGCGGGCGGGGAGGTCATCGACTTGATGCGCATCCTGGAAGCCGCCTCGTCGATCAGGTCGATCGCCTTGTCGGGCAGGAAGCGGTCGGAGATGTAGCGGCTGGCCAGTTCGCCGGCGGCGCGCAGGGCCTCGTCGGTGATCTGCACCTTGTGGTGCTGCTCGTAGCGGTCGCGCAGGCCCCTGAGAATCTCGACGGTCTGGTCGATGGTGGGCTCGTCCACGCGAATCTGCTGGAAGCGGCGCTCCAGCGCGGAGTCGCGCTCCAGGTACTTGCGGTACTCGTCCAGCGTGGTGGCGCCGATCGTCTGCAGCTCGCCCCGGGCGAGCGCCGGCTTGAGGATCGAGGCCGCGTCGATCGCGCCCTCGGCCGCGCCCGCGCCGACGAGGTTGTGGAGCTCGTCGATGAACAGGATGATGTCGCCGCGCTGGGTGATCTCCTTCATCACCTTCTTCAGGCGCTCCTCGAACTCGCCCCGGTACTTCGATCCGGCCACCAGGGCGGCCAGGTCGAGCGTGTAGATCTGCTTGTTCTTCAGCAGCTCCGGAACCTCCGAGCTGGTGATGCGCTGCGCCAGGCCCTCGACCACGGCGGTCTTGCCCACGCCCGGCTCACCCACCAGCACGGGGTTGTTCTTGGTGCGGCGCGAGAGAATCTGCATGATCCGCTCGATCTCCGTCTCGCGGCCGACGCACGGGTCGAGCTTGCCCTCGGCGGCCAGCTTGGTCAGGTTCCGCCCGAACTGGTCGAGCAGCTTGGAGGACTTCTTGCCCTCGCCGGGCCCCGCGCCCGCGCCCGCGCCCGCGCCCGCCCCGCCTGACTGTCCCTGACGGCGCCCGCCGGGACCGGAGAGCATGCGGATGACCTCGTTGCGAATCTTCTCCGAGTCGGCGTCGAAGTCGAGCAGGATGCGGGCGGCGACGCCCTCGTTCTCGCGCACCAGCCCGAGCAGGATGTGCTCGGTGCCGATGTAGTTGTGGCCGAGGCTCAGCGCCTCGCGCAGCGCGAGCTCGAGCACCTTCTTGGCGCGCGGCGTGAACGGAATCTGCCCCGAGGTGACCTCCTCACCGGAGCCGACGATCCGCACGACCTGCGCGCGCACCCGCTCGACGGTTATGTCCAGGCTCTCCAGCACGCGCGCCGCAAGACCCTCCTCCTCGCGCAGCAGCCCAAGGAGGATGTGCTCGGTGCCGATGTAGTTGTGCTTGAGCGTTCGCGCCTCCTCCTGCGCGAGGACGACCACCTGACGGGCCCGTTCGGTGAATCGCTCGAACATTGTGTGATTCCTTCCTGCTAGGACGGTGCCTCAAGAAGCTTGGTGGTCCAGATGACGCCTCTTGGAGCAGTCTACCAATCGGTCACCCTGCTCCAACAGGGTCATCGACAGCGTGGGGGTGCGGCTTGATCGCCGAGCCCGCGGCCCACGCCCCGAGCGGCTCGCGGCCGATTCCGCGGCGCTCGCGGGCGCCCCGCCGGAAGCTCAGTCGCGCATCGCCGGGAACAGCACGACCTCGCGGATCGAGTCGCGTCCCGTCAGCAGCATCACCAGGCGGTCGATGCCCAGCCCAACCCCTCCGGCGGGCGGCATCCCCTGCTCGAGCGCCTGCACGAACAGCTCGTCGTAGGGCTGGAACTCCTCCTCGCCGAGCGTCTCCAGTCGCCGCTGGGCCTCGAAGCGCTCGCGCTGCGCGTCCGGGTCGATCAGCTCGCTGAACGCGTTGGCTATCTCCATGCCCCCCGCGAACGCCTCCCAGCGCTCCACCAGCCCCCGTTGTGAGCGGTGCTCGCGCGCGAACGGTGAGAGCTCGACGGGGTAGTCGGTGACGAATGCGGGCTGCTGCAGGGACGGCTCGACGAGCTTGGAGAGCAGGTCGTCGGCCAGCTGGAACCACTCCTCCCCGTTGATCTGGACGTCGATGTCGAGCGTCGCGATCGCCGCCCGCAGCTCGCCGACGTCGCGGTGCGCGTACACGTCGATCCCGGTCCTCTCCTCGATCGCCCGCTGGAACGTCACGCGCCGCCAGGGCGCGGCGAAGTCGAGCTCGCCCGCGTAGTCGACCGCGCGCGCCGCCCGACGCACGAGCTCTTCCAGTCGCGCCGCCGCGGCGTGGTAGTCGGCGTAGGCCTCGTAGAACTCGACCATCGTGAACTCCGGGTTGTGCTTGGTCGAGACGCCCTCGTTGCGGAAGTCCTTGCCCAGCTCGTAGACGCGCTCGAGCCCGCCGACGATCAGCCGCTTGAGGTAGAGCTCGGTGGCGATCCGCAGGTAGAGGTCCCGCTCGAGCTCGTTGTGGTGGGTCAGGAACGGGCGCGCGATCGCGCCGCCGTAGAGCGGCTGCAGCACGGGCGTCTCGACCTCGATGAAGCCCTGCTCGTCGAGGTAGGCGCGCACGGCCGCGATGATCCGGGCGCGGTCGACGAACAGCCTGCGGGTGTCCTCGTTGGCGATCAGGTCCAGCTCGCGCCGCCGGTGACGGGTCTCCACGTCGGTCAGCCCGTGGTGCTTGTCCGGCGGCGGTCGCAGCGCCTTGGCCAGCACCTGGAAGGAGTCGACGCGTAGCGTCAGCTCGCCGTGCCTGCTGCGCAGGACGGCTCCGTCGACGCCGATCAGGTCGCCGAGGTCGAGGGACAGCAGGCGGTCGAAGGCCTCCCGCTCGAGCACGTCCAGGCGCGCGTGCAGCTGGATCTTCCCGCTGCGGTCGACGAGGTCCAGGAAGGCCGCCCTGCCCGCGCCGCGCCGCGCGAGGATCCGGCCGGCGACCCGGTGATTGTCCTCGGTCTCCTCGCCGCTCTCCAGCTGCTCGTAGGCGGCAAGCACATCCGCGATCGGCTCGGTGTCCGGGAAGGCGTACGGGAACGCGCTCGCGTCGGACTCGCGCAGGCGCTCGGCCTTGGCGCGCCGCTCGGCGATCAGCTCCTTCAGCCCGTGCCGACCCGACTCGTGGGAGGGCGGGCGCTCCTCGCTTCCGCTCACGGCGGCGAGCCTACTGGAGGCCGACGTCGATCTTGGTGATCTTGAGCTTGCGCGCCGGTCCCCGGGGCACCTTCACGGCAACCGTCTCGTTGCGTTTGCGCCCGAGCAGAGCGCGCCCGACGGGCGACTCGTTGGAGAGCTTGTGCTCGTGCGGCTTGGCCTCGGCCGAGCCGACGATCGTGTAGCGCACGGACTTGCCCGTCTTCTCATCCTTGACGTGGACCACCGAGCCCACCTGCACGACGTCCGTGGACAGGTCCTTGGCCTGAATGACCGTCGCCATGCGGAGCTTCTCCTGCAGCTGCGCGATGCGGCTCTCGACCATCGCCTGCTCGTTCTTGGCGTCGTCGTACTCGGAGTTCTCGGCGATGTCGCCGAACTCCCTGGCCTCCTTGATGCGTTCGGCGACCTCGCGGCGCTTGGCGGTTGACAGAACCTCGAGCTCGGCTTTGAGCTTCTTCAGACCTTCGGGGGTGAGGATTACGTCCTTCGGCATGTGACCCTCGATCAGGGGTTGGTGTTCCGGTGGCCGCGACACACAAAACCCCGCTGTGAGCGGGGATGTCGCCTCCGGGGGGGTGCAGCGAGCGCAGCAGTATAGCGGGGCTCGTGGACCCCGTTGCACGGCTCAGGCCAGCTGGGCGGCGGTCGCGGAGGCGGGCGCCAGCAGGCGCCGCGCATCGGCGAGCGTCTCGGCGCTCTGCAGCGATTCCTGCAAGCGCTTCGCCACGCCCGAGTCGAGCTGCAGGCGCGCCACATACCAGGGGTAGAACTTGCGCAGGTAGCGCCCCGCGCGCTGCTCCCCGAGGTGCTCCACGGCGCGATCGATGGTCCAGTCCAGCTCGGTCGTCACCTCCTCCCGGGTCGGGCCCTGTGTGCGGCCGCGCACGAGCTGCGCGAACAGCCACGGGTTGCCCAGCGCGCCGCGGGCGAGCATCACCGCCGCGGCGCCCGTTCGGGCGAACACCTCGCGGACGTGCTCCGCGTCGTTCAGGCCCCCGGTGAGGATCACGGGCGCCGGCAGCGAGTCCACCAGGCGCGCCGCCAGCTCGTAGTCGGGCGCACCCTTGTGGTGAACAGCTGCGGAGCGGGGATGGAAGGCGATCGCCGCCACCCCCGCCTCGGCCACCAGGCGGTGCGCCAGCGCGAACCCGCTGGTGTCTCCCGCTCGCAGGCCGGAGCGCAGCTTGACGGTTACCGGTATCCCACCCGCGGCGGGGTCTCGAGCTGCCTCGTGCGCTCCCTCGACGGCCGCACGCGCGACTGCGACCGCGCGATCGGGGTCCGCCAGCAGCGCCGCGCCGGCGCCCGTCCTCTGCACCTTCGGCACGGGGCAGCCCATATTGATGTCGATCGCGTCCGCGCCCAGCTCGGCCACGTGGGCGACGGCCGAGCGCATCATCGCGGGGTCCTCGCCGAACAGCTGGATCGAGACCGGGCCGTGCTCGCGCTCGCGCGGGTCGATCCGCAGCATCTCCCTGCAGGTCTTCTCGTTGCCGTAGTGGATGGCGTGCGAGGAGACCATCTCCGAGACGGCCATGCCCGCGCCGTAGCGCTTGGCCTGCAGGCGCACGAACCAGTTGCCGATCCCCGCCAGCGGAGCCAGCATCACGCGATTGGGCACTCGCAGCGAGCCGAGCGTCCACGGGTCGGTCAGGGAATCGGCCTCGGGCATGCACGCCATTGTTGCGAGCTTCAGGCGTTGCGCTCGTACAGCAGGCGCAGCCCGGTGAGCGTGAGCAGGTCGTCAACCTCCTCGAGCTCCTCCGTGTAGGGCACCACCAGCCGTGCCAGGCCGCCGGTTGCGATCACGTCCGTGCGCTCTCCCAGCTCGTCGTAGAGGCGCCGCAGGATCGCGTCGATCGCGCCCGCGTAGCCGAACACCACGCCCGAGCGGATCGCGTCGATGGTGTTCTTGCCGATCACGCTGCGGGGCGGGGCGAGATCGACCTTGGGCAGCCGCGCGCCGCGTTCGGAGAGCGCTTCGAGGGAGATCTCGATGCCCGTCATCAGCGCGCCGCCCACGTACTCGCCCTCGTGTGAGACCACATCGAAGGTGGTCGCCGTGCCGAAGTCCACGCACACAGCCCCGCCGCCGAAGCGCTCGCGGATGGCGACCGCGTTGACCAGCCGGTCGGCGCCGATCTCGCGCGGGTTGTCGTAGCGGATGGCCATCCCCGTCTTGGTGCCGGGACCGACCGCCAACATCTCGTGGCCGAGGTAGCGGCTCGCCATGGCCGTCCACTCGGGCTCGAGCTGAGGCACGGTGGAGGAGACGATCGACGCCTTGACATCATCGAAGCCGTATCCGCGCAGCCCCAGCAGGTTTCGCAGCGCGGCGCCGAGCTCGTCGGCGGTGGACTGGCGCACTGTGGCGAAGCGCCAGTGCTCCAGCAGCTGATCGCCACGGTAGGCCCCGAAGTGGGTCTGGGTGTTACCGACGTCGACGGCGAGCAGCATCGGCGACCATTATGCTCGGCGCCACCATGGCGGC
>Ga0208355_1001377_pt1 | contig 10619 bp, 10 predicted proteins | sample NGESurdeep072012_6_FD_184458 | JGI IMG/M metagenome (GOLD analysis project Ga0208355, IMG submission 184458) | Arctic peat soil microbial communities from Barrow, Alaska - NGEE Surface sample 210-3 deep-072012 (SPAdes) | ecosystem: Environmental > Terrestrial > Soil > Wetlands > Peat ...
GTGAGCTCGGGGAGCACGGCCTGGGCCATGCCGAGGCTGCCCGCAGGCACGGTGCGCCGGGTGGTCCGTGCTCCCGATCCGGTGCTGTCCATGCCCGGGCGTGACGTCGACCCGACAGAGGCCGCGACGATCGAGCTCGTCGCGGACCTGCTCGCCACTCAGCTGGTCTCGCCCGGTTGTGTCGGGCTGGCCGCCCAACAGGTCGGTGTCGCCGCGAGGGTGTTCAGCGTCGACGTCTCTGGCCATGCACGCACCGCACGTGTCACGGGCTGTTCGTGCTGTGCAACGCCGTGGTCGTCAGTGCCACTGGCCGCAGGCGCGGCCGTGAGGGCTGCATGTCGGTCCCTGACTTTACCGGGGACGTGGCCCGGGGCCGGCGTTTGGTCCTTCGAGGCCAGCTCCCGCTGACCGGGCAGTGGGTGGTGGTCAACACCGACGGTTTCGAGGCGGTGGCGCTGCAGCACGAGATCGACCACACCAACGGTCTGCTCTTCCTGGACCGGGTCAGCGGGGCGCACGGCATACATCCCCGTCGTACTTATCTGTAATCTGGCGTTTGTCCCCGTAGCCCAACGGCAGAGGCAGGCGACTTAAAATCGCTCCAGTGCGGGTTCGAGACCCGTCGGGGACACCACGAGCGGGGGCGTTCCGGCCGCGCCGGAGCACCCGGATCAGTGACAATCGAGCAACTAAGGCGGTGGCGGGGAACTTACTGGCATCGGCAACCTATATTCTGTGTGACACAACCGTCGGTACGGCGGCCCAACGTGGTGAGGAAGACGATGGCGAGCAACCCGGTGTTCAGCCGGATCGACAAGCAGATCAGGGCGGGCGACTATGCCGGCTTTGATCGGGGGCCCGTGGCCACCGGTAGGAGCACGGGAAGCGGAGTGCAGGACAACCTCAACTCAGGCCAGCTCCAGGACCTGTACAACCAGCCGTCGGCCGGCCCGGTGCAGATGCGCCGGGTGACCCTCGACGACGTGGTCATGAAGACCCTCGGGCTCTTCGCCATCGTCCTGGTGGTCGCAGCGGCCACCTGGTTCACCGTAGCCGGCCGCACCACGCTCAGCCTGCCGCTGATGTTGGCCGGCATGTTCGGCGGCCTGGGCGTCGGCCTGCTCGTTGCCTTCAGGAAGACCATCAGCGTGCCGCTGATCGTGCTCTACGCCGCGCTGGAAGGTGTCCTCGTCGGGGCGATCAGCCAGGTTTTCGCGAGCGAGTATTCAGGGCTCGTCACGACCGCTGTGATTGCCACGGTGTGCACCTTCGCCGGCATGCTCCTGGGCTACAAGTCCGGCCTGATCAAGGTGACCGACAAGTCCCGCCGGATCTTCGCCATGGCGATCATGGGCTACCTGCTCTTCGGCCTCGTCAACGTGGTCGCCGCGTTCATGGGTGTCGGCAGCGGCTTTGGCATCGGCGGCAAAGGGCCGATGGGCATCGCCGTCTCCGTGCTGGGGGTGGGCCTGGCGTCGTACTCGCTGGCAATCGACTTCGACTCGGTCGACCGAGCGGTCAAGGCCCAGCTGCCTGAGAAGTACTCGTGGCTCCTGGCTCACGGGTTCATCGTCACCCTGGTCTGGCTGTACCTCGAGTTCCTGCGTCTGCTGGCCCGCCTGCGCTAGTGACCCTTCCCCTGCGCCGGTGACCGTTCCTCAGCCTCCGAGATCACCTGTCCCCACGGAGGTCTGGGCCGAGCTACAGCGCGTGGTCCGGCGGTGGAGTCAGCTGCCGCTGGACCAGGCGCTGCTGTGCGCCGGCCGCGTCCGCGCGCTCGTGCAGTCTCTGGCCGACGAGGTCGCGCAGGCTACCGGCACACGGCGCTGCGTTGTTCCGGACTGTGGCCCGGAGGCACTGATGGACCAGCTCACCGTCATGGTCTATGACGCAAGCGCCGCCGCAGTGACCTCGACGCGCCCGTCGACTCTCGTGCAGGACCTGGTCACAGTGCGCCACGAGCTGCGCTGAGCGGGGCGCAGCCCCTGCAGGCCAGAGGTTCGCCTCAGCTGAGTCGCTCGAAGATGACGGCCATTCCCTGGCCACCGCCGATACACATCGTCTCCAGACCGAGCTGCCCGTCGCGGGCGGTCAGGCCGTTGAGCAGGGTCGTGGTGATGCGCGCGCCGGTGGCGCCGAACGGGTGGCCCAGGGCGATGGCGCCACCATGGACGTTGAGCTTGTCCGTGTCGATTCCCAGGTCGTCGACCGACGCCAGTACCTGCGCGGCGAAGGCCTCGTTCATCTCGATCAGGTCCATGTCGTCAATGGACATGCCTGCTCGAGCCAGGGCAAGGCGGGAGGACTCCACGGGACCCAAGCCCATGATCTCCGGGGACAGGGCGCTGACGGCGGTGGCCACGATGCGTGCCAGCGGAGTCAGGCCGAGGTCGCGAGCCCGGGCGTCGCTCATGATGACCAGCGCTGCCGCACCGTCGTTGAGCGGGCAGCAGTTGCCCGCGGTGACGGTCCCGGCCTCGCGGAACACCGGCTTGAGCGCCGACACGGCCTCGAGGGTGACACCGGCGCGTGGACCGTCATCTGTAGACACGACGCTGCCGTCCGGTGTGGTGATGGGGGTGATCTCGCGGGCGAAGAAACCATCGATGATGGCCTTCTCGGCGCGGTTCTGGCTGATGACGCCCCATTCGTCCTGACGTGCCCGCGAGATGCCGCGACTGGTCGCCACGTTCTCGGCGGTCTGGCCCATCGCGACGTAGATGTCGGGCAGCAGCCCCTGGTCGCGGGGGTCGGTCCAGATGGAGTTGTCGGCGGCCATCTGGGTACTGCGGGCCTGGGCTGCGGCGAACCTGGGGTTCTGGGTCTCGGCCTTGGCACCGCCGGGACCGGCGAAGTCGACATAGCGGGAGACGCACTCGACTCCGGCGCTGATGAACACCTCACCCTCGCCGGCCTTGATCGCATGGAAGGCCATCGCGGTGGTCTGCGCCGACGAGGCACAGAAACGGTTGACGGTGGCGCCGGGAAGGTGGTCGAAGCCGGCCAGCACCGCCACCACGCGGGCCAGGTTGGCGCCCTGCTCCCCCGAGGGCTCGGCGCAGCCGAGGTAGAGGTCCTGGATCAGCCGGGGATCCAGGCCGGGGACCTTGGCCAGGGCGGCGCTGAGCACGGTAACCGCCAGATCGTCGGGGCGCACGTCCTTCAGCGAGCCTTTGAACGCCCGGCCGATGGGGCTGCGGGCGGTGGAGACGATGACTGCTTCGGACATGATTCCTCTTTTTCCTTCTCGGTGATACCTCAGGGCACGTGGTGGCCGCTGCGCCCGGGGCCGACGTAGCGGTGATCTCGGCGTCGATGCTATTGCGGTGCGGCGGGTTCCGGGAGGTCCGCTTCGTCTTCTGCGGGCACGGATGTGTCGAAGGCCTCACCCAGGTCGGTCAGCTCGGAGCGGTCGGTGACTGGTCGGCGGTACCGGCGCAGGAGCATTGCCCAGCGGCCTCGGGGGCCGCGTGGCTGGCCCTCGACCGCCGTCGCGCTCACCTCGGTGCCGGCTTCGCGGACCGCCTGCCCGGCGGCAACCGCGACGGGCCCCACGCGCTCGCCGCGACGTGCGTCAGGCTGGCGGTCCATCTGGTTCGACCACAGGCCCAGGACGTCGCAGACGCTGGGCAGCAACGCTGAGGCCACCCGCGCGTAGCCGGCCGGCGACGGGTGGAACCTGTCGTGGCTGAACATCTCGCCGGAGGACTGGGCGAACTGCGGGCCGAGCAGGTCTCCCAGGGAGACCGTGCGGCCACCCGCCTCGACCACGGCCACGGTCTGGGCCGCGGCAAGGTCTCGACTCCAGCGACGGGCCAGGAGCCGCAGAGGCTGGGCTACCGGTTCGATGGTGCCCAGATCGGGGCACGTGCCGACGATGACCTCACAGTCGGTGGCGCGAAGGGCCCGGACGGCCTGTTCGAGGTGACGGACGGCAAGGGACTTGTCGATGCGGTGCGTCACGTCGTTGGCACCGATCAGGATGAGCGCGACATCGAGGTTGTCGACCTCTTCCAGCACCTCGGCGAGCTGATTGTCCAGGCCGGAGGACTCCGCGCCGATGACCGCGACGTTGGTCAGCTGGACCGGTCGCCCGCTCAGCGCCGAGACGCCGTTGGCGATGATGGCGCCAACCGTCTGCTGGGCAGTGTCCGCGCCCATCCCCGCGGCGCTGCTGTCGCCGAGCACCACAAACTGGACCGGATAGCCCAGCCCCGAGCCATAGCGCCCATTGTCGTCGGGGGCACCCTCGAAGGAGCTGCCGACGACCCGCCTGGCCAACAGTGCCTCGGCTTTGAGCACGCCGAAACCGACCAGGGTGAGCGCGCCGACTCCAGCAGCCCCGATGCCGCCCCCATAGGCAGCCGTTGCCGCGATCTTGCGTGCACGTCGTGCCCTACCCATGCCCCTCAGCCTTCGTCGTCATCAAATCCCCGCGATGCTCCGTGTTGTTCCATCACTACGCTAACGGCAGGCGCAAGCCTTTGTGCCCGAGCCCGCCACGAAGGGGATGGGCTGCTCCGCAGGTCCGGTCAGAGTCTGAGAGCATAACCGGGTGAAGTATGCCGAGAATATCGCCGACCTCGTCGGGAACACCCCCCTGGTCAAGCTCAACACGGTCACCGGCGGGATTGCCTGCACCGTTCTGGCCAAGGTGGAGTACGTCAACCCCGGTGGCTCGGTCAAGGACCGCATCGCCGTTCGGATGATCGATGCCGCCGAGGCCTGCGGTGAGCTCAAGCCTGGCGGCACCATCGTGGAACCCACCTCGGGCAACACCGGGGTCGGGCTGGCCCTGATCGCCCAGCGCCGCGGATACAAGTGCGTGTTCGTCTGCCCCGACAAGGTCAGCGAGGACAAGCGCAACGTCCTGAAGGCCTACGGCGCCGAGGTCGTGGTGACCCCGACATCGCTGTCGCCGGAGCACCCCGACTCGTACTACTCGGTGAGCGACCGGCTGGCCAAGGAGATCGAGGGTGGCTGGAAGCCCGACCAGTACTCCAACCCCGAGAACCCCAAGAGCCACTACCTGTCGACCGGTCCCGAGATCTGGGCTGACACCGAGGGCAAGGTCACACACTTCGTCGCGGGCATCGGCACCGGCGGCACGGTCACCGGCACTGGTCGGTACCTGCGCGAGGTCTCCGCCGATCGCGATGGTGGCCGGGTCCAGATCGTCGGGGCCGACCCCGAAGGGTCGGTGTACTCCGGTGGCACCGGGCGCCCCTACCTCGTCGAGGGCGTTGGCGAGGACATGTGGCCGCCGGCCTACGACCCGGCAGTGGTGGACCAGGTCATCGCGGTCTCGGACGCCGACTCCTTTGCGATGACCAGGCGACTGGCGCGTGAAGAGGGCCTGCTGGTGGGCGGCTCGTGCGGCATGGCGGTCGTCGCAGCCTTGCGCGCTGCCCGGGACCTGCCCTCGGGGTCGGTCGTCGTCGTGCTTCTGCCGGACAGCGGTCGCGGCTACCTGTCGAAGATCTTCGACGACGCCTGGATGTCGTCCTACGGGTTCATCCATGAGGACGGTGGGCGAACCGTTGGTGAGGTGCTCAAGCTCAAGACCGGGAACCTGCCCACCCTGGTGCACACCCACCCGACTGAGACCGTTCGCGACGCCATCGAGATCCTGCGTGAGTACGGCGTCTCACAGATGCCCGTGGTCAAGGCAGAGCCTCCGGTGGTGGTCGGCGAGGTTGTCGGCTCGGTCAGCGAGCGGGACCTGCTGGCTGCGCTCTTTGCCGGCACAGCCCACCTCGCGGACCTGGTAGGCAAGCACATGAGTGCGGCGCTGCCGCTGGTGGGCGAAGGTGAGCCGGTCTCGGCCGCTCGCCACATCCTGGAGACCGAGGACGCGATCCTGGTCATCAGCGGCGGCAAGCCGGTTGGGGTGCTGACCCGGGCGGACCTCCTGGGTTTCCTCGTCGGCTGAGGGTAGGCGCCCGGACACCAGGGCCAGCGGGCCTTAGCCTCGGGCTGACCAGCTCCGCCTGGATCGATCCTGCCCGGGCCGGGTCGACACGGTGACGGTGAACTTGGTGTTGCGCCCCACGACGCGGGTAGGGCCGAGCGCGCGGGTCAGCTGGCTGCGGTAAGGCAGATGAGAGTTGAACACGGTCCACAGCTGGCCCGTGGGCCTCAAGACCCGGCCGGCGGCCTCGAAGAGCTTGATCGACGCTCCGGGACGCACCGAGGTGCCGAGGTGGAACGGCGGGTTGCACACGATCAGGCCCACGCTGGAATCAGCCACGGTGGACATCGCGTCGTCGCGTTGGACCTGAACGCGCCCGGCCAGCCCGTTGGCTGCCACGGTGGCCAACGCCGACGACACGGCCCCTGTCGACTCGTCGGTTGCCAGCACGCTCAGCTGCGGGTAAGCCCTGGCCAGCGCAGTGGCGATGACGCCGGTGCCGCAGCCGAGGTCCACTGCGGGCCCGGCAGCCGGCTCCATCTGGTCGAGAAACTTCAGCAGGAACCGCGTGCCGATGTCGATCTTGGTCCCCGCAAACGCTGCGCCGTGCGCGCAGACCCACAGGTCCAGGTCGAGATGATGCTCGCGCAGCGGGTACGCCGTGGGGTGGGCCCCGCCCGCTGGCCGAGGCCCGCTAGCAGCCAGGACGCGGGACTTCTGGTGCGCGAGGCTGGCCCGCACGTGGGTGAAGCTGTCGCCCATCACGTCGTTCATGGCGTGGGTCATGTGTTTGACCCGGCCGCCGAGGAACACCGTGACGTCATCGGCGGCGTGCGCCGCCGCCAGCTGGGTGATCTCACGCAGCGCCTCGAGGCTCTTGGGGAGCTGACCGATGACCACGGTGGCCCCCGTGAACAGCTCTTGGGTCAGCGGCAGAGGGCGGAACCCTTGCGTCAGCCCCGCCCGGATCGCATTGTGTGCCAGGGCTTGCTCGCCGGTGAGGCTGTCCTGATGTACCCGCACGTCGCGGGCGCCATGCAGCGCCATGGCGCCGAGCGTCATCGCGCCGTACCGGTCTGCGACCACCACGACCTGCCCCGGCGCGCTGGCCGCGATGGCAGTGCCGGCCTGGGTCAGGGCCAGCCGGTCGGTGGCGTCGGCCGCCACCAGGTTGTCGGCCTCCAGGTCGGGGAAACGTCGCAGAGCCTGGAACGAGAAGGCGTCGCTCATGGAGGGCATAGGTCAGTCAGGTGGACGGACATCCGTCTGGGCGGGCACCTGATCGGCAGGCACCAGGCCAACCGGGCAGGTCATCCCGTTCGGGCCGTGGTTGCAGTAGCCGCCGGGGTTCTTGTGCAGGTACTGCTGGTGGTAGCCCTCGGCGTAGAAGAAGGGGCCAGCGTCCTGCGCGGACCGGATCTCGGTGGTGATGTCGCCAAAACCATGGTCCCGCAGGACCACCTGGAAGGCCTCTTGGGTCGCCTGCGCCGCTGCCTGCTGGTCGGGGGTCGACCAGTAGATCGCGCTGCGGTACTGGGTTCCGAGGTCGTTACCCTGGCGGAAGCCCTGAGTCGGGTCATGGTTCTCCCAGAAGGCCTTGAGTAGGAGCTCCGGGCTCGTGCGTGACCCGTCATAGACGACGAGCACCGCCTCGGCGTGCCCCGTGCGGCCGCTGCACACCTCCTCGTAGGTCGCGTTGGGGGTGTAGCCCCCCATGTACCCGGCGGCTGTGGTCACCACGCCCGGCAGCTTCCAGAAGATGCGCTCGGCACCCCAGAAGCAGCCCATCGCGACATACAGGACCGCCGTGCCGGCCGGCCAGGGACCGAGCATCGAGGTGCCGAGCACCTCGTGGCGCTCCAGGAAACCCGGCAGGGGTGTGCTCCGTCCCGGCAGGGCGTCCTCGGCGGTGGTCAGGGTGCGCTTCGTGGATCCAAACACAACACAAGTCTGACACGAGTGGGCGCCGGTTGCCCGTGGCAAGGATGGTCGATCCGTTCGCCTTCTGTCACGATCGTCTTATGACGACGCCGTGACTCCAGGAGGGCGCGGAGTCAGGGAGGGCGATATGGCGCAGGCCGGTGAGCCCGCCGTGGTGACGATTCACACCGTTGCCCGCCGGGCCGGAGTCTCCACGGCGACTGTCTCGCGGGTGCTCATGGGCAGCGCTCCCGTCTCGGCGGCTACCCGCGGGAGGGTTCTTGCCGCCGCCCGTGAGCTCGGCTACTCCCCGCTGGATCGGTCTCGGGCTCCCGCCGTGGCACGCCATGATGCCCACGGCCTCGTGGTCGCGGAGCTCTCCGGTTCCTACCACTCGGAGCTCGTGATGGGCTTTGAGTCCGCGGCCGCAGAGCTGGGCCAGGGCGTCGCCCTGGTCGTGGCAGGGCGTCGACACGACGCCCTGCAGGTGCTTCGCGCCCTGGCCAAACGCGTCGACGGCTTGGCCATCGCGGCAAACACGGTGCCCGACTCGGTGGTTCACGACCTGTCGCTCAGCCTGCCGGTGGTACTGCTCGCGCGTCGCGAGGTGGCCGGCTGCGACGCGGTGCGCGCCGAGAACCTTGACAACGCTGCCCTGCTCACCTCTCATCTGCTGGAGCACGGCCGGTCGCACCTGGTGTTCATCGGCGATCCTGACAGCTCGCTGGACGTGGCCGAAAGGTACTCCGGATTCCGCACGGCTCACGTCGTCGCACAGGTACCGATGCGCCGTCCTCCGCTGCGGGTGCCTCTGCTGGAGGGCGCCGGGATCCAGGTCGCGGACGAGATCCTCCGGCGACGTGTCAAGGTCGACGGGCTCGTCTGCGCCAGCGACGACCTTGCTCTGGCCATCATGAAACGTCTTCAGGACAACGGGGCGCGCCTGCCCGACGACCTCGCGGTCGTGGGTTGGGATGACGTCATGGCGGCCCGGTACGTCTCGCCGGCTCTGACCACGGTGCGCCAGCCGATCCGCGACCTGGGCCGGCTCGCCGTCGAGCGGCTGCAGGCCCGCATCGCGGGTCAGCCGGCCGCAAGGGCCCGGGTGCTCCCGACCCAGGTGGTCATCCGCTCCTCGTGTGGCTGCCCGACGCTGTCACCGCTCATCGACGCCTGAGCCCTTGTCGTGGCGGCTCGCGTAACCTTGGCCACATGACGGCCCCGAGCGCACACACCCCCGAGTACGACGCTGGATTCAACACCCGCGCGATCCACGCGGGGCAGGAGCCGGACCTGGCGACCGGGGCCGTGGTGCCTGCGATCTACCAGGTCTCGACCTACAAGCAGGACGGAGTCGGCGGCCTGCGGGGCGGCTACGAGTACAGCCGTTCGGCCAACCCGACCCGAGCAGCGCTGGAGGGGTGCCTGGCGGCGCTGGAAGGTGGCGGACGAGGATTCGCGTTCGCCTCTGGCCTGGCTGGGCAGGACACGGTGATCCGGGCCCTGCTGCGACCCGGTGACCATGTCGTGGTACCCGGGGATGCCTATGGCGGAACCTACCGCCTGATGAGCAAGGTTGCCCTTCCGTGGGGGGTGGAACACTCCATCGCCAGGATCTCCGACGTCCAGGCTGTGCGGGCTGCGATCCGGCCGGGTCAGACCAAGATCGTCTGGGTCGAGACGCCGACCAACCCGCTGCTGGGCATCGCCGATATTGCTGCGCTTGCAGCCGTGGCTCATCAGGGCGGTGCGATCCTGGCAGTTGACAACACCTTCGCCACGCCGTACCTCCAGCAGCCCCTGGCGCTGGGGGCTGACATCGTCATGCACTCGACCACGAAATACTGCGGTGGGCACTGTGACGTCGTCGGAGGGGCGGTCGTGACGTCCAAAGATGTTGCGGTTGCCGGGTTCGAGGACGCCGAGCAGCGCATTGCCTTCCACCAGAACTCCATGGGTGCCATTGCCGGGCCCTTTGACGCGTGGCTGGTGCTGCGCGGCCTGAAGACCCTCGGGGTGCGCATGGACCGCCACTGTGACAACGCCGAGAAGGTCGTGCAGTTCCTGCTGGCTCACAGCGCGGTCACGGCCGTCTACTATCCGGGGCTGGCCACGCACCCGGGCCACGACGTGGCGACCAGGCAGATGAAGCGCTACGGCGGCATGGTCTCTTTCCAGGTCGGGGGCGGTGAGCAGCAGGCAGTCGAGGTCTGTGGCGCGACGCAGATCTGGACCCTGGGTGAGAGCCTCGGTGGCGTCGAGTCGCTGATCGAGCACCCAGCACGGATGACGCACGCCTCGGTGCGCGGGACCGAGCTGGAGGTACCCGCTGACCTGGTGCGCCTGTCCACCGGCATCGAGGACGCCGAGGACCTGATCGACGACCTCGAGGGCGCGCTGGCCAAGAGCGCGCGCTGAGACCTCGCGGCCGCTCCCACGGGCCACGGCCATGACGCGGGTCCTGTGTGTCGACTTCGGTTCGACCTTTACCAAGGCCGTCCTGCTCGACCCAGCACACGGCAACCTGCTGGCCGAGGCGTCGGTGCCCACCACCACCAGCACCGACGTCCTGGACGGTTACCGGTCCGTCTGCGCCACCCTTGCCGCTGCCGGGTTTGCGCCGGCGGACCAGGTTCTGGCGTGCTCCAGTGCCGGCGGAGGTCTGCGGCTCGCTGTGGTGGGTTACGAGCGTTCCGTCACCGCCGAGGCGGGCCACCGGGTCGGGCTGAGCGCCGGGGCGAAGATCGTGCATGTTGCGGCGGGGCCGATGACCACCACACAGGTGGCG
>Ga0208355_1001379_pt1 | contig 10566 bp, 12 predicted proteins | sample NGESurdeep072012_6_FD_184458 | JGI IMG/M metagenome (GOLD analysis project Ga0208355, IMG submission 184458) | Arctic peat soil microbial communities from Barrow, Alaska - NGEE Surface sample 210-3 deep-072012 (SPAdes) | ecosystem: Environmental > Terrestrial > Soil > Wetlands > Peat ...
GTTGAGGGTCTGCTCGATCTTGGCGTAGATCATCTCGGCGGTGCCAAGGACGCGGTTGGCCTGCGCCAGCTCGTGGTCGATGCGCTGATGCTCGTCGCGGGCGAGGTCGCCGGGGATGGAGCCGGTGACGACGCCGCGGGCGAGGCGCTGGCGCTCGTGCTGCAGCTCGGTGACGCGGGTGCGCGCCCAGGAGATCTCGGGCTCGGCCCGTTCGTGTTGCTTGTCGAGTTCGACTTTGAGCCCGGTGCGGATGGTGTCTTCGAGCCCCTGCGGGAGGCGGACGGTGGTGTAGTGGCGCTCAATGGCCTGCTCGACGGCTTCGACGGCCAGGTAGCGCTGAGCGCAGGTCGTGCGGCGTTGGTGCCGACCCAGGCAGTAGAAGTAGGGGTAGAGGCCCTTGGCCAGGGTGAAACACAGCCGGCTGCCGCAGTCCCCACAGAAGATGCTGCCCTTGAGGTAGTGGTGGTGGACCCGCGTCTTCTCCCCCGAGACGTCGTGAGCCTTGAGCACGGCCTGCACGCTGTCGTACATCGACGGCGGCACCAGGGGCTGGTGGCGGCCCTGGTACTCGACGCCCTTGAAGGTCACGTAGCCGAGGTAGTAGCGGTTCGACAGCATGTGAGCCACGTGCGAGGGCTGCACCGGCCCGGGAAGCTTCTTGCCGTGCGGTAACGCCGTCAGGCCCCTGGCAGCCAGTTCTTCGGTCAGGGTTCGGATGGTCCATTCGCCGCTGGAGTAGGCCTCGAACGCCCACTGCACGAGCCGGGCCCGGTCGGGGTCGACCATGACGACCCTGACCTCTCGGCCGTCGATCCGTCGCCGGGTGTTGAGATAGCCCAGCGGGGCCCGGCCCGGGGTGCCGCCGGCCTTGGCCTTCTGGGTCATTCCCTTGAGGGCCTCGGTCGCCAGGTTGCGGCTGTAGAACTCCGCGATCCCCGCCATGATCGCGTGCAGCAGCTGGCCGGCCGGTGTCTCGTCGATGTTCTCCTTGACCGAGACCAGTTGCGCGCCGTAGCTCTTGAGTTCGAACAACGTGTTGGCGTCGTCGCGGCGGTTGCGGGCGAACCGGTCGATCTTGTCGAGGATCACGTAGTCGACGTCGCGGTCACGGCGGATGCGGGCGAGCATGCGCTGGAACTCGGGACGATCGGTGGTCTTGGCGGACTCGCCGCGGTCGAGGTACTCCCCCACGATCTCGGCCCCGAGGGCCTCGGCCTTGCGCCGGCAGGCCTCGCGCTGGGCCGGCAGGGAGTAGCCCTCGGCATCCTCGCCCTTGTCGGCCTGCTTGGTGGTGGACACCCGCAGGTAGATGACGGCTCGCTTGGTCGACGCGTCTGTCTGGACCACCGACAGGCTGGGGCTGGTTGCCGTTTCGACTTCGTGGACCGGTTCGCTCATGTCAGACCTCCTTCGCTAGGCACAGGGCCGTTGGTTCGATGAGGCCGACCTGCAGGAGCCGGACCTTGACAGCTTCCGGGGTCACGCCGAAGAGGCGGGCGAGCGTGCGGCCGTCGCGGCTGCCCTGGGACCAGGCGCGGCGCAACCAGCGACGCGGCATCAGCAGGCAGCCGGCGAAGTAGTCGCACGCCTGCTCGGCCGGTTCGGTGGAGCCCTTGGGGTACAGGATCGTCACGAACGGGTGATCGAGGATGTGCTTGAGTTCGTGCGCCAGGCTCCAGCGTTGCCGTCCGCGGCTGACCGCGCCGTTGATGATGATCAGCCAGCGCCCGTGCGACCACTGGGTCGCGGCCAGCGCTCTGGCCGGGGCGACCCGTTCGATCTGGATGCGGGGTATCCCGGCGATGACGTCCTCGGCCAGCGGCGGCCCGGTGACGCCGGACAGGCGCAGGAGCCGGTCGGCTTGCGCCTCCGCGACCCGCAACGCCTCGGGCGTCGACAGGCGGCGCAGCGGGACCAGGTCGCGCAGGCGCGTAATCGTGCTACGCATCGGCGGCCTCCCCGGCGCTGTCGCTGACATCGTCGTGTCGAGTCGCGTGGTACTTCTCGTTGATGAGGGCAAAGTGGGCTTGCAGCTGGGCCACCGCATCGTCGGGTAGCTGGTACTTGGCCCGCAGGTAGGGCCCGAAGCCGGGCAGTCCGTGGGCATCGACGAAGCCGGCCTCGGAATAGAGGTCAGCCACCTCGATGTCCAGCGCCCGGGCAATCTTCCACAGCTGGCGGGCGGTCGGAGCACCCACCAGGCCGTGCTCCAGGCGGGACACATAGGAGAAGTCGACTTTGGCGCGGGCGGCCAGGCCGCGCATGGTCAACCTTCGTTCCAAGCGAAGTTGTTGCAGGTAGGCCCCGAGCTTGGCGCTCGATTCGCTGACCGGCTTGATGTTTGTTCGAGCCATTACTACCCGCCATTCCCAATTAGTTCTCCGGTCCAATCCAATTATACCAGGAATCGTTGTCCACGTTCCACGCCGTCATTTACTAAGGAAAGCCTTACCTAATGCCGATTCTTTGTCGTTTCTGCCAAGAATCGCGGATTGGTGGGGTGCTGGAGGGAGAGGAAATAGTCCCCTCCCTCCAGCGGTGTTTGAGCTCCGCGAGCGATCAGCTCGTGGGCTCGCCGCGCCGGGGGCGTCCCCGGAGCGGGGTGGGCTGCTCGTCGGGCAGGGTCGCCCGGACGGCGGTCGGCCCGAGCAGCGCCTGCAGGGCCTGCCGCTTGGTGGCAGACTCCTGCTCCATCTCCTCCAGGGCCTGGGCAGCCTGGGCGGCCAGGTCTTTGTCGCCGCGCTTGCGGTCGACGAGTTCCTGGACGGCCTCGCGGATGGCGTCGTTGAGCGACAGCCCGCCGAGCCCGGCGATGAGGACGAGCTGCGCGTGCAGCTCATCGGGCAGCCGGACGGCGAGGGTCTTGTACCCGCGCCCGGTTGGTTCGGACATCGGTCCTCCTTGGTGCTGGTGCAGCCGGCCACTCCCGTGTTGGGGTGACGACGACGGCTGCACGCCACCGACGAGGACCTGCGGCTGGAGCGCGACACGTCATGCGGCGGCCTCCAGGTCGAGCCCCAGGCGCTCGCGAGCCAGTTGGGCGTACGCGGGGTTGAGCTCGATGCCGAGCCAGTCGCGGCCGAGGTCACGGGCGACCAGCCCGACCGTTCCGGTCCCGAAGAACGGGTCGAGCACGACGCCCGGGCGAGGCCTGGCGGCGAGCCCGCAGCTCGGTCCGGCCGGGCCCGAACCGGCGCCGCTGCCCGAGCCCCAGGCCCTCCCGCAGTGCGAGCAGACCAGCACCGGGCAGGTCGCCAGGATCGGACGGCGCACCAGCGCGGTCGGGAAGGCGGCGAAGTGCGCTCCCCGGAAGCCGCTGGTGGCGATCTGCCAGACGTCGCCGGGGTTCTTGCCGAGCGGGTGCCCGGCCCGTCCCGAGGCCTTGGTCTTGGCCAGCCCGCCGCGGCTGGCGGCCAACGGACCGGCCCCGATCGGCGGCTCCTCCGCCCGAGCTATCGAGAGCTTCGGGGCGCTGCTGGTGTGCGGCTCCCGGATGGCGTCGAGGTCGAAGTAGTACGACGGGGAGCGCACCAACAGGTAGAGCGCCTCCCAGGTCAAGCTCAGCCGGTCCCGGTTCGACGACGGCATCGGGTTGGTCTTGGCCCAGACCACCTTGTTGCGCACCAGCCACCCGTCGGCGGCGAGGGCGAGCAGGAGCCGCTCGGGGGCGAGCAGCAGCGCCTTGGGTGGTGCGCCGTAGCGGGGGTGGCGGGAGAAGCTGTCGCCGAGGTTCAACCAGAACGACCCGCTCGGCTTGAGCACCCGCGCCACCTCGCGGCACGCGTCCCGCAGGCCCTCGACCCAGTCCTGGACGCTGGCCTCCCGGCCGAGCTGCCCCGCCGCGCCGTAGTCGCGCAGCTGGTAGTACGGCGGGGAGGTCACGACGCAGTCGACGCTGGCCTCGGGCAACGTCGCGAGCACCTCGCCGGCGTCGCCGATCAGGACGCTGTTGCGGGGTAACGCCGTCATCACGCGGCTCCTTGACACAGCCGGCCACCGCCTGCTCGGAGACGGCAACAGCGAACAGTGCCCGCGCCTCGGTCGGCTGGCGGGAGATGACCTTCGCCAGCACCCCGGCTCGAGACTCATCCGGGACCAGCCACAGCACCTTGGGAAAGATTTCGTGGGCGGCCTGCTCCGTGCCGGACTGCCAGTAGCCCCGGTAGACGGCGAGTTTGCGCGCGAGGGCGGCGGCGGACTCGGTGCCGAGGTCCAGCTCGAGGAACCAGTGGTCTTCGAAGCCGTCGACCGACGTCACGAGGTAGGCGTCGGGCGCGAGCGTGACCCGGGCCCCGCCCGCCCCGTAGAAGCTGCGCCAGGCCCCCGGCTCCCCGGCGAAGCGCACCAGCCGCAGCGCACCCGAGCGGTCGGCCAGGACGACCCGGACATAGACCTCGGCGACGGCCAGGGCGTGGTCGAGATAGGCCGTCCCCACCGGTCTGGGTCGCCGGGGGCGGGATCGTTGGCCCAGGTCGGCCAACCGTTGCCCGGCGGCGTCCAGGGCGTACACGTGGCCCCGGGACCCCGCCCGTACGCCCCCGATGACCCGGGGCAAACGCGCCAGGACGCGCCGCCGAGTCAGGACCGCCAACCGCTGCTGGGCCCGCCGCCGGGAGACGCCTGAGAAGTAAAGGATCTCCAGCTGGGCGGAGGTCGCCACCCGGACCCGCGCGAGCATGGCAATGATCTGCCAATCCCGATCCGTGAGGTCGCAACGCAGACGCAGCAGCTGCTTGGCGGTGACCGAGGCACTCATGACGGCACCTCGAAGACCACCAAGACATTCCCGGGCATTTTCGAGGGAGAATCCGCCCCCGGCCTGCCCGAACGCTCCGGGGCACTCGACGCGAAGCGAAGCCCGACGCGAAGACCCACCAGAGCCGTGGTCGCGCTCATGACGACCGCCGTCGGCCGACTGGTCCGCCACCCACCCGCCGGGTGTGCCGGGCCTGGATGGCGGCCTCCACCTCGGCGCGGTCGGTCCCGTAGTGCGCCCTGGACCGCAGTCGCGCCGTCTGCGATTGCCCCGTGGCGGCCGGGGCGGGCAGGGTGGAGCCGGTCACCGGTCGGGCCGTCTGGCCGCCGGCCGACAGCCGGGCTACCACCTCGTAGCGGCCGAGCGACTGCAGGTCGGTGGCCCCGAGCGGGGCCAGCTCGCGGGCGAGCGTGGAAGCGTCGGAGGCCGCCACCTGGAAGATGACGCGGCTCCGGGTGTTCGCCAGCACCGCCTCTCGGATACCGGCCGGGAGCTGCCCGAGGTGCTGGTGCGCCAGCGTCAGCCCCAGACCCAAGCCCCGGGCCTGGGCGAGCATCGTCTCCACCCCGGCCGGCAGGTGCAGGTAGTCCTGGAACTCGTCGATGTAGGCGAACGTCGCGGGCCGCTGCGCCGCCGGGACCGCCGCGCGGGCCTGCACCGCCTGCCACAGCCGGGTGACCACCAGCGAGCCGAGCAGGGCAGCGGCCTCCTCGCCGAGCAGCCCCTTCGTCAACGGGACCAGCACGATGCTGCGCGCGGCCAGCGCCTGGTCGAAGTCGAACACCGGGTCGGCCTGGCCGAGGATGTTGCGCAGCCGCCGCCGCAGCAGGAACGTGCGCAGCTTGTTCATCACCGGCCCGATCGCGGCGGTCCGCTCGCCGTCGCTCAGCGCGTCGTACCAGCCCCAGAAGGGGCCGAGGGCGACGGGATCGTTGATGCGGCCGACCAGGGGCCGGCGGAAAACCGGGTCGGTCAACAGCAGTGGGACCTCGGCCAGCGTCATGCCCGGCACGCCCACGAGCGTCAGCAGGGCGGCGCGCAGGATGTCGTCGGTCCGTGGCCCCCAGGACTCGCGGTACAGGTCGTGGAAGATGCTCACCACCTGGTCGACGACCAGTTCCGGGGAGTCGCTGGGCCGGGCGAGCAGGTTCAAGCCCACGGGCCGCTGCTCGTCGGCCGGGTCGAGCAGCACCACGTCACCGGTGCGCTCCGGCGGTATCCGGTCCAGGACGTCGGCCACCAGGTCGCCCTTGGGGTCGACCACGATCACGCCGCGCCCGGCGGCCATGTCCTGGCAGATGAGTCCGAGCAGCAGGGTCGACTTCCCGACCCCGGTCGGCCCGATGACGTGCAGGTGCCGCAGGCTGTCCGGCAACGACAACGCGAGCGGTCGCGCCATCCCCGGGTAGGTCGAGCGCAGCACCACACGGCCGTAGCGGGGGATCTCGGCGGACGGGGCGAGCGCTCGCGTGCCGCCCAGGCTCAGGCCCGGCAGCGATACGTCGCCGAGCGGCCAGGCCACCAGGCCCGCCAGTTCGTCGGCGTTGAGCAGGCACGGCTGGCGCAGCAGCGGTGCGCATCGCTCGGTGAGCCACCGCCGCACCACCACGCTCGGCCACCACGCCTGGTACAGGTGCGCTCCCGGCGCGTTGGCGGTGTGCAGCGCCGCGATCACCCGGGCCCGCAGCGCCCGCGCCCGCGCCGTCGTCCCCGCCACGGTCCCGACGCGTCCGCTCGCCACGAACAACGGCGCGGCCTGCTTGGCCCGGATCTGCTGCGCGGTCGCGGCGTCTACGGGTGGCGTGGTGAACAAGCGCCGCAGCACCCGCGCCAGCGTCGGGCCGCCCTTGCTGGTGCGTCCGGAGGCGACCACGGGAATGCTGACTGGGCCAGTCGGCGCCAGCACCCACTGCACGACGATCCGCTCGCCGTTGTGCAGGGGTTGCAAGCTGGCCAGCAGCGCCGTGGAGATGCGCGTGGCCTGTGCGGTCACGAGCGGCTTCCGCCACCCGGACTGACCGACCTCGGCCGCCAGGGTCAGGGGCGGGCGCGTCACGAGCTCAATGCGCCCCGCCGCGGCCCCCGGCACGGCGGCCCGCAGCGCGCCGAGCACGATCTCGGAGAACGCGGCGGGGACCGCGAGGTGGTGCACGACGCCCTCGCTCGTGGCAACCGACTCCAGCACGACGGCGCGCACGACGAACGGTCGCTGCCAACGCCGGGCTCGCATCCCGGTGCAGGCCGTCAGGAAGGCGGCCACGTCGGCCGGCGCCAGGCCCTGGGGTAGGCGCAGCGCATAGGTGACGAGGCTGCGCTGCCAGCGGCGACGGCTGACGTCGCGCAGCGCCAGCACCGAGGAGATGGCAAGCAGGCCGGCCACGATGATGCCGATGAGTGCGTCCGTCATGTACCCGCCTCCTGCTTCTTGGCGGACGTGGCCGGCACGTCCAGGGAGCCGTCGCGAGGTTGTTCATCGTTGGCCGCTTCCTCGGCCTGTATCTGCCGGGCCAGCTCGATCAGGGCCAAGACGTACAGCCGCACATCGGGCTCCGGCCGGAGAACTCCTCTCACTCGAATATGTCTGGCCATTGCACCCCTCCTTCCCACAACTCACTCAAGGCGTGGAAACCCGGCAACGCTCTTTGGACTTGTCTCTCAAGGCATTGAGGACGCCGGGCTCCACGTGCAGGTAGTTATACGTTGCACGCGGGCAACAAACATCAGGCGAAATGCAGGCTGGCCAGCCGAGACGGAACCTAATTACCTGGGCGATTGCACAGGCTGATCAGTAGTCCTCAATACGCACGTCGCACTCGACCTGGTTACCCCAGGAATGCCAGCCGGGCTGCTTTCGCCGCGCGAACAACTCCAGGTGCGGCCCGGGCGAGCAGCGCTCGATAATGGCGTACTGCTCCTCCGGCTTGTGGCTGTGCTCCTGCAAGGGGGCATACGTCCACGTGCCTTGGCCCTTGAACAGCACCGGCGCTCGTCCGCGCACCCCGAGCAGCAGATGCTCGGTCTGGTTGCGCAAGTAGTGTCCTAGCCCGAACCGCGGTTTGATCCACGTCAGGCAGCTGCGGTATGAGAACCCCCAGGCCCCCATCACCGCCGGTCCGGTCTCGAAGATGTCGCCGTTGGTCACCCACAACCACAGGTGCGCGTCGTCCTCGGCGAGCCGCGATACCGGCAGCGCGCAGATCTCGGCCGTCGTCATCAGGGGGTAGTGCCGGGCCGCTCCGTAGCCTCCCTGCTGGTTGCGGGTGCCCCACGGAGGGTCGGCCAGGATCGTGCGGTAACGGACAAGCGACGAAGGGAATGATCGCGTACTCACCGTCCGCGCCCACCCACCACCGCCGACCAGATACCCGCCAGGACGAGCACGGTGATGAGCAGCGGGAGCGCCGGGGTGACCAACCAGTCCAGCAGCCGGACACCGACGGCGACGAGCAGGAGGGCCCCGACGAGCCTAGTCAGCTTCCTCACTGGGAACGTCCGTCTTGCTCGGTCTCGGCGTGGCGGCGCACGGCGGCCAGGCGTGCCAGAGCGTCGAGCTCCAGAACGCGCAGCCGCTCGCTCGTCACCAGGTAGGCGTCCTCATCGGGGGTCGGCCGAGGATCAGGGGACTGGCTGGATCGGGTGAGCCGCAGCTCGTCTACCTCCAGGAGGAAGAACAGGCAGCCCACCCCGACGAGCACCACGAACCCGACGAACGCCAGGACGAAGAGCAGTGCGCTGAAGAGCGCAGCCATCATCGGCGCGTCACCGCCCGACCTCGCGCAGCCGAGCCTCGGCCGCCCGCCGCAGCTCGCCCAGCCGCGCCAGCTCGGCCAGCTCCAGGCTTCTGAGCCGCTCGCCGGTGTCGGAGGGCAACACCGGCGAGACGGGTGCGACTGCGACCGTCCCGGGCCGCGCCTTCGACTGCGCTGCCCGGTCCGGCATCGACCACACAAACTCCAGGACGATGAGCCACCCCAGCGCCAGCAATGCCAGCCCGATGACCAGGTCGGCGAGTGTCATCACCGCTCACCTGCGCCGCGTCATGTAGTTGGCGATGTGCTGCGCCGCCGCCACGGCGAAGACGCTCTCAATTTCCCGGCAGCCGAACTCCAGCCCCGAGTTGTGCCGGCTCGTCTCCTCGATCTCGCGGTTGAGACGTTGCAGCCCGCCCACCGCCTGGTGAGCCAGTCGCTCCCCATGGGCGAGCACCTGTCCGACGGCGTGCGCCTCCTCCTCTTCGGCGGCGTCGACCACGGCGCGCGTCAGCGAGCGCTCTTGCTCGAGGCGCGACAGCTCCTGTCGGGTCCGCCAGTCCAACTGGCGGCCGCTCTGGTCGTACCGCGAGAGCCCGCCACTACCGGACGGCACGACGCTTCCACTGACCGGCTCGCTCACCGCTGGCCCCCGCTCTTGGCGATGCCCTGCCGCACGGGACGCCGGCACGCCGGGCACAGCACCCGAGGTACCCACACGCCCTCACTCCCGCCGCAGCCAGAGCAGCAGAGGGCCCGCGCCGCCAGCCGCTGCCACTCTCTCCGGCTGATCCGCCGGTCGACTGCCTTCCTCGTCTCGTCCACGTCGTCTCCTTCCACGAGCCAGCAGCCGGGTGCCGCCGGGCGTGGGAGCGACCTTGCCAAGCCCGGTGCCGCGAGCGGATGGGCCTGAGGTGGCACTCGGGTGGCAGCCTTGGTACATGGTGGAAGATCCACTCGGGCACCGACTCGACGACCTGGTTCCCGAGCTGTCGCAGGTGCGTGAGGCTGGTCTAGAACCGCTCGACGTCGAGCCACTGGTAGCGGCAATGCCTGAGTTGGCCAGCCTGGGCGTCGTCCGACACCGCCTCCGTACTGACACCGCGCTCGGCCGCGCCACGAGCATCTGTCAGGTGGTCCGCGAGGCAGCCGAACGGCTAGAGGACGACCCCGAGCATCCCGGGCCACCTGGCCATGCGAGCCCTGTCGCGCAGGCCCAGATGCTGCTCCGGGTCCACTACACGACCAAGAAGCTGTCGGTGGCCGAGGCGCGGATCAAGACCCAGGAGGCGAGCGGCGTCGGCGACCGCCAGTACCGCGCCCGCCACGAAGCCCGCCTCCTCCGGCTCGTCGCCCAGGCACTCCTCGACCTCGATCGCGAGGACGACCTCCACCAGTGGGGTCGCGCCCTTGAAGTCGGAGCCGTGTTTATTGTATTCTGTTCCAATCCGGCCTCGCTGCCAACCATAAGCGCGTACCGGGCTCATCTTGACAACTAAGCTAGGTGCACGCACCGACAGTTCATCGGCGCCTCGGACGACGAACAGGAGCGGCTACCCCGGAAAGGGGATCCGCTTTCTCAGCTACGTACCTACGGCTGCTTTCCGCGCCGCCCGACGAACCGTCCATGGCTCAGCCAGGCGCTGTAGTGATCTTGGCACCCGAAAGTCGTGTTCGCCGCGAGGTCTTATAGTCGAGCTCCCTATCCTGGCGACCTCAACCACGACACCATAATGATCTTGGTTATCGAACTTGCGGCTCGCCGGAACCCGTTCGTCGCAGCCGCAAGCGCAAGTGTGCCCAGACTCGGCAACAGCGCTGCGATCCCCAACCGAAACGCTATGCGGTGCCAGATTTACCATGAATTGGGCGTTCGTAAGCTAGAACTGGCATTACCGGCTCTACGCAGTTGAGGGTGTAGGCCGCGGTAGGGCGGGGTCCGGCGCGTCGGCGAGGGGTGGGTTTTCCGCGCCGTGCTGGTCTGTACGCCGAAATGCCGACTCATGGGAGGCTGACGTCATGCGGAAACTGACCTTTGGCATGAACCTGAGCCTGGACGGC
>Ga0208355_1001380_pt1 | contig 10557 bp, 10 predicted proteins | sample NGESurdeep072012_6_FD_184458 | JGI IMG/M metagenome (GOLD analysis project Ga0208355, IMG submission 184458) | Arctic peat soil microbial communities from Barrow, Alaska - NGEE Surface sample 210-3 deep-072012 (SPAdes) | ecosystem: Environmental > Terrestrial > Soil > Wetlands > Peat ...
CCAGGGGCGTGCACTGGTAGCAGCGGGGCGTTCACGGTCCCTGAGATGATCAGACCGTGAACGAGGCCGCGGCGATCGAGGTGAGCGCGCTCTGCAAGCGCTACGGCGACTACGAGGCGGTTCGAGGCATCGACATCTCGGTGCGGCGGGGAGAGGTCTTCGGCCTGCTCGGCCCCAACGGCGCGGGCAAGACGACCACGGTTGAGATCCTGGAGGGCTACCGCGCACGCACCAGCGGCGAGGTGTCGGTGCTCGGCCACGATCCCGCCAACCGCTCGATCGAGCTGCGCCGCCGGATCGGGATCGTGCTGCAGTCGGGCGGGATCTACAGCCACATCACCCCGCGCGAAGCGCTCCGGCACTGGGCGAGCTTCTATCCGCACCCGCGTGATGTCGAGGAGGTCCTCCGGCTTGCCGGCCTGCAGGAGAAGGCCGACGTGCGCAGCCGCAAGCTCTCCGGCGGGCAGCTGCGGCGGCTGGACTTCGCGTTGGCGCTGGTGGGCGACCCCGAGCTGATCTTCCTCGACGAGCCCACCACGGGCTTCGATCCGGAGGCGCGCCGGGCGGCCTGGGAGACGGTGCGCTCGCTGCGCGCACTGGGCAAGACGATCCTGTTGACCACCCACTACCTGGACGAGGCGCAGGAGCTGGCCGACCGCGTGGCGATCGTCAAGGACGGACGGGTGCTGGCGATCGGGCCGCCGCGCGAGCTGGGCGTGGGCGCGGCGCACTACCGCGTCGCCTATCGCGGCCCGGAAGGCGAGCTGGTGGAGCGCGAGACGGAGGACCCGACCACGCTGCTGCACGAGCTGACCGCCGAGGCCCTCGCCCGCGGCGAGCGTCTGGAGGAGCTCTCGGTGGCGCGCCCCACGCTGGAGGACGTCTACCTGGAGCTGACCGCCGATGTCTGAGGCACTCGCCCTCGCCTGGCGCCAGTACCGCCTGGAGCGCCGCATGTTCTGGCGCAACCCGAGCGCGGCGTTCTTCAACTTCCTGCTGCCGCTGCTGTTCCTGGCGGGCGCCGGCGCGATCCTCAGCTCCAGCCAGCGCGACCTCAACAAGCTGCTGCCGTCGATCGCCGGCATGAGCGTGATGTCCACCACGTTCACAGCGCTCGCCTACAACATCGTGTTCCTGCGCGAGCGCGGCGTGCTGAAGCGGATCCGCGGCACGCCGCTGCCGACGATCTCCTACTTCGGCGGGGTCGCGGCCAACGCTGTCACCAACACGGCGCTGCAGATCGCCATCGTGGTGCTCGCGGGTCGGGCGCTCTTCGGGATCGGCTGGCCGCCCCACGTGGCCACGCTGGTGGTGTTCGTGATCGTGGGCGTGGTCTGCTTCGCCGCCCTCGGGGTGGCATTCGCGCACGTCATCCCCAACTTCGAGTCCACCGCCGCGTACGTCAACGCGATCTTCCTGCCCGTGGTGTTCGTGTCGTTCTTCGTGTTCGACTCCAGCAGCGCTCCGGGCTTTCTGAAGACGATCGCCGACGCGCTGCCGCTGAAGCCGCTGATCGAAGGGCTATCCGGCGCGATGGTCGCGGGAGCCCACACCGCCAGCCACCTGGACGCGCTCGCCGTAATCGGCCTGTGGGGCGTCTTTGGCTTGTATTTCGCCGTGCGCGGCTTCTCCTGGGAGCAGTCGCGCACATGACCAGCGAGGAGAGGACCGGACGATGAAGGAGCTCGCCGATGGCGTCCACCTGCTGCGCGGCTGGCCGCCGAACGCGATCAACGTCTACCTCGTGGGCGACGTGCTGATCGACGCGGCGACCAGGCAGGCGGAGAAGCGGATCATGCGCCAGATCGCCGGGCGCACGCTCAGCGCCCACGCGCTCACCCACGCCCATCCCGACCATCAGGGCTCCAGCCACGCGATCTGCGAACGGCTGGGCATACCTCTGTGGTGCGGCCAGGGCGACGTGCCCGCGATGGAGACCCCCGGCGGGGTCTTCAACTCGCAGGCGCCCGGCTGGCTGAACCGGCTGCAGCGGCGGTTCTGGACGGGCCCTGCACACCCCGTGGCGCGCGCGCTCGTGGAGGGCGACGAGGTGGCCGGCTTCACGGTCCTCGAGAGCCCCGGGCACTCGCGCGGACAGGTCGCCTACTGGCGCGAATCCGATCGCGTGCTGATCCTGGGCGACGTGCTCAACAACATGAACGTCATGACCGGCGTGCCCGGCCTGCACGAGCCGCCCACGGTCTTCACGCCCGATCCCGCTCGCAACCGCCAGTCGGCCCGCAGGCTCGCGGAGCTGCGACCGCGCGTGAGCTGCTTCGGGCACGGCGCGCCGTTGCGCGACCCGGGCAGGCTCCAGGACTTCATCGCTCGCATGCCGGACTGAGCGGCGGGCATGCCCGAGAGCATCTTCCTCCCCGAGGGCGAGCGCTTCATGCCCACGGAGCACGCCCGCGGGCCGTGGGATCCACAGGCGCTGCACGGCGGCGCGACAGCGGCGCTGATGACGGCTGCCTTCCAGCGCGTGGAGCCGGGCGCGGAGCTTCAGATCGCCCGCCTCGGCTTCGAGCTGCTGCGCCCGGTGCCGTTCGCCCCGCTGGAGTGCTCCGTGCGCATCGTGCGCGCGGGGCGCCGCGTGCAGGAGCTCGCGGGCGAGCTTCGCGCCGGCGAGGATCTGATCTGCCGCGCCAGCGCGCTGCGGGTGCAGGAGGTTCCGGGCGAGCTGCCCGCGTCCGCCACGGCGGCCACGGAGCAGGCGATGCCCGGGCCCGATGCGGGCACGGCGGTGCGCTTCGCCCTGGACGATCCGACGCGGGCGAGCTTCGCGGCCAGCGCGATGGAGATGCGCTGGCTGGACGATCCCTGGGCGATGGGGCCGGGGAGGGTATGGATGCGCCTGCGCCACCCGCTCCTCCCGGGCGAGGCGCTCACGCCGCTCACGCGGCTGGCGGCGACCGCGGACTTCGGCAACGGCGTGAGCGCGGCGCTGCCGTTCGAGCGCTTCCTGTTCATCAACGCCGATCTGACCATCCACCTGCAGCGCCAGCCCCGCGGCGAGTGGATCGGCCTGGACGCCCGCACCCTGCTGCATGGCGGCGGCACGGGTCTGGCGGAGAGTGTGATCCACGATGTCCACGGCGCGCTCGGGCGCGCGTTTCAGACGCTGGTTGTCCAGCCGCGCTGAGCGCGAGACCAGGCACTCGTGATCGATTCCGCCCCTCCGACCACGCTCCCATGAGCTCCCTTGACGGACATCCCCCCGACGTGGCCGTGACGCATCCCCTGCCCGTCGAGGGCATTGAGGGCCGCGAACCACACATCCGCTGGCGGGAGGCGCTCGGCGTGGCGCTGCTCGGCGCGCTCGCCCTTGCAGTGATCAGCGCGCTGAGTCGGCGCGAGGCCGTTCCCCGCGGCGACGACCTGATCTACGAGCGCATGGCCCAACACCCGTTCGCCACCCACACCTTTCCGTTCGCGTATCGCATCGGGCTGCCGGCGCTCGTGCACGTCCTCCCGTTCAGCCACACGGTGTCCTTCGAGCTGCTGGCGTGGCTGGCCGCGGGCGGCGCGGCCGGGTTCGCGTTCGTCCTGATGTGCCGTCTGCACACGCCCAAGCGCCTGGCCGCCGGGCTGGCGCTCGCGCTGGCCACCTCGCCGCCGATGCTCGTGGTGGCGCTGCGCGGCGGGCGCAACACGGACGCGATGACCGCGCTGCTGATGATGGCCGCCACGCTGTTCGTGGTCGAACGCCGGTTTCGGGCGCTGAGCGTCACGCTGCTGCTGGGAGTCCTGGTCAGGGAAGCGGAGCTGTTCGTCATACCGCTCGCGTACGCGGTCTGGGCTGAGCGCTGGTGGGACGCGAGCGCCGCCAGGCGCGCGCTCCTCCTCGGCGCGCCGGCTCTCGTGGCGCTCCTCGCACTCCACCTGACGCTGTCCAGCGTCGGTGAAGCCGCCGTGCCCGGCTACGGCGGCTCGCTGCTGGGGCAGCGACTGAGCGTGGTCAAGTCGGGTCTGCGCAGCCCGTTCCCCGAGGCACGGCGCATGTTCTCCGTGTTCGGACCGCTCTGGCTGGCGGCGCCGCTGGCGCTCCCCAGCAGCCGCTTCGCGCGCCGCGGCCTGGCGCTCGTGGCGTGCGCGCTGATCTCCATGACCTTCGCGCTGGACTGGGGGCGCATGATCTTCCTCGCCGCGCCCGTCTTCTACCCCGCCGGCGCCCACACGCTGACCCGACACCCGCGCTGGCGGATCCCGGCCCTGCTGGCGTTTGCAGCGCTGATTCTCGGGTACGCCATCTACATGGACCGCAGCGGGCTACAGAGCGGCATCCTCGACAACCCGCCTCCGCCCTATCCAGTTCGCTGAGCATCCCCGCCGAGGGGCCCCGAGCGCCATGAAAGTTGCGTGCACAATCAACTTTGCTAGCTTGCAGGTAGAAGGCACTGATCCGACAGCCAACCATTCACGCGAAGGGATCGCCCAATGTCAGCAACAGACACCACCACCGCCACGCAGGCCCCGCTCCCCACGGGGACCTGGAAGGTGGACCCAGTCCACTCGAGCGTCGAGTTCCACGTCAAACACCTCGGCATCGCCACGGTCAAGGGCCAGTTCAAGGACTTCGAGGGCACGCTTGACGTCACGCCGCAGGGAGCGCACGCCTACGGCACTGTGAAGGTGGCCAGCGTGGACACGGGCGAGCCCCAGCGCGACGCGCACCTGCGCTCGCCGGACTTCTTCGACGCCGAGAGCAACCCAGAGATCACCTTCCACTCCACGGCCATCCGCCCGGTGGGTGAGGAGACGTTTGCGATCGAGGGCGACTTCACGATCCATGGGATCACCCACCCGCTGACACTCGAGGCTACGCTCGAGGGCACGGAGACCGACCACGAAGGCAACCCCCGAGTCGGCCTGTCCGCGAAGGCGCAGATCAACCGCTCGGACTACGACATGAAGTTCAACATGGCGCTCGGCTCGGGCAACGTGGTCGTTGGCGACAAGGTCAAGACCCTGCTGGAGATCTCGGCCGTCAAGGCCGCCTGAGCGCCCGCCCACAGGCGCAAGCTGCGATGAGCGCTGGGCGGCGTCGTCAGCGCACGACAACGCCGCCCAGCGCCTCGTCGATCGCTGCAAGCGTGTCCGCGCTGAGGACCACACCGGAGGCGGAGGCGTTGGCGTGCACCTGCTCGGGACGGCTGGCGCCGACGATCGCCGAGGCGACGTTGTCCTGGCGCAGGACCCACGCCAGCGCCATCTGAGCCATGCTCAGACCGGCCTGCACGGCGATCGGCGCCAAGCGCTCGACGGCCTCCAGCACGGCTGGCTGGATCAGGCGGTCGATGAAGCCGCCCATGCTCTCGCTCGCGGCCCGCGAGTCCGACGGGGGCGGCTCGCCGGCACGGTACTTACCGGTGAGCACGCCCTGGGCCAGCGGGGACCACACGATCTGCGAGATCCGCTCGCGTTCGCACAGCGGAATCACCTCCGCCTCGGGGGCCCGCCACAGCATCGAATACTGCGGCTGGCTGGAGACCCAGCGCTCCACGCCGGGGATCGCCAGCGACTCGTCGATCCTCTCCGCGGGCCACTCGCTGAAGCCGATGTGACGCGCCTTGCCCGAGCGGACCACTTCGCTCAGCGCCGTCATGGTCTCCTCCAGCGGCGTCTGATCGTCGTAGCGGTGGCATTGGTAGAGATCCACGTAGTCCGTCTGAAGCCGGCGCAGAGAGGCGTCGATCTGCTTGTGGATCTGCTCCGCGGAGAGGCCCCGGTCGCTGTCGGACATCGGGAAGTAGAGCTTGGTGGCGAGCACGTATGAGGAGCGCTCGCGCCCGGCGAGCACCTCGCCCAGCAGCGTCTCCGCGGCCCCGCGCCCGTAGACGTTGGCGGTGTCGATGAAGTTGATGCCCGCCTCAAACGCCGCCTCCACGCAGCGCTTTGCGCGCTCGCCGTCCACGCCGCCGGAGTAGGTCAGCCACGAGCCCAGGCTGATCTCCGAGACCTCGATGTCGCTGGAACCGAGCTTGCGGAAGTTCATCGCCTGAGGAGACTACCCTGGAAGGCGATGCCCCCGATCGATCCCACGCTTCGCATCCGTTCGGTGCAGCTCGCCGTGAGCGATCTTGCGCGCAGCGCGAACTTCTACGAGCGGGTGCTCGGCCTGCCGCTCATCGCCCGCGAAGACCATCGGGCGCAGCTGGGCACCGACCCCGGGCGCCCGGCGCTGGTGCTCAGCGACATCGCCGACCCCACGCCGGTGCCGCCGGGCAGCACGGGCCTCTACCACGTTGCCTGGCTGCACCCCTCCCGCGCGGCGCTGGCCGCGAGCGTGCGCCGCGTGGTCGGGGCCGGCTGGCTGTTGGAGGGCGGATCCGACCACGGCGTGTCCGAGGCCCTGTACCTGAGCGACCCCGACGGCCTGGGGATCGAGCTCTACGCAGACCGTCCGCGCGAGCAGTGGGAGCGCTCCGCGGACGGACGCGGCGTGAACATGGTCACCCTGCCGCTCGACCTCGATGACCTGCTGGCGCAGTCCACTGAGGAGCCCGCCCCGGCGATGGCGCCCGGCACGGTCGTGGGACACGTACACATGAAGGTCTCCGATGTGCCCCGCGCAGCCTCCTTCTATCGTGACGCGCTCGGCTTCGAGGAACGGGCCCAGCTCCCCTCAGCCGCCTTCCTCGCCGCCGGCGGCTACCACCACCACGTGGGCCTGAACTCCTGGCAGAGCCGCGGCGCCGCGGCCGCGCCCGAGAGCGCGCCGGGCCTGCGCTTGGTGGAGCTCGAGCTCGGCGACGCCGGGGCGCTGCAGGCGCTCGAGCGGGCACTGGCCGAGCTTCCGTCGGGACCGCCCGTCTCGCGCGGGGGAGACGGCGGCCTGCTGCTGCGCGACCCCGACGGTCAGGCGCTCGCCTTCGCCCACCGCTGAGCCGCGGGCGCTCGGGCGCTTGCGCTCAGACGCTCGCCGAGCTCAGACGCTGAAGCTCCGCCGGCGCGAGCTCGAGCTTCCTGGACGCAAGCAGCTCGCGCAGCTGCTCGGGGGAGGTGGCGCTGGCGATCGGGGCGAGGACCGTCGGCTGGGCGGCCAGCCACGCGAGCGCCACGGCCGCCACGGCCACGTGGTGCGCCGCCGCGATCTCCCGCAGCGCGTCGAGCACGGCGAAGCCGCGCTCGTTGAAATAGCTCTCGCGCACGCCCGCTGCCCGGGGGCTGTCGATCTGCTCGCCGTGGCGGCTGTACTTGCCGGTCAGGAAGCCCCTGGCCAGGCCGAAGTAGGGGAGGCAGGCGAGGCCGTGGGACTGGCAGACCGCGGCCAGCTCACCCTCGTATCGACCGCGCTCCAGGAGGTTGTAGTGCGGCTGCAGGGCCACATATGCGGCCATGCCCTCGCGCTCGCCGATCCGCAGCGCCTCCGCCAGCCGGCGCGCGCTGTAGTTGGAGGCGCCCGCGTGGCGGATCTTGCCGCGGCGGATCAGCTCCGCGAATGCCCCGAGCGTCTCCTCCAGGGCGGTGTCCGGATCGTCCTGGTGGGCGTAGTAGAGATCGACGGTGTCGATCCCCAGCCGCTCGAGCGACGAATCGATGCCCTGGGAGATGCTCTCGGCGGAGAGGCCGGGGAGCTCGGGCGACATGCCCACCTTGGTGGCGATCACCAGCTCCTCGCGGTTGCCGCGAGCGGCGATCCAGCGTCCGATGATCTGCTCGGAGGAGCCCGCGCCCGCCCCGCGGCGCCCGTAGACGTCGGCGGTGTCGATGAAGTTGCCGCCCGCCTGGAAGTAGGCGTCGAGCACGGCGAAGGAGCGCTCCTCGTCGAGCGTCCAGCCGAACACGTTCCCGCCCAGGCACAGCGGGAAGACGTCGAGGTCGGTGTCGCCCAGGCGCGCGATGCGCTCAGGTTATCCATCTGTTGCCGGGCGGTCGCTCAGCGTCCCACCGGGCGCGCTGCGGGGGATCAGAAGGGCAGCCCGAGAACCTCGACGCGGCCCGCCGGCCAGGTTGCTCCGTCGCGCAGGGGACGCCACATGGCTCGCATGGGCATCTCGATCCTTCTCCCGCCCGGCTGCTCGGCCCACACCGGCATCTGAATCTCGCTGAAGGCGAGCTTGGCGTACAGGCCCGTGAGCTGCGCCCTGCAGAAGAGCATCGCGCGCTCGACTCCAGCATCGCAGGAGGCCTGCTGGAGCAGCGGCTCCACAAGCCGCCCCACCAGGCCTCCTCCACGCTCGCTCGGAGTCACGAATACGCCGCCGAGGCCGACCACTGCAAACGTCTCAGACCCGTCGACCACGACGTCGATGGGGACGGTTCCGGCCACCGCCGCCAGCCGTCCGCCGGCGGCCTGAAGCCCGAGCAGGCGGTCCTTGTCGCGCCAGGTGAGCTCTTCCGCCTCGCCTCCCCAGGGATGGCGTTCGCCGGCGGCCAGCTCGGACCACTGCCGGTCGGTCAACTCGCCCAACTCCACCAGCTCCATGGGCCGGACGTTAACCCAACCGGCTGCTCGTCCGCACAGGAGCCCCGATCTCTATCGTCGCCGCCCCATCGCGAAGCTCTGCACCGGCGGCGCCGCTGCGCGCATGCTCGACCCCACCTCCGTGCCCTCCAGCTCCTCCTCCCCGGCGGCCACGCCCGCGGATGCCGCCGTGCGCTCGGCGCCCGGCAGGCGATGCACGCGCGCACCCGCCGTCGCCTCCGGGCCCTCCTCGACGCCGCTTGACAGGTGGCGCTCCAGCGGCGCCAGCTCACGCACGATCACGTTGATCACGGGACGGATCGGCTCCAGCTCGGGCTCCCCGTCACGGGTCGCGAGCGAGCTGTCCAGGCGCAGCAGACGTGCGGGCGTCCGCTCCTGCGAGCGCTCCAGACGGCCCCTGGCGAGCAGCAGCGGCTCGGACCGCGCCAGCTGGCGGTGGCGCTCGTAGACGTCCTTGGCGACGATCAGGTTGATCGTGCCGAACTCGTCCTCGAACAGCAGGAACATCGTCCCCTTGGCGGTTCCCGGCCGCTGCCTGGCGATCACCAGCCCCGCCACCGCCACCTCGCAGCCGCTGGGCAGGCGCGCGAGCTGTGCGCTGGTGGCGAGCTCGACCGGGCCGGTCGGCGAGGGCCCGGTCGCGCCGCTAGGCACCGTCAGGCGCTCGCGCAGGATCGCCAGTGCATGCTCGCCGATGGTCACTCCGCTGGTGGAGTAATCGGCGATCAGCTGCTGCCAGCGCCCGAGCTTGCGCAGGCGCGGTGCGGGCGCCAGCCCCAGGGGCAGCGCGAGCTGGGTGCTCTCTCCGCTCGGCTCGGTCTCCGCCGAGGCGGCCATCCCCAGCTGCCATAGGGCCGTCCGCCTGTCCTGCTCTCCGACCGATCGGAGATCGGCCAGCGCGACCGGGCCGCGACCGGGCCGGCGCCGCTCGCCGACCGACCCGGTCGTGAGACCGTCGCAGGCTCCCGCCCAGGCCAGCTGCTCGAGCGTCCTGCGCCTGACGCCGGCGCGCGCGGCCAGCTCGCCGAGTCCGGTGAAGGGCCCACCCCGCTCGCGCTCGGCCACCAGCGTCTGCACCTCGGCGCGCGCCGCGTCCTTGACGTAGCCCAGCCCCAGGCGCACGCCTCCGTCCTGCACCGTGCACTGCACGCCCGAGGCGTTCACGTCGAGCCCGAGCACGGCGATCCCCCGGTTCTCGGCCTCGTGGATGAGGCTGTCCGGAGCGTAGAAGCCCATCGGCTGCTCGTTCAGCAGCGCGCACAGGAACTCCGCGCCGTGGTGGACACGCAGCCAGGTGGACTGGTAGGCCAGCAGGCCGAAGGCTGCGCTGTGGGACTTGGGGAAGCCGAAGCCGGCGAAGCCCTCCACCATCCCCCACACGCGCTCCGCCGTCGGGCGATCGGCGCCCACGTGCTGCCGTGCCCCCTCGATGAAGCGCTCGCGGTGGCGCTGGAGCATCTCGTGCGAGCGCTTGCGGCTCATCGCCCGGCGCAGCCCGTCCGCTTCGCCGGGTCTGAAGCCGGCGAAGGCTTCGGCCACCTGCATCACCTGGTCCTGGAAGATGATCGTGCCGAGCGTCTCCTTCAGCACCGACTCGAGCGCGGGGTGCGCGAAGGGGATCTCATAGGCGGGGTCTTCGCGCAGGCGCTGGCGGCGTTCGATGTAGGGGTTGATCGCGCCGCCCTGGATCGGGCCGGGGCGCACGATCGCGACCTGGATGGTCAGGTCCTCGAGGCTCATCGGCCGCGTGCGCAGCAGCGACTGCATCTGCGCGCGGCTCTCAATCTGAAAGACGCCGACCGTGTCCGCCGCGCGGATCGCCCTGAAGGTCTGCGGGTCGTCGAACGGGATGCGCGAGAGGTCGATGCGCTCCCCGCGCGTGCGCTCCACCTCCTCCACGCAGCGCTCCACCGCCGAGAGCATCCCCAGGCCCAGCAGGTCGATCTTCAGGAAGCCCGCATCGGCGCAGGAGTCCTTGTCCCACTGGACCATCTGCCTGCCCTCCATGGCAGCGGGCACGACCGGGCAGCAGTCGATCAGCGGCCTGGTGGCGATGATCATCCCGCCGGAGTGCTGGGAGAGATGGCGGGGCAGCCCATGGGCCTGCTCGACCAGGTGGGCCAGCCAGC
>Ga0208355_1001381_pt1 | contig 10547 bp, 10 predicted proteins | sample NGESurdeep072012_6_FD_184458 | JGI IMG/M metagenome (GOLD analysis project Ga0208355, IMG submission 184458) | Arctic peat soil microbial communities from Barrow, Alaska - NGEE Surface sample 210-3 deep-072012 (SPAdes) | ecosystem: Environmental > Terrestrial > Soil > Wetlands > Peat ...
GCAAGAGCGAAAAGCGGTGAATTCACTTGTCGTTATTGTGTTTTTTAGAACTCTAAGGAACCCCTCGGAATTGGCGGAAAAAGACACCCCTTCCGCCATAGCCTGCAATTTCAGATAGTTAGCCAATCTTGGAGATCACATCATTCCAAGCAGCCGCGGCAGAAACAGCGACAAGCCGGGCCAGTACGTCACGATGACCAGGAACACCATCATGGTGAGCAACCACGGCCAAACCGCGATGGTGAGCTCGGTGATACCCATTTTAGCGATGCCGGACGCCACATAAAGATTCAGGCCAACCGGGGGGTGACACAGGCCCACTTCCATATTGACGGTGATCAGGATGCCAAAATGGATCGGATCGATTCCGAGCTTGATGGCGACCGGAAACAGAATCGGCGCCATGATTAAAATGATCGACGACGGCTCCATCACATTGCCGGCCACCAGCAGCATGACATTGACCACCAGCAGGAACGCGACCCAGCCAAGGCCCTGGTTGATCATCCACTCCGCCAACTGCTGCGGAATGTTTTCGTAAGTCAACAGGAACGAGAACAGCACCGCATTGGTGATGATGTAGAGCAGCATCGCGCTCAGATTGGCGGATGACAACAGCACCCGCGGCACGTCGGAAAGCTTCAGGTCCTTGTAAACGAAGACTGCGACAATGAACGCATAGACCGCGCTCATGGCGGCGGCTTCGGTCGGCGTGAACAGGCCGGTATAGATGCCGCCGATCACGATAATGATCAACGCCAGGCCCCAGATCGATTCGCGGAACGTGCGCACGCGCTCGGCAAAAGATGCCCTTTTCATGCGCGGATAGTCGTTGCGCCAGGCGCGATACCAGGTCGTCGCGCCGAGCATCGTCGCCAGCACGATGCCCGGAACAATGCCGGCAATGAAAAGTTTTCCCACCGACGCATTGGTCGAGACGGCGTACAGCACCATCGGAATAGACGGCGGAATCAAAATCCCGAGCGAGCCGGAAGTGGTGATGACGCCGGCGCCGAACCTCTTGGGGAAGCCCTGCGCCACCATCGCCGGCAGAACGACGGAGCCGATTGCAACCACGGTGGCGGGAGACGAGCCTGACACCGCCGCAAACAGCGCGCAGGCGAGCACCGCGGCAAGCGCCAATCCGCCATACCAATGGCCCACCATGGCGGTCGCGAAATTGATCATGCGACGCGCGACGCCGCCATGGGTAAGGAAATTACCGGCCAGGATGAAGAACGGGATCGCCATGATCTCGAAGCTTTCTAGCCCGGTGAACAGCTTGAGCGCGACCGATTCCGTGCGCACATCGGTCAGCGTGAACATGAAGCTGAGCACCGTCAGGCCGAGTGCGATCGAGACCGGCATGCCGGTGAGCATCAGCGCGATCAGCAAGGCGAACACAACGAGCGCGCGCAGTCCCTCCGGCAGCACAATAAGTCCGATCGCATGCGCGACGCAGATCGCCACGATCAGGACCGGAATCAGCATGAGGATGAGGCCGAGCGGGGTCTTCCGCTTTTCCCGCGCCGAGATATCGGCGGGATGGAGAGCGTCGACTTCGATGCCGTCGACATGCGCGGCGTCGTGATGCGGCAGTTTTCCGGTCCAATGGAACCACCAGGCGACCTGCAGGAAGCGGAAGCACATCAAACCGGATCCGAGCGGGATTGCGAGATAGACGATCCACATCGGCGCTTCGAGGTCGTTCGATTGCTGGCCGGTGACCCACATCTGGCTCACGAAAGCGGCGCCGAAGGTCGCGACAATGCCGGTGAACAAAGCGCCGCACAGCAGGCTGTAGATGATCACGCGCTTGCGCGAGACGCCCGGCAACATGTTGACCAATACGTCAACGCCGACATGGATGCCGGTGCGCACGCCATAAGCGGCGCCAAACTTAGCCATCCAGATGAACATGTAGATGCAGAGCTCTTGCGCCCAGGAGACGTCGATCGAGGCGAGCCACGAATAAATGCCGGTCAGCAATGATGGCAGCACCGGCACGCCGTGCGCGGTCGCCCATTTGGCGAGGTCGATCGAAGCCCCGGTACCGTAACGATGCAGCACCGCGGCAAAGATCAGCGCAGTCGCGGCCGCGATCAGCGTAGCGATCAGCCACTCTTCGAGATGGTCGAGCGCGCGCAAAATCACTTGAACCCCCCACATTATTTGGCCGGGAATGTGCCCATTCCCGGCCAGTATTCTTGTTGATCGCGAGCTTATTCGCCCGTCAATTCATGTGGATATTGAGCTCTTTGGCAAGCAGGTCGAGAGCCTCGCTGCCGACACGGCTCTTGGCCCATTGATAGGTCGGCGCCATCGCTGTTTGCCAGGCTTTGCGCTGCTCGGGTGTCAGGTAGTGCAGCGTGGTTTTGCCAGACGTTTTGATCTCGGCCAGCGCGTCTTCGTTTTCCTTGCGGGCGATCGAATTGGTGTAGTCGGTCGCTTCATCCATCGCCTTGTCGAGCTGGGTACGAATGTCGGCGGGCAGCCCGTTCCAGAACTTCGTATTCACGATCACCGCATATTGCAGATGCGCGTGGTAGGAAACCGTGATGTGCTTCTGCACTTCGTGGAATTTCTGCGTCAGGTAGTTCGATGCGGTGTTTTCGCAGCCGTCCACCACGCCGGTTTGCAGCGCCTGGTAGACTTCCGAGAACGCCAGGATCTGCGGGATCGAGCCGATCTCGCGGAGATATTGGTCGGCGATCTTGGAGCCGGAGATACGGATCTTGAGTCCCTGGAAATCGGCCGGCATCAACAGCGGACGGTTGGACGAGACCATGTGGAAGCCGTTGTCCCAAAAGGCGAGGCCGGAGATGCCTTTCGGTTCGAGCTTCTTGAACAGCCATTTGCCGAGTGGGCCCTTCATGGCCTTGGCGTAGGCCGCTTCATCATTGAACAGCCACGGCAGATCGAGCGCCTCGAATTCCTTGGCGCCGAGGGGAGCGAATTTCGAGGTCGACGGGGCCAGGATCTGCACCGAGCCGAGCTGCAAGGCTGCGATCTCTTCCTTGTCCTTGAATAGTTGCGAGTTCGGATAGACTTCGACCTTGACCTTGCCGTTGGTGTATTTTTCGGCGAGTTCCTTGAACTTCAGGGCGCCTTTGCCCTTCGGCGTGTCGTTGGCGACGACATGGCTGAATTTGATGATGATCGGGCTCTGGGCCATGGCGGCGCCCTGAGCCATAAAAATGGCGGCTGCAGCCGCGGCAACTAGCAACTTGCGCATAGGCATTTCCTCCAGCTTTTCTCGTTGAATCCGTCTTTTTTGTCTTTGTTTTTTCTCCCGCGTAGGATGTCATCAATCCTGTTTTCCGGCAACCAGGCCTTTAGGCGGCGTCGGTCGGAGAAATCGTCTAGCCGAAAAAGCATGGTGACCATTACCGCCATTCCCGGGCCAGTTCAGCGCGGCCGACGCTCCGAAAACCTCGACCCCGCCCGAAACGGATGATATTCGCGTTACAGTGAGATAGGCTGTCTGATTTTGGGCTTGGCCGCGACTTCGTTGGACACGACCGAGTTCGATGATTAGTTTTGCGCCGAACGAATTGCCCGTGAGGAGAGTGCTATTAGTTATTCAGCCCCCGTCCCCGCCCATCAGCTGCCGCGCGAGCGCTTTGGCACCTGGGAATTTCCCGTTCTGCATGTGCGCGGCGGCACCTCGACCGGACTTATCATTTGGGACCGCATCGCCCCCAAACAGCTTGAACTGCGCGAGGAATTGCTGCGTCACCTGATGGGATTGCCCTTGCAAGGCAGCTCGGCGGACACCAAGCAAATCACCGGACTTGGGCGCGGCTATCCGACCAGCAATAAAGTCTTTTTCGCGAAGATGACGTTGAACGCGGCTGGCAGCCCGCAGATCGTCAGCACGCTGGCGCAACTGGCGGGCGGAAAATCGGAGATCGACTGGAGTGTGAACTGCGGCAACATGTCGGCCGCGCTGCCGTTCTGGGCCATCGATCAGCATTTTCTGCCGCGTCAGTTGAACGGCAATGGCGAGGTCGAGATCTTCAATACTAATACCAAGACCACCATGATTGGTCGCGTCGGCTTGACTGAAAATGGTTTTGCCTTCGCGCAAATCCCCGGCGTCGACGGGGAATTTCCCGGCGTGGATCTGTTCTTGACGAACCCGGTCGGCGCCAAGACCGGCAAGGCGCTCCCCACCGGATCGCCGGCCGACCGCTTCGGCAAATATTTGGTGTCATGCGTCGATGTCGCCGTCCCGATGGTGATCGCGCGGGCGTCGGACTTCGGCAAGACCGGGACGGAGCCGGTTAATGAGCTTAGGAACGATGAAACTTTCTTCCAGGCTTTGCGAACGCTTTGGGTACAAGCCGGCCTCAAAATGGGGCTCAAGAACCGTAGCGGAAGTTTGATGACCGCGGACGAACTGGCGAACAGTGAAACCGTGCCGAAGGTTTGCATCGTCGGACCGCCGGTGAATGGCGGAAACATCTCCACCCGGTATTTCACGCCGCAAACAGGCCATGACACGATGGCCGTCACCGGCGGTTGTTGCCTGGCCGCCGCCTGTCTGATGCCCGGCACGGTCGCTCACGAACTCGCCCGGAATTTGCCGTCGCTGGGCCCGACGTCAACGGAAATACAAGTCGATATCGAAAATCCGGCAGGGATATTGTCCGCGACGATTGACGGTCAACGGATCGATCAAGAGACCAAGATCGATCGTGCCGCTTACAAACGCTCGGCGCAAATTCTTCTGCGCGGATACGCGCCGCTCTATCGAGCCTCGGGAGCGTTGAAAGAAGTGCTCAGCGCGCTCGCGTCCGACAGCAGTGCCCTGACCCTGAAACCATGATGGCCCAGTCGACCGCGTGGCGACCGTCATGACGCAGCTAAAATAAAAGTGCCGGCGCGGAGCCGGCGGGGCCGTTGCCCGAACGGCCGACGATGACCGACACCGCCTAGACGCAAGACCCGGCGGACGAGCCACCTCCGCTGCAGCACGGGCGGCAGGGGCACGGAGTCAGGCTGCGGATTCGGTTGCAACCCCACGAAGCTCGGGTGGCTGGCGCAGCGCGCCGTCGTCGCGAACTCGGTGTAGGCAATCTCGGCCCCCTCCAGCGCCTGGCGAAGCTACTGTTCCAGCCTTTAGCGGATCTTGGTGTGCGCCGGAGCGGTTTGCCATTGGCTTAGAATCGCCCAGTATTTCAGCGAGCCAACACGGTCTGAGGTTTGCCAGCTCGAAACGCTAACGTATTGAAATCGTGAGATTCAAACTAAACCACCCCCTCCGCCATTATTCGTTGATATTACTATATTATTTCCGATTTATCAAATATGGCCCACAAATAGGCCCACAATGATTTTCTGCTCCAAAATCGCTTCGTCGAACGGTTCGCCAATCAGCGGGCGTCTGCGGCGGCGCCAGCCGGCGCGTCGCGGCCATGGCTGGTGCTTCCGCACAGACATCTTAAGCCCTCAGCGACGTTCGTTTCTGTTGCGGAATCGTTTGTCGCGTGAAATTCAGTTTTTCGCCTCCGGCGTCAACGTTTCTAAGCATGGGCCGAGCGCGACAATATCGCCATTCATAAAGTCGAAGTCACTTAGTCTTTCAAGTTCGGCGTCGTCCGCAACGCCCGTCGTACTGCTGCAGAAACCGATCTTGGGACGAATATACAAGTTGAGCTCGACGCCGCAGTTTACCGCTTTGCATTGGAATGACTTACCCTCTCCCCATTGATCCATCAGGAACGGCCACTTCGTCTCGATCCACACTGGCGGCTTGGGAGTTACGGTCACGGGGCGCACTCTCTGCAGCCCCGGACCAAAAAGCAGCAACAATGCCACCACGCCGCCAAATCCGAATGCGGCTGCGACAATTAAAATACGCCTCATCGCGCATCCATTTTAATGGCGTTAATTTCCGGGGAGTCCTGCAATTGTGCGCGCCGGTCCGGTCACTTCGAGAATATGAAGTCCGGTGTTCGCCCGATCAACGACATAGATATATCCGCGTTCATCGGTCTCAACATTGTTGCTCTGTATCGCGACCTTGCAGACATCTTGCCCATTGACCTTGATGCCGCTCGGCCGTCATCGCGTGACCGAGGTGACGCGGGCGGACGTTGCCAAGGTCCATCACGATCTTCGACATATTCCTTACGACGCCAACCGGTCCCTGGAGATCATCTCCAAGATGTTCAACCTCGCCGAGATGTGGGGCGTGCGTCCGGATGGATCGAACCCGCGCAAGTATATAAAGAAATATCGCGAGGAGAAACGCGAGCGGTTCCTGAGCCGCGCCGAGCTGCGGCGTGTCGGCGAGGTGCTGCGTGAGATGGAGCAAGAGAGGGTCGAACTACCCTCCTCCATTGCCGCCGCGCGCCTGCTGATGCTGACCGGCTGCCGCTTGGGTGAGATCATGACGCTGCAATGGGACCACGTCGACATCGCTGACAAGGCGCTGCGGCTGCCGGATTCAAAGACCGGCGCCAAGGTCGTGCATCTCGGTCAGCCGGCGGTCGAGGTTCTGCAAAAGATTGAACGCGTCGAGAAGAACCCGTGGGTGATTGTGGGAACGAAACCTGGCGCACGGCTCACCGACCTCCAGCCATTCTGGCAACGGGTCCGGGCGCGCGCTGGCCTCAAGGACGTCCGCATCCATGACTTGCGGCATACGTTCGCCTCGACGGCTATTGCCGCCGGTCAAGGACTGCCAATGATCGGCAAGCTGCTCGGACATACGCAGGTTCAGACGACGGCGCGGTATGCGCATCTTGCGGCCGATCCAGTTAAAGTGGCCGCCAATCACGTTTCTGCAGAGATCGCGACTCTGTTGGACGGCCGCGCGGCATAGCTGGAGGGAAAGGACCTGCCCACAAACTCTCTCTGCGTAGTCGGGCGTGTTGCAGCGAAGAGCCGGGTTGTTGGAGGTACACCACCCGGTGGCAGGAGATACCAAGAGTGCGGATCGGCAGTGGAAACTGACTGGCTCGCCATCGGCGCGATCCTCGATGATAGCTGGCTGTCCCCAGCCAGGCTTGGGATTTTGAGTTTTTGCCAATTCCCCGAATCAGCATGTTGGAATAAAAACGGACCGTAACTTTGGCGCCGCGGCGTCGTCCACGCAGGCGCGTCATCGTCGAAACGTGGAGGTCACATGGTTTCCGCCGTCGTCGCCCTTCGGGAAGACAACGCCGTTGAGAGGCCGGCGGCCTTGTTAAGCCGCGCCGAGGTGCTTACCCGCTACCGTCATCTGCGGGAGATCAGCAAGCAGCATCATTCCGCCGCGCTGGATTTCCTGTCAAAGGATACGATCATATCCCAGGCTCGGCGCCTGGGTCTGGCTCAGGGCAAGACTCTGGTCCTCGACAGCATGGACGACCTGAATTTGGCTTTTGACCTTGCGATCCACACCGCACCGAAGGACCGCTCCCGGGCAATTGACCGTTATGCCAGAGCGGCACGGTTGGCGCCCGAGTCAGACGACGCACTCGTGCTCGAAGCCATGCGGCGCGCGCGCTTCTCAATCATCAGTTTTGAACGCCGGCACGCAGTTGCTGGCCTGATCGTCAAGGACTTGTTCCGCGGCGTAGACGTTTGGCTGGTCGATGAGGGTCTTGAGAGTTCTCTCCCGGACGGGGCAGCGCTGGCCACTCGGCTCTATACTCCCGAGGGCTTCGCCATGACGGCCGGCGTCCTGGTGCCGCTCGACATCGAACTGATAGAGGATGCGATTGCCGACGCGCCGCAATTGCTACGGAATCGGCGCGACGAGTTGATCGATGACCGCCGTTTCGCGGAGGCGATCTATCGAGTTGCCCTTGCAAGCGGGTTGATGGAGCAGGTCGCTTACCAGGACACTATTTCCGAAGCTGGGTGACGTTGGAGCGCCATAGCGATTGCCCGGGTGTTCCGCTGGCGCGAAATGCTGGAGATCGGCACGCACGCGACCATCGGCGCAGCCGTGCGGAAAGGAATTGCCGAAAATGGACAAGGTATTTCCGGGGGCGCCCCGGCAACTCATTTTGGTGAGGGATTGCAGCTAGGGAGGGGCCGTACCGGCGTCGTAGCGCAGCAACGCCGCCTTGATGGCTTCCTGGAATATCTCCCGGCCAGGACTGCAACGACCGTCAACCAGCCTGCCAAGTTCTTGTCGGGCCCAACCGACGGCACCAATCTGGTGTGCCGCCGCAAAGAGATGTTTGATGGCCTCGTTGACGTCCGACGCCGGCGGATCGTAGCCGCCGCCCGCGAGCAGATGCGTGATGGCGAACAGCGCAACGGTTGCGGCGAACCTGGGCTCCTTGCCGCAGAAATTCCGCGCCGCCCGTACCAACGTCAAAGGGTCCGCGTTGTGCAGGGCTGCACACTCAAGCGCGATGTCGAGGAAGCCTGCGTCCTTTGCAGCGGCAAACCATTTGCCCTTGTCGCCGCGGGTATCGATCAGGTCGAGGAGCAGCTGACGGCCGTCGCGGTCCGGATAGGCGCGAACCAGAGAGCGATAGATGGCAAGATTGGTCGTGCCGGTTGCCGCGCCGAGACCAAAACGACGGTACGCCTCATCCGAACGGCCTTGCTGGATGAGAACTTTCTCACAAAACCGATCGATGGATATCTTGTCGTGACCCGGATTTCTGGCGCCGCGGACAGAATCGGCAAAAGTGATCGCCTCTTCCCACCGCCCCTGTTTGAGCAACGCCTCAGCGCCGAACCGGTGCCACGACCAGAACTTCATTCGCTGTTTAGCCAGCAACTCCGCGAGCTCGGCGTAGCGGCCGGCTTCGAGCAGACACGATAGGCAGATGGCTGTCCCGCTAACATACTCGAAGCGTTTTTGATCGGACCAGACTTTGTGTAACAAAGGCAGGAGCTCATCGGCATACGCGTTGGTCAGATCCGGATACCGGGCGATTTCGCCAAACCGATTTTCAACCGGCGACAGGTACTGGACGCCGTCGCCTTGGACCGCTTCAAATAAACGCTTGAGCCACTTACATCTGGTCGAATGATCGGCCGGCGCCTCGATGAGGATCGGGATCAACTCGTCCAGCGTACGCCCGACCGCCGTTCCAAGCGCTCCCGAGGAAGTGTCGATATCCTGAAACGCCGGCCAGATGCGCTTCATCAAAGATACTGCACCGTCGCCTGCCGCGACAGGATCGGATTTCGCCGCCGCTTTGATTTCGGAGACGGCTTCCTTGAGGCGGCTGATGGCCAAGCGCGAGCCGCGCCAGCCGTAGGCCTTGACTCGGAACTTCGGCTTGAATTTCCACTTCCGTTCCGCCACTGCCGCCTCGTTCGAACGACTTGCTCTCAGATCGCAATAATCTCGCTTGTCCCAACAAACGGCAACCAACCATAAGCTTCAGTTGAGGCCGTCTCGTTTCGTCGCGCCATCTTCCGTGCTAGGATTTTCTTTGGCATGAAAGATGACCAATAAGAGGCTGCCATGCGAGGCAAACTGGATATCGAGCCTGGGCAAGCAGCCAGGGGCCACAAGCTGACAATCTCGGAAGTCCTTGCGGAATATCTCCGCGCTGAGAAGAGCCGTTTGGCACCGAAAACCCATGCCCGATATACCGATGTGATTGCGCTGTTCACTCACAGCCTCAATGGCTACGCGGCAAACTCGCTCAGTCAGTTCGAGCGAGCGCGGTTCGACAAGCACTTCAACGCCGAGGGGGAGCAGCATCGAGAGTTCTGCGATGTTTTCGGCCCCGAACATATTCTCGAGAATGTCGGTGAGTTTCTGAACTATTTCATGGTCAGCAAGGTCATCGTCGGCGCCGATACATTGCAGGCATCCGGCACTGTCATGAAGAAGCTGGCGAAGTGGCTCGTGGAGCAAGAGTATGTCAAGAGGGATGACGCGGACTTGGCGATCGAGCAAGGATCCGATGCGGCGCGCGATCTACCAGCCGCGGAAAAGCTCTCAACGCTTCTTTACGACCTGACAGCCGGTCGCCATGAGCCACGCGACTCAGACATCGAAGGGCGATTTTCGATCACGAAAGTCGAACCAGGCCGCATTTGGCTGCAGGATGAAGACGACGACGCAAATTACGGACCGATCCTGCTAACCGAAAAGGCGACGAAGCTCTGTCATGTAGGCTGGATAATCTCAGGTGCCGTGCGCAAGACCGGCAATCGCTGTGTGCTGGTTGAGGCGTTTCAAGTTTACCCATAAGGTCGGCCCAACGGCTCGCCTCATCGCCCCTCGCCTTGCGCCAACGACGTACCGGCCTGAATCATTTCAGCGCCTAAATGGAATGACGTTGCCTTGGTCGAGAAAGGCTTGCATGCCTTCAGCTGCAACGGTTCTCTTAAATTCGGCATAGGCTTCTTCGTCGCTAGAAAACTGCTCGTCCCAGACAACAGATGTACCCGCTGCATTCACGACCTCGAGCGTCCAGAGTTTTTCATGCTCCATGCGGACAATGCATATCTCAACCTTTACGCCGTCCTGCGTAACGACCCCTGACAGGCCGGAAGTAACGAGATTCGGATCACTCTGACTCATGATTGCCGTCCCAATTTCCCCACGATATTGATCAAGCATAAATCAATCT
>Ga0208355_1001383_pt1 | contig 10533 bp, 7 predicted proteins | sample NGESurdeep072012_6_FD_184458 | JGI IMG/M metagenome (GOLD analysis project Ga0208355, IMG submission 184458) | Arctic peat soil microbial communities from Barrow, Alaska - NGEE Surface sample 210-3 deep-072012 (SPAdes) | ecosystem: Environmental > Terrestrial > Soil > Wetlands > Peat ...
GCCCGATCAGCGGCGCGGAAGGCCTCGTCGGCGAGGTAGGCAATCTTCTGCGGCGCACCGGCGCACTTGATCGGCGGCGGCGGCATCACGAACAGTGCTGTGCCGCCCTTGAAGTTACGAATCGCCTCCCACGTGCGCTCGCATTGGTCGTACTCGTAGTTGCTGACGACGTCGTTTCGGCCTACGTTGCCGCGCAGCCCGGCAACCGCGTCCCAATTGAGCTCGATGCCCGGTGCGACGACAAGGAATTGGTACTCGATCCGCTCTCCCTCGTCGGTGAGGACCTGGTTGGCCTCGGGGACGAACTGCGTAACGGCGCTTCGCACCCAGGTGGCGCCCCTGGGGATCACGTCGACCTGGGGACGCGCGCTCTTCTCCTTGGGCACGACGCCGCCGCCGACCAGGGTCCATAGCGGCTGGTAGTAATGCGTCTCGGACGGCTCGATGATCGCCACGTCGAGGTTCCCCCCGGCGCGCAGCAGCCGCGCCGCAACGCTGATCCCGCCGTTGCCACCGCCGACGATCACCACTTGGTGGCGGCGCGTGGCGTGCGGCGCTGTCTGGGACGGAGAGCGCTCGTCGCCCGTCGCCACCGCTACTGAAGCCATGTTCGGTCCCCTTTCCATAGGGGGTAAAGTTGATCGGGTTTACAGGTTATCGAGACAGACACCCCCCTTTCCATCGGGGCAAACTACTGAAACTGGACTTCTTTTCCGTCTCATTACGAGCGGGGCGGGGTTCTGAATTCGGGACGGGCGGCGACGAGATCGGGGCTCAACGGCAGCCACTGCCTCTCGGGACGAGGCCCAGTTCCGCTTCTGCGCACAACCGAGTGCGTGGCCGGCGCCCCCGCGCGCGACTGCTCAGGACGACGATGAGCGAAAGCACCGGCGCTTATCGGTAGCGCTCCCGCTCCGCGCGGTGAGCCGCATCCGTCTGGCGCCGAGCACCTGGACCCGGAAGCAGTCCGGGTTCCAACGTTGTACCCGGGTCTGCATTGGCCAGGGTCGGCCCCTGTCGTCGACGCGGACGGGCCGATCGGGCTGTCGTCTCCGCTAGGACGACGATGGATCTGTGCCCATTGCATGTGCCTGCTGCTGGCGTCCCCACTCGCGCGCGGTGGTCGCCATCGCGGTCAGGCGGTCTTGGACGCGGCGATGGAGGGTCCCTTCGGGATAGCTGCCGTCGGTGTCGCGATCGCCCGCCCGCAGACCCGTGAGCAGCTCGATGCCCTCATCCACGCTCTCGACCGCCCACACGTGGAAGCGTCCTTCGCGGACTGCGTCGATGATGCGCTGTTCGAGCATCAGGTGACGACGGTTGCTGGCGGGGATGATCACGCCCTGCCCGCCTGTCAGCCCGGCGCGCTGGCACGCGTCGAAGAACCCCTCGACCTTCTCGGTGACGCCGCCCACGGCCTGGACGCGCCCATGCTGGTCAACCGAGCCGGTGACCGCTACGCCCTGGTCGATCGGTGCCTCGGCGAGACTCGAGAGAAGGGTGTACAGCTCACTGCTGGCGGCCGAGTCCCCCTCGAGGCCGCCGTAGGACTGCTCGAACGTGACGCTCGCCGACAGAGACAGCGGCACGCCGTTGCCGTAATGCTGCTCGAGGTACCCGCGCAGCGTGAGGAACCCCTTGTCGTGAATGCGCCCGCTGAGCTTGCTCTCGCGGTCGATGCTCACCAGCTCGCCGCCACCCGTGGCAGTTGTCGCAGTGATGCGCGCTGGGTGGCCGAACGCGTAGTCGCCGAGGGCGACGATCGCCAGGCCGTTGAGCTGCCCGACCGCGCGACCCTGTAGCTCGATGTGGATCGTGCCTTCGTCGACCATCTGCGCGAGGCGCTGCTCGATCAGATCCGAACGCCCACGCCGCTCGCGGATCGCCTGCTCGACGTGCTCGGCCGCCACAAGCTTGGACCCGGCGCGGCCTGCCCAATGGTTGGCCTCGGTGACGACGTCGGCGATCTCCACGAGGCGGGTGGTGAGCTTGCCCTGATGGGCGGCGCGGCGTGCGCCGTGCTCGATGGCGAGTGCGACGGCGCCCGCGTCGAAGTGGCGCAGCCCGTTGCGCGCGACCTGTGCGCTGATGAAGGAGGCGTAGCCCGATGTCTGCGTCCACGGCATCTGCGTGTCGAAGTCAGCGCGCACGCGGAACAGCTCGGCGACGTCCTCGTCGAGCGCGTGCATCAGCTCGTACAGCTCGCCCGAGCCAGTGAGGATGATCTTGACGTCAACGGGCACCGGGTCGGGGGTGAGCGTCGCCATGGGAAGCAGCGTGAACTGCTCGCCGAGGTTCTCCACGCGGGCGCGGCCAGTGCGCACGATCTCCTTGAGCTTGTCCCACACGAACGGCTGGCGGAGCACGTCCTCCGCGCGCACGATCATGTAGCCGCCGCTGGCGGCGTGAATCGCGCCGGACTTGATGTGACGGTGATCGGTGACAGCCGCGCCGAGCGTCGTCTCGAACTCGATACGACCGAAGAGCCGGGCGAACGTCGGGTTGCGCTCGACAAGGACCGGCGCGTCAGCCTGCTCGCGGGCGACGAACAGGTTGACTTCGTAGCGGGCCCTGAAGACGTCGATGCCGCGGCCGAGCATCGCCCGCATCGACATCGCCGCCTGCGTTTGCTCGGCATCGGCGAGGAAGCCATCGGAGTTGGCGACCACGTCCTCGCGTGCGAGATCCAGCCATGCGCTGACGGGCTGCGAGTCGGCGTAGTCCTGCTTGAGCTCGTCGATCAGATGCCCGACCGCGAACAGGACCACTTCGCGGTCCAGTGCGCTAACGCGTTCGCGCACTTGCGCGTCGATCGCGCGCAACTGGGACACGATGCTGTTCATGCGCTCCTGGACCTCGTGGCCCGCGGTGTTCAGTTGCCGTCGCGTCTCCTCCGGCAGCTCCTGGAACTCGTGCGGCGTCACAGGCTGACCGTGCACGAGCGGGATCGTCACCGCCCCGGCCGGGGTCATCTCGAGTTCGAGGTCGCGCGAGCGCGCGAACGCGCGCACCTGCTCGAGTATCTCCTGACGTTGATGCTCGAACGGTTCGACCGCCTCCAGCCGCCGGCGCCGATAGCTCTCGCTCTCGAACGCGTTCGGGATCTCTCGGCCGGCCTGTTGGACGAAGGCCGCCATCGCCCGCTCCAGCCGCCGGCCTTGACCGGGCGCGAGCGTTGCACACAGCGGCCTGCCGGGCTCCTCGAAGTTGAACAGGAAGACAACGTCGCGCGGTGGGGGCTGGGTGCGCGCGTGCTCGCGGAGCCTGGCCTCGATCGTCTCGCGCTTGCCGGTGCCCGCGGGGCCGGTGGCGAACACGTTGTAGCCGAGCTGAGAGACCTCGACGGCGAAGTCAATCGCGCGCAACGCGCGCTCCTGGCCGACCGCGCCGTCTTCGGGCTCGACCTCCGCGGTCGTGCGAAAGCCGAGCGCCGCCGGGTCGCACCGCCGCCGGAGCTCCTCGGGAGCAAGCCGCAGATGCTCGCGCGCGTTCACGGACACCGTTACGCCGGTCCTGTGGCGTCGAGGGTCGCCATCGCCCGGTAGATCATCGCGGTCATCGCCGAATGATGTCTCGACCACGTCTCCGCCCACCCCAGCGGCTGCTTCGACCAATGGGTCCCCGTCGCCCGCATTCAGCCGCACAGCCGGGAGATTCTTCCCCTGGGCGCGGGGAGCCGGCTCCGTCTGTGGCGTGGCAACGCACGCGGGCTGAGCCTCCCATGAGGCATAGCATTGAAGCTGATGACGAGCCGAGAGCACCTGGCGCGGCCGACGCCGATCGGCGCGCCTCCGTGCCAAGGGCACCGAAGCGGTCAGGGTCCCAGCGTTGTACCCGGCTCCGCACTCTGGCCGATGACGGATTCGCCGCGACAATGCCTGCGCTGGCGCCAAATTGGCGCTATGCTGTTGCGTGCCCAGCGTGCAGATCAAGGACGTACCGCCTGACGTTCACGCGGTCTTGCGACAGCGAGCCGCTGCCGCCGGCCAGTTCCTGCAGGAGTACCTCCTTGGCCGACTCGTTGCAGACGCCCGCCACCCCACGCTCGACGAGGTGCTCGCCCGCGCTGGCGGACGCGCTGGCGGATCAATCCGGCTGAGCGATGCAGCACGCATGGTTCGCGCAGACCGCGACGCGGCGTGATAGTGATTGATGCCAGCGTTCTCGCGACTGCGCTCGGCGACGACGGAAAGGACGGCGACGCGGTGCGCGAGCGGCTTGTGGGCCAAGAGCTTGCGGCGCCCGAGATCATCGACCTCGAGGTTATGTCCGTGTGGCGCCGCACTCTCACTGACAAGCGCCGCGCAGCCTTTGCCTTGGCGGATCTCGCAGATCTGCCACTCAGACGTGCGCCCCACCTCCCGCTGCTTCCGCGCTGCTGGGAGCTCAGACACCACTTCACGCCGTACGACGCCTCCTACGTGGCGCTCGCCGAAGCGCTCGAGGTAACCCTGCTTACCGCCGACCAGCGACTCTCTCGCGCCCCCGGCATCCGCTGCGCCGTGGACGTTGTGAAATAAGGCGAGTTCGGCGCACCAAGCGCTTGAACGTCGCTCGGCACCATCGTCTTGGCTACCGCTTCCGCCGAAGGAGAAGGCAGGCCGCCCGCTGATCAGCTGGGTGAACGCGGTCGAGGTCTACTACCGCGTCGAGCGCGACCACGGCCGCGGTCCCGGAGCGGGCGGCGGTGCCGGCCAGCCGCCCTAAGCGGGAGGTGGCGGGTCGCGAAGCGACCCGCCACCGGACGTTTAGCGCCTGCTCCCGTGTGGGTGTCAGACGTGAGTTGTGAGGCCGAAGCCGAACGGATACAGCGGGTCGTAGTGCGGGTCGCCGATGTTGATCGGCTCCTGCGCGAGCGTCCGCGGCCAGGACACGGACAGCTTGCCCGTGAACGGGCGTGTGCCGAACAGCGTGTCCGCCACGCCGGCGCCCTCGCTGCCCGGCAGCCAGGCCGCCACAATCGCGTCGGCCTCGGTGCGCCGGGCCGGATCGAGGATGAGCGGGCGGCCGGACACAATTACCATGACGCACCGCTTCGCCGCAGCGCAGACCTTGTCGACCGCCGCCTGGTCCGCCGCCGAGAGCTGCATGTCCTTGACCGGCCGCGGCACGCCGTGGTCACCTGGGTCATACGCCCACTGGGGGCCAAAAACATCACCGAACCCCTCCGCGTACGGGGTCTCGCCGACCACAACGATGCCCGTGGCGTTGTGCGCGATCGGCGCCGAGGCATCTTGACTGTAGGTGACGTTGCCGCGAGCCAGCTGGCGGATGCCATCGAGGATCGTCGTGCCGGGGATCACGTTGGTGGAGCCGCCCTGCCACGTCAGCGTCCAGCCGCCGGCCTGGTTGCCGATGTTGTCGGCGTTCGAGCCGGCGACGTAGACGTCGCGGCGGCCTTGGATCGGCAGCACGTGCCGGCTGTTCTTGAGCAGCACCTGGGACTCGGCGGCCGCCCGGCGGGCCAGCGCGTGGTGGGCCGGCGAGCCGACCTGGTTGATGTAGCGGCGGTCCGTGAACGGATGTTCGAACAGCCCCAGCTCGAACTTCTTGGTCAGGATGCGGCTCACTGCATCGTTGATCCGTGCGATTGATACCTGGCCCGAGTTGACCAGGTCCGTCAACGTCGCGTCGAACAGCTCGAAGTTCTGCGGCTGCATGAACATGTCGATGCCGGCGTTCACGCCCGCCGCCACCTTCTGGGCGAAGGTGTACGTCTCCGGATTGATGTGATCGATGCCGTTGTAGTCGGAGATCACGAACCCGTTGAAGCCCATCGCGTCCTTCAGCCAGCCGGTGATCAGATCCCGGTTGGCGTGCATGTTGATCCGGTTGCCGAGCCCATCCTCGGTCCAGTCGACGTCCGAGTAGGACGGCATCACGCTGCCCACGTGGTGCTCGCGCACGGCGGGCACGTACGGCGAGAGCGCGAGCCGGTCGAACGTGGCGTGATCGACCTGGTCGACGCCTTGGTCGATCGGATAGTTGCCGGTCGTGTGCATGTTCGACCCGGTGCCGTAGGTGGTCAGGCCGTCGCCGGCGAAGTGCTTGGCGGTGGCCAGCACGCGGTCGGGATTCGATAGATGGCCGGGCGGGCCCTGGAACCCGTCGATCGCGGTCTCCATCTCGCGCACCAGGCTCGGGTCCTCGCCGAACGACTCGTACGTGCGGCCCCAGCGGTCGTCGCGCGCGACGCAGACGCACGGGGCAAAGACCCACTGGGGCCCCGTCGTCCGGGTCTCTTCGGCGGCGACATGCTCCACGTCGCGCACCAGCGCCGGATCACGAGTGGCGCCCAGGCCGATGTTCTGCGGGAAAACTGTGGCCCCGTACATATTCCCGTCGCCGTGCACCGTGTCGATGCCGTAGATCAACGGGATGCGCAGCCGCGTGGCCAGCGCCGCCCGCTGATAGCGGTCGACCATGTCCGCCCATGCCGTCGGGGTGTTGGGCGTCGGCACCGAGCCGCCGCCCGAAAGCAGGCTCCCGAGGTTGTCCGTCGTGATCTTCGACGTGTCGGTGTCCACGCTGCCGCGCTCGGCCTGCGTCATCTGGCCGATCTTCTCGGCGAGCGTCATCCGCGACAGCAGGTCCTGGACCCGCTGCTTGACCGGTAGCCCGGGGTTCTGATACGGCAACGTCCCCGCCGGCTGCGCGGTGCCGTGCTGGCGCGCTGGCTTGGTGCTGTGATGCCCCGTCGCGCTGACGGTGGGCGCAGCGACCGCCGCTGCAGCGAGCGCGGCCGCCGCCACGGCGAGCAACCGGCTCACGAGCGACCCGGATGCATGCATAGCTGGCTCTCCCTCTCCTCGATGGCCTGGTCCCTCGGCCGGCCCCGACGGCTGCGCGCTGACGATGAGGTCCATGCTGACGAACCTACGCCCGAATCGCGGCACGGTCATCCGCGGCGGCTACTGAGGAAGTAGCCGGGAAACCCGTGAGAAGCGACGGGAGCGGGCTGGTAGACGAGTGCGTTGTACGTTGAGCCGGTTCGCCGCGATCACGCGCATCAACAGGCCATGACGTCGCTTGCTCAACCGCCGACGAACAGCCCACGCACCGGCTCAGGCTGGACCCGACCTCCTCTCTTTCGCATTCGCGGCCAAGCGGCGGTCTCGGCGGCGCCGCGGCTCACTAGCGCAACGAGGGCATGAGCAGGCCGGCGCGGGCCCGGCGACGAAGGTGGCCGGTCCTCCACGTCGAACGGCGTAGGACAAGGCGCGCGCGGTTGCAGCCGCGCGGCCGGCCATTCGAAGAGGAGGTACCGACCGTGATCCACGGTATGCGATGGGTCGGGCCGGACGCTGTGCGTGTTCGGGCTCGTTTGCTATTTGACGCCAGGGATGTTTTGAAGGGGGGTGGTGACAGGTGACGCAGGGGCAGATCTGTCAGACGCTGCGGCACACCCGGTGGGTGGCACCAGTGCGGTGGGACCGCCTCGCGGGCGCGCTCGTTACTTCAAACGCGCCGTGGCGGCTTTGCCAGCCGCCTTGAGGGCTTGTCCCGCCGACTTGGCGGCCTCGCCAACATTTCCAACAGCGCGCTCGGCCGATCGCTTCGCATCCTGGCCGGCCTTCTTCCCTGCGTTGCGCTGACGCGTTGCCGCCGCCTTCTTGGCTGCCTCCGAGCGCTGAGCCTTGGTCTGCGGAGCCATGTCGTTCTCCTGTCTCTACCGGGGTCATCCCGATCATACCCTCGTTAGGCGCGCTTCAACACTTGACCGGGTTCTCAACCAGGACATCTTGCCGTCGCGAAAGCCACAGACGATCAACGCCAGCCAGCGTCCCGCGCCGCTCGGGGGCGTCTATGCCACATCCACGTTGACGCCCACGTCCACGTCGGGGTTGATGTCCACGTCGACGTTGACGCCCACGTCCACGTCCACGTCCACGACGCTCCGCAAGGCGTCGCGCATGAGGTCGTACTGCACATGGAGCAGTCGCTTTGTCATCTCCAACGCGGCATCAACTATTTCCCGCTGCTTCGACAGACCCACGATGTCCAGAGGCATGGCCTTGTCGACTGTGTCGACGAACATACGTACCGTCGCGAGCCCGGTCTGCGCACCGTCCTCGAGCAACTTGAGCACGTCCTCAGACAGCTCCGTCGTCCGCTCGACTGCGCCCATCGCTTTCGTCGGCTCGACTGCGCTCGTCGCGCGAGGCTTGCGGGTAGGGCCTTCCTTCTTTGCCGCGAGGCGGCGTTTGGTCTTCGTCTCAGGCATCAGCTTCACCACTTTCGGACCTTGGTCCCGTCAGCTAGCTTCGCGTAAGCCGGTTAGCCGAACTGGCTGCACTTGCGGGTTCGACTCCACAACGTCCGCCTGTAGGGGCGCCTCCGAGGGGCAACCTCCGCGTGCCGACTATAGGCAAGCCCGCCCGCGGTGCCATCCGTACAGAACACGGGCGTGGCCGCGCCAAAGTACGCGCCGCCTTCTCGGCACCGCGGCTCCGGTCCCGCTCGAAGCGGAGTCCGAGCCGCCTCAAGGTCCCAGTCGCGGTTCATGGCCGCGACGCACTGCCGCGTCAGCGCGACCAGGTCGGGGGTCGTGACTCCTCAGCCATCCGCTGAGTATCCCGACCGCTGCGTTCGGAGCTAAGCGAGCGTGTGGCGAGATTGGCCCCGCGCTAGCGCTCTGGACGAAACTCGATCGTCTCGTCTGGGGCTTCCGAGACTGCTGCTTTCGCCATGGCAAAGCGGTAGTCCGCCACGCCTGTGCCCGGACTGCTGCAGTTCGTCCGGAGCGGGCGTCTCGTGCGCGCGCCTGGAGCAGTCGCATTCGGTGGCAAAGCAGGTGTGGCAGCTCAACACGTAGTAACTACCGGTCGGGGCGGCGGCATCTCACGGTCGCCGCGTGGCGCCTTCGGTGACACCATCCGCTGTGATGGCAACGCAAGAGATCCAACGGTCAGACAGTGAGCGAGAGCAAGCGTTAGTACGCATCAAGAGGCGGCGCGACCTGCAGACCCACGCACTCTCATTTCTGGTTGTCAACGCGGCCGTATGGGCGATTTGGGCGACGACCGGCAGCGGCTACCCCTGGCCGGCTTTGCTGACCGGAGTCTGGGCGATCGGGCTGCTGTTCAATGCCTGGGACGTCCACGCGCGGCGGCAGATCACAGACCTCGAAGTGCAGCATGAGATCGAGCCACAGGACACCAAGCTCTGAGCGAAGCCGCGCCCTGGTCCGACGCCAGGTATGAGGGGTACGCGTGATCCGATCGCCAGCGCCCTAAGGCGTTGGCCACTGGCGTCCTTCCTTGCTTTGGCGTACGCGTTCTCGTGGGCGTGGATGCTCCCGTTCGTGGTCGACGGCGATGTCGTGAGACAGGGCGTGGGTTGGCCGACACATTTCCCCGCGCTGCTCGGTCCGGCACTCGCCGCATTCGTGGTGACAGCGGTCATCTGGGGACGCGCGGGCGTTCACGACCTTCTCGCGCGGATGGCTCGCTGGCGGATGCCGTTGCGCTGGTGGGCCGCGACGTTGAGCCCGCTCGCTTTCCTCGGTGCTGCCCTCGCTGTCGCGTGGGCAACTGGCACGCTTCCGCGTGGAAGCGACCTCGGTCGCTACAGCGGCCTGTCCGCGATCGGCATTGTTCCCGTGTGGGTGATCGCGATCCTGATCACCTTCGGTGAGGAGACAGGCTGGCGCGGTTTCGCGTTACCGATGTTGCAGCGCCGACATTCTCCTCTTGTCGCCGCGCTGCTCATCACCCCTATTTGGGCGCTCTGGCACCTACCGTACTTCTTCACGATCGCCACGTACCGCGATTTTGCGCCTGCTGGCTACCTCGGCTTCGTGTTTGGCCTTGCCTGCGGGTCGATCGTGCTCTGCTGGCTCTATAACGGTACGGGCGGCAGCATCCTCGCCTGCGCGGTCTGGCACGGCCTCTTTAATCTGGCGACTGGTACCGCCGGTGCCAGCGGGACGATTCAGGGGGTCACGGGCGCCTTCGTCTACGCCCAGGCGTTGCTACTCGTCGGGCTGGAGTTGCGCGCGCGTAGACGTGGACAAGCATCGATCCTTGACCCCCGCCGAGGCAGCACGCCGGCCAGGAGTCCTACTTTGTCGACACCGTGAGCCTGCTTCGCCTAGGAGTGCGGTAGCGACACCCCCACCGTGAGGCCCACTGCCAGCCTACACGGATGGAAACGCCTAGACAAGCCGCGGAGCTAGTGACGCGACGACGATGCCGGCTTGCATCAGGCGCGCTAACTGATGCCCTTGACAGCTCCTTTTCGAGCCAAGCGAATGTGCGGCGCGCCCAGCCCAGCGCTACCGCTCCGGACGAGCCGCGAGCGTCTCGTCTGGCGCCTGGCAGACGCCTGCTTCGCCCCGGAGAAAGCGGGCGTCTACCGATCCCCGGCCAGCGTTCTCGAGAATCGTCCTTTGCGGGCGTGATGTCGCTCGCAGTGGCGACGCCTCCATCCGGTGGTGGGTGTCGCATAAACCCCCGGTCCGTCCGAGCGGATTAAGACACTTCAGGGCATGGCTATGAACTTCTTGGCGTGCGATCGTGAGCGGCCGTTCTT
>Ga0208355_1001387_pt1 | contig 10530 bp, 9 predicted proteins | sample NGESurdeep072012_6_FD_184458 | JGI IMG/M metagenome (GOLD analysis project Ga0208355, IMG submission 184458) | Arctic peat soil microbial communities from Barrow, Alaska - NGEE Surface sample 210-3 deep-072012 (SPAdes) | ecosystem: Environmental > Terrestrial > Soil > Wetlands > Peat ...
TGCACAATACGCGTGGTTTGAGCCCGTGCTCATTGCAACCATCGTGGTGTTCATCATTGATTTAGTCGGCAACTCGATCGGTTTCGGCAACCGCTTCCTCAGCGCCTTAATGAGCGCAATCGTGTTTGCCCTCGTGTTCGGAGCCCTTGTCTATTTCGGTTACGGCACCGTGTCGATGTCAGTGACGACGACGCCGAGTGCCACCGCCCCCGCTCAAACGCAAAAGTAGGTCGGCCAAATAGAAATGCTTGCTCGCTGCTGCGGCTGTTCACCGCTCAAATGTTGTCGTTTCAGCTGGAGTGGGCTAGCTGAGGCGATCTGTGAAATGCGCTCACAATCTGCACGACTACGATGTCCGGTGTGGGTCTTGGTCGTGTGAAAAACGCCCTGACAGAAAGATAGACGGATCGCGACCTTGGCTAAGTGGCCATGCGTGGGTACCTTGGGCCGTGCGATTGCCGTGCGAATCGCACGGGATGTCTCTGAAACTGGCGCGCCGGTCAGAATAAAACTGCGAACCACTATATCATTGAAATTAAACTATAATTTCACCGAGGCCGCCAACTCACAGCCTGTCCGACTGCGTGTCAGCAGCGTGGCGGATGCAAGAGAGCCACGCCGACGCGTTCGGATGGATAAGTTCCTGACCCAATATTTCTGGACGTTATGAGCTAAGTCAAAGCTCTTAATGCGTCATCGGCCTATCAATAAAACCTTGTCGCAGAGCCGGTTCAGGCCGACCGGTCATCTTGCCGCGAGGTTGCGCGACGCTTCGCGAATTCGACCTGAACGGAGATCAGCGTTCAGCTCTTCGACAACGCCGTCAGCGACCGATAGCGAACAGAGGCGCACATAGACATGAACCAATCTCGCACCTGGCTTATCAGGTTAGTCATCGCGCTGGCCGTCATTGGCGGTGGGTATTTTGCGTGGCAGAGGCTCAAACCGCAGGCGCTGCCGGCAGGCATCGCCAGCGCCAATGGCCGCATCGAGGCAACCGACATCGATATCGCTGCTAAGACGCCGGGCCGCATCAAGCAAATCCTCGGCAACGAAGGCGACTTCGTCACCGCCGGGCAGGTTCTGGCCAAAATGGACACCGAGGTGCTGGAGGCACAGCGCCGCGAAGCGGAAGCGCAGCTGCGGCGCGCCACCATCGGCATCGACACGGCCCGCGCGCAGGTGGTCCAGCGCAAGGCTGAGAAACAGGCTGCGGTCGCCGTGGTGGCGCAGCGCCAAGCCGAACAGGACGCCGCAAAGAGGCGTTTCGACCGGTCCGAGGAACTGACGAAACGCGGCACGGCGGCGATCGAAACCCTGGATAATGACCGTGCGCGTTTCGAGGGCGCGAAGGCTGCCGTCAGCGCGGCAGAAGCCCAAGTTGCGGCGGCGGATGCCGCCATCAGCGCAGCCGAGTCCCAAGTTATCAACGCGCTGGCGGCGGTCGACGCGGTGAAGGCGACGATCGATCGCATTCAAGCGGATATCAACGATAGCACGCTGACGTCGCCGCGTGATGGGCGCGTGCAGTACCGGGTCGCGCAGCCCGGTGAAGTGCTCGGGGCCGGCGGCAAGGTGCTGAACATTGTCGACCTGAGCGATGTCTACATGACGTTCTTCCTGCCGACCGAAGCGGCTGGCCGCATTACCATCGGATCCGAGGTGCGGCTCGTGCTCGAAGCGGCTCCACAATACGTCATTCCTGCGCGCGCCACCTTTGTCGCCGACGTCGCCCAGTTCACCCCGAAGACGGTGGAGACCGCGGAAGAGCGTGCGAAGTTGATGTTCCGGATCAAGGCCAAGATTCAACCGGCACTGCTGGAAAAATACATTCAGCACGTAAAAACCGGCCTGCCGGGCATGGCCTATGTGCGGCTGGACCCGAATGTCCCGTGGCCGGCCAAACTGGAAGGCAAGCTCTTGCAATGACAAAGCCAGCCGCGGCCCCGGTCGCCCGTCTGCGCGATGTCGGCTTGCGCTATGGCAAGGTCTGCGCGCTCGACACGGTCACGCTCGATATTCCGGCCGGCTGCATGGTCGGGCTAATTGGCCCGGATGGCGTGGGCAAGTCCAGCCTGCTGTCCCTCATCGCTGGCGCGCGTGCCTTGCAGAGCGGACAGATCGAGGTGCTGGGCGGCGACATGGCGCGCGCGGCGCACCGCGGTTCGGTATGCCCGCGCATCGCCTATATGCCGCAGGGCCTCGGCAAGAATCTCTATCCGACGCTCTCGGTGTTCGAGAACATCGACTTCTTCGCCAGCCTGTTTGGGCAAGGGCGCGCCGAACGCAAACGCCGCATTTCCGAGCTGGCGGAAAGCACCGGGCTCGCCCCCTTCGTCGACCGTCCCGCCGGCAAGCTGTCCGGCGGGATGAAGCAGAAGCTCGGTCTTTGTTGCGCGCTCGTGCACGACCCCGACCTGTTGATCCTGGACGAGCCGACGGCGGGTATCGATCCACTTTCGCGGCGGCAGTTCTGGGAGTTGATCGACCGCATCCGCGCGGGCCGGCCTAGCATGAGCGTCGTGGTGGCAACCGCCTACATGGAGGAAGCTGCCCGTTTCGATCGGCTGGTGGCTATGGACGGCGGCCGGGTGCTCGCCGCAGGTACGGTACGCGAACTGCTCTCGCGCACTCAGGCGCCGACACTCGAAGCAGCGTTCATTGCCTTGCTGCCGGAGGAGCGGCGGCGCAGCCATCGTGCGATCGCGCTCGCGCCGCGCCAGGATGGCGACACCCCGATTGCAATCGAGGCCAAAGACCTGACGATGCATTTCGGTGATTTCGTCGCGGTCGATCATGTCAGCTTTCGCATCAAGCAGGGCGAGATTTTTGGATTCCTCGGCTCCAACGGCTGCGGCAAGACCACCACGATGAAGATGCTGACCGGCCTGCTGGAGCCGAGCGAGGGCGAGGCCTGGCTGTTCGGCAAGCCGGTCGACCCGCGCGATCTCGCCACGCGCCAGCGCGTCGGCTACATGTCGCAGGGTTTTTCGCTCTATACCGAGCTGACCGTGCGGCAAAATCTCGAGCTGCACGCCCGCCTGTTTCAGCTTGCCGCAAACACGATCCAGGCCCGCATCGCCCAGGTGGCGGAGCGCTTCGACCTTCTCGGCATCATGGACAGCCTGCCGGGCGCGCTGCCGCTCGGGCAGAGGCAACGCCTGTCGCTTGCCGTCGCCATGATCCATGCGCCGGCCATGCTGATCCTCGACGAGCCCACCTCCGGCGTCGATCCGATCGCGCGCGACAACTTCTGGCAGACGCTGATCGACCTCTCGCGCCGCGACGGCGTGACTATCTTCATCTCGACGCATTTCCTGAGTGAAGCCGAACGCTGCGACCGCGTGTCGTTCATGCACGAGGGCAAGGTGCTGGTGAGCGACACGCCGGCGGCGCTGGTGGCGAGCCGCGGCGCAAAGGACCTGGAAGGCGCCTTCATCAGTTATCTCGAAGACGTCGTGGATCAGGGCCAGGCGGCACCCGCAGCGGGGGGCACCGCGCCGGAGCCGCTGCCGGCCCACAGCCGGCCGCCGGTACGAAGCTTCGATCCGCGTCGCATGTTCAGCTATGCCCGGCGCGAGTCGCTCGAACTGCGGCGGGATCCGATCCGCGCGACCATGGCGCTCCTCGGCAGCGTCATCCTGATGCTGATCATGGCCTATGGCATCAGCTTCGACGTGGAGGAGCTGTCGTTCGCCGTGCTGGACCGCGACCAGACGACGACCAGCCAGAACTATGTCGTCAACATCGCCGGATCGCGCTATTTCACCGAACGGCCGCCGATCAGGGATTATGCCGATCTGGACCGGCGGATGCGCGCCGGCGAAATCGTGTTGGCGATCGAGATCCCGTCCGGTTTCGGCCGTGACGTCGCCCGCAACCATCGGGTTGAGATCGGCGCCTGGTTCGACGGGAGCATGCCGATGCGGGCCGAGACGGTGCAGGGCTACGTGCAGGCCCTGCATGTCCAGTGGCTCGGCAGCATTGGCAGCGTGGCCAGCCCGGTGAACATCGCGATCCGCTACCGCTACAACCCGGACGTCAAGAGTCTGCCGGCCATGACACCGGCGGTCATCCCGATGCTGCTGATTCTCATTCCGGCGATGCTGACCGCGCTCAGCGTCGTGCGCGAGAAGGAGCTCGGCTCGATCGTCAACCTCTACGTGACGCCCACCACGCGCCTCGAGTTCCTGCTCGGCAAGCAGCTTCCTTACATCGTGCTCGCGATGCTGAATTTCCTGCTGCTGACTTTAATGGCCGTGACGTTGTTCAACGTGCCGCTGAAAGGCAGCTTTCCGGCTCTTGCGGCCGGGGCCGTGCTCTACGTCATTTCGGCCACCGCGATGGGGCTCCTGATGTCGTCGTTCATGAAGAGCCAGGTCGCGGCGATCTTCGGAACCGCGATCGTGACAATGATCCCCGCGCAGTTATATTCCGGCATAATCGATCCGGTGTCCTCCCTCGAGGGCGCCGGCGCATTTATCGGACGGATCTACCCGACCGCCCACTTCCTCACGATCTCACGCGGCACTTTTTCCAAGGCGCTGCATTTCGCCGATCTGCAGGCCTCCTTCGTGCCGCTGCTGATTGCGATACCTGTCTTGATCCTCGCCTGTGTGGCCCTGTTGAAGAAGCAGGAGACGTAAGCGATGCGCATCGCCAATATCTTCAATCTGGGCATCAAGGAACTGCGCAGCCTCGGGCGCGACCCGATCATGCTCGCGCTGATCGGTTTCTCATTCACTGCTTCCGTCTATATGGCCGCGACGGCCATGCCGGAGACGTTGAACAAGGCACCGATCGCCATCGTCGACGAGGACCAATCCGCCCTGTCAACGCGCATCGCCGGCGCCTTTTACCCGCCTTATTTCAGTCTGCCGGTCTTCATCACGGCGCAGGAGATGGACAGCCGAATGGACGCCGGCCTGACCACCTTCGCCCTCGACATTCCGCCCAATTTCCAGCGCGACGTGCTCGCCGGACGCAAGCCCGACGTCCAGCTCAATGTCGACGCGACGCGCATGACCCAGGCGTTCACCGGCGGCGGCTATATTCAGACGATCGTCGCCATGGAGGTGGCGGCCTTTGTCCAGCGCTACCGGGCCGCGACCGTATTGCCGGTCGATCTCGCGCTGCGCGCGCGGTTCAATCCCACGCTCAGCAAGGCCTGGTTCGGCGCCGTGATCCGGGTGATCGATGAGATCACCATGCTGTCGATTATTCTCACCGGCGCCGCGCTGATCCGCGAGCGCGAGCACGGCACGATCGAGCATCTGCTGGTGATGCCGGTGACGCCATTCGAGGTGATGGTCAGCAAGGTCTGGGCCATGGCCCTGGTCGTGTTGGTTGCCGCCGTGCTTTCACTGCTATTCATCGTGCAGGGCCTGCTGGCTATTCCGATCCAAGGCTCGGTTGCCCTGTTTCTGGCAGGGGCGACAGTCCATCTGTTCGCCACGACGTCGCTCGGCATCTTTATCGCCACCATGGCGCGCTCGATGCCGCAATTCGCCCTGCTGGTCATTCTCACCATCATGCCGCTGCAAATGCTCTCGGGCGGCGTGACGCCGCGCGAAAGCATGCCGGAACTCGTGCAATTCGTGATGCAGGCGGCGCCGACCACGCATTTCGTCATGATGGCGCAGGCGGTGTTGTTCCGCGGCGCCGGCTTCGACGTGGTCTGGCCGCAGTTTGCTGCAATCGCGACCATTGGCGCGGTCCTGTTCTTCTTCGCGCTGTTGCGCTTCCGCAAGGCGATCAGCGAGGCTACTTGAAGCCGCGGTGTTGGCAGCCCATGCGCCGGGTTTGCAGCTTTGTTCCTGGTGGTGGAAGTTTGGCGCGCCCGGAGAGATTCGAACTCCCGACCCCCAGATTCGTAGTCTGGGGGCCATGTTGATAATTCCCGGTTATGTCGACCTTTGGCTTTAGCTTACGTCTTCGGATTCCGCAGCCGCACGCCCGGACCGGCGCTCTTCGTTGCCTTCTGAAATTCAATCCCGAAGTCGTTCTCCAGCACCGTCTGTAGTTTCCGCAGGACCGCGACCCGGCGGAAATCCATTGTTTCGCTCTCATCGCCTTCGATCACGTTCACTGACTTGCGGCTGACTTTCGCGCGCTTCGCGAGCGTTGCCTGATCCAAGCCCGCAAGCCCGCGTGCCGCCCTAATTAGACGGGGCGTCGGCCATATCGCGTCGGTTACGCGGCTGTTAATCATATATTCAATAGGTTACATTCTGTAACTTTAGCGGTTGCAAAGGCGCCCTTAATCGGTTACTCGGTGTAACCTATGAGGAGGCGACTCATGGACTACTACACATACATCAATAGCCCCCTATGGCGCGACAACCCTGCGAGGCTGGCCGAACTCAAGGCGGCAGGGTTCCGCCGTTGGACCGGCACGCGCCGGATCGCCGATCCCATCACTCAAGGGATCGAACCATCATGACCACTATCTCTCACCCCAAGTGCACGCTCGTCACGCAGAGCGTGTTCGTCGACGATCCGGTTTCCGATCTGCGCAACATCGACTCGTTCGGGTCGATCCTGCAGGTGTGCGCGGCGCCGTTTTCCGACCTTAACCGGATGATGACCACCGTCAGTCGCGAAGCCTATGTCGCCTACCTGATCGACGCAGCCAAAATCTACACCGGCCACGGCAACGGCAACCGCAACATTGGCGAGCGGCTCAAGCCTGAAGAGCTCAAGCAGCCCCAGGTCTACGTCATCTATTCGCTCGACCCGCGCTACGATAAACGCGTTGCCTCCTATGTCGAAGCGCGTCTGATCGATGTTGCCTACGAACTCGGAGTACCGCTCGCCAACAGCAATCGGCCGTTTGGCCGCAATGGGCTGAGGATTTGCCCCAACCAGGAGCAGCTGGTCGTCCATGCCCGGTTCTTGCTCGCGGTCGCCGGCTTCCGGCGTTTCGAGGATGCGCGGCAGGACACCACCAGTCGCCCGGCTCGGGTCGCCGCAACCGCCGACCTGCACGATGTCCGCCCGATCGAGCCGGAGGCGATGGCAATCCCGGCCAACGTGGCGCTGTTGCGGATCGTTCACCGCAACCTACATGCGGAAGGCTACGCGGTCGGCAAACGCTTCGTAGTATTGCCGGGGGCCGACTATTGCTACGAAACCAAGAGCGGACTCTCGGACGATAATAAATCGCGCCGCGAGGCTCTCGAGCAGCTGAATATTCTCGAGGAACTGCCCGGCGTTACCGGTCGTGCCCGGCTACGCGTCGGTCTCGACTGCAAGAGCGCGCCGATCGCGGCCAAGATCCTGTCAGGCGAGCACCTCGACAACGCCGCCTGGCAGGAAGCGCCGCTCCCGGCGTCGCGCGATGGGAGGCCGGCATGAGCATCGACCTCAGCCTGCTCTCGCCCGATGCCGTGACGCCGCAGCTCACCGCCAAGCTTCGCGGCCTGGTCCACGACCTCGATCGCATCGCCATCGCGGCGGCGCCGACGACGGCGGAGTTGGCGAAGGCACCGCTCCTGGTCGACTGGAGGATCGTGCTGTCCTTGAGCGGGCTCGCGCTGACCGGCTTTGTCGCCGGACATCCCCGGCTCGGCGCGAGGAGAATCGTCACCTCGCCATTGTGGGTGCTCGATCCCGAGTTGTGCTGGGCGCGCACGTTGTCGCGCTTCTACCGCCTGGGGGTGCCGGAGGGTGGCGCCATTCCGGTGGAGGACGCGTCATGAGCGGAGCCAAGCCTAAAGCGCCAAGCACGAACTGCGGGCAAGCCGGCGCGGCAATAGCTCGCGTCAATGACGGCCGCGGCACGATCGGCATCATGATCATGGTCATGGTCATGACCACGGCGGAGGCCGTCACCGCCGGCGGCCCCGCGCGCATCGTGGTGCCGGCGAACGGCTCGAACGCGCACGGCCAAGACGATCGCGCGAAAGACGGCGGCGTTGGCGCCGCAGGCTGGAACAATGGGAGCCTCGTGCGGCGCCGCGCTGGTCGGCGCCGCCTGGCAAATTCGGCAATCACCGGGGGTCAGTCATGAGCCGGCTGCTCATGCTCGCCACCGCGGCGCGGCCGCTCAGCGAGGTGCTGATCGATATCTTGCGCGCGAACCTCAAGCCGCGCCCCGCTCTCCCGGTCGGCGGCAACGAGCGCGATAGGTTGGAACAGCTCGACCTGCCGCTGGCGCCGGATGGAGATACGGACGACGCGGCAATGGCGATGCGTCCGCTGCCACCGATGACGCCGCAGTCGCCATCCAGTTCGGGCGGGCCTACGAGCAGAACCGCGACGCACTCGCCGGGCTGCAGAACCCTGACACGGTCACCATCATCGAGGTGCCGGCGGTCGAATTCGTCGACCCCATTGCACGGCTGCTGCGTACCCACGTGCTCGGGCTAGGCGCTCTAGTGCTCGACGGTGCCGGCCTGAGCAAGGAGGCGACCATTGCCGCCGCCGGCACGGTGGCGCTGTTCAAGCGCAAGGACGAGGAGAAGTCCAAGAAGTCCTCGACCGATGACGCCGAATTTGCAGCCGCAGTGCAGCGGCGCTGCGCCATCCTCGGCATCGCCGCCGATGCCGACAGCCTGCTGCCGCGTGGCCTCGTGCGCCTCGCCGAACATCGCATCGTAGTACCCCCGCTCGATGCATCGGCCGTTGCCGCGGTGATCGAGGCGGTGACCGGCCGGCGTCCCGGCGTAGTCGATGATGAGCTTGCCCGGCGCGCCACCCTGGAAGCTTTGGCCATCGCGGTGCGCGGCGACCTCGGCGCCGAACGCTCGCTCGCCCGGCTCACCAGCCTGCTCGGCAGCAAGGCAGCCCATGGGGAACCGGCGCCTCGTCTTTGTGAGCTTCATGGCCTGGGTCCCGCCAAGGACTGGGCCCTGGCACTGATCCGCGATCTTTCGGATTACGCAGCGGGGCGTTGCCAATGGGCGTCCGTGGACCGCGGACTCTTGCTAACCGGTCCTCCGGGGGTGGGCAAGACCGCCCTTGCGCGAGCGGTCGCGGGCGAAGCCGAAGCCAATGTGCACTTTGTCGCCACCAGCTATGGCCAGTGGCAAAGTCATCGTGAAGGACATCTCGGCCATGTGACGCAGGCGATCCGCAATGCTTTCGCCGAGGCGCGGCAGAACAGTCCCAGCATTTTGTTCATCGACGAAATCGACACGATCCCGGCGCGCGGGAGCGGAAAGTGGAACGACGACTGGTGGACCAGCATCACCAACACGTTGCTCGAATGCCTGGACGGATTCGAACGCCGCGAGGGCGTGGTAGTCATTGCCGCCTGCAACGATGCCGCTCGGCTCGATCCGGCGCTGGTGCGCGCCGGCCGCCTCGACCGTCATATCGCCATCCCGCTGCCCGACATGGCGGCACTTCTCGGCATTTTCCGCGCCCATCTCGGCGCAGAGCTTGAGGGCGCCGATCTTCGCGCCGTGGCGCTGGCAGCGCGCGGGCGTACCGGCGCCGACGTCGAACGCTGGGTGCGCCAGGCACGGCGGGTGGCGCGCACCGCTGCCCGCGCGCTCGACCTGGCAGATCTGCTCGGTGCCGTACGCGACGGCGAACCCGAATGGCCGGTCGATGTGCGCCTCCGTGTCGCCCATCACGAATCCGGTCATGCAATTGCTCTCCTCGCTCTCGGCATTGCCGAACCCAAGGCGCTGTCGATCGGCGCCGGCGGTGGGCTGGCTGAAAGCGATCTCGGCGAGATCCGGGCGCTGACTCGATCGCACCTTGAGAAGTATCTGGTAGCGCTTTTGGCCGGGCGTGCCGCCGAACAACTCGTCTTCGGCGAGGCGACCGCCGGCGCCGGTGGCAGTGAAAATAGCGACCTCGGCCGCGCCACGCAGTTGGCCACGCGCCTGGAGACCGCCTACGGCCTTGGCTCTCTCGGGCTGGTCTGCATCCCCGGCGAGACCGGCGATCGCGATCTCCTGCTGTTCGGGGATTTACGCTCGGTCGTCGGCCGCACCATCGATCGCGCCTATACGGCGGCGCTCGACCTGCTCGGCCAGAGCCGGCGCGCACTCGATGCGCTTGCCGCCGCCTTGTTCGCCACCGGCTATCTCGATCGCGCCGAGATCGCAGCGGTCCTGAAAAAGACGCCGCTGCACACGAACGAGCCAACGGAAGCGCCGGCGGTCCGGGATTCACAACAACAACCCCATACTGACCACGGCGATACGGCTATCGCTAGCGCCGAGGCTCCGCCCTTCCATCCCACCTTGATCAACGAAACTTAACGCTATCGCTTGCACACGTTCACTGGTCGAGCGCGCCGCCGCCTGGTGCGTTGCGCAAGCGAAGAAAGCGTCATCTTCGGAATGAAAAATGAATCGCACGACGGGCGGCGCCCGTGGAATGGTAGCTGTGCAAGCGGACGGACCATCATGAGTTATATTTTCTACGACACCGAGACGACGGGAAAGGTCACCGCATTCGACCAGATCCTGCAGTTTGCGGCCATCAAAACCGATGTCGAACTCAATGTCCTCGACACATTTGATGTCCGCTGCCGGCTGCTGCCCTACATCGTGCCGTCGCCAGGGGCGCTGC
>Ga0208355_1001391_pt1 | contig 10524 bp, 14 predicted proteins | sample NGESurdeep072012_6_FD_184458 | JGI IMG/M metagenome (GOLD analysis project Ga0208355, IMG submission 184458) | Arctic peat soil microbial communities from Barrow, Alaska - NGEE Surface sample 210-3 deep-072012 (SPAdes) | ecosystem: Environmental > Terrestrial > Soil > Wetlands > Peat ...
CACCAATCTCGGCACCCGCAACGCCCGTGTGCTCTATGAGGATGTCTACTGCCGGCGCGGCCAAGCTGAAAATCACATCAAGTCCTGGAAGACACATCTGGCGGCGGACCGCACCTCATGCACGAAGGCCACGGCTAACCAGTTGCGGCTATTCTTGCACGCGGGCGCATACTGGCTCATGTGGGGCCTGCGCGTGTCGATGCCCAAGCGTTCGATGTGGCGCGCTACTGAAATGCTTTGAAGGTGAACTTCGACGCTGCGATCTCCACCGAGCGCGAGTTTGTCGATCTTCTTCGTGCGAACCAAACAAGCAGAAGCGTCGATCCGGCTCCCGTTCTTCGCCAATTCAGCCGCTAGCATTCCTAGCCCCAATCCGGGCTTTGCGGGATCATGCGAGGGCACAATTGCGATAGCGACGTTATCTCCCAACTCGGGTGCGATACGTTCAACGAAAAAAGCAACAGCCGCCGGCTTTGCCTGCTTAATGTCGAGAATGCGCCCGCTATATTGAGGGTAATTAGAGAAATCACCGACTTCCATCTTGTGCCAAGACCACGGCTTGTAGTCGCCAAAAGCCGCGATCTGGCCGGCGCCAAATTTGGCTCTATTGATGAGTACTGGCGGCAATTTCGTCTCCTTGAAGAAGAAACTAATAAGTGCGGTGATCGCTGACGACAACTATTTGCGCGGAGTGCGGCCTGCACCTGATACCCCGGCGTTACCCGGGGCATTCAAAACAAATTATAGGGCGATGGACGCCTTGCGCTTTGGCGTACCTGTTACCCGGGCGTTACCCCGGCGCATTTTCCGACTAGGGGAAAGTCGGCTAAGTGTTGGAGCGGGCGAAGGGATTCGAACCCTCGACCCCGACCTTGGCAAGGTCGTGCTCTACCCCTGAGCTACACCCGCATCCATTAGACAGTTGACCGATCTAGCGATATCGGCCGCCAAGCCGTTCGTATAGCCATAAGGGCGGCCCCTTTGCAACCACGGCCAATGCGGGCCGTTAATGCCGCCGGACGTGGCGCTTGCCGTGCGGCCGGGGCCGGGCCGCCGGGGCATACCAGCCCTCCCAGCGCGGGTTTTGGTTGCAAAACCCGCGATTGCCAGCAATCACGTTCGGCCGGCATTCCTCGATCGAGTTATAGTGGCAGTCCTCATGCACAGCGCCGCTGCCGATCGACACCACCGCGCACCAGGGGGCCTCATAAGCGGGCGCCGGGCGCAGGTCGAACGACATGACGGCGATAAACACGGCCGCAGTCAGCAATAGGCGCATCATCTTCGACCCCATGGTTGCGGGCGCATGATCCCGAAAAAGCCTGCCCCCGACTCGATCGGGGGTGGCGACCGGTTTTCGGAAAAGAGCATGCGCAACTAAGTAAGTGATATTAACACCGATCCAGCCCGGAATGGTTCCCAGAGCATGATCCCGAAAAGTGGGAACCGGTTTTCGGACAAGATCATGCTCAAGCTAAATGTAAGTCGATTTAGTGATTCAATCCGAAACAATGCCATTCTAATGCCAAAGACCCCCGAGCAGCTGTTCGCCGCGCTCGATGCCCTCGGCATCGCGCATCGATCCGTGCAACATCCGCCGCTGTTCACGGTCGAGCAAAGCCGGACCTTGCGCGGGCAGATTCCGGGCGGGCATACCAAGAACCTGTTCCTGCGCGACAAGAAGCACGCGCTTTATCTGGTGGTGGCGCTAGAAGACGCCGAGATCGACCTAAAAAGACTGCACCGACTGCTCGGCGCCAGCGGGCGCTTTTCATTCGGCTCGGCCGATCTGCTGCGCGAAGTGTGGGGCGTGGAACCCGGCGCGGTGACGCCGTTCGGCGCCATCAACGACGCGCAGGGCCGCGTCACCGTGGTGCTCGACGCCGCCATGATGGAACACGCAACGCTCAACTATCATCCGCTGGTCAACACCATGACCACTTCAATTGCGTGCGACGATCTGGTGAAATTCCTCGAATCGACCGGCCATGTGCCCCGGATCGAGCGGGTGGCCGGGCAGGCCGCCGACGCCCCCTGACACGATTGCATTCGCTCGCCGGATGACCCATCTAATCCGGAATGGAACCGGGAACGGCCCAAAAAGGCGAGGAAATATGCTGCAAAACGGCGGGGAACTAATGGCGGCGGCCGAAAGCGGGGTCAAGGACACGACCACGCAAGGCTTCGTCAAGGACGTGATCGAGGAATCCAAGCACCAGCCGGTGCTGGTGGATTTCTGGGCGCCGTGGTGCGGGCCGTGCAAGCAGCTCACGCCGATCCTGGAAAAAGCGGTGAAGGCGGCCAAGGGCAAGGTTAAGCTGGTCAAGATGAACATCGACGAGCATCCGGCGATTCCCGGTCAGATGGGCATCCAGTCAATCCCGGCCGTCATCGCTTTCGTCAACGGCCAGCCGGCCGACGGCTTCATGGGCGCGCTGCCGGAAAGCCAGGTGGTCGCGTTCCTGGAACGGCTGACCAAGGGCAAAATCGGCGCCGAGGAAAAAGATTTCCTGAAAGAGGCAGACGAAGCGCTGGTCGAAGGCAATCCGGCCGCCGCCGCTGAGATCTATGCGCAGATCCTGACCGAGGACTCCGGCAACGCGCATGCGCTGGCCGGACTCGCGCGCTGCTACGTCGAGACCGGCGCGCTCGAGCAGGCCAAGCAGACCCTCGCTTTGGTGCCGGAAGCCAAACGCAACGAGGCGCCGGTGGCGGCCGCGCGCGCCGCGCTGGAGATCGCCGAGCAGGCCAAAACGCTCGGGCCGTATGCGGAGCTGGAAGAAAAGGTTCTCACCAATCCACTCGATCATCAGGCGAGATTCGACCTTGCCATAGCCCTCAACGCCAAGGGCAAGCGCGCCGAGGCGGTCAATCACCTGATCGAGATCGTCAAGCGCGACCGCAAATGGAACGAGGACGGCGCGCGCAAGCAGCTGGTGCAATTCTTCGAGGCCTGGGGTCCGACCGACGAGGCCACCTTGGATGGCCGCAAGCGGCTGTCGTCGATTTTGTTTTCGTAGCGCATGATCCCGAAAAGTGGGAACCGGTTTTCGGATAAGATCACGCGCAGCTAAAATGGTCTCGCGCCGGGAACGGCACCGGCTCGCGGAGTAAAGTGCAATGCCGATGAACGCGGAATATCGCGGGCCGATCGATCTGCCTGGAACGATCCCGGTGCTCCCGCTGCCGGGCGCGCTGCTGCTGCCGCGCGGCCAAATGCCGCTCAACATTTTCGAGCCGCGCTATCTCGCCATGATCGACGACTCGCTGCGCGACGGCCACCGCCTGATCGGCATGATTCAGCCCGACCCCGCGCATACCGGCCGCGCCGACAAGCCGCCGCTCTACCAGATCGGCTGCGTCGGCCGCATCACGCAGTTCGCCGAGAGCGGCGACGGCCGCTATCTGCTCGAGCTCACCGGCGTGGCGCGGTTCCGGATCGAGGAGGAATTGACAGTCAACACCGATTATCGCCAGTGCCGCGTCACCTATGCGCCGTTCGCCGACGACTTCGTCGCGCGCAAGGGCGAGAACGCGGTCGACCGCAAGGCGCTGCTGCGCGCGCTCAACGATTTCATGAAAGCGAACGACCTGAAGGCCGACTGGGAGGACATCGACAAGGCGCCGAACGAGGCGCTGGTCAATGCGCTGTCGATGATGTCGCCCTATGGCCCGCCGGAAAAGCAGGCTCTGCTGGAAGCGCCGGACCTGAAGACCCGCGCGGAGATTTTGGTGGCGATCACCGAGATCGAGCTCGCCAAGAAGAATACCGAAGGCGAACCGCAGCTGCAGTAGTCCGTCGCGCAGTGCTATAAAGCCGGCGAAATTGTCGGGAGCGCCTTCATGCCCACCACCCCCACCACCGACCGTCCAACCGGCGGCGTCGATCCCAAGCTGCTGGAAATCCTGGTCTGCCCGCTGACCAAGGGGCCGCTGGAATACGACGCCGCCAAGCAGGAACTGGTCTCGCGCAAGGCCAAGCTCGCCTATCCGATCCGCGACGGCATTCCGATCATGCTGCCGGAAGAGGCGCGGCGGCTGGATTAAGCGCCACCAATCCAACTTCGATAGTCAAAAACTCCACGACAAAATCAGGAAACGACTCATGATCAAAATCTGGGGCCGCAACACGTCATCCAACGTGCAGAAGGCGATGTGGGCGGTGGGCGAGCTGGGGCTCGAGCACCAGCGCATCGACATCGGCGGCGCGTTCGGCAAGAACAAGGAGCCGGCCTACCTGGCGATGAACCCGAACGGCCTGGTGCCGACGCTGGAGGAAGAAGACGGCTTCCTGCTGTGGGAATCCAATTCGGTCGTGCGCTATCTCGCCGGCAAGCACGACACGACCGGCGCGCTCGAGCCCAAGGATGCCAAGCAGCGCGCGCTCGCCAGCCAGTGGATGGACTGGCAGTTGTCGGTGGTGGGCCCGGCGATCTTCCACGCCTTCTGGGGTCTGATCCGCACGCCGACGGAAAAGCGCGACATGGCCGCGATCAAGACCTCGCAGGACAAGACCACCGACGCGATGAAGATCCTCGACGCGCAATTGGCCAAGACGTCCTACGTCGCCGGCCCCGCGTTTTCCTACGGCGACATCCCGGTCGGCGTGATGTGTTACCGCTACCGCCAACTGGTGCCCGGCCGCCCGTCGACGCCCCATCTCGATCGCTGGTACGACGCGATCTCCAAGCGCAAGGCGTTCCAGGATCACGTCGGCAGCATTCCGCTGAGTTGAGCTAGCGCATGATCCTGAAAAGTGGGAACCGGTTTTCGGATATCATGCGCAATTTATAGTCCCTCGCCGCGCAGCAGCTTCGGCACATCGCCGGTAAATCCCGCCGCCTCGCGGATGAACACGCGCTTGAGCGCCGGAATGCGCTCGACCAGCCCAAGGCCGACGTCGCGCATCAGCCGCAGCACATCGGAGCGGTTGGAGAACAATCTATTCAATCCGTCGGTGGCGACGCCCATGGTCATGGTGTCGAAACGCCGCCAGCGCTGATAGCGCTCCAGCACGTCCGGCGCCCCGATATCGAGCCCGAGCCGCGCGGCGTCGGCGATGGCTTCCGCCAAAGCGGCCACATCGCGCAGGCCCATATTGAGCCCCTGCCCCGCGATTGGATGGATTACATGCGCGGCGTCGCCAACGAGCGCCAGCCGCTCGGCGATGAACGCGCGCGCGGTGAACAGCCCGAGCGGAAAGGCGCGCCGCGGCCCGATCACTTTGAGGTCGCCGAGATGCAAGCCGAAGCGCTTCTCCAACTCGGCATGGAATTCGTCGTCCGGCAGCGCGATGATGCGCTCCGCCTCACGCGCGCTTTCGGTCCACACGATCGACACGCGCTTTCCCGTGAGCGGCAGGATCGCGAACGGTCCGGCGGGCAGGAAATGTTCCTCGGCGCGGCCATTGTGCTCGCGCTCATGTGCAACGGTCGTGACGATGGCCGACTGATCGTAATTCCACCCATGCGTCGCGATGCCGGCGGTCTCGCGGATTTTCGAGCGCGCACCATCGGCGCCGACCAGCAGGCGCGCGGAAATTTTCTCAGCCCCGGCCAGCGTGACGTCGATCACATTGCCCGCGTGCTCAAAGCCGGCGACCGCCGTTGCGCGCAGATCGACGCCGAGCTCACCCGCCTTCGCCACCAGCGCATCGATCAGATGCCGGTTCTCGATCATGTGCGCAAACGGTTCACCCTCTTCCACTTCGCCGCCGAAAGTGAGGAAGGTCGGGCGCACTACGTCGTCGAGCTTGCTGTCCGTCACCACCATGTCGAGGATCGGCTGCGCTTGTGCCTTGACCGCATCCCAGACCTCGATTGCCTCGAACAGCCGGCGCGCGGCGGCCGCGATCGCCGAGGCGCGCGGGTCCTTCGACTTCGTGTGCCCAAGCGCCGGATCGGCGACCGTCACCGAGAACGCTTCGCCCAGCCCCTGGCGCAGCGCGATCGCCAGCGCCAGGCCGGCAAAGCCCGCCCCGCCGATCACCACGTCCCGTCGCTCGTTGGCAGGCTTGCGCATTCGATATCCTCAACCGCGTGGCTGGACCGGAAACGCTTTGGCCGTCGTTCGCTATCCTAAGCTATTCAGGCACTTGCAGGGCGCTTGCCGGACAATTTTGATCTAGATCAAGGCAGCTAAAAAACACTAGACGAAAGTATTAGTAGTTTCGGGACTCACTAGGGTCCGGGAATGCCGGCTCCTAAGTCCCGTTGGGGCAATGGAGGAGCGATTCCATGACGGCCGAAACCGAAACCCAAGACAGCATGACCCATACCATGATCTGGTTGGGCGTCATGATCGCGATCGTCGTCGGTTTGGCGTATGTCGCGATATAGCGATCACCTGCGCGATGACTTGCGTAACGGGCGGCAGACGATCTGCCGCCCAAAACATTTTTAGCGACGGTGCGTCCCGCCGGATTGAGCGCGTGCCTTGACTTCGCGCCATTCCGCGGCGTCATTGGCGGCGGTCCGCAACGAAAGCCCGCGTCTCATGACATCCGCCGTCCAGGATCTCCTCAACCTCCTCGATCTCGAGCCGCTGGAAGTGAACCTGTTTCGCGGCCGCAGTCCGCAAGTCGGCTGGCAGCGCGTGTTCGGCGGTCAGGTGATCGGGCAGGCGCTGGTCGCCGCCGTGCGCACGGTCGATGCGAGCCGCCCGCCGCATTCCATGCACGCTTACTTCCTGCTGCCCGGCGACCCCAAGGTCCCGATCATCTACGACGTGGATCGCATGCGGGACGGCAAGAGCTTCACCACCCGGCGCGTCACCGCGCACCAGCATGGCCATCCGATCTTCTCCATGCTGGTGTCGTTCCACGCCGACGAGCCGGGCCTCAATCATCAGGCGAAAATGCCGGACGTTCCGCCGCCGGAAAGTCTGCCGAGCGAAGCAGAAATTCGCGAAAAGATTCTCCCGACCATGCCCGATCCGGTGCGGCGCTATTACGAGCGCGAGCGGCCGATCGAATTGCGCCCGGTGGAGTTCGAACGCTATCGCGGCAAGAAATATCCCGACGGCCGGTTTAACCTCTGGATGCGCACCACCGGCCGGCTGCCGGACGATCCGGCAATCCATCAATGCGTATTGGCCTACGCCTCCGACATGGGGCTGCTCGACACCGCGTTGGTGCCGCACGGGCGCACACTGTTCGAGAAGGAATTCATGGCTGCCAGCCTCGACCATGCGCTGTGGCTGCACCGGCCGTTCCGCGCCGACGACTGGCTGCTGTATGCGCAGGATTCGCCCAACCTGCACGGCTCGCGCGGCTTCGGCCGCGGACTTATATTCACGCGCGATGGCACTCTGGTCGCCTCGGTGGCGCAGGAAGGCCTGGTGCGCCAGCGGCGCGGGTAGCGCATGATCCCGAAAAGTGGAAACCAGTTTTCGGAAAAGATCATGCGCCAAACAATATTGTGATTGCAGTATGAAGCGATCGTTCGCGGCAATCGGTTTCCTGATTTCGATGTTGACGGCTGCGCTGGCCGCATCGGGCAAGCAGCCGGCGCCGTCCGGCGCGTTCGCGGGCGCGCCGGGCGAATACACCCGCTTCTCGGCCGCCGAGCTGCAACGCGGATTTCTCGCGCTCGCGTTCGGGTCCGATCTGCGCATCGGCGCGCGCCCGCGCGGCATCCGCCGCTTCGATCATCCGATCCGCGCGAAGGTGATCGCCGGCGGCAGCGTCGATCGCAGCGAGGCAATGCAGCGCGTCATCGATGAATATGCGCGCAAAGTTCCCAACCTGCATCTGAGCATCGTGTCCGGCTCCGCGCCGGCCGACGTGGAAGTTCGGCTGATCGACGAGAAGGATTTCAAATCTGCGCTGCAGGCCGCGTTCGGCGTCCCGATCACCAAGGCCTTCGTCGCCCGCACCGATCCGCAATGCATGACCAGCGTGAAATCGAGCACCGAAGGCGAGATCATGCGCTCGGTCACCTTCATCATCGTCGACAAGGGCGACAACGTCTTCCTGGACTGCTCCTACCACGAGGTGCTGCACGCCTTCGGCCTGTCGAACCACGACCAGCGCAACCCGTGGACCACGCTCAACCAGAAACGCATGGTCGGCTACCTGTCGGTCTATGACCGCGCGCTGCTCACCTTGCTGTACGACCCGCGCATCAGGCCCGGAATGACCGCCGGCCGGGCGCGCGCCGCGCTCCCCCGCGTTATCCAGGACCTTGGCCTCGCGGCCAGCGCCCAGGGCAAGCAGGCGAGATGAGGCAGCCTTACTGACCTAACCTGCCCGCGCGTGCGGCGACTGCCTGTGAGCGCGGCAACAATGCCGCTTAATTTTTTGCCCGTCTGTCGATACGCTAAGCAGATGCGCCCGTGCCGGCACTTGCCGGGGCGGGTTTTCGTTGCCGTGGCCCGCGCTTGGCGCGGGCTACCTTTCGCCGGGAAGGGAAGCCATGAAGCTGGTCATTGCCGTCATCAAACCGTTCAAGCTCGACGAGGTGCGCGACGCCCTCACCCGCATCGGCATTCACGGCATGACCGTGACCGAGGTCAAAGGCTATGGCCGCCAGAAGGGTCACATGGAGATCTATCGCGGCGCCGAATACGCCGTGAATTTCCTTCCCAAATTGCGCCTCGAGGTTGCGGTCGCCAGCGAGCAACTCGATCAGGTGATGGATGCGCTCGCCGCCGCCGCCAAGACCGGGCAGATTGGCGACGGAAAAATCTTCGTCATGCCGATCGAGCAAGCCGTGCGCATCCGCACCGGCGAGACCGACGTCGACGCGCTCTAGAAGACAATCGGGGGGAATGAAGTGACACGGGCGCCAATTCACCTTGCCGTAGCCGCGTGTGCGGTGGCGGCGACACTGACCGCATCACCTGCTTTCGCGCAAGCCGTCAAGATCGCCGCAAAGATCGACGCCGCCGACACGGCCTGGATGATCGCCGCCACCGGCCTGGTGCTGATGATGACGATACCGGGGCTGGCATTGTTCTATGCCGGCATGGTGCGCAAGAAAAACGTGCTCGCCACCATGGCGCAGAGCATGGCGGCCACGTTCCTGGTTTCCATCCTGTGGGCGTTCGTTGGCTACAGCCTCGCCTTTACCGGCGATGGCGCCTACATCGGCACGCTCGAACGCATTTTCCTGAACGGCATGACGCTCGATGCGATCTCGCCGCTGGCCAAGACCATCCCCGAAAGCCTGTTCATGCTCTACCAGATGACCTTCGCCATCATCACGGTGGCGCTGGTCGCGGGCTCGGTGGCGGATCGTCTGCGCTTCTCCGCGTTTCTCTTGTTCTGCGTGTTCTGGCTGCTGCTGGTCTATGTGCCGATCGCGCATTGGATCTGGGGCGGCGGCTTCCTCGGCCGCTACGGCGTGATCGATTTCGCCGGCGGCTTGGTGGTGCATCTCAATGCCGGCGTCGCCGGCCTGGTCGCGGCCACTGTGATCGGCAAGCGGCGCGGCTATGGCAGCGAGAATCTGGCGCCCCATGATCTCACGCTGGCGGTGATCGGCGTCGGTCTGTTGTGGGTCGGCTGGTTCGGCTTCAACGGCGGCTCCGCGCTCGGCGCCAATTCGCGCGCCGCCATGGCGATCGTCTCCACCCATCTCGCCGCCAGCGCCGGCGCCTTCACCTGGATGGCGCTGGAGTGGTGGACGCGCGGCAAGCCGTCGGTGCTCGGCATGATCTCCGGCGCGGTGGCCGGCCTCGGCACCATCACGCCGGCTTCCGGCTTCGTGCTGCCGATGCAGGCCGTGCTGATCGGGCTGATCGCCGGCACGGTTTGCTTCTGGGCCTGCACCTGGCTCAAGAGCAAGATCGGCTATGACGACTCGCTCGACGTGTTCGGCGTGCACGGCATCGGCGGCCTGACCGGCACATTCCTCGCCGGCGTGCTGGCGGTCGGCGCGCTGTCGGCAAGTCCGGAACTGCCCGGCGGCATTTCCGGCCTGCTGGAAGGCAACCCGCAGCAGCTGCTGGCCCAGCTCTATGGCATCGCCGTCACCCTGCTGTGGTCGGGCACACTGACCTTCGTCATCCTCAAGGCGATCAGTGCGATGGTGCCATTGCGGGTGCGCCATGAAGACGAAGTGATGGGCCTCGACGTCAGCCAGCATGGCGAAGCGCTGCAATAATTAATCAAAGGTTACCGCGCCGGCGGCCTGGCCGGCGCGGATTTCGTCACCCGCGATTTTCTGCCTAAATTTTATGCAGGCCGTTTTGACGCATGGCGCGTCTTTAGGCGGCCGCCTCTGGCGGTATTTGGGTCGCATCCCCGCCGACCAGATTTCATCCATCGAATCAGCCGGATAGAGCCCTGACGGGCAATTGGCACGGCGTTTGATTCTATTTCCCTGGCCATGCCTGCGAAGCAAGCTTTGTGGGTCCGGCTCAGTGTCCCGCCCGCACTGCGTGAACGTAACAACGGGCTCAAGCGGGGATCGAATCCATGAAAATCGTCATGGCCATTATTAAACCTTTCAAGCTCGACGAGGTCCGTGACGCTCTGACCTCCATCGGCGTGCAAGGGCTGACCGTTACCGAGGTCAAAGG
>Ga0208355_1001394_pt1 | contig 10509 bp, 12 predicted proteins | sample NGESurdeep072012_6_FD_184458 | JGI IMG/M metagenome (GOLD analysis project Ga0208355, IMG submission 184458) | Arctic peat soil microbial communities from Barrow, Alaska - NGEE Surface sample 210-3 deep-072012 (SPAdes) | ecosystem: Environmental > Terrestrial > Soil > Wetlands > Peat ...
CTGGCGAAGCGGCCCGAGACACGCGCAGCCCGAGTGGAGGAGACGGCCCGCCTGGTTCGCCCGCAACGAGCGGGCGAACCAGTTGCGCCCCAAGGCCTGGCGGGCGCTCGCGTCGGCGCCCCGAGGAACCGCGGGCCGCGACACCCGCTTGACGGGGTCATCACCACCGCTTGGCCACGAGCGGCGCCCGGACGCCGGCGTCCCCGGGCCGAGCGGCAGCGGCCCAGCCCTTGACGACGTCCGACGCGTGGACTGCCCCGGGTTGCGCGGCGGCGATAAGGACAAGACCGAGGAGAACAGAACTGAGCAGGGCGACGACGCCCCGAGCACGGCGCATGGCGCGCCTCCAGGCAATGGCCGCCGAGCCGGCGGTGGGCGTGCCCCACGCGAACCAGTCTGCCGCACCCGCCTTATCGCTGGCTTATCTGTCGCGTCCGCCGCCCGACGCCGCGGCGGCGGCGACCGGCGGCGCACGAGACTCCTACATGCCTCCGGGCGTGTAGCTCGGGTCGAGGTAGGTTTCCGGGTTGTCGTCGAAGTCGAGCTTGCAGCCCTTGCCGCAGAAGTAGTACGTCGTACCGTCGTGCTCGCTCGTCAGGGTCGCCGTCTCCATGACGACCTCCATCCCACAGACCGGGTCGATCGCAACCGCCATGGTGCCGCCTCCTCGGGTGCGTCCGGGCTCGATCCCGGTACTCCCCGGGAGTATAGAGGAAGGGCTGCGTCGCGCGCCTTGCGAGCGTAGGATGGACCGCGTGACTGCGCCGATCGACCCGACCGCGACCGTTCGTGCCCGCCTGGAGGAGGTGCGCATGGCCCTCCGCGCGGAGCTTGGCGAGGAGATCGAGGCGCCCGGGCAGATGACCTACGGCTCGCAGGCTGCCGCGGCGTCCCACGTCTTCGCCCAGCAGCGTGACCTGGCGCTGCGCGAGCAGGCTGAACGCCGGCTCCACGCCGTTGATCACGCGCTGGCACGCCTCGCCGCGGGGAAGTACACGACGTGCGAAACCTGCGGCGGCGAGATCCCGGCCGAGCGCCAGGAGCTGCTCCCGTGGGCCACGACCTGCGTCTCCTGCGGCAGCCACGCCCGGTGACGATACGCGTCCGGCGGCGCCGGATCCCCACGCGACCGCGGCGATGAACCCCGACGCACCGCTCGTGGGCCTCGACCGGATCCGGGCCGCCGCCGTCCTGCTCCGCGGCGTGGCGGCCCGGACACCCCTCGTCGCGTTCGGCGACCCGGCGCGCGGACAGCTGCTCAAGGCGGAGTCGCTCCAGCCGATCGGTGCCTTCAAGTTGCGCGGCGCGTACACGGCGATCGCCTCGCTGGGCCCGGACGAGCTGCGACGCGGCGTGATCACGTATTCGTCGGGAAACCACGCCCAGGGGGTGGCTCGGGCCGCCCGGCTGCTGGGCTGCCCCGCGGTCGTGGTGATGCCGGACAACGCCCCCGCCATCAAGCGCACCCGGGTGCTGGCCGACGGTGCCGAGGTGGTGACGGTGGGGCCCGCGAGCGCCGAGCGGCAGGCCATCGCCGAGCGCCTCGCGGCAGAGCGCGGCCTCGCGATCATCCCGCCCTACGACGACGATCGGATCATCGCCGGCCAGGGCACCTGCGGCCTCGAGATCGCGGAAGACGTCGAGGATCTGGGCCTCGTCCTCGTCCCCATTGGCGGCGGCGGCCTGGCGAGCGGCGTCGCGGTCGCAGTGAAGGCCCTCCGCCCGGCGGCGCGCGTCATCGGCGTCGAGCCGGAGCTGGCGGCGGACGCCAGCGAGTCGCTCGCGATGGGCCGGATCATGGAGTGGTCGGCCGCCGACGTTTCGCGGACGATTGCTGACGGAACGCGGACACAGGCCCTGGGGATCCGCACGTTCGCCCACCTGCGCGTCTACCTCGATGGCATCGTGACCGTCTCCGAGGCGGAGATCGCGGCGGGCGTGCGCCTGGCGGCCGAAGAGGCCCGACTGGTCGTGGAGCCATCGGGTGCCCTGGCGATCGCGGCGCTGCGGTTCCATGCGGACGAGATCGGGCTGGCCCTCGTCCGCGGAACGGTCGTCGGGGTCGTCTCGGGCGGCAACGTCGATCCGGAGCAATACCGCGCCTATCTCCAGGCGCCCATCCCGGCCTGAGCGCTCAAGCGGACGGCGCGGCCGCCGTGTCGGCCGCCGTCGCGGCATCGGCCGCGGCCCGGGCATCCTCGGCCGCCTCGCGGCGGCGCGTGACAGCCTCGTCGTGGCGCATCCACGCCGCGGTTGCAATGAGAAGCGCGAGCAGGAATCCGGCATCGCCGAGACCCCACATGATCGCGCCGGCCGCCTGCTGGTCCTCCAGCGGCGTTGGGCCCCAGGGACGTCCGGTCGTCGCGTAGTGCGGGTAGAGGACCGTACCGGAGAAGAGAATCGCGACCCCCAGGAACGAATTGAACGGCATCTGCATGAACAGGAACAGGAGCCGCGCCGGGTGGCTCATCCGCCACGGGCTCGGATCGCGTCCCACGATGGGCCACCAGAAGAGGATCGAGCTGGCCAGGTAGAGCACGTGCTCCAGGTCGTGCAGCCAGGCGTTCTCGAGGGCCGCGTCGAAGAGCGGCGAGAAATGCGTTCCCCACATCACGGCGGTGAAGAGGAGCCACGCGACCAGCGGGTGGCCGATGACCCGGACGGCACGCGAGTGGAGGATGGGCAGGATCCAGCGCCGCCGCGTGCCCGGAGTGGCGACCCGCAGCACCAGCGTGATCGGCGCGGCCAGCACGATCGCCGGCGCGGCGAGGAAGATGAGGATCACGTGCTGGAGCATGTGGACCGAAAAGAGCGTCGTGTCGTAGCGCTCGATGCCCGACTGCAGGGCGATCGCGATCGAGGCGAGGCCCAGCAGGAAGAACGCCGGTCGGTCCCACGGGACCGGGTTCGCCGGGTGGGCCGCGTTGACCCGTCGGACGGCCCACAGGTAGGCGGCGGCGGCAGCGACGAGCGGCAGCCAGATCGTCAGGTCGAAGGACCACCCCAGCACGAACGCGGCCGAATCCGGGGCAGCGGGCACGCCGCCGCCGTGCGCCGCCGCCGCGGGGGCCCCGGCCAGCAGCGCAAGCAACGCCGGCGCGGCCGGCAGCCAGCGGCGAGCACCGGGGCGATGCAGCCGAGGGAGGCCGACGGGGCCGGGCACGCGACGCGAATCCGAGACGGTCACGGGTGCGATTGTGGCGCGAAAGCGCCGCGGCCGGTGGTCTCCCGGCCCCGCAGCCGTCCCGGAGACAGGACAGCGCTCATGTCGCGTGCGCACGCGAGCATCTTTTCTCACGCTTCGGTATCATGCCCGCGCTTGCGCACCTCCGCCGTCCCCAGAGCCGGAGCGAGGCGAGGGAGGAGCCGCCGGGCACGTCCGGGCGGAGTGCCGCGGCAGGTGCACGAGGTCCAACACACGCATGGGTCTGACTGCGAAGAGATGGGCTCGCCGCGCCGGGGCGGTCGCGGCTCTCGGCGCGCTGGCCGTCCTCCTCTCCGCATGCTCAGACTTCAACCTGCGGACTGCCGTCCCGCCGGACGCCGCCTCCGTCCAGGGCCAGGCCTCCCGCAACATCTACGACATCGTGTTCGTGATCGGCGCGGCGGTCTTCTTCCTCGTGGAGGGGCTGATCCTTTTCGCGGTCCTGCGCTACCGCCGCCGGGCGGGCGACGACGAGCTGCCGCCGCAGATTCACGGCAACAACCGACTTGAGATCATCTGGACGGCGATCCCCATCGCGATCGTCCTCGCCCTGTTCGTCCTCTCCTGGCAGACGCTCAACACGGTCGATGCGCGCACGCCAACGCCGCCGGTTCGCATCGGGGTGATCGCCTACCAGTGGCAGTGGGAGTTCGTCTACGCGCCCGACGGCGTGCGCTGGGAGGACTGCGGTGTGCCCGCGAACAAGGGCAAGTGCGTGACCGTCGTTGGGACGCCACCCGCGGGCGGTGACCGATCGAAGTGGACGCCGCCCACGATGCACGTCCCCCTGGACGAGACGGTGGAGCTCCAGATGCATTCCCTGGACGTCATCCACTCGTTCTACGTCCCGGCCTTCCTCTACCAGCGCGACATCACGCCCCGCAAGGACCAGGTGATCCAGTTCACCGCGGACCGGATCGGGATCTACCGCGGCCAGTGCACCCAGTTCTGCGGCCTCTACCACCAGTTCATGGAGTTCCAGGTGAAGGTGGAACCGAAGGCCGACTACGTGGCCTGGCTCCAGCAGGAGCTGACGCCGCCCTCGCCGCCCTCCGCGGTCCCCTCCGCCAGCGGCCCCTCCGCCAGCGGCCCGGCCGCCAGCGGCCCGGCCGGCTCTCCTGCGGCGAGCTCGGCACCTTGACGGTCAAGTAGGAGAGCCCTGATGGCCACCACCGCGCTCCGGCCCGCGGCGACCTACCGCACCGGGCTCTACGAATGGCTCACGACGACCGACCACAAGAAGATCGGGATCCTCTACACGTTCAACTCGCTGATCCTCTTCCTGATCGGCGGGATGTTCGCGCTGGCGGTGCGCACGGAGCTGGCCCAGCCGGGGCTCCAGTTCATGACCGAGGCCACCTACAACCAGATGTTCACGATGCACGCTTCGGTGATGATCTTCTGGGTCGTCATCCCGTTCCTGGCTGGCTTCGGCAACTACCTCGTGCCTCTCATGATCGGCGCGCCGGACATGGCGTTCCCGCGGATCAACGCGCTCTCGTTCTGGCTGCTGCCCCTCTCGGCGATGATCGCGATGATCGGGTTCCCGCTCGGCGGGGCGGCCGCGGAAGGCTGGACCAGCTACAGCCCCCTGGCGCAGTCGAAGTTCTCCACGGGCCCCGGTACCGACCTCTGGATCGTCGCCCTGACGCTGGTCGGCACCAGCTCCATCCTGGGCGCGATCAACTTCCTGGTCACGATCTTCAAGATGCGGGCGCCGGGAATGACGCTCTTCCGGATGCCCGTGTTCGTCTGGACGATCATGGTCACCAGCGTCCTCGTCCTCATGGGCACCCCGGTCCTGACGAGCGCACTGATCATGCTCTACATCGACCGCAACTTCGGGGGCAGCTTCTTCAACACCGCGCTCGCCGGGGGCAATGCGATCCTCTGGCAGAACGTCTTCTGGTTCTACAGCCACCCGGCCGTCTACATCATGATCCTGCCCGCGATGGGGATCGTGAGCGAGGTCATCCCGACCTTCAGTCGCAAGCCGCTCTTCGGCTACAAGGCGTTCGTGTTCGCCACCGCAGGGATCGGCGCCCTTGGCTTCTCCGTGTGGGCCCACCACATGTTCACGACCGGCTCGGTCTACCTGCCGTTCTTCAGCCTGATGACGTTCCTCATCGCCGTCCCGACCGGCGTGAAGATGTTCAACTGGGTCGCCACGATGTTCCGCGGCAAGCTCCGCTTCACGACGGCGATGCTCTACGCGGTTGGCTTCCTCTCGCTGTTCCTGATCGGCGGGATCAACGGCGCGTTCCTGGCCTCGGTGCCGGTGGACTACCACGTCCACGCGACCTACTTCATCGTCGCCCACATCCACTACGTCCTCTTCGGTGGCTCGATCATGGGCATCTTCGCCGGCCTCTACTACTGGTGGCCGAAGATGTTCGGGCGGAAGCTGAACGAGGGCCTGGGCAAGATCCATTTCGTCGGGATCTTCATCGGCATGAACCTCACGTTCTTCCCGATGCACTTGCTGGGCCTCTCCGGGATGCCGCGCCGGATCGCCGACTACAGCGCGACGGCCGGCTGGAACGACCTGAATCTCCTCGCCACGATCGGCGGCTTCACGATTGCCGTCTCGATGCTGCCGTTCCTGTGGAACGTCTTCATCACGCTCCGCGGCGGCGAGCCCGCCGGTGACGACCCGTGGGAGGGGAACACGCTGGAGTGGGCCACCTCGTCGCCGCCACCGCCGTACAACTTCGACCACCTGCCGCCGATCCGCTCGGAGCGACCCGTCTTCGACCGCCGCCACGCCAATGACGCGCCGGCACTGACCGCGGGGCACTGAGCATGGCCGCGAACAGCAGCGCCCTCACGCCGCACGTGACGGCCCAGGGCGTGAGCCGGGCGCATGCCCAGCGGGGGATCAGCAACCCGATCCTCGGGATGATCCTGTTCATCGTCTCCGAGGTGATGTTCTTTGCCGGCCTCTTCGCGGCGTACTTCAACGTCCGCCTGAACGCGACCCAGTGGCCGCCCTTCGTGAACGAAGCGGCGTTCCAGCCGTTCCAGATCCACCACGAGATCGTCCTCCCGGCCATCCTGACGACGATCCTCGTGCTCTCGTCGGTGACGATGCAGCTGGGCGTCTCGGCGATCCGCCGGGGCGACCGGACGGGCTTCCTCCGGAACACCGGGATCACCCTGGTGCTGGGGCTGACGTTCCTGATCGGCCAGGTGTACGACTACACGCAGCTGGGCTTCGGGATCACGGACACGGCGTTCGGCAGCACGTTCTACACGCTGACGGGCTTCCATGGCGCGCACGTGCTGGGTGGTGCGATCATGCTCAGCGTCGTGCTCTATCGCGGGATGGCCGGGCAGTTCTCGGCGAAGCACCACGATGCGGTGGAGGCGACCTCCATCTACTGGCACTTCGTGGACGTCGTCTGGATCGCGCTGTTCTCGACGTTCTACCTGCTCTGATGACCGAAGGATCGCGCTCATGATCATGCGGCCGCGGCGAGCCATGCTCGTCGGTCTCGTCTTCGGCGGGCTCGGCATGGTCTACGGGCTGCTCAGCCATGACTGGGTCGGCGTGACGTTGCTCCTCGCGCTGGGCGTGGCGATGGGCCTGATGGGGTTCGTCCTGATGGCGGCCTCGCCGCGCGGCGACGAGACCGAGTAGCGCGGCGCAGGCGATCCCGCAGTCATGTCACCCTGGGATTCGCTTCTCGAGTTCATCAGCAAGCTGGTCTCACCGGACTGGGGCGCGCTCGTCGCGCTGATTCCGCTGGCGCTCGCGGCGCTCGTGGTTGCCTACCTGGGCTGGGTCATGCGCCGCGCGCTGACGGCACCACCCACGCGGACCCGACCGCTTCCCGTGGCGCCAACGCCGGCCCACATCCACATGCCCGGGCAGAGTCTCGCGCCGTTCCTGGCGGCCGCCGGGTTCGCCTGCTTCTTCCTCGCCCTCCTCTTCGTCCACGTCGGGCCCCGGATCGATCCGGTGACGAAGCTGCCGATCGCGGACTCGACCTCCTGGACGATCCAGCCGTTCGGCCTCCTCGCGATCACGATCGGGATCGTCGCGCTCGTCTCCGGCCTGCTCTACTGGGGGCGCGAAGCGAGCCGCGAGTACGACACGCTGGAGGCGCCGGTCGCCCTGCCGGCCGTGATCCATTCGGGACCGCCCGCCGGCGTCCACGTCCCGGGGCCCACCTTCCGGCCGCTCCTCCTCGCCCTCGCCGCGTCGGTGATGGTGCTGGGCGGGGTGCTCAACGTCGCGATCTTCTTCGGTGGCGTGGTCATGCTGGTTATGGCCCTCCTCGGCTGGCTGCGCGACGCTCGCGCCGAGTACCGCGAGAAGGTGCGGGCCGACGCGACCGGTCATCTCGAGAACATCCCCGCCCCGCGCTTGCCCACCGAGACGCTGCTGGCCTTCGGCGCGATCTTCGCGGCGAGCATCCTGGTCGCGGCCGGGATCGTCCCGCCTAGGGGCTCCGCGGCCATCGTGGCAGGGTCCGCGGAGCCGTCCGCGGCGGCCGGCTCCGCGGCGGCGAGCGCGGCGTCCTCCGCCAACGGTCCGGCCGGCTCTCCTGCGGCGAGCGCGGCGCCGGGCGCCTCCGTCTCGCTCCAGCTCACCGCCAGCGGCATCGCGTACGACAAGTCCACACTGGAAGCGCCGGCCAACACGCCGTTCCAGATCGTGTTTGCCAACAACGACGCGGGGATCCCGCACAACGTCTCGATCCACAAAGACTCGGCCACCGGCCAAGAGGTCTTCAAGGGCGACATCTTCAACGGGACCGAGACCCGGACCTACGACGTGCCGGCCCTGCCGACCGGCACCTATGCCTTCGTCTGCTCCGTCCACCCGAACATGACGGGGACGCTCACCGTCAAGTGACCGCACGCGCCGGCGACTCGTCGCGACCATCGGGTCGGGGCGGCGCCCTCCCGGCACCGGGACCCATCTCATGACCTCGCGCTCCACCCATCACCTCCGCCGGCTCGCCACCCGCCTCGCCGTCCTTGCCGTGGCATCGAGCGTGCTGGCCGGCTGCGCAACGGGCGGCGTGGCGACGACGCCCGGCACATCGGGCGGCGTGGGGAGCACGCCCGGCGCATCGGTGATCCAGATCGGCTCGCCACTCATCGGGAAGCCTGCTCCCGCGCTCGCGGGCACGACCCTCGACGGTGCGCCGTTCGACCTGGCCTCGCTGCGCGGGTCGCCTGTCCTCGTCAACTTCTGGGCCTCGTGGTGCGGACCGTGCCGGGACGAGTTCCCGCTCCTCGCGGCCGCAGAGAAACGCCACGCGGCGGAGGGGCTCAAGGTCGTGGGCATCCTCTTCAAGGACGACGCCGCGCCGGCGCGAGCCTTCGTTGCGGACGAGAAGGCCGACTGGCCGACGGTCGCGGACCCGGGCCGCACGATTGCGCAGCCGTGGGCGGTCCTCGCCCCGCCGCAGACCTACTTCATCGATCGCGACGGGATCGTCCGGGACCTCCAGATCGGGCAGGTCCGCGACGCGGCGGAGCTCGACGCGATCCTCGCGGCGATCCTGAAATGACCACTGCCAGGAGTGTCGTGGCCGCCGGTCACCAGGTCGCGGTCGAGCCTGGCGGGCCCACTGCGGGCGCCCACGGAGTGCCGCTCGCGATCGAGGTCCGCGGGCTGCGCAAGCGCTACGGGGCGTTGCAGGTCCTCGACGGCCTGGACCTCGCGGTCCCCCGCGGCGAGCTCGTCGCGCTGCTCGGCCCGAACGGCGCGGGCAAGACCACCACGGTGGAGATCCTCGAGGGCTATCGCGGCTCGGACGGCGGCGAGATTCGGGTCCTGGGGATGGACCCCGTGCGCGACCGCGCCGCGCTCCACGCCCGGGTCGGCCTGATGCTCCAGCAGGGAGGCATCACGCCCCAGGGCCGTCCGCGCGAGCTGGTCCGGCTCCACGCCCGCTTCTACGCGGACCCCGCCGATCCCGACGAGCTCCTGAACCTCCTGGGTCTGACGCACGCGGCGAACCGGCGCTACAAGCTGCTCTCGGGCGGCGAGAAGCAGCGGCTCTCGCTCGCGCTCGCCCTGGTCGGGCGCCCGGAGCTCCTCGTCCTCGACGAGCCGACCGCCGGCATGGATCCTGCCGCGAAGGCGACGGTGCGCTCGCTCATCGCCGACCTCCGCTCGGCCGGCCGCACGATCCTCCTGACCACGCACGAGCTCGCCGACGTCGAACGCCTGGCGGACCGGGTCGTGGTGATGGACCGGGGCCGGGTGGTCGCGGCCGGGACGCCCGCCGAGCTCGTTGCCGGGTCCGGACCGGTCCTGCGGTTCCGGTTGGCGGGCGACGACGGAGCCGGTGTCGCGATCGATTCGAGCGAGCTCGTCGCGCTGGGCGCGGCGCTCGGCGGGACCCTCGCGCCGGATGGGGCGCCCGGACGGCACCGGCTTGCCGGGCGCGCGCCGGATCCGCGGGCGATCGCCTACCTCGCCGACTGGTGCGAGCAGCGCGGCCTCCTCCTCGCGGAGCTGCAGACGTCCGGCGGCACGCTGGAGGAACGATTCCTCGAGCTGATCGCGGAGGCGCGGCCGGGCGACGAGACACGCACGGCGGGCCGGGACATGAGCGCCGACGCGACAGGGGCCGGCACGGGCGACGAAGCCATCGCCGATACGGGCGCCGACGCGGCCGCCGCCGACAGGGGCGCCGAATGAGCCGCCCCCCGACACCCGACGTGCTCCGCCGCGGCGACGGCCGGCCATCCTCGCCGGTGGCGCGGATCGCTTCCGCCCTCGAGATGGAGCTGCGCCTCACCAGCCGCCGCCTCGAGAACCTGTTCGTGACGCTCGTGCTGCCGGTGGTCCTGCTCCTCTTCTTCGGGTCCGTGCCAATCCTTCCGGCCACCGCGACCGCAGCGCCGGGGGCGCGCCCGATCGACGCGGTCCTCCCCGCGATCCTCGCGACCGCGATCGTCGCGGCCGGGCTGGTCAACCTCGGGATCTCGACAGGCTTCGAGCGCTCGTACGGCGTCCTCAAGCGGCTGGGTGGATCGCCGCTCACGCGCGGCCAGCTCCTCGTCGCGAAGATCGGGACGATCGTGGTGGTCGAGGCGGTCCAGGCGGTTCTCCTCATCGGGCTCGCGGTCGCCGCCTTCGGCTGGCATCCCGGGCCGGGGTGGGATCCGTTGGTCGTCGTCGTGGCGGTTGCCCTCGGAACAGGCGCCTTCAGCGCGCTCGGGTTGCTCCTGGCCGGGACGCTCCGAGCGGAGGCGACGATGGCGCTCACGAACGCGCTCTTCCTGCTGGCGCTCCTGCTCGGGGGGCTCCTTGTGCCGGCGCACCAGCTGCCCGGCGT
>Ga0208355_1001396_pt1 | contig 10497 bp, 10 predicted proteins | sample NGESurdeep072012_6_FD_184458 | JGI IMG/M metagenome (GOLD analysis project Ga0208355, IMG submission 184458) | Arctic peat soil microbial communities from Barrow, Alaska - NGEE Surface sample 210-3 deep-072012 (SPAdes) | ecosystem: Environmental > Terrestrial > Soil > Wetlands > Peat ...
CGTGCCGATGACAGCGCGCTGCGCGAGTGCGACGAATCCCGTGGAACCCGGTACAGCGAGCGTCATTCCGCCCAGAAAGACGCAGGTGGCCGTCCGTGACGAAACGCTCGCTCATGCTTGAGGGCGCGTCTAGTGACTGCATAGAGTCTCGTGCGTGTGAATAGTCAACCGTTCTAGCGTCAGCCAGTGACGCGGTGGATCTCCCCCGTTGAGTGCCAAGCGCACCTACTTCGTAGGCAAGCCCGCATAGGGGTACCTGCTGGCCGGGCGAGACCTGGGTCCTCTGTGCCTGCTTCGTAAGAGGTGCGCGAGCGGGAATCATCACCGGGCGAGTGCTACGGGACGCACCTTTGCGTGCAGGGTCCGGACGTGCGCCGCTGCAGGATCAGGTTCGCGTCAAGGTTGGCAACTAGGACGGCGGACGGTCGACAAACACGACTGCCGATGAGCGTGTTGCGCGAGTGCGACGATCCCGTGGAACCCGGTACAGCGAGCGTCTAGTAGCCCAGAAGCACGCATCCCGCCCGACCGGGAAGCCGGAGCCGCTACAACCGGAAGCGGCCGATCAATTCGTTCGCCAGCTCGTCAGTGCGGGCGTCGATGTCGGGGACAGTCCATGACTCCTTGGCGGCCAATGACGAGTTGAGGGACAATCCGTTGCGATAGCCGCGATGAAGCGGCCGGCCGAGTCGACCCGCTCGCGCTTGTCAGTGAACGACTTGTTGCTGAGGGTGCTGTTGTAGGCCGTGATGCTGAGATTGCGTAACCGATGCACCTCGACCTCCTGGGCATCAGTGGCGGCGGCAGCGCCACTGAGCATCTTGATCCACGCCGCCGGCAGGTTCGCGCCCTGTGGGAGGGCATGCTCGATGGTCCAAGCGCTCTGGACCTTAGGGCCGTGGCCCGGTGGTCACTTGAGGGAGACCCTCAGGGACTCGTCATCCATGAGAACGGCGTGGTTGCCGGCCGCGGACAGGCAAGCCCGTGACTCGGCGGAGACGTTGATGCATAACAGGGAGCCCCCGCGGCGCTCGATATCCCAGGCGGCGTCCTCGATGACCTCGCCGGCGCGGTGGCTCCGCAGCCGGGCGGCCTGCAGGTCCAGCACGACGATCGACGCGCAGGCCGAGAGCGCATCGAGCAACACCCTCAACCGGCTGGCGTCGTTGCGCCCAAAGGTGCCCGCGGGCCGGATCGTGGCGGTGAGCCACGCACTCTGGGGTACCGCCGCGGTCGGTTTGATGCGTGCCAGGACGGTGCCGGTCCGACCCTGCGTCCGGGTCGCTAACTCCAGGTTGCTCAACTCCAGGACGGTGCCCATCGTGACCTCCTCCGGACCGACCGCCCTGGTCGGCCCATGTCCCACTGTCGTCGCCCTGACTGGGAGCGACCTATGACCCCGGGCAGCCTTTCCTGTGAGCCCCCAGCAACGATTTCTCATAGGCTCCTCACAGGGAGAGAACAGGTTTGCCACAGGTGGGCGGACCACGCTAGGTCCCATGACGGGCACCATTGCAGCACGCGGTCGCGACCACCTCACCCGTGCGGACGGTTCGCCGATTCGGGCCCTTGTCGTCGATGACGAGCCGAGCCTCGGGGAGCTGCTCGTGACCGTGCTGCGGTACGAGGGCTGGCAGGTGGAGTCCGCCCTGACGGGGTACGCCGCCATTCGCGCCGCGCGTTCGCTTGATCCCGACGTGATCCTGCTCGACATCATGCTGCCCGACCTCGGCGGTCTCGAGGTCCTGCGCCGAATCCGCACGAGGCAGCCGTATGTCCCGGTTCTGTTCCTGACCGCCAAGGACGCCGTCGAGGACCGCGTCGCGGGTCTGACCGCCGGCGGCGACGACTACGTGACCAAGCCTTTCAGCCTCGAGGAGGTCGTCGCGCGGCTGCGGGCTCTGCTCCGCCGCGCCGGCACGACGGCGGAGCGCGAGGACTCGACACTCGTCGTCGGTGACTTGACGATAGACGAGGACAGCCATGACGTCTCACGCGACGGACAGGAGATCCGGCTGACCGCAACGGAGTTCGAGTTGCTCAGGTACTTTATGCGCAATCCGAAGCGTGTGCTGTCCAAGGCGCAGATCCTCGATCGCGTGTGGCACTACGACTTCGGGGGCCAGACGAATGTCGTCGAGCTGTACGTGTCGTACCTGCGCCGCAAGATCGACACTGGCCGCGTACCCATGGTCCACACGCTGCGCGGGGCCGGCTACATGCTCAAGCCTGCCGAGCGCCCGACGGCGCAGTGATGGGCGGCGCCCGGACTGTGGCCGCCACGTCGCCCGCCCTCGGTCGCAGCCGCTGGACATTGCGGCGCAGGCTCCTCGTGGTGCTCATCTGTCTGCTCGCCGCAGTGATAGCGATACTGGGCGTGGTCTCGACGCTGGCACTGCGCGGTTCCCTGGTGGGTCAGCTCGACTCCCAGCTGGTCGCCGCGAGCCGCCGGGCTGCTGGAGCCCCCGTCCAGCCGGGCGTCTCGGCGCGAACGCCGCCGACTGGACCCACGGGCAACATCCCCCCGGGTCTCAGCGTGCCAGGCCAGGGCGCGGGCACCATCAACCTCTTCGTGCGTGACGGCACGACGCTCTCGGGCTACATCGACCAGACCGGCAGCTTCCGGGAGCTGACCCACGCCCAGGTGGTGACTCTGGAATCTTTGCCGAGGGACGGAACGCCGCACCCTGCCCACCTCACCGGGCTCGGCGACTACCGCGTGGTTGCGACGACCACGACAAGCGGCGACGTGGTCGTTACCGGCCTGTCGACCTCCGAAGCGACCGCAACAGTGCGCGATTACCTCGCTGTCGAGGCCGTTGTCGCGGCACTGGGCATCATGCTGGCACTGGTGGCGGGCCTGGTGCTCGTGCGTCGCGAGCTGCGCCCGCTCGAGCGCGTGGCCGCGACCGCGACGCGGGTCTCTGAGCTACCGCTCGATCGTGGTGAGGTCGAGCTGTCCGAGCGCGTAGCGGCCGTCGACACTGACCCCGGCACCGAGGTCGGGCAGGTCGGCGCAGCGCTCAACCGGCTCCTTGGCCACGTGGAGCAAGCCCTCGCCGCGCGCCATGAGAGCGAGACCCAGGTGCGCCAGTTCGTGGCCGACGCCAGTCACGAACTGCGGACCCCGCTGGCGGCCATCCGGGGCTATTCCGAGCTGGTCCGCCGCCTGCCCGGTGATCTACCGCCCGACGCGCTGAGGGCGATGGGCCGGGTCGAGTCAGAGTCGCACCGAATGACCGCGCTGGTCGAGGACATGCTGCTACTGGCCCGCCTGGATGCCGGGCGCCCGCTCGGCAGCGACGAGATCGACCTCGCGGCGCTCGCCGCCAACGCCGTCGCGGATGCGCACGCCGCAGGTCCGGACCACGTCTGGAAGCTGGACCTCCCCGATACCCCGGACTGGCCTGACGACGAAGACCCAGACAGCGACGGGGACGTGAACCATCCCGAGGCGCCGCGCCTGGTTGTCCGCGGCGACGACCACCGGCTACAGCAGGTGCTCGTCAACCTGCTCTCCAACGCACGCGTGCACACACCCCCCGGGACCACCGTCCGCACAACAGTCCGGGCCGAAGGGGACCGCGTGACGGTCCGCGTCCAGGACGACGGCCCCGGGATCCCCGAGCCGCTGCGTGCAAACCTCTTCCGCCGGTTCACGCGCGGCAGCGCCGCTCGCTCGCCAGGGGCAGGCTCGACGGGGCTGGGGCTCGCGATCGTCGACGCAGTAGTCGGCGCGCATGGCGGACACATCGAAGTCGACAACAGCCCGGGTGCGACGTCGTTCACGGTGAGCCTGCCCGCCGCTCCCTGACCACCCGGGACGGCCCCCGGACAGTCACACACCCAGCCTCCGCGCCACCCGCGAGTCTCCCTCCCGCGCAAGGTAACCTCGGAAACCAGTGGGTACCTTGAACCCCTTTAACCGGGTTACACCCCGGCGCGTATTCATGGTCTCGCTCGGTGGATCATGCTGGATTCGGCTCACCGATGAGGGGTCCGCGACCAGGACAAGGAGACTCCCGGTTGCGCAATCCCCCCACGGATGGTCTTGGTCGTTCAAGGGTCGGCAGCCATCCCGGCATGACGCCCAAGGAAGCTTGGGAGGCGGGGCGGGGTGCCTGGGTCTTCAAGGCAGACCAGGTTCTCGAACAGAACGAGGTTCAGATCGTCGATCTCGAGGGAACTGTCCTGGCCGTCGCCAAGATCAACGGCATCGTCGAGGCGGGTGATCGCTACGCCATCGAAGGGGATCCCCTCCCTAATGACCCTCGAATCGGCAAACCGACCACGACACCGCATCGCTCTCGCAACAGCGTGGGCTACTTCTGAAGGGATTGCGGCATGGAAGCGTTCGAAGCATTCGCGGCAGTCGCGGCCTTGGTCATGTACGCCTCGTATGGTGCGCCGTCCGCGTCGGTCTCTACCCGGTAGTCGGTGCCGCAGGGGACCGCCTTGAGGGCACCTGCCTTCGCGGTCGCCCAGTCGGCACAGGTCAGAGTCTTCTCACCAGCGTACGGGGGTGGCGGTATCGGCTGGGGTTCTCGGACGCACCGCGGCTGAGGCTGCAGCGGTCGAGGTCGAGGTCACTGCCGTCTACGGGGAACTGGTGGCGGCGAGTGCTTCGCCGTCGATCCAGCCCATCAGCAGCAGACCTCCGACCCCGGCCAGTCGCCGGATGCGCCGACTCGCGCTGGTTGATTCGTTGGCAATCATGTGTCGTCATCCTCATCGCTGGCCGAGGTGGCAGGTCCATGGAAGAGACGATGCCGACAGACTCTGGGATTGCCTTCCGGGGTTGTGCGGCTACCCGCCCTGTCATTGAAGAACCTCTGACCTGGGTCTCATAACCAAAACTTAGGAAGCACCCAGGGACCGCACAGCCGGATGTTGGAAAGTGCTGCTAAGGGCCACTTCACCAACCAAACGGAGATTCCCATGACGCAGCAGGGTCGGCCCCCATGGTCAAAGCCGCCCGAGGGCACATGGCAGCACCCCACGCCGCTGCGATACGAGCAGTCGCAGATGCAGCCGCAGTTCACGGCAGAGTCTCCAGTTGCCACACAGACCCCGGCTGAACCGTTCCCCGCTGCGTTGACGCAGCCCGGAGCAGAGCTCGTTCAGTCGGCCAAACCCCACAGGTTCTCGCGTCAAGGAGCCCCGGTGAGAAAGCTTCACTCTTCGACATCCCGGGCTGGGCTCGGCGGGCGGCTCAGCCGACGTCGGACCGTGGTCATCACGGTAGTTGTGCTGCTGGTCGCTGCCGGTGTCGCCACCGCGTGGGCGAAGACACGTTCTTCTGGCACGGTACCAACGGCTGCGGCAACCCAGCTGGTGACGGTGAGCAGCGGCACCGTTCAGCAGGCAGTGGCGGCCTCCGGCACGATCGCGCCCACTACGACGTCGAACCTTTCCTTTAGCGCGGCCGGTCAGGTCACGTCCGTGAACGTGACGCAGGGCCAAAAAGTCCAAGCCGGCCAGAAGCTCGCAACGATCTCGTCGGCGTCTTTGGCAAGTCAGGTGGCTCAGGCCAAGGCGAGCGTAGCCGCGGATCAAGCACGCCTCGCCACGGATCAGACCGCTGCCGCCTCGGCGGTCCAGATCACCGCCGACCAGGCCAGCATCACGGTCGCCCAGGCGCAGCTGACGGACGCCCAGGCCGCCCTCGCGGGGGCCACCCTCACCTCGCCGATCACCGGCACCGTCACCGCCGTCAACCTCACAGGCGGCCAGCAGCTCAGCGCCTCCGGCTCCAGCACGGGCTCCAGCTCGGGCGCTGGCGCTAGCTCCGGGTCCGGTGCCAGTTCCGGCGGATCATCAGGAGCGTCGTCGGGCGGGGGCTCAGGACAGTCCGGCTCGGGAAGCGCGTCCACCTCCAGCGGATCTTCCGCCTCGAGCGGGTCATCGGGGGCGAGTAGCTCGACGAGCTCAACGGGGCAGATTCAGGTGATCAGCACGGGCTCATACATCGTCAACGCCTCGGTCGGTGCCAGCGACGTGGCGAACATCGCCAAAGGCGACCAGGTGACGATCACCGCGACCGGCTCAACGACTCCGGTATTTGGCCTGGTCAGCTCAGTTGGGATCGTCGCCTCGTCCTCTTCTGGGACCAGCGCCTTCCCGGTTGTCATCTCAGTGACCGGCAGCCCGACCGGCCTGTACGCGGGGAGCACCGCGAACGTCTCGATCATCTATAAGCAGCTCAGTAATGTGCTGGTCGTGCCGACACTGGCGGTGACCCGGACCAACGGGAACTCCTACGTCACCCTGGACAAGAACGGCGTGAAGTCCCAGCGCCTGATCACTGTCGGGCTCAGCTCAGGCGGATCAACTCAGGTCGTGTCGGGTCTGACAACCGGCGACACCGTCGTCGAGAGGGTTCCGACGGCCCGCACCGGCGGCACCGGCGGGTTCGGCGGGTTCGGCGGGTTCGGTGGCGCAGGTGGTGGCACGGGCGGCTTTGGTGGCACGGGCGGCACCGGCGGCCCGCCGGGCTTTGGTGGCACGGGCGTGCCGCCAGGGGCGAACGGCTGATGACTACGCAGCTGACTGTGCCCTCCCAGTTCCACGGAACCGAACCTGTCCTGTCTTTGAGGGATGTGACGAAGGTCTACCGCAACGGCTCGCTGGAGGTGGCCGCCCTGCGCGGGGTCACCCTGGATGTGCAGCCCGGTGAGTACGTCGCGGTGATGGGCCCTTCAGGGTCGGGCAAGTCAACCCTGATGCACATCATCGGCTGCCTGGACGTGCCTTCCGCCGGGACCTACCGCCTGGCCGGTGAGGACGTCAGCTCCATGAGTGAGAACGACCTGGCCGACGTCCGCAACCGCAGTATTGGTTTTGTGTTCCAGCAGTTCAACCTGCTCGCCTCGATGACCGCCTGGTCGAACGTCGCCCTTCCCCTGGCCTATGCCGGGGTCGGGCGGGCGCAGCGGCGCGAGCGGGCCGAAGCGTCACTGGGGCGGGTGGGCCTGGCCGACCGGGTCGGTCACCGGCCGGGGGAGCTGTCCGGCGGCCAGCAGCAACGGGTTGCGATGGCCCGTGCTCTGGTCACCGAGCCCGCCCTGATCCTGGCCGACGAGCCCACCGGCAACCTGGACTCAACCTCCACCGCGGACGTCCTGGACCTGTTGGACGAGCTCCATGACGCCGGCCGCACGGTCGTGCTCATCACCCACGAGCACGATGTCGCCGGCCGTGCCGGACGCGTCGTGCGGCTACGCGACGGCCTGGTGACCGACGACTCACCTGCTGGTGCCCGGGCGCGTTCGGGGGTGAGGTCATGACGTGGCTCGACACGCTGCGGACAGCTCTGGAGGCAATGCGTACCCACCGGATGCGTTCGGCGCTGACCGTACTGGGGATCCTCATCGGTATCGCCGCCGTGATCTTGACCGTCGGGCTGGGCATCGGCGCCCAGCAGCAGGTCACCGCGCAGGTCGAGGCCCTGGGCACCAACCTGCTGATCATCTCTCCCGGCAGCACCACCAGCACCACGGGTCTGCGGGGCGGGTTCGGGTCTGCTTCGACCCTGACCCAGGCCGACGCCCAGGCTCTGGCCTCCCCGGTCGTGGCCCCGGACATCGCCGCGGTCGCACCGAGCACGTCGAGCTCACAGTCCCTGGTGGTCGGGAGCAGCAACTGGACGACCACAGTGGCGGGAACCACCCCCTCCTGGTTGTCGGTGCGGGCACGAACCTTGTCAAGCGGGGTGTTCTTGTCCAACGCCGATCAGGCCTCAGCAGCTTCGGTGGTTGTCCTGGGTGCCACTACCGCGACCGAGCTTTTCGGGTCCACCGATGTCGTCGGTCAGTCGGTGACCATCGCCGGGACACCGTTCACCGTCATAGGGGTGCTGGCTCCCAGCGGTTCAAGCGCCAGTTCGAGCAGTAGCACCAGCAACGACGACACGGCCGTGATCCCGTTGAGCACTGCCCAGCAGCGCGTCTCGTCCGGGACTAGCCGCACCTCGGTCCAGACGGTGTACGTGCAGGCGAGGTCCCAGGCGGCTTTGTCCTCGGCCTACCAGGAAGCCAGCAGCGAGCTGCTCGCCCTGCATGGCCTCACCAACTCCGCAGCCGCTGACTTCACGATCACCAACCAGGCCTCGCTGGTAACGACCGCGGCGTCGGTGGACAAGACGCTGACGGTCCTGCTGGCTGGGGTCGCGGCCATCTCGCTGTTGGTGGGAGGGATCGGGGTCATGAACATCATGCTGGTTTCGGTCACCGAAAGGATCCGTGAGATCGGGCTGCGCAAGGCACTCGGCGCCCGTCCGGCCCTGATCCGGCGGCAGTTCCTCATCGAGGCCTCACTGCTTGGCCTGGTTGGGGGTTTTCTCGGCGCCGCTGTTGGAATCGCAGGGGCCAAGATCCTTCCCAGCCTCATCTCGAACCCGGTGGCGCTGTCCATGCCCGCGATCTTCGGTTCGATCACCGTGGCACTGGTCATCGGTCTGGTGTTCGGTGTCTACCCGGCCAGCCGGGCGGCCCAGCTGGCACCTATCGACGCCCTACGCAGCGAATGAGATCCCCCATGCGCAGCTCAGCACCCACATACGCCGATCCCGGAGCGACTGCTATGACCGCTAACGTCCCTGTCCTTTCGGCGCGGGGCTCCACCCGTCGACGCCGCATCCAGGTCGCGGCTGTCGTCGCTGCCATCCCACTGGCCGCCGTGCTGGCCGCATGCGGCAGCAGCAGCAACGCGACGACAGCCACCCAGGCGCCGGCCGCCACCCAGGCGCCGAACCAGGGCGCCCAAGGCGGGGCGGCGCCCGCCTTTCCTGGCGCCTCAGGGCTGATCGCTGCTGCGTCACCGGGCACCCTGCAGGTGCAGTCCTCCACCGCCCAGACCACCGTGACGTACACCGCGGCCACCACATTCACCGCAGTCACCACCGGCCACCTCACGGCCGGGGACTGCGTCACCGTGACCGGCACGCCAGTGGCTGGTTCCACGCAGGCTCTGACCGCGACCTCCGCCCGCATCCAGGCAAAGGTCAACGGGGCCTGTCCCACCACCGGCGCCGGAGGTGGGTTCCCCTCCGGTGGAGGCGGTGGCGGGTTCGGTCAGCGCCCCCCAGGTGCACCCTCCGGTGCCCCTACCGGAGCCCCCACCGGCAACTCCGGAGCACGCCGCGCGTTTGCCAGCGCTACGGGCACGGTGAGTTCGGTCACCGGCTCAACGATCCTTGTCAAAGGGGTTCTGCGCAGCGGCCCGGGCGCAGCCGGTTCCACCACCGCGGCAAGTCCGAGCACCATCACGGTCACCCTGGCCACCTCAGCAGCAGTGACCCAGACCGTCTCAGCCACCAGCGCGGCAGCAGTGGTAGGCCAGTGCGCGACCGCTATCGGTTCCGCCAACAACGTCGGGGCCATCACGGCGAAATCCATCACCATAGGCAAGCCCGGACCTAACGGATGCAACGCCGGCTTCGGCGGCAGAGGTGGTGGCGCAGGTACCGGCGCCAACTCCAACGGAGGCACTGGGTCCAATGCTTGAGCGAGGCAGAGGCTATAGGGGCCGAACATTGGCAGTGGCACTGGTCGGCGCGCTTGTGCTGGTGGGCGGCTATGGCGCAGTCGCTTACGCGACCTCACAAAACACCACGCCGACGTACGTGACGGCCATCGCAGGCTCGCATTCAGTTCTGCAGAGCCTGCAGGCCACCGGGACCACGGAACCCTCCAGCGCCGCTACCGTGTCTTTCGCGGTATCGGGGACCATCGCCACTGTTCCAGTAACGATGGGCCAGAAGGTGACCGCCGGCCAAGTCCTGGCCACCTTGGACACCACCTCCCTGAAGTACGCCCTGGCAACCGCTCAAGGGCAAGTCGCCAACGCCGAGCTCACCCTGAGCCAAGCAGAGTCCGGCCAGGTCTCGGCCGCGACCACGACTGGCAGCACCAGCGGGGCCACCAGCAACAAGCCCAGCACCGCCGCGACCGGTAACAGTGGCGCCGGTACCGGTGGCACCGGTACCGGTGGCACCGGTACCACCGGCAGCACAAGGACCACCCCCAGCAAACCCGGCACCACCGGGGCGAGCACCACGGCCACCAAGTCCCCTGGTGCGTCGCATACTGGCAGCGGCGCGGCAGCCTCGATCACCGCTGCCCAAAGACTCCTACTGGCCACAGTGCACCAAGCTGACTCTCTTCTAGCCAGGACCAAGACAGATCTGGCCTCGGCGACCACGCTCTGCTCGAGCCAGAACAACCCCCTTCCGACGCCGACTCCAACGTCCACTCCAACGCCGACTCCAACGTCCACTCCAACGCCGACTCCAACGTCCACTCCAACGTCCACTCCAACGCCGACTCCAACGCCGACTCCAACGCCCGCTACCACCCACAGCCCGACTCTCACGCCGGCCCCAGCCCCCACAGCAGGGAAGACCGCAACGACGCCGGCTGCCCTGACCACCAGCCTGGCCACCATGCAAAATGTCTCGCTGACTACCACAGCGGGCGGGCAGCCAACCACATGCATTCA
>Ga0208355_1001404_pt1 | contig 10418 bp, 7 predicted proteins | sample NGESurdeep072012_6_FD_184458 | JGI IMG/M metagenome (GOLD analysis project Ga0208355, IMG submission 184458) | Arctic peat soil microbial communities from Barrow, Alaska - NGEE Surface sample 210-3 deep-072012 (SPAdes) | ecosystem: Environmental > Terrestrial > Soil > Wetlands > Peat ...
GGCGCCTGTGGGTCCCAGCGAAGAAGCTCCGCCACCCCTGGTCAAGGTCCCGCAACGCCTGCTGCTGGACGGTCTGCGACCCGGCAGCAAGCCACGGCTCCGCAGCCCGTGCAGCAGTCAACTGTGCGGCCTGGGCGTTGAAGCCCGGCGTGGGCCCCTTCCACCGCGCCCACATCAGGCGCTGCTCCAGGCCGAGGTTCCACACGTACCGGGCGTGTCCGCACTGCTCGGCCAGGAGCACCTCCTGTGCGTCGCTCGGATACAGCCGGAACCTCATGGCACCCAACGTAACCTCGGCCACCGACACCCCTGCGGGAGCCAGACTCTCAAAGGGGTGGTCGCAGCGTCGCCGGCGACCTGCACGTCCACTTGGTGTTCGCCGCCAAGTATCGCCGCGGCGTGTTCGACACGCAGATGCTCAACCGGCGCGAACAGGTCATCGCGCAGGTGTGCGCGGACTTCGGGGCGACCCTGGCCGAGTTCAACGGGGAGCAAGACCATGTGCACCTGCTCGCGGCCTACTCGCCGAAGGTTTCGCTCTCCCACCTCGTCAAGTCTCTCAACGGCGTCTCGTCGAGGCGACTGCGGCAGGACTTCGTTGGCAGGATCAACAGGGCTGCGATGCGCGGCCGGTTCCGGTCCCCGTCATACCTCGCCGGGTCATGCGGTGGCCCGCCACTGTCCACATTCAGGGACCTACATCACCAACCAGAAACGACCAGACTAGACAAGGTTTCCTCCCTGCCCTGAAGGGCAGGGTTTCCACCCCAGATCACCCATGAGATGGCACCGATGGCAAACGGCGCCGGGATGGTCCCAGCGCCGCAGCTCAACTGTCTTTGGCCTTACGCGTCTGTGTGGCCCTGATCTTGCAGGTCCAATGACTCCTGCAACGCGCGGCGCGCGGCCAGTTCGTCTTCGCTCATGTGGATCACATCCTTCCCCCAACAGTGCTCGTGGTATACGCAGGTGAGGGTACGTGGACGTCCTAGCACATTGAAACAATCTGCTCGCACCCTGAGACGGCACCCACAGCCCGTTGCCTGCGTTGCCGGCCTGCCTGGGCCCGCAGAGGGATCAGCCGTCCAGGTCGGCAACCCTGACCGTGGCCCCGCCGATCTCGGCGGAGATCTGGCCCAGCACCGCTGCCGGGAGCTGCGAGTCGACGGTGAGCACCATCAGGGCGCGACCGCCGGCAGCCTCGCGCGCCACCTGCATGCCGCCGATATTGGCGCCGGCGTCGCCGAGCACGCGACCGACCGTGCCCACCACGCCGGGCCGGTCGGCATAGGTGAGGAAGGCCATGTGCTCGGAGACCGGGACCTCCACGTCGAAGCCGTTGACGCCGACGACCTTCTCGATCATCCGCGGGCCGGTCAGCGTACCGGCGACGCTGACGATACTGCCGTCGGACAGGGTCCCGCGCAGCGTCGTGACGTTGCGGAAGTCCAGGCTCTGGGGGTCGGTCAGCAGGCGCACCTCGCACCCTCGCTGGGCAGCCAGCAACGGGGCGTTGACGTAGGTCACCGACTCCTCCACAACGTCCTGGAACAGGCCCTTGAGAGCAGCCAGCTTCCAGACGCTGACGTCGTACTCGGTGATCTCGCCCCAGACCTCGATGTCCAGCTGGACCGGGACGCCCCCGGCCAGCGCGGTGAAGATGCGACCGAGCTTCTCGACCAGGGCGATTCCGGGACGGACCTCCTCGGCGATGACCCCGGTGGACACGTTCACAGCGTCGGGGACCAGCTCGCCGGCAAGGGCCAGCCGGACCGACCTGGCGACGGCAACACCGGCCTTCTCCTGGGCCTCTTCGGTGGAGGCGCCCAGATGCGGGGTGACCACGACCGACTCGAACTCGAACAGTGGCGACTGGGTGCACGGCTCCTTGGTCCACACGTCGATACCGGCCCCGGCCACGCGGCCTTCCGTGAGTGCCTTGGCCAGGGCCTGCTCGTCCACGATGCCACCGCGGGCGGCGTTGATGATGCGCACCGACGGCTTGACGAGCTTGAGCGCCTCGTCACCGATCAGGCCCAGGGTCTCCGGGGTCTTGGGCAGGTGCACCGTGATGAAGTCGCTCTCTCGTAGCAGCTCGTCCAAGGAGACCAGCCGCACCCCGAGCTGCCCGGCGCGCGCCGTGCTCAGGTAGGGGTCGTACGCGACGATCTCCATGCCGAAACCGGCAAGACGCTGCGCGGTCAGCGCACCGATGCGACCCAGGCCGACGATCCCCACGGTCTTGCCGAGCAGCTCGACGCCACCGTACTGGCTGCGCTTCCACTTGCCGGCCTTGAGCGCCTGGTTGGCGGGCGCGATGTTGCGCGCAGTCGCCAGCAGGAGCCCGACGGCAAGCTCGGCCGCAGAGGTGGTGTTGGACGTCGGCGCGTTCACGACCATGACTCCGGCGATGGTCGCGGCCTTGAGGTCCACGTTGTCCAGACCCACCCCGGCTCGGGCGACAACCTTGAGCTGCTTGGCGGCAGCCAGAGCCTCCTGGTCGATCTGGGTGGCGGAGCGGATCAGCACTGCGTCGACGTCAGCGATGGCGCCCAGCAGCTCGGCGCGGTTGGCGCCATCGCATCGGCGGATCTCAAAATCGGGCCCGAGGGCGTCGACGGTGGCGGGCGAGAGCTCTTCGGCAATCAAGACAACGGGCTTGGTCACGGGACCTGTCCTTCACAGCTAGCGGGAGATCGGCACGTCGTGCATGCGTGGCATGCGGCCGGCCGGTGGGCGAAGATACCCGGCACCGCTCTGTGCCCGGCACAAGTGAGTATGTGTCCACGCTCAGTTTAGGGCGGGCAACAGCCAGGGTCGCGCTAGGCCCGCCATGTGGACCGGTCGGGTCAGCGCGCTGCACTGCCCTCGACATAGTCGGTGTCCGACGCCTTGATCCAGCTCATCAGGCCACGCAGCTCACGGCCGGTCTCCTCGATCGGGTGGGCAGCGGCCTTGGCGCGCAACGCCTTGAACTCGGGGGCACCGGCGTCCTGGTCGGCGATGAAGCGCGCCGCGAAGGCACCGCTCTTGATGTCCGCCAGGACGGCCTGCATGTTCTCCTTGACCCGCGCGTCGATGACGCGCGGCCCCGAGACGTAGTCACCGTACTCAGCAGTGTCCGAGACCGACCAGCGCTGCTTGGCGATCCCTCCCTCGACCATCAGGTCGACGATCAGCTTGAGCTCGTGCAGGCACTCGAAGTAGGCAACCTCAGGCTGGTAGCCGGCCTCCACCAGGGTCTCGAACCCGTACATGACCAGCTGGCTGGCACCACCGCACAGGACTGCCTGCTCGCCAAACAGGTCGGTCTCGGTCTCCTCGGTGAAGGTGGTGCGAATACCGCCGGCCCGCAGGCCACCGATCGCCCGCGCGTAGGACTTGGCCAGATCCCAGGCCGTGCCCGTCTCGTCCTTCTCGACGGCGACCAGCACCGGAACGCCACGGCCGTCGACGTACTCGCGGCGGACCAGGTGACCCGGTCCCTTGGGGGCGACCATGGCGATGTCGACCCCGGAGGGGGCCTGGATGTAGCCGAAGCGGATGTTGAAACCGTGGGCAAAGAACAGCGCCGAGCCCGCCTTGAGGTTGGGGGCGATCGACTCGGCATAGACCGCGCGCTGGACCTGGTCAGGGGTCAGGATCATCACGAGGTCGGACTCTTGGACCGCCTGGGCCACCGAGACGACCTTGAGGCCCTCGGCCTGCGCCTTGGCCCTGGACTTGCTGCCCTCGGCCAAGCCGACCCGGACGTCGACACCGGAGTCACGCAGGTTCAGCGCGTGGGCGTGACCTTGGCTGCCATAGCCAATGACAGCAACCTTGCGTGCCTGGATCACGGACAGGTCTGCATCATCGTCGTAGAACATTTGCGCCACGTCGGGCTCCTTCAGGTAGGTAGTGAGATTGCGTGAGGGGCGTTCGCAGTCGTGAGTCTTGCTGATCCGCCCGGCGGTGGCCGCGGTCTGCGCAGGGGCAGCTGCGCCTGGCTCAGGCCGAGCGCAGCGAACGGTCGGTGATCGAGCGGGCCCCGCGGCCGATGGCGACCATGCCGGACTGCACCAGCTCCTTGATGCCGAACGGCTCCAGGATCCGCAGCAGCGCCTCCAGCTTGTCGCTGTCGCCGGTGGCCTCGATGGTCACCGCCTCGGCGGCGACGTCAACGATCTTGGCCCGGAACAGATGGGCTGTCTCGATGATGTGGGAACGGGTCTGCAGGTCAGCGCTGACCTTCACCAGGAGGATCTCCCGCTGAACCGACGCCATGCCCGCGAGCTCGACGACCTTGAGCACCTCGACCAGCTTGTTGAGCTGTTTGGTGACCTGCTCCAGTGGCAGCTCGTCCACGTCGACCACGACCGTCATACGGGACACATCAGGGTTGTCGGTCGGACCGACCGCCAGGGAGTCGATGTTGAACCCGCGTCGGGAGAACAGTCCCGCGATGCGGGTCAGCACGCCCGGCTTGTTCTCCACCAGCACTGACAGCGTGTGCTTGCTCATCTCGTCCACCTTTCAGTCTTCGCGATCCCACGCGGGCGTGAGGCCACGTGCCGTCTGGATCTGGTCGTTGCTGACTCCGGAGGGGACCATCGGCCACACCATCGCATCCCGGTGCACGACGAAGTCCACCACGACAGGGGAGTCGTCGATCTCCATCGCGGCCTTGATGGTGGCGTCGACGCTGGCGGCCGTGTCGCAGCGCAGCCCGACGCAGCCGTAGGCCTCGGCCAGCTTGACGAAGTCCGGGACGCGCACCTGCTCGTAGCTGGTGTGCAGGTCGGTGTTGGAGTAGCGCTCGTTGTAGAAGAGCGTCTGCCACTGGCGGACCATGCCCAGGCTGGAGTTGTTGATGATCGCGACCTTGATCGGGATCTTGTTGATGACGCAGGTGGCGAGCTCCTGGTTGGTCATCTGGAAGCAGCCGTCCCCGTCGATGGCCCACACGGTGCGCCCTGGCTGAGAAACCTTGGCTCCCATGGCCGCCGGCACCGAGAAGCCCATCGTGCCCAGGCCACCGGAGGTGATCCAGCTGTTCGGTCGCTCATACTGCACGAACTGGGCTGCCCACATCTGGTGCTGGCCGACCCCTGCCACGAAGACCGACTCGGGGCCGCTGATCGCACCGAGGCGCTCGATGACGTACTGCGGGGACAGCCATCCCTCCTGGGGGGTGTAGCCCAGCGGGAACGTGGTCTTCCACTGCGCGACCTGCCTGCGCCACGGCTCGTAGTCCCCGCGATGGCCGCTGTCCTGCTCGCCGCGCAGCACGGTGATCAGATCGCTGATGACGTCCTTGCAGTCACCCACGATCGGTACGTCGGCAACCCGGTTCTTGGAGATCTCGGCCGGGTCGATGTCGGCGTGGATGACCTTGGCGCCCGGGGCGAACGTCGACAGCTGGCCGGTCACCCTGTCGTCGAAGCGAGCGCCGAGGGTGATCAGCAGGTCAGACTTCTGCAGCGCCGTGACGGCGGCTACCGTGCCGTGCATGCCCGGCATACCGAGGTTGAGCGGCAGGCTGTCGGGCACTGCGCCGCGGGCCATCAGCGTGGTCACCACGGGTATCTGGGTCAGCTCGACCAGCTCAGCCAGCTCGTCGCTGGCACCGGAGCGGATGACCCCCCCGCCGACATACAGCACGGGACGACTGGCCGCCATGATGAGCCGGGCCGCCTCACGGATCTGCTTGCCATGCGGCTTGGCCACGGGGCGGTACCCGGGAAGGTCGAGCTTCGGCGGCCACACGAAGGTGGTCTGGGCCTGCAGCGCATCCTTGCTGATGTCAATCAGGACCGGACCGGGGCGGCCGGTCGAGGCGATGTGAAACGCCTCGGCCACTGCGCGCGGGATGACGTCGGGGTCGGTGATCAGGTAGTTGTGCTTGGTGATCGGCATCGTGATCCCGCGGATGTCGGCTTCCTGGAAGGCGTCAGTACCGATGGACCGCGACGTGACCTGACCGGTGATGGCGACAATCGGGACCGAGTCCATGTAGGCGTCGGCGAGCGGGGTGACCAGGTTCGTCGCTCCCGGGCCGCTGGTGGCCATGCATACGCCGACTCTGCCGCTGGCCGAGGCATAGCCCTCGGCCGCGTGTCCCGCGCCCTGTTCGTGACGCACCAGGATGTGCCGCACCCGGGTGGAGTCGAGCAGGGGGTCGTAGGCCGGCAGGATCGCCCCGCCGGGTATGCCGAAGACAGTCTCGACGCCAACCGCCTCCAGGGCCATTACCAGGGCCTGCGCGCCGGTGACCCGAGCCGCCGGCGCGGCGGCCTCGACCCCGCGGTCGCGGATCGCCCCAGCCAGGTCCGACGGAGAGGGCCGAGGGCCGGGCCCATCATGAGTTGACGCTGCCGGGGTCGAGCCTGCCGGGGTCGAGCCCGGCCGGGGGGCGTTGCCGTCCGTCACTTTCGTCACCGCTTTCAGGAAAACGAGCGTCTCGTGCGTTCCGTGGTCCGACACAGCCCGGGATCGCGGGCTGTCTGCACAAAAAAACCCCCCGGTCCGGATCCGGACGTGAGGGGCAGCGCGCTGACTGAGATGAGAGTCTGCGCGCTAGGGAAGTACGAGAATTCGGGTCACGCCCCAACCGTGCGACACCGCCGATTGCGTGTCAACCGGGGGTGCCTGCGGTCTCAGTATCCGGACGAGAGGTCCGAGGTTTGGACCTCGTTCCGCTCTCCAGCAACGGCCCGGCCACGGCCACTAGCCACAGACAGCGCCACCGGCGGCGCTGCCCACCAGCTTGCGGTACTTGGCCAGCACACCGCGGGGGTACTTGGGCGCCGGCGGGCTGAACCCGAGCGCGCGCTCAGCCAGCACCTGCGGCGTCAGGGCCACGTCAAGGGTCCCGGCAGCCACGTCGAGACGGATCCGGTCACCATCGCGGACGAAGGCGATGGGACCGCCGTCGACCGCCTCGGGAGCCACATGGCCCACGCACAGCCCCGTGGTGCCGCCGGAGAAGCGGCCATCGGTCAGCAGAAGCACGTCCTTGCCCAGACCTGCGCCCTTGATCGCGCCGGTGACAGCGAGCATCTCGCGCATCCCGGGACCGCCCTTGGGCCCTTCGTAGCGGATAACGACCACGTCACCGGCCAACAGGGCGCCATCGGCGACGGCGTCCATCGCGGCCCGCTCACCGTCGAAGACCCTTGCGCTTCCTTCGAAGACATCCGCGTCAAAGCCGGCTGACTTCACCACCGCACCGTCGGGGGCCAGCGAACCGCGCAGGATGCTCAGGCCGCCGGTCTTGTGGATCGGCCGGGACAGGGCGCGCAGGACCTGGCCGTCGGGGTCCGGCGGCGGGACGTCGGCGAGGTTCTGCGCGACGGTGCGACCCGTGACGGTCAGGGCGTCACCGTGCAGCAGCCCGGCGCCCAGAAGGGCCTTCATGACAACCGGGACCCCCCCGACGCGGTCGATGTCAGTCATCACGAACCGGCCGAACGGCTTGACGTCGGCCAGGTGAGGGACCATGGCCCCGACCCGCGCGAAGTCGTCCAGTGACAGCTCAACCTCGGCCTCGTTGGCGATGGCCAGCAGGTGCAGGACCGCGTTGGTCGAGCCGCCGAAGGCCATGGCGACGGCGATGGCGTTCTCGAACGCGTCCTTGGTCATGATCTGGCGGGCGGTGATGCCACGGCGTAGCAGCTCGACGACGGCCTCACCGGACTTGCGGGCGAACCCGTCACGGCGACGGTCGGTGGCCGGCGGTGCGGCACTTCCGGGCAGCGACATCCCGATGGCCTCCGCCACGCAGGCCATCGTGTTGGCGGTGTACATGCCACCGCAGGCGCCTTCGCCCGGGCAGATCGCCCGCTCGATGGCGTCGACGTCTTCGCGGCTCATCCGTCCCGCGGCACACGCCCCGACGGCCTCGAAGGCGTCAATGATCGTGACCGTCCTCTCCGACCCGTCGCTCATCTTGGCGATCCCCGGCAGAATCGACCCGGCGTACAGGAAGACACTGGCCAGATCGAGGCGCGCAGCGGCCATGAGCATGCCGGGCAGGGACTTGTCGCAGCCGGCCAGAAGCACGGAGCCGTCAAGGCGCTCAGCCTGCATGACGGTCTCGACGGAGTCGGCGATGATCTCACGGCTGACCAGTGAGAAGTGCATGCCCTCGTGGCCCATCGAGATGCCGTCGCTGACGCTGATCGTGCCGAACTCCAGCGGGTAGCCACCGCCGGCATGCACACCGTCCTTGACGGCCTTGGCCAGCCGGTCCAGGGACAGGTTACAGGGGGTGATCTCGTTCCACGAGCTCGCAACCCCGATCTGCGGCTTGACCCAGTCGTCATCGCCCATGCCGACGGCTCGCAGCATGCCACGGGCCGCGGCCTTCTCGAGCCCGTCGGTGACCTCGCGGCTACGCGGCTTGATGTCGGGCTGGCCAGTGGCTGCGGCCGCGCTGGACGAAGTCTGGGTGGTCAATGCGCTCGAACGCTGGGTCATGTCCGGATTCTATGACCCGTTCCACAGGCTGGGACCCTGATCTCGCTGTGCGGACGGCTCACCTCACGCTGAGACCTCCGGCTCACCCCCGGGGGACGACGAAGTCACGCAGGTATGCCGTCTGCGGCGCCAGGCTCGCCCAGCGACCGTTGAACCCCAGGACGGCCAGGGCGGACGTGGGAAACCCCAGCGACAAGCGGTCCATGACGTCGCTGGACCCGGAGTCGTTGTGAGCCAGGGACGTCGCCAGCACAGGGATTCCGGGAGCATGGCCGATCATCAGGACGGCGCTGACCGAGTCCGGGACCTCCCGCAGCACCTCGAGCAGGCCGGCCGCGCTGGCCTCGTAGATTCGCTCGTCGAAGCGGGTCTGGGCGGCGCAGGCTCCGGCAGCCCAGATTCCGTCCAGGGTCTGGCGAGTTCGTTCGGACGGCGAGCACAGGGCCAGCTCATGCACCACGGCGTGGAGGGGGTCGCTCAGCCACACACCGATCGCATGGGCGTCCCGGCGACCCCGCGGGGCAAGCCCGCGGTCACTGTCGGTCTTGCCCTGGACATGCTCAGCCTTGGCGTGCCGAACCAGGGTCAGGGTGCGCTCGCTCGTCGGCGTCGTTGTCATCGTTGCAGGATCCTCCCGATCTGGGGATCCGGCGAGTCCAGGTGGGTAAGGGCTCATCGGATCCCCTCACAGCGCCAGCTCGGGCTTGACCCGAGCGGGGGTCCACACCCGGGCGCGACGGGCCGCGAACGTGGAAGCCGCCAGGGCCAGCAGCAGGTACCCCGAGAGCACCGCCAGGTCGGCGCCCACCGGGGCCCAGGACCCGCCGTACATGAGCCGGCGGATCCCGTCGACGGCGTATCCCATCGGCAGCACATGATGAAGGGCACGCAGGGGCAGCGTCTGCCAGGGGAAGGTGCCGCCCGCGCTGACCAGCTGCACGACCATGAGGACCAACCCGAGGAACGTGCCGACAGCGCCAAGGCGGCAGACCAAAGCGTGCAGGATCGCCACGAACGCGACCGACGTGATGCACATCAGGGCCAGGACCGCGCCCGGGTGCGCCACGTGGATGCGCAGCCCGAAGAAGACGACCGTGAAAGCCAGGCCAGCCTGGCCCAGCCCGAACAGAGCCGGGGGGAGCCAGCCGCCCACGGCGATCCGCCAGGACGGCTGGCCGGCAGCCAGCGCCCGCGACAAGAGGGGCTTGACCAGGAGAAAGAGCACATAGGCGCCGATCCACAGCGCCAGGGACAGGAAGAACGGCGCCAGCCCCGCCCCATAGCTGCCGGCGGTGGCCTGCGAGGTGTCGCTGACCCCGATCGGGTTGCCGATCGTCTGGGCCATCGCCTTGCGACCGGCCTGGCTCGGGTTCGGGATGCTGCTCAGATCGGTCGCCAGATCGGCGTGAAGGGTGCTCGCCCCGGTGCCCAGCGCCCCGAGACCGGCCTGCAGCGCCCCGGCGCCGCTGTCCAGCTTCGTGCTCGCCTCCAACGCCGACTGCTGGCCGGCCGCGATACTGCCTGCACCGGAGGCCACCGAGCCCACCGCCGAGGCAAGGGCCTGCGCCCCGTCGTGCAGGTGTACCGCTGCGCCGGCGCCCTGGTCGACGCCGTCGTGCAAGCCGCCGGCCGCCAGGGCCAGCTGGCGGGCACCAGCGGCCACCCGCTGCGCGCCCGCCACGACCGCGCTCCCCTGGGTCGCGCTGCCCTGCGCCGCTGCGCCGGCCGCAGCGGCTGGACCACTGAGCCGGGCGGCCTCATCGAGGGTCGCGGCGATCTGGCTCGGGGTGAAACCTCGCCGGCCAAGAGCGGTGGCCAGGTCACCGTTGCTCGTGGTCACCGAGGTGATGAACTGCCCCGAGGCGGTTACCGCCGCGGCCCCTGTGCTGGCCATGGCCGCGTTACCCTCCCAGACCTGCCCGCCGCCCTGCGCGAGCGCCTGCGTGGCAGCCGGCAGG
>Ga0208355_1001405_pt1 | contig 10413 bp, 9 predicted proteins | sample NGESurdeep072012_6_FD_184458 | JGI IMG/M metagenome (GOLD analysis project Ga0208355, IMG submission 184458) | Arctic peat soil microbial communities from Barrow, Alaska - NGEE Surface sample 210-3 deep-072012 (SPAdes) | ecosystem: Environmental > Terrestrial > Soil > Wetlands > Peat ...
CACGGTAGCCAAGAGGGCTCGTATGCACGCCTGCGAACTATTCAGCCGCTCGGCAATAACCCGGCGCCAGTCGCGACGCCAGTGGTTACTGCTGTTCCGGTAGCGGCACCGGTTGCGCCAGCTGCAAGTACCCCGCCAACATCTGGCGCCACGAGCTCTGATCCTGCTATACTATCTTTGGCAAATAACAATGACTTGAATGTGGCAACTATCGCTCGCCAGGCACACAAAACCAAGGGCGGCGATAAGCTACCGGATGGCGAGGTTGTTATTTCACTCCATTGACCAAGCGTTGCCGCGCGGTCGATTGTGAACGACAAACAAAGGTGGGCTCAGATACATGAACGCTTCGATAGGAAATCAGACATTTACCGTTTACCGTGTGCCGGCTGTATGCTATCCGCACGCTGCTGGCCGTGCAGTGCTATCTGAGCTGTGCACTAGTATGCAGCCGGTGGCTACTGCATTGAGCATGGTACATCGTAAGCTGAGCGTAGCTTCCGAAGGAGGCCTATGAATCCCCCGCTAACCGATCCAAACGCGCCGGCGCCAAACGGTGGCCCTCAGGAGATACCCCCGCAGGCTGTTTCGCCGATTATCACCCAAGCTATGCCGGAGTATCCGGTGCCGCCACAACCCGTAGCTGTAGCACAGCCCTTGCCACCGCAACCAGTCGCAGCTCCCGCGCCGGCGCCGCAATTCCAGCCGCAACCTTTGCCGCCACCAGCGCCCACAGCGCTGCCACAACCTCAGCCACAAGGCCCGACTGTCGCGCCACCAACCAAGCCCCATGCCAGCGCCAATAGCACCCAGAATTCGCTGCAAATCGCCGAAATCCGTGACGGCATTGTCATCATGAATGACGGCTCATACCGATCGGTGGTGATGGTCAAGAGCATCAACTTCGATTTGATGAGTGCGCAGGAGCAGGAGGCGGTGGAGTACAGCTATCAGGGGTTTTTGAACTCGCTCTATTTCCCGATTCAGATCTTCATTCGTTCGCAAAAGGTGGATTTGCAACCGTATATCGAGAAGCTCGACAAGATTCGTACCGAACATGACAATATGCTGCTGGCACTGCTGATGGAGGATTACATCGGCTACATTGATTCGCTGAGCCAGCAGACCAATATTATGGATAAGAAATTCTATGTGGTTATTCCATTCTTCCCGGTTATCAACGCCCAAAAAGCGCTGTCGCAGAGTAAGAACTTCCTGAGCGGCCTGACCAGCTTATTCGATAACAAAGAGCAGCATGTCGTTATCAATGAGGCCGATCTGGAAAACGCCAAAACCGAACTGCGCAACCGCGTCCAGTCTGTACTCTCCGGCCTGTTGCAGTCAGGCATTCAAGGTCTGCCGCTCGATACACAAGAGCTTATTGAGCTCTACTACGATACCTATAATCCAGACACGGCTACCCGGCAGCAGCTCAAGAACTTCAACGACCTGTCGGCTGATATCATTACCAAGGGCCAGGGCGTTGCGCCGCAGGCGCATTTGCAGAGGGAGTTGCAGTGAGTCGTCAGCCTTCCGTCTACCGTTTACCGCTTGTCGGGTGTTATCCGTTTACCGTTGCCCAGGCCTCGCTGGCCAAGGTGCGTACTAGTGCGGGGCTGGTTGTTCACGCATTGAAAATTGAAAATAGTGCATCGCGAGCCGCCGCCGAAGGAGGCCTGTAATGGCTATCGGCCGCAAGAAACAACCTCCGGTTGACCCCGTAGCCATCGCCCAAGCCCAGCGGGCCCGCGAAGAGCAGGAGGTTCAGGCCGCCTTCCAGAAGGGTATTACTGCGCTACGCGATTTCATCGCTCCAAGCTCGCTAGAGTTCAGTAGTACGCACTTTCAGCTCGGCACGCGCTACGCTCGCACCTACTATATTTATGGCTATCCGCGACAAATTTATACTGGCTGGCTGAGCAGCATGGTCAACCTCGACGAAGTTATTGATATGAGTATGTACATTTATCCGGTAGAAAGCCAGGTGGTGCTGGAAAACCTGCGCAAGAAAGTCACGCAGCTGGAAGCCGGTATCCAGATTGACGGCGAGAAGGGCAGAGTACGCGATCCGGGCAAACAGGCGGCAATTCTGGACGCCGAGGAAATGCGCGACAAACTCCAGGTTGGCGAAGAGCGTTTCTTCCGTTTCGGTTTGTATTTCACCGTCTATGCCGGCAGCATGGACGAGCTAGAATTTGTTAGCCACAAGGTCGAATCGATGCTTGGGCAGCAACTGGTTTATAGCAAACCGGCTAGTAGCCAGCAGGAGCAGGGTCTTAACAGTAATGTGCCGCAGATGGTTGATCAGCTGCAGATTCGCCGCAATATGAGCACCGGCGCGCTGAGTACCAGCTTCCCGTTCACCAGTGCTGACCTTAGCCAGGATAACGGCATTCTTTATGGTATTAATATGCACAACTCGGGACTGGTTATTTTCGACCGGTTCTCTCTGGAGAATGGCAATTCGGTGGTATTTGCTAAGTCGGGTGCAGGTAAGAGTTTCACGGTCAAGCTGGAGGCCTTGCGGAGCATGATGTTTGGTACTGAAATTTTCATTATCGATCCCGAAAACGAGTATCAGCGAATGTGTGAAGCCGTTGGCGGGGCCTATGTTCGTTTGAGCCTGAACTCAGCCACCCGAATCAATCCCTTCGACCTACCCAAAGTCGTCGACAGCGAGGAGGCCGACAACGCCCTGCGCAGCAACCTCATCACCTTGCACGGTCTGTTACGCCTGATGATGGGCGGTGCTCAGACGCAAATGCTGGGCGGTGCCGCCACCGTCATGCCCGCGCTGGCGCCAAGCGAGGAGGCCGACCTGGATGCTGCCCTAATCGCGACTTATGCCAAGGCCGGTATCACCAACGATCCACTAACCCATACCGGTACGCCGCCAGCGATTACTGATCTGTATGACACACTGCTGCACATGGGTGGCACGGGGCCGCAGTTGGCGCAGCGGTTGCGTAAGTACACGACAGGTACGTTTGCCGGTATTTTCAGCCAGCAGAGCAATATTGATATTAATAATCCCCTGGTGGTTTTCAACTTGCGCGATCTGGAAGATGAACTGCGGCCGGTGGCTATGTATATCGTCCTGAACTACATTTGGAACAAGACCAAAACAGATCAAAAACGCCGTATTTTGATCGTTGATGAAGCCTGGCAGTTAATGAAATATGAGGATTCGGCTAATTTCCTCTTCTCTCTGGCGAAACGGGCACGCAAGTACAATCTAGGCATCACTACCATCACCCAGGACGTCGAGGACTTCATGGGTTCGCGTATGGGCCGAGCCATTGTCGCCAACGCTTCTATGCAGTTCCTGCTCAAACAGTCGCCGAGCGCCGTTGATGTACTCAGTGAAGTCTTCAAGCTGACCGAGGAAGAGCGGAAACGCCTCAGCCAGTTCCCGGTGGGCCAAGGTCTCTTCTTCGCCGGTCAGAATCACGTGCACATCCAAATCGTCGCCAGCCCCACCGAAACCGGCCTGATTACTACCAACCCAGAACAAGTCCAGCAGATCAACGCCGCAGCGGCCGGGCAAGCCGGTGAGTTCAGCCAGCCGCAAGGCACCATTGATCTGGGGAATCGGCTGACTCCGGGAAGCGGTTAGGGAGTAGTTTGTCAGCTTGCATATGGCGGTGAATGTTTTCAGTAGTTTACGGCAGTCTTTCGTGATTCAAGGGAATAGAGCATGGGAAACATGCAATGAGCAGCAAACGACTGGACATGGGTGGAGTTGCTATTCCCGAGTCGGGTATAATACGAACATAAGGATTTAAGCTACAAGCGCAACAAACATGGCAGACACTGAGAGCAAGCTACCCCAGGAGGATCAAGCAGATATATCACCGGATATACCAGGCTTACGTACCCAAGAGGGGGCTGGCGGCGAAGCATCTGGTGGGTCAGCGGGCGGTTCTGAGCAAGCAGGAGGTGAAACTGGAGGTGGCGACAGCCATGGATCATCACCGCTCGGCGGCACTGACTTAGCCGAGAAAGAATCGGCCCCAGGTTCCTCCGATGGTGTTATTGGTGGCGGTTTCCAGTCGCACGACATGATCTCTCGCAAGGAGATGATGAAGGCCTTGGTGAACCGCAATAAGCGCAAGGCGCTATTCGGCGGCCTCGGTATGGGTGTGATAATTGGGATTATTATGTCTGCTTCACTTGTCTCTGGGCCACTGGAGCTGGTAAACCTTTCTCAAGTACTCCAGAAAGGTCTCTCTGGCGACAATAAGACGAGTAGCGAACGAACACGTGGCCTGTTGCGATATGCGAAGAGCGGTAGTATTGGCGAGACTCGCGTGGGTCTGGTCGGCAGTAAGGTGTTCGGTAATGTGTCGGATCAGTTGCGGGGTGTTGGCATTGATTTTCAAACTAACACTAACGATCAAGTCAAGTCAGCCACCATAGACACCGCTAAATTGTCACAAAAGTTTCCAGAACTGGAACATATGTCTGTAGCGGAGCGGCGTAGCTTTCTGGCTGATAAATTTAGTCTCTCCGAAAGTCAGCTAGGTAAAATCTCGGGAAGCGCCCATGGCACAAAGTTTGCGGTGAACACCAGGGATTTTGGGGTCAAATCGACGCGAGCACTGGTTAAGAATTCCTTGAGCATACTTGACGACGGAAAGGTGGTGACAGCTGTAAAGTTTCGGGTTATGGCGCAATTCTTTGATTTGCCCGGATTATTTCATCCCCTCAAAAGAGCGGCGGCTGGCGCCTCAGACAAAGCCTTTACCGCGGCTGAGCGCAAAACGGCGGAAGTCAATCGCAATAAGGCCGTGGAAACCCCTGTCGAAGACACGGGAGCGGATGCTGTGGGCAGTCTGCGGGGCAAACTGGGCGGCCTCAGCTTAAGGGCTGGCGTTGGCGTAGCCTTGCTGGCCACTGCCGGCATGTGCATTATTCGATCATCAGCTGGTGACATTGTGAAGGTCAATCGGGCTGAAATCGTTGGTCCGGCAGCGGTAGACGCTGTCGACAAAACGGCTGTTGGCTCACAAGTACAGTCGGGGCAAGACATCACGCTGTCGGGAGCAGGTGACGTCGAACAGGGCTTTACGGATAGCAGTGGTCAGACTATTTGGAAAGGTAAGGCCCTGCAAGTGCTGTCCGGGATGCCAAGCGCCAATGGCCAAGACCTCAGCAACGACTACAGGCAAGCTTTTTCGCCGGACACTACCGCTGATCATATAGACTCCTACCTGGGTGGGGGTGGTATTGGTGCTGTGGCCTGCAGCTTGCCGGGACAAATTATTCAAGGAGTGATAGGACTAGGCCTTGTCATATCAGGCTTCCTTGATGCTGGAGCAAGCTGGGGAGCAAAAGCGGCCGTAGAGGGGGCCTCAGCGGCCGGAACGGCTGGTGCTGTAACCTTATTGCAGCATCAGTTCGTCAATATTGTGAGAAACAAAGCGATTTTTCCAGCGGTAGCGGCCGGAGCAGTCGGTGGAAACCTATTGGCCTACGGCGCTCGCGAGAGTGGTAATATGATCGCTCGTTCCTCAGGAGGTGTGGCTCTGCCCAATACCAACAACGTTGCTTATGACAAAACGGAGGCGGCCTATGATCAGGCCAGTTTCTCGAAGGAAAGCTTCTTCGCCCGGACGTTCGATACCAATGACTACAGATCGGCGGTCTCGCGTTTGGCGGACAGCATAAATATAAATATGGGGAGCGGCATAAGCTCGTTCTTAGCAAGCTTTACGCACGTCGGCAGCCTGTTTTCAACTGCTGCAACACCCTTCATGCCGAGAGCCTCTGCGGCTGGTACGGGCTATGATTGGGGTTTCCCAGAGTATGGTATACCGGATAATATTCTTAATGATCCGCAGTTTGCTGATCCATACGCCAACGGCGATACTGTTTCCAAGCTGCTTGATAGCCCCAGCGGCCAAACATACATAGACAAGGCTAAGAAATGCTTTGGCGTGAACATTACCAAAGGCACTGACGGCTGGGATGCAGTACCGCAGGATGCTGTTAATCCGAACAGCGACGCCTATTCGAATGCGGGTTGTAGTGATTTGAGCGACATGAACTGGGAGCGCATCATGGTATTCGTTACCGATACCCAAACCATGGCGGCTATTGATTGCTTCAACGGTGGCTCCGACTCCTCGGATCAGTCCTGTCAAAACATCGGCTTCGGCAGCCCTGTCAGCACAGCCAGCGCAACAACGCCAACACCTACCACGGGTAGCCTCTCTATAGACAACCAAGCGGCTCAAAAAGCGGCTCAAGCTGCCAGCACGGGCAGCACAAAGGTAGGCTACGCCCTCTATGACGCCAGCGGCAACCAACAAGCCAGCTACAATGCCAGTTCTACCAATAGTGGTGCTTCGATAACCAAGTCAATGTTGCTCGTCGCCTACCTCAAACAGGCTAATAGGGGGGGGGGCTGGATTCAACAGCCAAAAGCGAGCTTACCAACATGATCGAGAACTCGGACAACGCTTCAGCGGACTGGGTCTACTCACACTTAAGCAACGGGTCTTCTGACGTGAAAGCCGTTGCATCAGCCGCCGGAATGAGCGGCTTTAGCATCGATACGAGCGACCCCGTTTATGTGCTTGGTCAGTCAAAAATCACCGCCGACGACTTCGCCAAGTTCTTCTCGAAGATTGATACACTTACGCCAGACTCGCAGAAGAGTTTCGGGCTCGACCTCCTCTCACACCTTTCATCTGCCGACCAGAACGGCCTGCTACAGGCTGGCCTACCTGGAACCGTTTACTCCAAAGAGGGTTGGAAACCAGAAACCGTCGCATCGGATGGAGCACCTTATGTCGTCAACCAGGCCGCCCAGTTCAGCAGCGGCGGAACAACCTATGGCGTGGCCGTGACGGTTAGCGGAACCTCGGATCAGGCTTCGGGCGAAGCTATTGTCAAAAATGTCGTTTCGGCACTAATTTCATCAAATTAAGTGGTGTTTATGATGAAAAAAATTCTTAGTAAAGACAGCGTGAAGACAGTTTTGTACCTACTGTCTGTTATTGTAGTCATTGTAGGCTGTAACAGTCCGGCTTTTGCCGCGTTATCAGACACTCAGAGGCAGCTTTTGCAAAACAACGTACTGTACTTTGACTCAAGCACCTGCGGAAACACAACAAGCACCACCACTAGCTCGCCTAATTCTTCAACGCTTACCGAAGATCAAAAAATTGCCCAAACTTTCATCGTAGGGTTTGACGCCAGTATGCCAAAGTCAGTTATCCAAGACCTTGTCAGTAAATATCACATTGGCGGTATGTATCTTATTGGTACTACTGACGCCGCTGCGGCAGGTTTTAATAAACAGTTCTTCGATGGCTTAAATCAGGCAGCCGGCACTCCGCTAACTATTGCTAGCGATGAAGAAGGTGGGTTGGTTCACCGATTTAGCTACCCCGACATCAGCGGCGGTTTTCCGAGCGCCAAACAAATGGGCTCAATGAGCGATAGTCAAGTGCAGCAAATCGGCAAGCAGGTTGGTAACGACTTGAAGGCTGGTGGCGTAACAACAGATCTAGCGCCGGTACTAGATCTGGATGATGGGTCTAATATCATTGCTCAAAACGGTCGTTCTTTCTCGTCAAACTCCGGTGTAGTTGCCGAGAAAGCCCAAGAGTTTGCCCAAGGATTAGCAAGTAGCGGTGTCACTCCGTTATTTAAACACTTTCCGGGCTTTGGCGGTGCAGGCTCAGGCAACACCGATACTACAGCCGTAACTACGCCCTCAACCTATGATCTGAAAGCCAATATCGCCCCTTACCAAAAGCTCTTGAGCCAAAACAGCAAAAGCGGGGTCATGCTTAGTAATCTTTTCGTGCCCCAGCTGACAAAAGGGAAACCAGCGAGTATAAGCCCAGATGCGGTTACGTACTTACGGAATGTCTTGAGCTATAATGGCCCGATCACAACTGACGATTTAGCTGCTTTGAGTAATTATGGAGCTCGGTCAGTAGGGTTGTCGACAGCCATATCTGACGCTCTACAGGCAGGTGTCGACATGCCATTGTTTGGTATAGGCACTTCCGATCAAACAGCAGCAGAATCAAAAATACAATCAGCTATAGATGCCGTAAAAGCAAATGTCACGGGCAGCACGATTGATGCGGCTGTTACTCAAGTGATGGGCTTTAAAGGCACCTCCTCGAGCACACCGGCTTTAACCCCAACAACCAGTACTAGCTGTTCCTGTTCCAGCGGATCGAGTGCGACAAGCTTATCCGGTTCTGATAAAGAGACGCAGATTTGGAATTATTTCAAAACCCAGGGTCTTAGCGACGAACAAACAGCCGGAGTCATGGGGAACATCGAGCAAGAGTCGAGTTTTAATCCAACGGAGATAGAGAGCGGCGGAAACAGCAACAATCCTGCGGATGCTGGTAGTGGAGGGTGGGGTCTGGTTCAATGGACTCCTGGGTCAACTGCCTTGACTGCTCAAAGCGATAATCACATCTCCGGCAACATATACGATCCTCTGACTCAGCTGAATGTCATTTGGGCTCAAATGAAAGGAACAAGTCCGAAAGGCGAAACGAATATACTTAAAGGGCTGCAGGCGATCAATGATCCATCTCAGGCAGCCACTTATTTTAATGCGCACTTTGAGGGTGGAACTGACCCCAGTAATGTGCGCGAAACAAATGCTGTAACGATCCTAAGCAAATACAAAGGTTCGGGTGGCGGTCCTGTTGGCACGAGCACTGGAGGTTGCGCCCCTTCAGCCTCTAGTAGCCCTGACTGCACGACAGCAGCGGGCGATACTAAGATCTTATGCGAAGCCAAGCAGTATGATCCGGTTAGCTATAGCGAGTCTGCGGCCGGTAATCATATGGCCGGTGGTAATCCAGCTTGGCTCAAAACATGTCCTCAGATTGGACCGAGCTGCTATCTTGATTGTAGTGGATTGGTCAACATCGCAGTGTATGATGCATTCGGTTATGACTTAAAAGAAAATACTACTGCTGAGGCTGCCGACACAGCAAATTGGAAACATATCTCTCTCAGCCAACTACAGCCTGGCGACCTTATTCAGCCCGCTGCAGAAGCTGGTGGTCACGTAGAGATTGTTGATCATGTGAAGGGTGGTACTATTTACACGTTCGGCGCGCATCAATCTGGTGTTCCTCAGCCGGATCAGGTGTCACCGGCTTCGTTCCAGCCCGCCACCGGAGATCTGTATCTTCATTGGATTGGTCAAGGTTCATCATGAGACAGGGAGTACAATACTACTAAGCTATGCGTAGAAACTCTTTTGTGATTATGGCGAGGTTTTTGGTTTTACTCTATGTGGTTGTAGCAATAATGCATCGCGTCGTATTAGGAGGGGTGGCAGTTGTCAAACTCGGGCCGAGTATTCCACTGGCAGGCCAGGTATCTCAGAGTTTAGGCCCAGATGCACGAGGCACCTTGCCAATTGTTGGCAAGGACTATAGTCTGGCGACCCATTACTTCGATAACGATGCTTGGGTGGTAGCACTAGTGAGTCCTCTTAAAGACGGCTTTAATGCCAGTGTGCTTATTATGGAAAAGCGTGGTGGAACATACACGGCGGTACTTGGACCGGCCAGTGCCTTTACTAACGACCAGGTTCAAAGCCTACCGGTCGATGTAGCCAACTTTGTAGCCACGCATGTGGGGGTGTATGAACCGCTTCCCAGTCAATAATATTAGTAGGGGTAGGTAGGGTATGAATGTAGCTGTCAGGCGGTTGTTGTGGGGAGGAGTTTTTATCCTCACGTTTGTTGCTGTATATCAATTGGTTATGGTCATCATGACTGCTCAGAACACAGGGGTTTTAGAGGTTAGTGCTTCTAGCACCAGTGCCTGGATAAGCATCAGTCAAGACAGTCGACAGGCAAAGGTTATCGGAGTTGGCACTGCTCGTGCCAGAGTAGCCCCTGGCAACTATTTGTTAGCTGCAACTGATGCTGGCCGTCAAGTTGTCACAGTTGTTAGTGTTGGCAAAAAGACCGTTACAAACAAGTACTTAAATCTCTCTGGTTCATCAGGTCTAGCCTCGGTCGACAACATACAGTTTGAAAATATGGATGCCCTAATCAATAGCGGGATCACAACAACCCAAATTAATATTTTGAGACAGGATTTTTACAATTTTAATCACTCTGCGAAAACAGTTAGTGTCATTGCTGACAGTGTTGCGCCGGGCCCCCATAACCCAGATGTCGATACCTCATTTACGATGAGCTTCGGTGTTGCCGTTGATTCTAATTCATACAGCGCTGTAATAAAATATTCAGGTGCGGATAGTGTGCAATTAAGTCTGTTCGACTCTCGCAGTAACATTCAGGTATATGACTCTGGATCTACTGCTCAGGCAGGAAACTAGTTAACTCAATGGGATCACATTGCAGCGTTCCGTGAAGTGTTTGAGGACGATGTCGGCGTCGGTGGTGG
>Ga0208355_1001406_pt1 | contig 10407 bp, 7 predicted proteins | sample NGESurdeep072012_6_FD_184458 | JGI IMG/M metagenome (GOLD analysis project Ga0208355, IMG submission 184458) | Arctic peat soil microbial communities from Barrow, Alaska - NGEE Surface sample 210-3 deep-072012 (SPAdes) | ecosystem: Environmental > Terrestrial > Soil > Wetlands > Peat ...
GAGGTGGGCGAGTAGTGAGTCCATAGCGGCGAACAGTTGCTGCGGTGCGATTTGCCATACAAGGCTTACGCGACTCCCACATGCTGCTTTGCGGTCTGGCTTCTATATAATGAACGTGGATTCAAGAATGAAGTACAATTTTGAGTAACGCTGATTAGGCGGGCGGGATGCGATAGGACAGACAAATGCCTGCCCATTTTGTCATCCGTGAACATCACTCCATGGCTGCAATGAAGAAGTCAGATTTCCTTGTTATTTTTATCTTGGACGATCAACGCTACGCCCTGCCGTTGCCTGCGGCGGATCGGGTGGTGCGCATGGTGGCTATCACCCCGTTGCCGAAGGCACCGGACATCATCCTTGGCGTGGTCAATTTCCAAGGGCAAGTCATCCCGGTTATCAATGTGCGTTGGCGTTTTTGCCTGCCGGATCGTGAGATTGCACTGACCGACCAACTGGTTGTCGCGCACACGGCACGACGGCCTGTTGCGCTGGTGGCGGACGCGGTGCTGGATGTCATCGCATGTTCCGCGCAGAATCTGATCGCGACAGAAAATATCCTTCCCAAGGTTGAGTATGTGAAAGGGGTGGTAAAACTAACAGATGGCTTGATCCTCATCCACGACCTGGACAAATTTCTTTCGCTGGAAGAAGAAAGTTCTCTGGACCAGGCGCTGGAAAACCGGGCACCGGAAAATCGGACGCTTGAAACCTCTTGAGGCAAAACATGCGCCCCACATTTCCCTCTTCATTGTTGTCACAGCTGAGCGAATTTGTCGCCACGCAGACGGGTCTGTATTTCCCGCAAGAACGCTGGGGCGATCTCGAGCGGGGAATAGCGGCGGCAGCGTCGGATTTCAATTTTTCGGATCGGGAATCATGCGCACGCTGGCTGTTGTCAGCCCCGCTGACACGGCACATGAACGAGGTTCTCGCCAGCCACCTGAGCGTGGGGGAAACCTATTTTTTCCGGGAGAAACAGAGTTTAGGGATTTTCGAGGAGCATATTCTCCCGATGCTGTTGCAATCACGCCGCCATAATGAGCGGCGTTTACGTATCTGGAGTGCGGGCTGTAGCACGGGCGAGGAAGCCTATAGCATCGCGATACTGCTCGACAGACTCATTCCTGATCTCAAGGATTGGAACGTCACCATTTTGGCGACGGACTTTAACCCGAAATTTCTGCGCAAGGCGGCGCAGGGTGTGTACGGCGAATGGTCGTTTCGCGATGTGCCAGTCTGGCTCCGCGAGCGGTATTTCACCAAGAGGGCAGATGGACGCTTCGAGATACATCCTCGCATCAGGAAGATGGTCACGTTTTCCTACCTCAATTTTGCCGAGGATATTTATCCCTCGCTGGCTAACAACACCAGCGCGATGGACGTGATTCTTTGCCGCAATGTCCTGATGTATTTCACCGCGCAACGGGCAAAACAGGTCACCAGCAATTTTTACCGCGCGCTGGTTGACGGCGGGTGGTTGATCGTCAGTCCGACGGAAGCCTCGACCACCTTGCTTTCCTCGTTCACACCGGTCGAGTTTCCGGGGGCGGTGCTGTACCGGAAGATGGCAAATGCAGAATCTCAAATGCAGAATCTAAAGTCACGCGTTAGCGAGCATCAGGTTCCGCAGTCGTTCGGGGAAACAGAAGCCGTGCCTCCGTCGCTGCCGGTCGCGCAGACAGAGCCTGTAGTTGCGGCTGCTGATATTCATGCGGCGCAGGCCGACCAGCTATTAGCCCCACAACCGGATGAGCGCGAGGTACCATCCCGCATGGCGCGCAGTTGCGCCAATCAGGGCAGGCTCAGCGAGGCGCTGGAGTGGTGCGAACAGGCGATCGCAGCCGACAAAATGAATCCGGCACACCATTATCTCTTGGCCACTATTTTGCAGGAGCAGGGACGGCACGATATCGCCATCCAGTCATTGATGCGCGCGCTTTATCTCGCCCCCGATTTCGTGCTCGCTCACTTTAGTTTGGGGAATCTGCATCAGTCGCAGGGACGCTACCGGGAAGCGCAGCGCTATTTTGGAAATGTGCTGCTGTTGTTGCGCAAACACCCGCAGGACGAGATCCTGCCGGAAGCGGATGGACTGACGGCCGGACGGCTGGTCGAGATAGTCACGTCTCTGCTGGAAAGTTTGCCGCAGCCTGCGGCGGCAAGCGCTTGAGAGGAATGCAGCCATGAGCACCCCCAAGACTACTTCGCGAAAAAATAAAATGCCAATTGACTGGAGCGGGGTCAAGCAACGCCTTGAAGCCGCACGCATCGCAACCGAGCGGATCTGGGCACCAACGGACGAAGAAACCCAACGGATTCTGCAAGAAAGGGCACAGACACTCGCCCGGGAAGCCGTGCCAGCGGAGGCCGCCGACGCTGGTATCGAGGTCATTGAATTTCTCCTCGCCCATGAGCGATACGCAGTCGCATCGGAGCATGTGCGCGGGGTCTATCCGCTGGAGGAACTCACACCGCTCCCCTGCACCCCGGCCTTCGTGCTCGGCATCGTCAACGTGCGCGGCGAGATACTTTCTGTCATCGACATCAAGAAATTTTTCGATCTGCCGGAGAAGGGGTTGACCGATCTCAACAAGGTGATCGTGCTCGAGTCCAGAGACATGGTGTTCGGCATTGTGGCTGATGCCATCAGCGGCGTGCGCCGCATTCAGCGTGCTGGCATTCAGCCGTCCCTGCCCACGCTGACGGGCATTCGCGAGGACTATCTGCTAGGGGTGACTGCGGAGCGCGTGGTCATCCTCGATGCTGAAAAACTTTTGAGCGACGAGAAGCTGATCGTGCAGGAACAAGTGGGGAGCTAGCCCTGATGTTTCATAAATATAGCCAAGCTGAAACAAGACCCGCCGCTCCCCCAAAGGTGGTGTGTGTATTCATGAAACATTCGGGCTAGGGGCCATCCCGGTTCGAGTTTGACAGAACAACTAAGGAGAACAAAAATGAAATGGTTTCTGAATTTGACCACGCGCAACAAACTCTTCCTCGGCTTCGGGGAGAACTTTAAATGCTAACGATATGGAGACCACACCATGACTATCAACAGAAAATTGATCGGTTGGTATGCGATTGTATTGTGTTATGCGCAGGTTTTTTAGAAAAGAGAGGATAGCAAAATGAAATGGTCTGTTGGAACAAAGATTGGTGCTGGTTATGCTCTGGCGTTAATTATTCTGGTTATCCTTGGTGTGGCCTCTTACCGGAACACAACCGGACTCATCGAAGCCGCACAGATGAGAGCACATACCTACCAGGTACTCGAAAATCTTGAAAGGGTGCTTTCCACCTTGAAGGATGCCGAGACTGGTCAACGCGGCTATATCATAACCGGAGAAGATCGGTATCTCGAGCCATACCAGACCGGGACGTCAGCCTTGAATCTAACCATCCAGACCCTCCGGGGGTTGACTGCGGATAACCAAAACCAGCAGCGGCGGCTCGATGCTATTGAGCCTCTGGTTGCAGCCAAACTTGCCGAGCTTAAGGAAACGATTGATTTGCGAAAAGGTAAAGGATTTGATGCTGCGGTAAAGGTGGTACTGACGGATAAGGGAAAGAAGGCAATGGATGATATCCGGAAGGTAATCGTCGAGATAGGTGATGAGGAAAGGATGTTATTGGAGCAGCGTAATAGCGAGATGAAGGCGAGTTCCAACACTACGATTTCTGTCATTGTTTATGGCATCCCGCTTGCTTTTGCGCTATTGATTCTGGTTGGTTTATGGATCACCCGTACCATCACTCGCCAACTCCGCGAAAGCATAGCTCAACTCTCCACCTCATCTGCCGAAATCCTCGCCACCACGACGCAGGTGGCTTCCGGCGCTGCCGAGACGGCGAGTGCGGTGAGCGAGACCACGGCCACGGTGGAAGAAGTGAAGCAGACGGCGCAGTTGGCAAACCAGAAGGCGCGTTCTGTTTCCGACAGCGCGCAGAAAGCCTCGCAGGTTTCCCAAAGCGGGCGCAAGTCGGTGGAGGAAGCGATGCAGGGCATGCAGCGCATTCAGGAACAAATGGAATCCATCGCCGAGAGCATCGTGCGGCTCTCCGAACAGAGCCAGGCCATCGGTGAAATCATCGCCACGGTCAACGACTTGGCCGAGCAATCTAACCTGCTCGCGGTGAATGCCGCGATTGAGGCGGCGAAGGCAGGGGAGCAGGGCAAGGGTTTCGCGGTGGTCGCGCAAGAGGTCAAGAGCCTGGCGGAACAATCCAAGCAAGCGACCACCCAGGTGCGCACGATACTCGGCGACATCCAGAAAGCGACCAGTACCGCAGTGCTGGCCACCGAGCAAGGCAACAAGGCGGTGCAAGCCGGGGTGAAACAAACTACCGAGACCGGCGAAGCTATCCGCCTGCTTGCCGATAGCATCGTGGAAGCGGCGCAGGCGGCGACCCAGATCGCGGCATCGAGCCAGCAGCAAATGGTGGGCATGGATCAGGTGGCGCTGGCGATGGAGAACATCAAACAGGCCAGCGTGCAGAACGTGGCCGGTACCCGGCAGGCGGAGGTCGCCGCACAGAGCCTGCATGAACTGGGGAAGAAGCTGAGTGACATGATCGGAGGCAAGGCCGCATGACTTCGCGCATGGCAGTTTTTGTAGGGTGGGCTATGCCCACCACCATGTCGGGCAGCACCCGCAAGGAGTACGCCGTGGTTGTAAGGGGCTTAAGCCCCAACAACACACGCAGAGCCCGACCTACATTTTTGTTGCGGCTCGTCCGGCCCAAGATAAAACATCATGTCCAACAAGAACGATGATTTCCAGGAAAAATTGCTCGCGACCTTCCGGGTCGAGGCGGACGAACATCTTAAGCTGATGTCGGCGGGGTTGATCGAACTGGAGAATAACCCTGCGGAAGTTCGGTATGCGGAAATCATCGAGACCGTGTTTCGCGAGGCGCACAGTCTGAAGGGCGCCGCGCGGGCGGTGAATCTCAAGGAGATCGAGTCGGTCTGCCAGTCGCTGGAAAGCGTGTTCGCGGCACTGAAAGGCAACCGGCTCGCCGTTTCCCCGCCGCTGTTCGACCTGATGCAAGAGGCGATTGATGACCTGGGCACGCTCCTCTCGGCGGAAGGGGCGGCGATGGCCGTTGCAGGGAAGTCGGCGATTGCAACACTGACCCGGCGGCTCAACGACGCCTTGCAAGGGCAGTTTGCCCAAACTGCTACAACCCATCCCACCGCAACTCAATCCACAACAGATCAACCGATGCCATCGGTGCAACAGGCTCCAATCGCACACCTCGCGGATGTGCACACTGAAGCGTCCGCAGCGGTTGCCATGCATACGCCGTCCCCGGCTCCCAGCCTTGCATCCGGGACGGTCAGGGTTTCCACGCAGAAACTTGATGCAGTGATGCGACAGGTCGAGGAGTTGCTGGCACCGCGACTGGCCTCGGCGCAGCGCGCCAAGGAGTTGCGCGAGGTCGCTGTCTCCTTCGCAACCTGGAAAAAACAGCGGGCACGCATGCGGCCCGTGCTGCGGCTGATCGAGCGTTATGTCGAAGGGGGAGCCAGAAGCAAAGGTGCCGCCGGAGGGCTGCCAAAATTTCCGGTACAAGAGCTGCCGAAGCTGCTGGAGTATCTGGAAGCCGAGCATCTGTTCATGAAAACGCTTGAGGAGCAGCTGCTGCGCTTAAGCAAATTCGCCGCGCATGACCGGCGCGCTTTGGCAGGCATGAGCGATAACCTCTTGCATGACGTGAAGGAAATGCACCTGCTGCCGTTTTCTTCGCTGCTCGAAATTTTTCCGCGTTTCACCCGCGAGCTTGCCCGCGATCAGGGTAAGCAGGTGGAGTTGGTGATTCAGGGCGGCGAAATTGAAATCGACCGGCGTACTCTGGAAGAGATGAAGGATCCGCTGATGCACCTGCTGCGGAATTGCATGGATCACGGCATCGAGCAGCCGGCCATGCGACAGAACAAGGGCAAGCCGGCTTGCGGAAATATAACGGTCGCCATAGCGCAAAAAGACGGCGGGAAAATCGAGATTATGGTTACCGATGACGGAGTGGGCATCGACACTGCCAGGGTGAAAGCGGCGGCACGCAAGCTTAATCTTGTTTCTGCCGAGGAGGCGGAAAAGCTGGGCGAGCAGGAGGCACAGGCACTTGCTTTTCAGTCGGGCATTTCCACCAGCCAGATCATCACGGACATTTCGGGACGCGGGCTTGGACTCGCCATCGTGCGAGAAAAAGTCGAGCGGCTGGGCGGAACCGTCGCGCTTGAATCGCGTCACGATGGCGTGACACACGAAGGTGGGACAACCTTCCGTATTACGCTGCCGCTGATGCTGGCCACCTTTCGCGGTGTGCTGGTTCGTGCCGGCGAACATTGTTTCGTCATTCCTGCACTCAGCGTCGAGCGAGTGACGCGAGTGGCTCAACAGGACATCCGGACGGTGGAAAACCGCGCAACGATTTCGCTCGACGGACAGGCCGTTGCGCTGGCCAGTCTCGGTGATGTGCTGGAACTGCCGGGCCTGACTCCGCCGAATCGCAGCGCAACGGGCAAGACGCCGGAGCAGGTCGCCGTGGTCGTTCTCGGTATAGGTCACAAGCATGTTGCGTTCCGGGTGGACGAGATTCTTGGTGAGCAGGAAGTGCTGGTCAAGACACTGGGCCGGCAACTCACACGCGTGCGCAACATCGCCGGCGCGAGTGTGCTGGGAACCGGTCAAGTGGTAGCGGTGCTCAATGTGCCCGATCTGCTGAAATCTGCTGTGAAGCGGGCTGCGGCACCGCCCGCGCCCGTTGCTGCAGCGAAATTCGGAGCGGCAGCAAGGCGGTCCATCCTGGTGGTGGAAGACTCAATCACCTCGAGAGCACTGCTAAAGAACATCCTGGAATCGGCGGGTTACCGTGTTACTACTGCGGTGGATGGGGTGGATGCCTACACTACACTCAAGACCGGGACGTTTGATCTGATCGTGTCGGACGTGGAAATGCCGCGCATGGACGGCTTTGACCTCACGGCCAAGGTGCGCGCGGACAAACAGCTCGCCAAGCTGCCGGTGGTGCTGGTCACGGCGCTGGAATCACGCGAGCACCGCGAACGTGGCATCGACGTTGGCGCCAATGCCTATATTGTGAAAAGCAGTTTCGATCAGAGTAATCTGCTGGAAGTTGTCCAGCAGCTGATTTAATTGTTATCGTTCCCATGCTCTGATGAGACACCTAGCCATTCCACTAAGTTGTCAAAAGGCTTTGCATAGCCATTCGGCTAAGTCACCTAAAGACGGTGACATAAGCCGCTGGTTAACGACAACCAAGTGGCTGGTTATGCGTGGTAACGATGAATTTCGGAAACTTTAACGGGGGGAATTCCTTTGATCAAAGTCCTGGTGGTTGAAGACTCTCCCGTGGTTCGCGAGTTTCTCGTCCACATTCTTGGCTCGGATCCCGGCATCCGGGTGGTCGGTAGCGCGAGCAATGGCGAGGAAGCGATCGACGCTGTGAAGCACTATCGGCCCGATATCATCACGATGGACATCCACATGCCGAAAATGGACGGGCTGGAAGCGACGCGCCGCATCATGGAAACCGACCCGACTCCCATCGTGATCGTGAGCGGGAGCACTGATCCGCACGAGAATACAACGACGTTTCGTGCCATGGAAGCGGGTGCTTTGGCCGTGCTGGCACGTCCGACAGGCATCGGTCACCCGGACCATGAGACCACCGCGAGGGAACTGGTGCAAACGGTGAAACTGATGTCGGAAGTAAAGGTGGTGCGGCGCTGGCCGCAAACGCGGCGCGAGCCAGTCTTGCCATCGGCCGCGCAGGTATTGGTGGGTAAACCGGCAAGGGCCCCGGAAAAAATCCCGGCAAAAGTTAAAGTGATCGCCATAGGCGCCTCGACCGGTGGGCCACCCGTGTTGCAGACGATACTGGCGATGCTGCCCAGGGATTTTCCGCTGCCGGTATTGATCGTCCAGCACATGGCATCTGGCTTCGTCACCTCCTTCGTCGAGTGGCTGGCACAGTCGTCAGGCCTGCCTGTTCATGTGGCCATGCACGGTGAGCTTATGCTGCCCGGCCACGTCTACGTCGCGCCCGACGAATGTCAGATGAAGGTGGAGCACGGCGGAAAAATCGTTCTCACCAAGGATGAGCCGGAAAATGGGCTGCGCCCCTCGGTCTCTTATCTGTTCCGCTCGCTTGCCGCAGTGTACGGTGGTGACACTATCGCCGGGCTGCTCACCGGCATGGGACGCGATGGCGCAGAGGAGCTGCGGCTGTTGAAGGAAAAAGGGGCGGTCACTTTTGCCCAGGACAAGGATAGTTCCGTGGTACACGGCATGCCGGGCGAGGCAATCAAACTCGATGCGGCGACGTTTATTCTGGCACCGGACAAGATTGCCGCAGTGCTGACGGATTTGGCAAACAACAAGAAGGAGAGCCAGCGATGAAACCCGAAATAAACAACAACGGCCTCCATATTCTCATCGCTGAAGACAGCCGCACTCAGGCCGAGCAACTCGGTTTCCTGCTCGAGCAGCACGGTTACCGAGTGACCATTGCGGCCAACGGCAAACAGGCACTGGAAGCCGCACAGGCGCAAAAACCTACTCTGGTCATCAGCGACATCGTGATGCCCGAGATGGATGGTTATGAACTGTGCAAGGCGATCAAATCAGACGAAAAGCTGAAGGACATCCCGGTCATTTTGGTCACCACGCTTTCCGATGCGCAGGACGTGATTCGCGGGCTGGAGTGCGGCGCGGACAATTTCATCCGCAAACCCTATGAGGAGCGCTATCTGCTGTCGCGCATCAATTACTTGTTGATGAACCTGGATATGCGTAAGGAACACAAGATGCAGGTGGGAGTGGAAATTGATCTAGGCGGCCACAAGCATTTCATCACCGCTGAGCGGCAGCAGATTCTGGATTTATTGATTTCGACCTACGAACAAGCGGTTCATATCAACAATGAACTCAAGCTGCGCGAAACGGAATTGGAGCATTCCAATCAGGTGCTGAATGGGTTGTACAACATCGCGGCGGGTCTTAATCATGCAACTACCGAACGCGAGGTGGCGGAAGCGGCGCTGGAACGGGCCTTGGAATTGCCCGGAATCCAGGCTGGCTGGATCTCGATGCGGGAGGGAGAGTCCGGTTTCCGAATCGCCGCTACGCGCAATCTGTCGCCGGCGCTTATGGCCCCCGGTGCGCTGGACGGCGACTGCAAGTGCCGTATTCGGCTGCTCTCCGGCAACCTCGAGTCGGTGAGCAATATCTTCGAATGCGAACGGCTCGCTAAGGCAAAGGGCGACACGCACGGCTTGCTCTACCATGCCAGTGTGCCGTTGTGGACCGGCGACCGGGCCATAGGAATCATGAACCTGATCGGAGCGGAGCAGGGTCTGTTCGACGAAGCGGAGTTGAAGATGCTATACGGCGTCGGCAACCAGGTGGCGGTAGCGATGGAACGCGCCAGTCTGCACGAACATCTCGAGCAGTTGGTCGAGGAGCGAACCGCCGCGCTGACCGCGGAAATAGCCGAGCGCAAACGTATCCAGGAAGAGCAGGCGCGGCTCGTCGCGATCATTGAGGCAACCCCCGATATGGTGGCCACCGGCAGCCCCGATGGCCGCGTGTTTTATTACAACCGGGCCGGCCTGCGCATGCTCGGGTTTGAACCGGAGCAAGACCTGTCCATGGTGCGTATTGCCGAAACTCATACGGAGTGGGCGGCGAAGCTGGTGCTGGAGGAGGGTATCCCGTACGCCATCAAGCACGGGACGTGGAGCGGGGAAACCGCACTCCTGCGCCGGGATGGGCACGAGATTCCCGTGTCGCAGGTGATTCTCGCCCACAAGGGATCCGATGGGACGGTGGAGTACCTGTCAACCATCGCGCGCGACATCACCGAGCGCAAGGCAAACGAAGCCAAGATCAAGCGGCTCAACCGGATTTATGCTGTGCTCAGCGGCATCAACACGACGATCGTGCGTGTCCGCGAGGAGGAGGAACTGTTCAGGGAAGCCTGTCGCATTGCGGTGGAGCATGGCGGGTTTACTTTCGCGTGGATCGGCAAGCTTGATGCAGACAGCCAGCAGGTGACGCCGGTCGCTCAGGCAGGCCGCGACGATGGTTATCTGGCGCAAATCAATTTGACCTCACGCGTGGATATGCTGGGAAATTGTGCGTTAACCGCACAGGCACTGACCGAGGTGAAGCCGGTGATCTGCAATGACATCGCCAGCGACGAGCGCATGGCCGCCTTGTGCAGCGAGGCGTTGAAGCGTGGTTATCATTCAGTGGTAGTGCTTCCCCTCATTCTGGAGAGCAATCCGGTCGGCGTGTTCGTGCTCTACGCGGCGGAAACAGGCGTTTTCGACGAGGAGGAGATGCGGCTGCTGATTGAAATGGCCGGCGATATTTC
>Ga0208355_1001407_pt1 | contig 10407 bp, 7 predicted proteins | sample NGESurdeep072012_6_FD_184458 | JGI IMG/M metagenome (GOLD analysis project Ga0208355, IMG submission 184458) | Arctic peat soil microbial communities from Barrow, Alaska - NGEE Surface sample 210-3 deep-072012 (SPAdes) | ecosystem: Environmental > Terrestrial > Soil > Wetlands > Peat ...
GAGATGCTCTGACCACCGACCAGGACAGCCAGTGACTCTGGCTTGAGCCTGGCCCCACCGCACTGGGGACACGGCACCTCTCGCATGTACCCCTCATACCGCTCGCGCGACCACTCGGAGTCGGTCTCGGAGTGGCGCCGAGCGACGAACGGCACAACACCCTCGAATCCCGTGGTGTAGGAACGGTCCCGGCCGAATCGGTTGCGGTACTTGACGTGGACCTTGTAGTCCTGGCCGTACATGATCGCCTCGCGCGCCCGGTCGGGCAAAGAATGCCACGGCATGTCCAGCGAGAACTTCAGGTCCTCGCCCAGGGCGGTCAGGAGCCGCAGGAAGTACTCCGCCGAACCCGATCCCTGAGCCCAGGGCGCAATGGCACCCTGGTTGATCGACAGATCACCGTTGGGGATCAACAGGTCGGGGTCAACCTCGAGCTCGACGCCCAGGCCCGTGCACTTGGTGCAGGCGCCGAACGGTGAGTTGAAGGAGAACGAGCGCGGCTCGACCTCGTCCATGGCCAGGGGGTGGTCATTGGGACAGGCCATTCTCTCGGAGTATCGCCGCTGCCTCCCGGAGTCCTTCGGGTCCAGGTCGACAAAATCAACGATGAGGACCCCGGATGCCAGACCGAGCGCCGTCTCCACCGAGTCGGTCAACCGGCGTTTGGCCCCCCTGTCATCGCCCTTGGCGACCAGACGGTCGATCACCACCTCGATGGTGTGCTTCTTCTGCTTCTCCAAGGTAGGTGGCTCGGTCAGCGAGATGACCTCACCGTCGACGCGAGCGCGCGAGAAACCCTTGGTCTGGAGCTCGCTGAACAGGTCCACGTACTCGCCCTTGCGAGCCTGCACGACGGGGGCCAGCACCTGGAAACGGGTGCGCTCGGGCAGCTCCGAGAGCCGGTCGACGATCTGCTGGGGGCTTTGTCGGGTGACCGCCTGGCCGCACACGGGGCAGTGCGGCCGTCCCGCCCGCGCAAACAGCAGCCGAAGGTAGTCGTAGACCTCGGTGATCGTGCCAACGGTCGAACGGGGGTTGCGGTTGGTCGACTTCTGGTCGATCGAGACAGCTGGCGAAAGGCCCTCGATGAAGTCGACATCGGGCTTGTCCATCTGCCCCAGGAACTGGCGTGCATAGGAGCTGAGCGACTCGACGTAGCGCCGCTGCCCCTCGGCGAAGATCGTGTCAAAGGCCAAGGATGACTTGCCCGACCCGGACAGACCGGTGAAGACGATGAGGCTGTCCCGTGGCAGGTCGACGGAGATATTGCGCAGGTTGTGCTCTCGCGCTCCCCGCACGACGAGACGGTCATGCTCATAACGGGCAGGGCTGGCAGTCACGTCATACACGTTCGTAATGGTATGTGCAGCCAACGACAACACGGCATACGGTGTGTTAATGGCCCTGCCCATCGAGGACTACGCCGTACTCGGCGACATGGAGACCGCCGCCCTGGTCGGACGGGACGGCTCCATTGACTGGCTGTGTCTGCCACGGTTCGACTCTCCGGCCTGTTTTGCGGCAATGCTGGGTACCCGGGACAACGGTCACTGGCTGCTGGGGCCCAAAGGGCCCGCGAAGACCACGCGCAGCTACCTCGGCGACAGCTTCGTCCTGGAGACCACCCACGAGACCCCCACCGGGATGGTCCGCGTCACCGACTACATGCCCCTGGGCGAAGGCCGCGCCGACATCGTACGCCGGGTGGAGGGGTTCAAGGGAACCGTGCGCATGCGTCACGAGTGGGTGGTCCGGTTCGACTTCGGCAAGATCCGCCCCTGGGTCATGCGTCGCGCGGACAGCCCAGAGATCGGTGCCGGGGCGGTGATCTCAGCCATTGCGGGGCCAGACATGGTCGTGCTGCGCGGGTCTCGTCTGCCCCACGCGGTCGGCACCCGTCACGAGGATGAGTTCGACGTCTCAGCAGGTCAGCGGATGACTTTCACGATGACCTGGTTCAGGTCACACCACAACGCGCCTGCGCCGCTCGGCGTGAACGAAGGCGTCGGGCCGACCGTGGCGCACTGGGAGGACTGGGCCGCTCGCTGCGACTATGGCGGACCGTATCGCGAGGCCGTGGTGCGCTCGCTGCTCGTCCTGCGGGTCCTGACCGACCGCGAGACCGGAGGCATCGTAGCGGCTCCCACCACCTCCCTGCCGGAGCAGTTCGGCGGCTCTCGCAACTGGGACTACCGCTTCTGCTGGCTTCGCGATGCGTCGCTGACGCTGGAGGCGCTGCTCCAGTCCGGCTACCAGGACGAGACGGCGCTGTGGCGTAACTGGCTGCTGCGCGCGGTCGCCGGAGACCCGGAGGACATGCAGATCATGTACGCCGTCGACGGGTCACGAAACCTGCCCGAGAAGGTGCTCAGCCATCTCGCGGGATACGCGGACTCACGTCCTGTCCGAATCGGCAACGAGGCGGTCGGCCAGCTACAGACCGACGTTCTGGGCGAGGTGATGCTCGCCCTGGACCTGGCCCGCCAGCAAGGCCTTGAAGACTCCCCCGAGTCATGGGCCCTCCAGCTTGCCCTGCTCCGGAACCTGTGCGACCACTGGACCGAACCGGACAACGGGCTGTGGGAGTTCCGCAACCAGCTGCGCTACTTCACCCACTCACGGGTCATGGTGTGGGTGGCCTTCGACCGCGCCATTAAGGCTGTCGAGCAGCAGTGGCTGCAGGGTCCGGTCCAGAAATGGCGCGAGCTGCGCAGCAAGGTGTACGCGGAGGTGATGTCCCGCGGGTACAACGAGGAGAAAGGTTGCTTCACCCAGCATTACGACACGACCGAGGTCGACGCCTCACTTCTCCTGCTACCCAGCGTCGGGTTCATCCCCGCAGACCATCCCCGGTTCCTGGGCACGGTCCGCGCCGTCGAGCAGGAGCTTGTGCGCGACGGCCTCGTGCTGCGCTACCGCACCGATGCCGGCCTGGACGGCCTGCCCGGCGGTGAGCATCCGTTCCTGGCCTGTTCTTTCTGGCTGGTCAACGCCTATGCCCTGATCGGACGCATCGAGGATGGGCACGCCCTGATGTCCCGGCTGGTGGCGCTGGCCAATGACGTCGGTCTGTTGTCCGAGGAGTACGACCCGGTCGAGGAACGCATGATCGGCAACTTCCCGCAGGCCTTCTCCCATCTGGCGTTGATCGGCGCCGCCAACACTCTGCAGGCTGCTGAGAAGGCGCTCTCTGAAGCTGCTGCCTCCGAAAGAACGGCGTACTGATGTCGACCTCCTCGCACCTGTCCGACAACCTGATGCTGCTGGCTCACGAGACCGCTCTGCTGACAGACACCGCATCGGGTCTGGACGACGAGACCATCCGGGCGGCCAGCCTGTGCGAAGGGTGGACCCGTGCCCACGTGCTGACACACATCGCCCGCAATGCGGACGGGCTGGCGAAGCTGGCGCGGTGGGCCATCACGGGCACGCCTGCGGCGATGTACGTGTCGCCTCAGGCACGTGAGGCTGACATCGCGGCTAGCTCTACCCGCACGGCCCAGGAGATCCTCACCGACGTCACGCAGTCGGCAGCACGATTTGCCGCAAAGGCAACAGGTCTGGCGGGCCGCCCGGAGGATGTCGAGGTCGAGATGCGAACTGGCCGCAAGGTGCTCGGTGGGCAGCTACCGACCCTGCGGCTGTTGGAGGTCGTGTTCCATCACGTCGACCTGGACGCCGGCTACACGTTCGCCGACGCCGACCCCGGCTTCGTCAAGCGGGCGATCAGCAATGCCGTGCAGCGGATGAGCAGCAGCGGCGCCACGCCACCGATATCGCTGCGCGGTGAGGCCGGCGCCACGTGGACAATGGGTCCCGGTACCCAACAGGTCACCGGGACGAACGCCGCGCTGTTGCTCTGGCTCGCACGAGGCGATAGCGCCGAAGTGTCCAGCAAGGACGCCCTTCCCGTACTGCCTGCCTGGGGTTGAGGCTCTCCGAGCTGGCCGGCGGCTCAGGCGTCACTGGGGCAGGCTCACGGCATAGGCAGTGGCGGTCCCAGGGTCCTTGGAAGAGCAGCACCCGTTACGGGGCGAAGGACACAGTTACTGCCAGCCAACTTCCAGATGCTGAACCGGTCGCGGCGCAGCCGCCGGTGGTCAGCTGGTACGCACGGCCGAGGTAGTCGGGCGCGACGACGTAGGTGGCCATCTCATCCCAGCCATTGGCCCATATGGGTTGGCCATGCCGGCGACCATCGCGACCGCGCCCCCTCTGAGGCAGGCATGTCATGGCGGTCGCCCACAGCCCAAACGGTAGGTCTGAGGATCCCGCTTCAGCTCCGCGAAAGGGCGCAGGAGCTGCCGCCCGAAAGCCTCGGACGCAAAGCCATGGCCCTGGTGAGGGTGGGGATTCACCTGGTGGGCCCTGTCTGCCAACCTGGTGTGAGGCACCCGCTCCCTGAAAATCTGTGACCCGGGCGGGGATGGAGACTTCTCTCAATATGACTACAACTACGACTGTGCTCGACCGTTCGGCTGGGATCACCGATCCTGGTCTGGTGGACGGCGATGATGATGCCAGGCGTCCGGATCCTGAGGTGCCCGAGCGGGCCCGACGGCGGACGTTCACGGCGAAGTACAAGCTGGAGGTGCTCGCGGCCTACGACGCCGCGCCGGCCGGTGAGAAGGGTGCGGTGCTGCGCCGGGAGAGCCTGTACTCCAGCCACATCGTGGAGTGGCGGCGCGCTCGCGATGTCGGGGCGTTAGCCGGGCTGAGCCAGCCGCGCGGGCGGCCCAAGCGTGACCGGCAGCAGGAGCGGATCACCCACCTGGAAGCGGACAAACGGCGACTGGAACAGGACTTGGCTAAGGCCAACTTCGTGGTCGATGTGCAGGCAAAACTACACGCGCTCTTGGAGACAATCTCCGAGGGCGCGGATACCGAGCCGAGGTCGAAGAAGTGACCAACCAGGCCATCACCACCTTGTCCAAGAAGATGGGCGTGCGGGCGGCGTGCGCTGCTGTCGGCGTCGCCCAGGCTGGGTACTACCGCCGACACCGGGTCAGCCCGCTCACGCCTCGGCGGGCACCGGTTGCCCACCGGGACCGCCCGCAGCCTCGGGCGTTGAGCCCGTTGGAACGCCAGGAGATCCTCAAGGTCCTGCACAGTGAGCGGTTCGTCGACCTGGCACCGGCTGAGGTGTGGGCGACCCTGCTGGACGAGGGTGTCTACCTGGGCTCACAGTCCACGTTCTACCGGCTGCTACGCGCCGCGAGCGGGACCGGTGAACGCCGCCGCCAGGCCACCCACCCGGCGTTGGTCAAACCCGAGCTGGTCGCCTGCCGGCCCAACGAGGTGTACTCGTGGGACATCACCAAGCTGCATGGTCCGGCCAAGTGGACGTACTACTACCTGTACGTGATCTTGGACATCTACTCCCGCTATGCGGTCGGCTGGATGCTGGCTACTCGTGAGTCCGCGGTCTTGGCCGAGAAGCTGATCGCCGACACCTGCAAGAAGCAAGGCATCAGCCGTGGGCAGCTGACCCTGCACGCCGACCGCGGGTCGTCGATGACCTCCAAGCCGGTCGCGTTCCTGCTCGCCGACCTCGGGGTTACCCAGTCCCATTCGCGCCCCCACGTGTCCAACGACAACCCGTTCAGCGAGTCGGCGTTCAAGACTCTGAAGTACCGCCCCGACTTCCCCAAACAGTTCGGGTCGATCGAAGCCGCAAGGGCCCACTGCCAGCGCTTCTTCGCCTGGTATAACGACGTTCATCGTCATGGCGGCTTGGGCCTTCACACGCCCTCTGACGTCCACTACGGACAAGCCGGCGCAGTACGCAGGCAACGCGCCGTCATCTTGTCCGCGGCCTACGACGCGCATCCAGAACGGTTCATCAACAAGCCCCCAGTGCCGCCCAAAATCCCCACCCACTCGTGGATCAACCCCCCAGAGGAGCTCGAAGCCATCACTCAGTAAAAGCCACGCACCGGTGCCTCATCCAGGTTGACAAATTCCGCTCGGATCGGACCCTGTGACCGAGGACCCGTTGACCGGCGCTCATGCCGTGGAACCGCCCATCGGAATCGGACCGATGACCTACTCATTACGAGGGAGTTTCATACGCCAAAAGCAGTCGACTGGCCAGCATCTACCGCGTCAACCAAGGCAACTCAGGTCAGTCAACATGACCAGATCGAGGTCATGTATGCCCAAAATACACCCACGCCAGAAGCCGCTCGAGGTCTTGACGCACGCGGTTCAAGACAGGTGACGCGACACTCGATGCCACCTAGCCACTTGGCAGACGACGGTGCGTTGAGCAACTCAGGACATCGGTGTGGTGCGCATCATTGTCCAGGAGACCGGTGGGAGTTCGACGCGCAGGCTTCGATCAACGCGGCGAACGAGGCTCGGACCTGTGCGGACGCGTCCTGGGCGCGCGACACGCTGATGCAGCCCGTACGATAGGCGCCGGGTAGACCGGTGGTCGTGGAGTTCCCAGCCCAGATCTGGCGACGGATCACCACGACCCATCCCGCGCTGTCGTCCACGATCGTTCTCGCCACCACGGTCCTCGTGGCGCGCTGGAAGGATCGTTCCCGGTTACGTGGACACGGAAGAAGCTTCGCGGGTTTCCTGAACCGGAGAGAACCGAGTCACGGGTTTGAACGATCGACGCGTCACTGACAAATCTGTCAAGGGCAAGAGAAAACGGCTCTTCAGACTGGGTCGGGCAATGTGCTGCTCAAGGTTGAGGCCCTTAGGGAGGATTCTGCGTAGTGAGAGCGTTTCTCGTCACACGTTCCGGTGTCGGTGTCGTTGAGGACGTCGCGCCGCCGACGCCACATGCTGGTCAAGTCGTCGTCGATGTGGTACGCGCCGGCATCTGCGGCACCGATGCGTCTCTGTTCCATGGCGACGCGGCCCGGATCCGTTATGCCCGTAGCCGCTATCCGCTCCGCCTCGGGCACGAATGGAGCGGCACGGTGAGTGTAATCGGCGACGGAGTGGATGCGTCGTGGCTGGGCCAACGTGTCACTGGCGACACCATGCTCGGCTGCGGCCATTGCGCGCGTTGCCTCGACGGTCGCCAATACGTCTGCGACGACCGCTATGAGATTGGCTTGCGTCGCGGATGGCCGGGGGCCCTCGCTGAAGAATTGCTGGTGCCCATTTCTGCTCTGCACCGTCTACCCGACAACGTTACCGATGAGATGGGAGCCCTCGTTGAACCCGGCGGGAACGCCTATCGCGCCGTGGCCGCGAGTGGCGCGAAGAAAGGGTCGCGCGTGCTCGTGCTCGGTCCAGGCACCATCGGTCTGCTCTGTGCGCAGTTTGCACTCGCAGTCGGTAGCGAGGTGCACGTGCTCGGCCGCAGCGCCGCGTCGCTTGAGCTCGCGCGCAGTCTCGGAGTTCATGGCGCCTGGACGCAGGACGAACTACCTCCACTTTCGTGGGATGCCGTCATTGACGCGACCGATGCCCCATCGATGCCTCAGCTCGCCGTCGATCTCGTCGAGCCGGGTCGGCGCGTGGTGTTCATCGGTATTGCAGACACTCCAAGCCACCTAGACTCGCGGGTTCTTGCACGCAAGGACGTGACAGCGGTGGGGATTCTCGGCGGATCGATGGGTCTTCAACCCACCATCTCGGCGTATTCATCAGGCGCAGTTAATCCGATTGCGCTAGTTGCGGCTACGGTTCGGCTTGAGGACCTTGCCTCAGCCCTCAACGGGTGGGTTCCTGACTCCGCGGGCACGGGGCCCAAACTCCTTGTCGATCCTGCCCTGAGGAAGGAAATGGACCCGTGACCCACCGCGACACCCCCTCCCAAATCGAGCAGTGTTGCGACGAGCACTAGAACCCAAGTGGCATCAGAGGGTTCGTTTTCACTCAGCATTGACAGACTCGTGGGAGGTGACGACATCGTTCCTCACGAAAAGCTGCAGACAGCCGCTTTGACCCGGTCACAGCCGAAGACAACGAAAGGGCCCCTGACCGGTGTTTCTGCAGGTCATCCATGAAGGAACGAGGCCCTTTGAGCACGTGGTGGCGAGTGAAGGATTCGAACCTTCGAAGCTTTCGCGATGGACCCTACAGACCAGCGGCGGCGAGCCTCTGACCAGCAGAAACGTCTCTCCCCCCAGCAACTTCCGTGCGCATTCCCCGCAGATAGTCGACCACCGGCTACAACCAGACACCCCAGCACGCAGTTCACGCTCACTGCTTCGCGCCACGACGACGAGCCAGACGCCTCAGACCCCGACCATCACGCTTGAGATCGCGAGTCAGGCTTGAGCGGGAGGACAATCTTCGGGAGATCGACATAGGCGTGTCGTGGAGCGCCCCGGCCCGGGGATCTTCACCAGAATCGGCACGTTGAGGCGGTCACCGAGTGCAACGGAGGTGAGCTACCGGGACCGGGATTTCAGCACCCGATCGATGACCGCGTCCAGCCCCGGGACCTCCGAGCCGATTTCGGCGACACGCAATTCCTTACCCACAGTTGCTCCCCGTCACAACGGAAACCCGGGCCTTCGGACACGCGGTTGGGTGCCTTCGGGCTGGGGAACTCCCGGCAGCGGACTGCCATGAGATGGCGGCGGCTAGAACGTGATCCGGAACAAGGCACTGGCGATGCGCCCCCGTGCTGCGTTCGGCGTGCCCCCCCGCGTCGAGCTGATCCCGGGTGGGGCCAAGACATTCCTGTGGCCGCTGTGCGATCGCGTGGGGCGAGACGGGACATCAGGCCTTCGTCGATAGCAGTGGGACCTTCGCCTCTGTTGACGGAGCCGGTGCGCGGGTGTTCAGTCACTTGTATGTATCTATGGGGACATTGCGGGGGGGCGGGCCTGGACCTGAGCGCTGGGACAATGGCCAGCCCACGTCGTCCTGGCGAGCAGGGTTGCACGGCCTGGTCGACGTGCTCATCACCGGCGGTCACCCATTAATCAGGGAGAGGCACGCACATGACTCAGAGATCCGAGGAGCAGCAGGCAGGTTCAGGCGGGCTCGCGAATGGCCCCCGGACACGCGGGACGGCGATCGGGCCGGCCCTGGCTGCCGGGCCGACCCTGGCCGCGGCACGGTCGATCGTCGCTCCGCTAGACCCGGTGGCCTACGTCTACGCCAGCCTGGGCATCACGACGGAGGCGGACGAACGCGATCTGCGTTCGCGGGGCTCGGTCAAGAACCTGCTCCGGCAAGGGGCCTCTGAACAGGCAGCGACCGCGATCGCGGCGCGCATCGCGGCCGCGCCGCCGACGCCTGCGATCCTGGCAGCCTTCGCCGCCACGGACGGGGCGATGCTGTACGAGCAGATCCTGGCCGACGCCGAACTCCCCGACGAGTCGGGATGGCAGTCGCCGCCGCCGGTGACCCGCCTGCTCGCATGGGAGCAGGACCACCCCCCCTATCTGCTCGTCGTGACCGACCGCACCGGCGCGGACATCACCGCCGCCGCCGGGGCCGGCCAGCCGGAACAGACCTGGACCGTCGTCGGACCGGACGACGAGATCGAGCGAAAGCAGGGGCCAGGTGGATGGTCCCAGCCGGCCTACCAGCACCGGGTCGAGGACAGCTGGCGCCACAACGCAGCCCGCGTCGCCGAGGAAGTCACCACGCGCGCCGCCGCCGTCGGCGCACAGGTGCTGGTGCTGTCCGGCGACGTGCGCGCAGTGCAGCTCTTGTCGGAGCGACTGCCGAACGATCACGGCCCGCTCGTGCACCACATCACCGGCAGCCGCGCCGCCGACGGATCGCAGGCAACCCGCCCACGTCGCGTCGAACAGGCCTTACGGGAGGCCGCCGAGGCACAGACCGCCCGACTACTCAACGCACTGCACGACAACATGGGGCCGGGCGGCCTGGCCGTGGAGGATGTCAAGGACACCCTCGACGCGCTCGCGTGCGGGCGCGTCGCAACCTTGCTCGTCCGGCCCTTCGCCGCCGACTCCCGCGTGGCCTGGTTCGGAACCGGGCCCACAGATATCTACCCCGACCAAGACGCCGCCGCCCTGTCGGGCGCGCCGGTCCGTTCCGGTCGGCTGATCGACGTCGCCGTACGCTCCGCCCTGCTATCCGGCGCCCACGTGCGCGTCATCACGCAAAGCACGCCCGCTGAACCGGTGGGTGGGATCGGCGCCTTGTGTCGCTACGCGGCACCGTGATCACGGTGACTGCGAAGATCTAGGCCCAGCTCTTCGCAGCGAGCGATACCAGGCCAGCCATGCCCTGGACGCCGTCACCGAGGACGTAGAAAAAGCCGTGTATGTCCAGAACATGTCCACAGGGCCCGATCCTGAGTCGGATCGGACCCTGTGATCGAGGCCGTAAACCCTCGTTGATGTGATGAAGGAGCGGGGCCTCCTCCCGCTCCAGTGGCGCCTCCCAGCGTGATGATTGGGAGTGTCCAAGTCGCGTACGAGAGGGCGAGGAGGCCCCTAATGGAAGCGTATG
>Ga0208355_1001411_pt1 | contig 10402 bp, 12 predicted proteins | sample NGESurdeep072012_6_FD_184458 | JGI IMG/M metagenome (GOLD analysis project Ga0208355, IMG submission 184458) | Arctic peat soil microbial communities from Barrow, Alaska - NGEE Surface sample 210-3 deep-072012 (SPAdes) | ecosystem: Environmental > Terrestrial > Soil > Wetlands > Peat ...
GAAAATCCATAGCGCACTGCACCCGGAGAAGTCCTGGTTTACCGTCAGCGGACGCGGGTTCGATTCCCGCCACCTCCACCACCATGGGCACGTCGCGCTCTCGCAGTCAGGACGAGGGGTCCGATCAGCTGATCGGACCCCTCGTCCTGTGTGCGAACATCAACTTCACGCGGTTCATGGACAATCCGACGAACGTTTAGATGGCCCCAGCGCCACGCTCCCCGGTGCGGACCCGGACGACCTCCTCAACGTTGTGCACCCAGACCTTGCCGTCACCGATCTTTCCGGTTCGCGCTGCGGTGACAATCGCCTCGATGACATGGGCAGCGTCGTCGTCGTCGGTGAGGACCTCCATGCGGATCTTCGGTACGAAGTCGATCTGGTACTCCGCCCCGCGGTACACCTCGGTGTGGCCGCGCTGGCGTCCATAGCCCTGAGCGTCAGAGACGGTCAACCCAAGCACGCCGATGTCCCGGAGTGCGTCTCGAACGTCACCCACCCTGAACGGCTTGACGATCGCGGTGATGAGCTTCATCAGGAAATCCTTCCCAATCCGGAGGTTGCGGTGAACTCGTACGCGGTCTCAGCGTGCTGGCTGGAGTCGAGACCCTCCGTCTCCTCGTCAGGCTCGACCCGCAGGCCGATCGTGGCACGCAGAACCCAAGCGATCGCATAGGTGGCGGTGAAGGCGAAGGTCGTTGCCGCGAGGACGCCGACACCTTGGCGCGCAAGCTGGGTGGGACCGCCGCCCAGCAGTAGGCCCTGGTGTCTGACCGACGGGTTGACCGCCGCGGCGGCGAACAGACCCACGAAGAGGGTACCGATGACGCCGCCGACGTAGTGGACGGCGACGACGTCGAGCGAGTCGTCGTACTTGAATCGGAACTTCAGCCGTACCGCGAACAGGCTGACGACGCCGGCCGTGGCACCCAGCAGGAGCGCAGGCAGCGGCGACAGGAAGCCCGCCGCGGGCGTGATCGCCACGAGACCGGCGACGGCCCCCGAGGCGGCGCCGAGCGTCGTGGCCTTGCCGGTCAGACGCTTCTCGCAGACGAGCCAGCCGATCATGCCGCCCACCCCGGACAAGTGCGTTGCAAGGGCGGCGCTGGCTGCGAGGTACCCCGCGCTGAGCGCCGAGCCAGCGTTGAACCCGATCCAACCGAACCAGAGCAGGCCAGCGCCGAGCAGTGTGAGCGGCAGGTTGTGGGGCGCCATCATCTCCCGCGGCCAGCCACGGCGTGGACCGATCACAAGGACAAGGGCGAGGGCTGACGCACCGGAGCAGATCTCAACCACGGTGCCGCCCGCGAAGTCCAGCAATCCGGCCTGGTGGAGCCAGCCCTGCGGTGACCAGGTCCAGTGAGCAAGTGGCGCGTAGACGACAACCGACCAGATCGCGATGAACGTGACGAACGCGCCGAAGCGCATCCGATCTGCGGAAGCGCCGCTGAGGAGGGCGGCCGTGAGAATGGCGAACATCATCTGAAAGGCCACGAAGGCTAGAGGCGGGACGGTCAGGTGCATCCCTGGCACCGCGACTTCGGCGTGGGCCAGCCCGGCTAGATGGAGTCCGCCGACCAGGCCCCCACCCACGTCGTGGTCGAAGGCCAGGGAGTAGCCCACCAGTACCCAGGTCACCGAGACGATCGCGATCGTCACGAAGCTCTGCATGATCATGGCGAGCGCATGCTTGGACCGGACCATGCCCGCATAGAAGAACGCGAGACCAGGTGTCATGAGCAGCACCAGCGCGGTGCACACGATGATCCAGGCGGTGTCTCCGGAGTTGACCTGTGCGACTTCGGTCAGCAGGTGCATCGTCGTCATTTCTCTCGCGCGGTGGCCCGAACGTCCCGTCCGCGGCCTTGCCGCGGGTCAGGCTACTGGTGCGGGCACGGCGCTGTCGGCGCGCTCCACAGGGTGGATTCGGGACGACAGCGGTTCCGAATGGAAGAAGGAGTCGATCGCACTCTGGGCGGCAGCCCCGACCCGCTGTTGTGCGGTGGGTGACAGGTGGGTGGTCATCGGAGAATTGTGGGACTTCTCGACCCGTGCTGGGAGTGTGACGTCTGGGTCGATGCCCGACCTCCGGGGACAGTGTTCACGGGCGCCCCGTTACACAGTCATGACTCAGGGCCCGATCAGGTGACCGGCCACCTGTGTCATGTGGCCGTTATGAGTCCCCGCTGAACCGGACCGACGTGTCATCCGTTTCCCAGGTAGCCCATTGGGAGGTCACTTCCGGGTATGTCCATTGGGGAGGTCATCATGTCTGGTTCGTCGTTCAGGGTCGGTCTGCTCGCCGCTGCTGCCACTGTGTTGCTGGCGGCGGGGTGTGGTTCTGGTACTGCCGCTTCTGGGGGTGGGTCGAGTCCGGCGAAGTCTGTCTCAGGTGGGGTCTTGGGTGTCGCTACGACGTCGCTGGGTCCTGTTCTGGTCAATGGCAAGGGGTTGACGGTGTACCTGCTCACCGCTGACAGCCCGGGGCATTCGACCTGTTCGGCGCAGTGTCTGCAGTACTGGCCGGTGGTGCCCGGGCCTGCCGGGACCTCTTCTGTCAAGGGTGTGAGTGCGGCGCTGGGGGCCGCTAAGGCCACCAGTGGCGCCTCGGTGCTGACCGCTGCGGGTTGGCCGTTGTACACGTTCGTCAAGGACCAGGCTCCCGGTGACGTGACCGGCGAGGGCGTCAAGACTTTTGGCGGGACCTGGTATGCCGTGTCGCCGGCCGGAGCGCCGGTGATCAAGGCTTCGACGAGTGCCCCGACTACCAGCGGCCCCGCCAATGGGGGCAACGGCTACTGAGTTTCGCCTCAGGTTTGCCGCAGCTGGCAGCCGGGAGCGCGGGCCCAGCACCCCCAGTCCTGGTTGCCATGCCCGGGTGCCATGCTCGGGTTTGGGCCGGTGTCTTTGTGTTGGGTCTTGGGGGTTTCAGGTTGAGAGCCGCAGAATGGTCTGCCCTGTCAGGGTCCGTATCTCTACTGCGGTGATGTCCCGGCGAGGCCGCGAGCTGGCACCGGTGACGGTGAGCTCGCGGTTGGGTAGCGCGTTCCAGGTGGCAACCTGCTGAGCGGCGCCGGACCGGTCGATGACGACCATGGCGTAGGGGGTCCCGCTGGTCGGGTAGGGCCCGGCGGAGCGGTAGGTGCAGGTCAGGTCTATCCGGGTGCCCCAGGCCACGTCGACCAGCCGGGCGGTGGCGGTGACCGGCGAGGGGACCACCACAGTCATCACCAGGTTCGCGGTGCCCGACAGGGGTGAGGCCGAGGATGTGGCCGAGGATGTGACGGGTTCCCGGGTGGGGGAGTCCGGCCTGGTGATCGCGACCGCGCCCACGCCGATCAGGCAAGCTGTTGCGGCGCCCGCTGCCCCGACGAGCAGGCGACGTGTCCTGCGTTCGCGTCGCACGGCCCGGGCCAACGACGGGAGCAGCATCTGGGGAACGGGTTCGGCCGCCGCGGTGAGCTGATCGATCGAGACCCGTGACATCAGCCCGGGCAGACCCGCCAGCTCAGCAACGGCGCCCGCACACGCATCGCAGACCTTGAGGTGGTCTTCGAACTCGCGTCGATCGGCCGGTGACAGGGCCCCCAGGACGTACGGCGCGTCATAGTGCACGAACTGATCGGTGGTCATGGACCCACCCCCATTTCCTCCAGCTCCAGGCGCAGGGCCCGCAGCGCGTAGTGGGTGCGCGACTTCACGGTCCCCTCGGGGATGTCGAGGCGGCGCGCCGCCTCGGCCACCGAACGCCCCCGGTAGTAGCACTCCACTAGCACCAGCCGGTGGTCCGCGGACAGCCGGCTCAACGCGTCAGCGACCACCCATGACTGCAACAGCTGGTCCGTCTCGTCGCCGAGCGGGGTGCGCTCGGGGGGCTCAGCGGTGCTCACCTCGAGCTGGGCGCGGCGGGTGCGCCACTCATCGATGACCAGGTTCCGTGCCACGGTGAAAAGCCACGCCCGGGCCGAACCCCGGCTCTGGTCCAGGATTCTGGGGTTGCGCCAGGCGCGCAGCAGCGTCTCCTGGACCACATCCTGAGCGCGGGGACGGTCACCGTTGGTCAAACGCACGCAGTAGCCCCACAGAGCCGCCGCGTGCTCGTCATGGAGCTCTCGCATGAGATCGGCCTGGCTGTCAGTCACTAGTCCTCCTGCCCAGATAAACGCAGGCCAGGTGCCGATGGTTCACTCGTGGCGCAACACACCAAGGTTAGGCCGGATGGGTCCGTGACAGGCTGTTCGTATGCGCCACGGGAACGACGAGGTCGCCAGATACTGGAACGACTACGCCGATGTCTACGACGACGCACCCGACCATGGCCTGGGTGACTTGGCGATGCGCGAGGCCTGGCGCGGGCTGCTGCAACGCTGGTTGCCGGCCGGGCCCAGTGATGTCGTCGACCTGGCTTGTGGAACCGGCTCTTTGACCGCCCTCGTGGCTGGGTTCGGGCATCGCGTCCAGGGGGTTGACCTCGCAGCAAATATGGTGGCTCGGGCGCGGGCTAAGACTGTGGGCTTCGCCGAGCGGGTCTCCATCTCTTTGGGTGACGTGTCCCATCCACCGATCGAGCCGGCCAGCGTCGATGTGGTCCTGGCGCGACACATTCTCTGGACCCTTCCAGACCCTCATGCTGCGCTTGCCAGTTGGCGGGTGCTGCTGCGTCCTGGCGGCCGGTTCCTGCTGGTCGAAGGTCGTTGGTGTTCGGTGGGTGACGAGGGTTATCGCGACGAGGGTCGTATGCCGTGGGTCGGCGGGGTGCGGGCCGCGGACCTCGTTGCGGCGATCGAGCCGCTGGCCCGACGCATCGAGGTCGTGCCGTTGACGGACCCGGTGCTGTGGGGGAAAGAGGTCGCGGAAGATCGCTACCTGCTGGTCGCCGATCTCTGAGGGTCAGCTGGCCCATGTCGCCCGGTTGGCCCGTTTTCAATGCGCCGGGCGAACGTTATCCGTGACGATCAGCTCAATCCCAGCTGCATCATCCCTGGCGTCTTCATCCGGGCGTCGCCACGTGGTGGTCGCCGCGGTACGGGTTACGGCGGTGTCATCCCAGGCGACAACGGCGGCGTGAGGCAAGTTCACGAGCACGGCTGCCCGTCGTCGTGCAGCGCGGACACCCGCGGTGGGTGCACCCTCACTGAGCTGATCCAGCACTTTGAGCTGGCCCACCGCGGTGGTGATGTGTTGAACGTACTGGCCGATTTCGGTGGCGCTGCGCTCGGCGCGCTGGTGTACCTGGTCTGGAGTCGTCGTCAGCCCTGATAAAGTTTGCACATACCCGATGGCTACGGCGCATAGCGTCACAGACACAGCAGTTGAGAATCATCGGGCCCTGCCGGATAACGACCGTTATCGTCGGCCCGCCGGGCGCAGTCACGACCATCGCGCCTGAGGTTCGTTCTCATTGTTGCCGTTGGACCGGTGATCCCGAGGCGTTCCTACCTCGAGCACCGAAGTGGATTCACATTGACCAATCGCATCAGTTCCGGCACGCCCAAGAAGGCTCGCTGGTCCACCGCCAAGAAGATCGACGCCAAGACCGGCCCCAAGAAGGCTCACCGCGGACAGACCCAGGTGCCTCGCGGCCGGGACGACCGGGCACCGCGTACATCTGGCAGCGACCGTCCGGCCCGTTCCGGTGACACTCGGGACGACCGCGCACCGCGTACATCTGGCAGCGACCGTCCGGCACGCAGCTATGGGGCTCGCGACGACCGCCCACCGAGCACCTCCGATCGCCGGGACTACCGCGCCCCGCGTACGTATGGCAACGATCGCGCGGCCAGCTCATACGAGAAGCGTGAGTCAGGTGCACCCCGCACGGACTTCAAACGTGACGCAAACTATGGCAAACGCACGGACCGTCCAGCCCGCACATATGAGAAGCGCACCCCCATGCCGGCCATCGACACGACGCCCGTGAGCATCGCCGAGGACAACGCCTTCGCGGCTCTCGGGCTCCCGGCCCCGCTCGTCGAGCGCTTGGCCCGCGATGGCATCACGACTCCGTTCCCGATCCAGACGGCGACCATTCCGGACGCACTGGCCGGACGCGATGTGCTCGGTCGCGGGCAGACCGGCTCGGGCAAGACGTTTGCTTTCGGATTGCCGACCCTGACCCGGCTCGCTGCCGGTGACCGGGCCCTGGCCCGTCGCCCGCGTGCCCTGATCCTGACTCCGACCCGCGAGCTGGCGATGCAGATCAGCGACGCTCTCGAGCCGTTCGTTCACGTGATGGGCCTGCGTCACAAGCTGGTTGCGGGCGGTATGCCGTACCCGCCCCAGCTGATGGCTCTGGACCGGGGGGTCGATCTGTTGATCGCCACCCCGGGCCGGCTCAACGACCTCATCGACCGCGGAGCTGTCCAGCTCACCGATATCGCGATCATGATCCTCGATGAGGCAGACCACATGGCTGACATGGGCTTCCTGCCGGAGATCACTGCCATTCTCGATGGCCTGCCACCGGGCGGTCAGCGACTGCTCTTCTCCGCCACCCTGGACCGTGGCATCGACGAGGTCGTCAAGCGTTACCTTACTGACGCCGTTACCCACTCCACTGATGACGCGACTGCCAGCGTCACCACGATGGACCATCACATCCTGCTCATCGACCCGATGCACAAGAAGTCCATCACCGCAGAGGTCGCCAATCGTGCAGGACGCACCCTGGTCTTCGTACGGACCAAGCTGGGTGCCGACCGTGTCGCCGAGCAGCTGCGTGAACAGGGAGTCTTCGCTGCCGCGCTGCACGGCGGCCTGAACCAGGGCGCCCGCAACCGAGTGCTTAGTGCCTTCAAGGACGGCAGCCTACCCGTTCTGGTCGCCACGGACGTCGCGGCCCGCGGAATCCACGTGGACGACATCGGCGTCGTCCTGCAAGCTGACCCACCGGCGGATCACAAGGACTACCTCCACCGCTCAGGCCGTACGGCCCGCGCAGGTGAGAAAGGCTCTGTCATCACGTTGGCCCTGCCGCACCAGAGGCGCGGCATGGAGCGAATGGCTCGCGAGGCAGGGGTGGACGTGGTGGCGACGCGCGCCGTCCCCGGCGACGCGCTGCTGACCTCGACCGGTGCCTGCCGGCCCAGTGGGGTGCCGATCCCAGCCAGCCAGTCCCGTCGTCTGCTTGAGGCTCCTCAGCGGCCTCACCGCCGCCCTTTCGGGGGCAGCGGTCGCGGCGGCCAGGGCGGCGGTCCGCGTCGCAACAACGATGGCCCGCGTGGATATCGCGGCTCGCGCGACTGATCGACCCGTCACGCCCCAGAGGGTCTGACCGACAGCAGCCGGCCAGACCCTCTGGGGTGCGGCCGCCGGCAGCGGATTGGCAGGTCGACCGACCTGGGGGAGTCATGTCGGCCCGACCTGGGCGAGAATGGTGCAGTGAGCATCGACAACGCCACGGGCAAGCTGCTGGTCGCGACGCCTCGGACCGGGGGCACGGTTTTCCGGCGAAGTGTGGTGCTTGTGCTGCAGCACGATGACGAAGGCGCCCAGGGCGTCGTTCTCAACCACCCACTGCATGCACCCGTCTCTGCCGTGTTGCCTTCCTGGCAGGACCACGTCACCCATCCGCCGAACGTCTTCCAGGGTGGCCCTGTAGCGCTGGACTCCGCGCTGGGTTTGGTAACGGTGCCCGGCGATCAGCAGGAGCCGATTGGGGTGCGGCTGCTCTTCCGCGGGATCGGACTGGTCGATCTGGACGTTCCGCCGCTCGTGGTGATGCCCGGGGTGGCCGGGCTCCGGATCTTCGCCGGGTACGCCGGGTGGTCCGATGGTCAGCTCGAGCAGGAGATCCTTGATGGCGGGTGGTACGTCGTGGAGTCCGAGGCCCGCGACGCCTTCACGCCGGAGCCGGAGACCCTGTGGTCCACCGTGTTGCGCCGACAGCGCGGCAATCTCGCATTTGTCGCGAGCTTGCCGGAAGACCCCACGATGAACTGAATGACCCGGCACACCCGCGTTGGTTAGACTTGATCACATGAGCGACTCGCGGATTCCCGTCAACGGGCTCGATGACCCGAACGAACCCCTCGCGCCCCAGAGGGAGCCCTCTGGACCCGCGACGACAACAACGGTGATCGAGCGCGAGCGGGTCGAGGAACAGATCAGTGAGCCGGGCGACCACGAACGCTTTTCGCACTACGTCCGCAAGAACAAGATCATGGACAGTGCCATGTCGGGGGAGCCTGTGGTGGCGCTCTGTGGCAAGGTCTGGGTGCCTGGACGTGACCCCAAGAAGTTCCCGGTGTGTCCCACGTGCAAGGAAATCTTCGACGGCCTGCGCGCCCCGCAGGACGGCCAGAATTAGGTAGGAACGCACAGGCTGCGACGTGCTTTAGCACACCGCAACGCCATGAGCCGGCTTTGTACCCCCCGCATGTCGTGGGCCGGATCCCGTTACTGTTAATGGCCTATGAGCACCGCGGCCGCCTCCCATCTGTCACCGGCATTCCCGGAGCGCGCCGCATGGGGGACAGCGTCCAAGCTGCGCGCCTGGCAGGCGGACGCGTTGACGCAGTACCTGCGTTCACTCCCCCGCGACTTCCTGGCCGTCGCGACTCCAGGGGCTGGTAAGACCACTTACGCGTTGCGTTTGGCGACCGAGCTCTTCGCCACCGGTCGGATCAGCCGGGTCACCGTTGTCGCGCCGACCGAGCACCTCAAGACCCAGTGGGCCGATGCGGCTTCGCGGGTCGGCATCCGGATTGACCCCCACTTCACCAACGCGGCCGGGGCTCATGGCGCGGAGTTCCAGGGTGTGGCCGTGACCTACGCGCAGGTCGCCAGCAAGCCGCTCTTGCACCGGGCGCGCACCAAGGCCGCGCCAACGCTGGTCATCCTTGACGAGATCCACCACGGCGGCGACAACCTGTCGTGGGGAGACGCCATCCGAGAGGCATTCGAGCCGGCCACCCATCGGCTCGGGCTGACCGGTACCCCGTTTCGCTCCGACACCAGCCCCATCCCGTTCGTGCGCTACGAGATGGGCGCGGACTCGATACGCCGCAGCGAGGCCGACTTCACCTACGGGTACGCCGAGGCGTTGCGTGACGGGGTTGTCCGCCCAGTGCTGTTCCTTGCCTATGGCGGCTCGATGCGTTGGCGCACCAAGGCCGGCGACGAGGTGTCGGCCCGACTTGGGGAACCGATGACCAAGGATGCGACCGCTCAGGCGTGGCGCACGGCACTGGATATCAAGGGCGAGTGGATCCCGTCGGTCCTGGCAGCAGCGGACAAGCGACTCACGGAGGTGCGGCGCGGGGTGCCAGACGCAGGGGGCCTGGTAATTGCTTCGAACCAGACCCAGGCCCGGGCCTACGCCAAGATCTTGCACGCAATCTCGGGCGAGAGGCCCATTGTCGTGCTCTCAGACTATGCAGGCTCCTCAGGCAAGATTGAGGAGTTCGCAGAAGGAAACCAGCGCTGGATGGTTGCGGTCCGGATGGTCTCCGAGGGTGTGGACGTCCCACGGTTGTGTGTCGGGGTCTACGCCACGTCGACGTCCACGCCGCTGTACTTCGCCCAGGCTGTCGGCCGTTTCGTTCGCGCGCGACGCCGCGGCGAGATGGCGTCGATCTTCCTGCCGAGCGTCCCGCTCATCCTCGAGCACGCGGCGCGCCTGGAGGATGAGCGAGACCACGCCCTGGACCGGGTTTCCAAGCCTGGTGACAAAGCCTCCATGTGGTCCGCCGAAGGTGGCCTTCTGGATGCTGCCAACCGGACGGCGTCGACCGCAGATCTGGATCAGATGTCGTTCGAGGCATTGGAGTCCGAGGCTGAGTTCGACCACGTGCTCTTCGATGCGCAACAGTTCGGTCTCAACGCCGAGGTGGGTAGCCCTGACGAGCAGGAGTTCCTGGGGCTGCCAGGGCTGCTCGAGCTTGACCAGGTGGCGACATTGCTGCGCGCCCGTCAGTCGGCGCAGAAGGGTTCGTCGCGCACGAAGGGCGACCCAGCGCTGGCCACCCACCGTGCCATGGCAGCCTCCCGCAAGGAGCTCAACTCGTTGGTGTCGGCATACGCCCGCAAGGCCGGCGTTCGTCACGCGGTTGTGCATGCGGACCTGCGCCACAGCTGTGGCGGGCCAGCCATGGACCAAGCCAGTGCCGCTCAGGTCGCCTCGCGGATCGAGACCATCCGGCGCTGGTTCGTCGGCCGTAGCTGAGCCGTTGAGCCTCTCGGCCCTGTGAGGTCTCCACAAACGTGACCTCTGGCCCTACACCTCGTCCTTGCCCGGTGCGAAACTGCATCTGGTACCTAGGTGTTGGGAGGGTGCGATGTCTGAGCGACGATCAATCGGGCCAGTGGACACCATGTGGCTGAACATGGACCGGCCTAGCAACCTGATGGTCATCGACGGGGTGATGTGGTTCGACGAGACGATCGACTGGGAACGGCTCGG
>Ga0208355_1001414_pt1 | contig 10394 bp, 7 predicted proteins | sample NGESurdeep072012_6_FD_184458 | JGI IMG/M metagenome (GOLD analysis project Ga0208355, IMG submission 184458) | Arctic peat soil microbial communities from Barrow, Alaska - NGEE Surface sample 210-3 deep-072012 (SPAdes) | ecosystem: Environmental > Terrestrial > Soil > Wetlands > Peat ...
ACCGAACACGATCCACGTAAGCCCCATGGCCCAGCCAAAGCCGTTCCCAGTAACCACAGCGTAAACGAGCCACACTAGAGCACCGCCGAGATAGAGGATCGCGTTCCAGCCCGCCGCTCGACCCTCCTGCTCCCATCGGGCAAGGTATCGATGCCAAAACCCAGTCACATGGCGAGCATGCCACAACCAAGCCAACGTCTGCCGTGAGGTGTAAAGAAGCAGCTAAACACGGAGGCAGCCGATCAACGACCGCCCTTCGGCACGAGCGAAATGCGGCAGAAGCGGACGCGCGAAACACGGTGAGCCGCTGCCTTCTTTTCGGACGGTGATGGCATTGGCTCGTGGCTGGGAGGCCCGTGAAGGCTGGCGAAGTCTGTCCGCAGCGGTGACCATGTACAGGCGGAGCTCGCCCGACAAAGACGAAGCCGTACGGTTAGGACGTGGCCGCCATTTACAGGAGAAAACCCAGCTCTCAGGCTAGATTTGCGCGCCAATGGTGGGGTCTTGCAGTTGGATACCTCATTGGTGTGCTCGTCTACGTCTCGATTGAGTGGGCACTATTTCGGGCAGCCTCCTTCTGGTCGGCGTTGATTCAGGGTCTCTTCGTGATGGCCTTTTCCCTTGGCGGCTTGCTTTGGATGGCCCGGAGGAGCAGTTTCATGACCCCGGTGACCTACCTGAACGAGAGCAGCGAGCTTAATCGACGTGGACACACGACCGACGAACTCTCGGAGCTCCGTCACGCGATTCATGACGACGCACCGATGCTGGCTGTTGCAGAATTCTCTCCTGGCCCTTGGTGGGGATTCAACGGGATCCAGTCCCTCATCCTGACAGCGGACCAGTTATACGTGGTCCCCCAGGGCATAGCACTTACGCACCGCAGGCTGCGACGCAGCCTGCCTAGAGCCGCCATTCACACCGTGACCTGGCGAACGGGCCAACGGTTTGGTCTGAACGTCGTGCAAATGTCCCTCAGTATTGGCAGCCGGCGCCGAAGGTACACATCCATCTACCAGGAGGGCGCGGACCTCGCAGCGAAACTTGCACCGCAAACTCCACCTGCCTAGGCGTACCTAAGATCCATCCGATTTGTGACGCTTGTGTGCACCAAATGCGGTAGATGAGGATGTTCGATGGCGAGGCGAAGGTCCTGGGAGGTAGTTCAGTACAGAAGATTTCGACTGCATCTGCTGGTGGTTATCATGCCTCCGGCTCGCCCTCGCGCAACCGCAGCAATTCCTCAGCGCTCCTGTTGATAATGAGAGCACTTATAGCAGTGAGACCGATAAGTGGCAGCGCTGCAATCACATTCTGCCGAAGCGCAAAGAACAAGGCACCGGAAGCGAAGATAGCGGCGGCGACAATACTCGCCCACGTGCGAAGGCGTAATTTGTGCGCTCTCGATTGAAGCTGAGCGGGTGTCATGTTTTGCTGACTAGGGCCGTAAGCGGGAGTCGGTTCGTTGTCGCTCAGTCGCGACAACTCCGCGATACTTCTTCTCACAACTATGCCACTTACGACGGCGAAGACGACGAGAAGTATCACTCCAACTAGTATTTGTTTAATCGCACAGAAAACGGCAGCCGAGACATACAGAACGCAGAAGATAACATGCATCCATTTGCGAATACGCAAACTCTGGATCCTGATTTCAGACGCAGTGTGCGCCATGATGTCCTTACTCAAGTGGTGATCTGGGAGGGCTCGACGATGCCCCCAGACTACCGCCACGCTAAGCAGCACCATCCGAAAACCGGACGACGCCCAGTCTGCGATCAACTTGGCGTGCGGCTGCACAGCTACCCAAAGATCTAGCTCACCTTGCTGGCAAGAACTGGCGCTTCGAACGCACGGGCGACGCGCCCGGTCACCCGGACGGCGGCAATTGCGGACGTTACTTCCTGAAGCCGGTTGCCCTCGACGGAGCACCCGGGGGTGCCCTGCCCTTTTGTGGCCCTCCCTACCGACCCCGCAGCGATTGCCAAGAGGAAGCGCATCGCGATCTGGCTGATGGTGGGCGACCTCGTTGTCGGAACCATCGTTGCCCAGGGTTCCGTTCAGGAAGCTGGTCGCGCCGGCGGTGAGGCGTTCGGTGGTGTCGGTGTCGGTGTAGGTGTTGGTCAGGGTGGTGGTGCCGCCGATGAGGGTGTCGGTGAGCTGGTTGAACACGTTGAAGGAATTCGTCAGCGTTGTTTAGGTGGCGGGAGCGTGTCGCTGTGTTTTGACCGCGCCATCTCGCGAATCATAAACCCCATTGAAACAAAGAGAGCGGCGAGAAGACCTACAAACAGCGGAACCATCGCTTGCCTGGTGGCGCCAAGTCGCACCGCAACTTCTGATAACCCCAAGGCCATGATTAGAACCGCAACAACTATCAGCCATCGTCGTATCTTGCGGCGGGCCAGCGGGTCATCTACTCGCATCGTCGCTCCTTTCCCAAAGTAGTTTGATGCGACGATGGCTCCACAGACGAGGATGAGAACCACGTAGAACCAGATAGATGTGGGCTGGGATTTACCAATCATATTCACGGTCCAATATGGAAGGGGGACTCCCCGTACACGACGTAATCTAGACCGCCCGTGACAACCGCCCCTGCCGCAACGCCTCCAACGAAACAGGCATAGGCACCCAACCCGTCCGTTACGCCCCAACAGCCTAATGTGATCACCGCTCCAACAGCTATTCCGATGATGTTGGTGATGAAATCCCTGCCGGTGGGGTCGGTATAGTTCGTTGGGTTGTCGCCGGCGTAGGCGTAACCACCGTACAAAGCGGCTGGGTCGGGTTGGTTGAATCGGCCGGTGGTGGGGTTGTAGTAGCGGGCGCCGAGTTTGAGGTAGCCAGTGGCGGCGTCGGTGTAGCTTCCGGCGTAGTGCCAGGGGTTGCTGGTGGCCAGGCTGTCGGTGCTGGTGGTGGTGTTTCCCCAGGGGTCGTAGGCGTAGGTCGCGGCGGTCATTCGCCCAGTGTGCCGTGGAGGTAGGAACGTCCAGCATCGGCCTCTCAGGATTACGTGCATAACGCCGATGAGCGGACTTCCGCTCATCGGCACGATCGCGCGCCCACAGCGGAAGCGGACGTTCATGGGAAGCGATAACGAGCGCGTCACCGAGCTGGTCCCATCATCCGAGGCGGAGGTCCGCAGGAGGACGAAAGGTTGCCAGCAGTACCGGCGGACCCGAGAGATTCACCCCTGAACCGGCGGAGGCGTCTCTGCATTTTCATGCCGCCAGTGCTCGCCACGGTGCGCCCGCCACCACTGGTCGATGCGGTGGAAGTCACGATCGAACTGGGCAACGCCCAAAATCCCATCGGTCCTCGGTGCCCGTAGCCCCACCCGCTTACCGTGTTCGAGAATGAGCCGCACGCCCATGGAACCGCTCCCGTGGCGCACGACTGCCTGGACTTCCTGCCAGGGAACACTTCGCCGGCGGACGCCGCGCAAGATCGCGGATTCGCGCGTCAGGTCAACGCCGCGAGTCCGGCTCCATAGCCCCACTGCCACGGAGATGCAACTAAAAGTCATCAGCCAATAAGGGATGTACAAAGGCCCATGGCGCCACACATTGAGCGCGCCGAGCACGAGCCAGCCCGCACCCATTACGAACGGCAACATCCAGAAATGGCGAGGAACACGGATCTTGACATCGGCCACGACTGCACCATGCTCAAGGGTCATGACGTTGGCCGCTCTCCAAAGTTGTGTTGCCGGCCTGTCTGACGCTCAGCCAGGGCCGTGGGTTGGAACCGTCCCAATCGTCGCACTGGGCTCCACCGAATCGCCCAACGCCCCTGGGTCCCCGTCCAGAGCCGTCGCTGAGTGGGGTGGTATCTCTTGGTTACTGCGACCGCATCAGGCTCATTTTCACACCGCACTCCGAGAGGGGGCGAGTCCCGCGGACTTCCGCTCATCGGCACCTCCGGATTACGTGCATATCCCTGAAGAGCGGACGTGCGCTCATCGGCATGAGCGGACGCTTTTCCTTCGGGCTTGGGACGCGGATCGTCGCACCGCAGTCAGAGCAGAGCCCCTCTCGCGATTCAGAGGCGTGGACCGCGGAGCTGCGGGCGGCTGCTGATCAGCGGGTCCTGGGGTGAGCTCTGAGGTGAGCGTGCCCTTGTGGGAGGGGTCGGGTCGGTGTGCAGGTCCTCGACGGGCAGGTGGGCAGCGAGCCGGTAGCGCAGATCTTGGGCAGGTATCTCACCTAGGGGGGCGTCGATGAGCAGGCGGTGGGTGAGGTCTGAGACGTCGACGCCGGAGGCGTCAGCCTGCTCGAACAGGCCAGCCAGTGCAGGCCAGTCACTCTGGGTGACCAGACGCTCGTCGAGTTGTTGCCCGAGCGGGATCCAGCGTTCGGCGGCGATGCGGGCGCTCTGGGCGGCTAGTCGTCCGCGGACCTCGCTGAGCTTGCCGATCTGGTCGGCAGTCACCGCGCGCGGGTCGGTGTCCCAGCGGCGGACGGCGCCGGCGAGATTGCGGCGGACAGCGGCGACTGGGACCTGGACGTGTTGGGCGATCAGGTCGGCCGCGGTATCCCAGCGGGTGGGGTCATCGGCGGCGGCAGCCATGACGCCCTCCTTCAGAGCTTCATGCCCTGTCAGACCGTCGAGGCGTTCGCGCAGGATCTTCTCGGCCAGTGGGGTCGCTGCGGCCAGAGCGTCCCGCACTGCGGCGGTGCCGTGGTCGGCGAGAAGGGATGCTGGGTCCGACCCGCGCGGGAGGGTGACGGTTTGAGGGGCGAGTCCGTGTTGGGTGAGGAGCCAGTAGTCGCGGTGGGCTGCGACGATGCCGGCGAGGTCGGCGTCGGTCGCCACGATGGGGTTCGTGCCAAGGTGGGCGAGCTGGCAGGCCTGTGCCTCGGTCAGGGAGGTGCCCAACGGTGCCATGCCCACGTACCGGCCTTCGCCGGCGAGCGTGACGGCCAAGGCGTCCATTGGTCCTTCGACCAGGACGGGGGTGGCTCCCACGGTGAGCAATTCGGGGTGAATGGCATACAGCTGAGCACCCTTGTGGAACAGCGCAGTGTCGGCGGTGTTGAGGTACTTGGGTCCGGCGCCGTCCTTGTCCGAGAGGCCGGGGTTGCGGCGGCCGACGAATCCGAGGATCTGCCCGTCGTGTTCGATCGGGAACATCACCCGGTCGCGGAAGCGGTCAACGAGCCGGCCTGTGCGGGCCACTGTGGTCAGACCGGCGTCGCTCAGCTCCTGGTCGCCGGCCCCGAGGCCCCGCAAGTGGGTGACCAGCCCGGTCCAGCCGGCGGGGGCGTAACCCGGCCGGATGCCCGGGTCGTCCTCGAGAAGGGTGCCCAACCGGTCGCGCAGGTAGGACCCCGCCCACGCATCGTGCAGGTGAGTGGAGAAGTACCCCTGGGCCTGGGTATTGAGTTCGCTGATCCGTCTGGGACTGGTGGCGGCGGTGTCAGCCTCGTAGGCGCGGTCGAGCATGGTGGAGATTTCCCGCTCGCTGGGATCCAGCGGTCCGGCGTACTCGCGGGTCCGTGCAGCCCAGTGCAGCGTCGCGGCCACGGACATGTCGGTGTCCTCCTCCAGGATTTCCGTCGGGTCAATGTCGACGGGGTTTTCGTCGAAGGGGTCAGGTTCTGCGGGTGGCTCGGCCAAGGGAGTGAGCCAGTCCTCGTGGGTGAGTGCGTCAGAGGGAGGAGGGGTGCCTTGCCACATGTCGTCGGGGGCACTGTCGAGCTCTTGCCATGCCTCTGTCTCGTCGGGGTGCGGGGGCGGGTCGGACAGGACCGAGATGCGCCACACGAGGGCTTGGCAGGGGTCGACGTCCCCGTCGCGGGTCGGGGCCCCGGTGAGCAGGTCCTCGACTGCGGAGCCCCGTGCGAGGGCGTGGTCGACACTGGTCACCAGGGCCGGCCACCAACTGCTGGATTGGAGTTCGGCGGCACGCTCGACGCCGACTAGTTCGCTCAGGCGGGGGGTCCATGCGGTGGTCAGGGCGTGGTCGGCGTCGACCTGGGCCGCGACGGCGGGGGACAGGTGCCCGCAGATCCGCCACCACAGCGCTGCCGCGGCGTGGTCGTCGGGCAGGGCGCCTTCCGCGAGGGTGCGTCGCACCATGGTGTGGGCGTCCAGGCCAGATCGAGAGATGGCAGCGAGCCGCTCGGCCAGGTAGGGGGCGAATGCGTCCTTCCCGGTGGTGGGCGCGACCCGGTCCAGCAGCAGACTCCATTCGGCCAATGCGGGGGAGCGGTCCCGAGCGAAGCGGACGTCAAGTCCGCGCTGCCAGCGCCCGGCTGCGGTCGCCAACTGTGTCGCGCCGGTAGGGCGCCGATCGGCCGGGTCGACCTGCATAGCGGCGCGCCATACGGCGACGTCGCCGAGCAGGTCATCCCCTGGGCGGGCCTGTCCCTGACGAGCCCACATCGGGGTGGAGGCCACGAGCGTGGCCTCGCGGACGTCCTCTGCCAAGGCACGGACCCGTGAGGCTCGGGCTGCGAGGTAGGGACCCCATTCGCCGTTCTCGAAGAGGGCTTCGGGGACACCCGGAATCCATGGCAGCGGACCGGTTCCCGCGCTGCGCAGGCCGGTGTCGTCCAGGCGCCAGTCGATGACGGCGGCGACGTCGCCGGCGGTGTCGATCTCGCGTAGGCCGGCCGCGGCCCGCAGCTGCGTGAGGGGGTCGACGCCGCGCACAGCGAGCAGGATGAGGTGGGCGCGCAGGGTGGGCCACGCGGGTGCGGTGGTCAGGTCGGAGACGACGCGGTCGGCCTGATTGTCAAGAATGGCAACGCCGGAAGGGCCGAGGAGTTGCTCGGCGGCGACGTAGAGGGAGTCTAGATATCGGGCGGTGGCATGGCCGAGCAGCGTTGCCGGGTCGTCGTCCTCCCGGCGCATCGTGGTTGCCGATCGGGGGGAGTCGTCGCGAGCCAGGATGCGTTCGAGGAGATCGGTGGCGGTGAGGGGGTGGACATGGTCGGGGCGCACCACGTTGTGCACGTCGCCGTCGCCGACGACCTCGAGGTAAAGGTGGTTTTCCATGCGGCCGCGGGTGGCTGCGGTGTATGCCAGTTGGCGGCTTTCCTCGCCGGTGAGCAGAGTGTGGCCGGTGTCGGCGGTCAGTCCCTGAGCGGTGTGGATGGTGGAGGCGTAGCCGAGCTCGACAGCGGTAGCCACGTAGTCGGCCGGGAGGTGTAGGAGGCGCCCGTTCCGGGCGTGCTGGACGGTCAGCGCGCCGCGCGGTTGCAGCCTGACGATGCTCCACCGATCGCCGTTCTTGACCCAGTCGGTGGGCGACGTCCGCAGCCGCCGGTCGTTGCTGCGGGTGATGATCAGGTCACCGACGGATGCCTGGTTGCCGTCGCCTAGTGGCACGGCGGGTCCTGCCGGGCGGCCGTCGAGACGGTGGGCCCGAGCGCGTTGGTTCAGCTCGGAGACCAGGTCTCGGGTGGGGGCGAGCATGATGGCGTCCCGGCCGGCCGCGTGGTCGGCCTGCCACGCGCTGAACACGTCGTCGGTCATCGTGGCCAGATCCCCGACGTGCACCCGCTGACGGTCCAGGTAGAAGCCCAACGCCTCCGGCAGGCCATCACGCAGGGCCAGGGACGCCGCCCCCTCCGCCTGATCCGTGAAGCGCATGAGCTCGGTCAGGTGCAGGCTCCCGTGGTTGGCCTGAATGTCGCGCAGGACGCCGCCGGCGCCGATGGCGGCGAGCTGTTGGTCGTCACCGACAAGCCGCACACTCGCGCCGCGGGCGACGACGAACTCGACGACCGCATCGAGGGAGAGGGTGTCGGCCATCCCGGCCTCGTCGATGACGACCAAAGTCCTCGGCCCGATGCCTTCGGCCCAGGCTGGTAGGTCGTTGCGGGCGATGCTCCACGTGAGCTTCGCCATGGTGTCGGTCGCGGTCCGCAGTTGCTCACCGAGTATCGCCGCCGCCGCGGCGGAGGGGGCCAGACCGACGATGGTGCCGCCGCCCTCCGCCCAGGCTGCGGCCAGAGCGGCCATGGCGGTCGTCTTGCCGGCCCCGGCCGGCGCGATCGCCAACTGCACACGCGCACCTGAGGTGGCCATCTGGCAGACCAACGTGGCTTGACCGGCGTTGAGGGCTAGACCATTGGCGGCCGACTCGAGCAGGGCCAGGTCGACCGCGTGGAGCGAGACCGCCTGTCCGTCACTCTGGCCCGCGCGAGACACGATGCGCTGCTCGGCGGCGAGGATTGCGGCGCTGGTGAACAGGGCGGAGCCGGCCACGGTGTAGACACTTGAGCCATCTGCCCGACGTAGCACTTCAGGCTCGTTGATGCCGTCACCGCTGCGAGTCAGGGGCGTCGACAAGCCGCCCAGGACCTCGTCGACGAGCATGTCGACCACACGGTCGACATGCTCGGTGGGCACATCGGTGCCGCGCACCTGACGCAGCGCCTCGGCGCGCACATGCCAGGACTGCCAATGAGCCCGGCGAGACTGCACGGCATCCAGAATCCGGGTTCCGGTTTGGGCCATCCACGCGGCATCAACGTGGACGCCTGAAGCGCGCACGGGACCCGAGACGCTGGCCAGCATTGCGTGGACCTCGGGCTGACCGCCGAGCACCTCCCGGGCTTGTCGCAACCACTGTGCACGTTGATCATCCAAGGACCGTGGCTCATGCTTTGGGGCGCGTGTCTCCAAGGTGGCCTGCTGGGCGAGCTGGATGGACTCGATGGGCGTGGGTGGGCGGCCATGGTCACGCTGGAAGGTGGCAGCGAGCACTTTGCGCCGCGCCTCGATGTCCACTCTGCGCGAGGACCAGAGGGCGTTAACTCGGGGATCAACGCCGACGATTTCTCGGACCGGACGTTTGCGCGTGTCAGGGTCTGGCCGTTCGGCAAAGCGGACACCGAGAGCGTCCCCAAGACGGCGCTCAATGGCCGTGTTATACGTCTCGGACGCTGCAACGGTGGCCTTGAACATGACCCGCCCGTCGATCGCCAGCCATCGACCATCGAGGGTTTGGACCTTGTTGGCAACGGCCACGTGGGTATGAAGCAAGGGGTCCCCAGCGCGGCTGTCGCGATGTGTGAAGGCCGTGGCGATGAGTCCGCGAACGTCCACCTGCCTAACACCGTTGGTGCCGGTTCGGGTGAACAGGGCGTGCGACTCGATGAAGTCCAGGGCGTCCTTGACCGCGTCGTCGTGAGCGCGTTCGATCGCCGCAGACATGCTCGGGTCAGCAAGTGCCCACAACGTGCTGACGGACTTCACCGGCCGGAACGTCAGGTCATAGCCTGCCACCGCGGTGGTCTTGGGCCGAGAGTGTTTCGCGATCGTCGCGGCTATCTCACGAGCATCCCGTGGCGCCCGGCCGAACTCTGCGTGGAAGAACTCCGAAGCGACTTCGCTGCGCACGCGGGCGCGGTCCTGGATCGACCCGGGCGTGGCAGCGGGCAGCCCCGCCTGCCTATTGAGCTCTGCAACCCGTTTGGCGACTTCGAGCCGGAAGGCACTGACGTCGTTGGCATACACCTTGTACGGCACCCCCAGACGTGAGATGAGGTCGAAGTCCTTCGCCGTAAGGCCGGGCCCCTGCAGCCGGGCCCGCATTTCCTCGGACAGCGGATGCCGTCCGCTGCCGAAAAGCGCCTTCATCTGCTCAGCCGTGACCACGTCGCCCTCGGCTAAGCCATCGAGGCCGGCCAACCCGGAGCCCACCCAGCGCCCTGGCGACTCGCCCTTCTCGGCGTAGTAGCTCGCCAGGCTCGCTGCGCCCTTCTCGGTCGCATCCTGGGCCGCGACCTGCCGGGTCAGGTAGTCGTACCCCGACCCAGCAGTCAACTTATGGATGGACATCGTCACACCTCCCTAAAGCCGCGAAGTGGCGGTGAGAGGTCAGTAGTTGAAAGAGCAACTACCGGGAATGCAAGAGTTGTGTGAGGCAGTGGATCGGTGGTTTGTGATGGGGGGACAGGGTCGGGCTACATGTTCGTCGGTCGAACCTCAGCGGGTGGGGGTTGAACGTGGTGGCGGGGATTGTCGGTGCGTGCATGTCCACTGGGAGGGGTTGGTGAGGCTTTAGGTCTTCGGGACGTGTGTCAATGGAAGGAGTTCCGATGGCGAATCAGAGCGTGCGGCAGGCGGCTCGGCGTTCGGCGCTGGATGCGCAGGCGCGGATGAGGTCCGAGCGGGCCGAGCAGGAGCGCAGGCGTAGCGGGTTGGCGGTGGCCGTGGTGACGGCGTTGGCCGAGCGGGACGCGCTCGTGCTGGCGTGTGAGAAGCGGGCCGGTGAGGCGTTGGTGAAGATGACCAGCGCGGGCGGGTTGACGTTGCGGGAAGCGGTGCGGTGGTGCGGCGAGCAGATCACGCTGCGGGAGGCGACCCGGCTGCGGCAGGTGGCCGGGGAGGTCGGTGACACCGAGACAACCAAGGGCGACGAGAAGTCGGTCCCG
>Ga0208355_1001415_pt1 | contig 10392 bp, 8 predicted proteins | sample NGESurdeep072012_6_FD_184458 | JGI IMG/M metagenome (GOLD analysis project Ga0208355, IMG submission 184458) | Arctic peat soil microbial communities from Barrow, Alaska - NGEE Surface sample 210-3 deep-072012 (SPAdes) | ecosystem: Environmental > Terrestrial > Soil > Wetlands > Peat ...
GCGCGCGAGCAGCCACAGCTCGTCTTGGTAGTCCCACGCGCTCCTCGACCTCTCATCGTCACAACTCACCGCTTCGCGCAACGTGAGATCAAGTGAGTACGCGCGCACCGCGTGTACCGGAGATTTTGGCATGGGAGGAAACTGTTCGGGTCCGAACTCTTCGAGAGTGGCGAGCAGGAGTGCCGTCGATCCGAGCTTGACGAACGTCGCGCTCTGGCTCATGTTGGCGTCACCAATGATGACGTGGAGCCGGCGAAAGCGTTCGGCGTCGCTGTGGGGTTCGTCCCGCGTATTGATAATGGGACGCTTCAACGTCGTTTCGAGCCCGACAATCTCTTCGAAGAACTCAGCGCGCTGGGAGAGCTGAAACGCGGGACTTTGGTCTAATCCCGCCTCGGTCTCAGCTCCGACCTTGCCCGCGCCAACGACAATCTGGCGCGACACGAAGTGCGGCACCATTGCTCGAACTAAATGGGCGAACTCAACGTCACGGCGAACGAGGAAGTTTTCGTGCGTCCCGTACGAGTTACCCTTCCCGTCCGAGTTGTTCTTGTAGAGCGTGATGGCCTGGTGCACTTCGAGCGAGTCGTTCGCGATACCGAGGGCACGTCGCATGATCTCTTCGCCCGCAACGTCAAAGAGCGTTACCTCTAAGGGAGTGCGACACTCGGGCGACGAGTACTCAGGGTGCGCGTGATCGACGTAGAGTCGTGCGCCATTGGTAAGTACCGTGTTTGCCAAATGCGTCTCGACGATCGGGGCGAACGACGTGAGGTCGATTCTCCCTCTGGCGTCCATCTCTGGCGTTTCGCCGTCGAAGTCCCAGTTGATTCGAGTTCGTCCCTGTTGGGCGTACGCGTTGACGATGATGCTCGATGAGGTGATGGGGTCGAAGTCCGGCCCGCCGGCGATGCCGTACTCCGTCTCGATGCCGAGGACCTTCGCAATCGCTTTGGCGTTAGAGATACTGTCCCGTGCCTACGTGCTGAATGGAGCGGCCACCCTTCTCATCGTCTTGTTCACGATTGATCAAGGTGCGGATGAAGATGATGCGCTCTCCCTTCTTGCCGGAGATGCGAGCCCAGTCATCAGGGTTCGTCGTATTCGGCAGGTCCTCGTTCTCGCGGAACTCTTGACGAATGGACTCGAAGAGATCCTCCTTGCGAAGCCCCCTACTCTGGTTCGCGATCTCTCGCTTCACCGCGATTTTCTTCGCGCGACGCACGATGTTTTCGATCATGGCGCCCGAAGCGAAGTCCTTGAAGTAGAGGATCTCCTTATCGCCGCCCTGGTACGTGACTTCTAAGAAGCGATTTTCATCGTCGATACGGTACATATGCGACACCGTCTCCTCGATGACTGCTTGAATCGCCTTGGCTCGATCGCCACCACCGATCTCGCGCACCATCGATTCATCCAGGGGTAGTTCAGTATGGAGGTAGCGCTGGAAGATCTGGGTCGCCGCGTCCGCGTCGGGCCGTTCAATCTTGATCTTGACGTCAAGTCGTCCCGGTCGCAGAATGGCCGGATCGATCAGGTCTTCGCGGTTCGTGGCGCCGATGACAATGACGTCACGCAGCGACTCCACGCCGTCGATCTCAGCGAGGAGCTGGGGCACGATGGTGGATTCCATGTCCGAGCTAATGCCGGTACCACGAGTACGAAAGAGCGAGTCCATCTCGTCAAAAAACACGATGACGGGCACTCCCTCTTCGGCCTTTTCTCTGGCGCGCTGGAAGACGACGCGAATCTGGCGCTCCGTCTCGCCGACGTACTTGTTCAACAACTCGGGACCCTTGATATTCAAGAAGTACGAGCGTACGTTGCGATTGCCGGTCAATTCAGCGACTTTTTGTGAGAGCGAGTTCGCGACGGCTTTGGCGATCATCGTTTTACCGCACCCCGGAGGTCCGTAGAGCAAGATGCCCTTGGGAGCTGGAAGGTCGTAGTCGTGAAAGAGCGCTCGGTGAAGGTAAGGCAACTCGACCGCGTCGGTGATCGCCTCGATCTGCGCGTCAAGCCCTCCGACGTCGGCGTAACTGATGTCGGGAACCTCTTCGAGAATTAACTCTTCGGCCTCTTGACGAATCAACTTCTCCGTCAACAAGTTCGAACGAAGATCCAAGAGCAGTGCGTCGCCACTACGCAACTTCACTGAACGCAGCGCTTCGGCGAGTTCGACAACGCGCTCTTCGTCGGCTCGTCCGTATACCAAGACGCGACGCTCGTCAAGAACTTCCTTGACCGTCACGACCTCGCCTTGTCCGTCCGAGTCTCGTACGCCAATGACCGTGAATGATTCGTTCAGGACGACCTCATCGCCACGAGCAATCTGTCCGGGATCGAGACCGGGATGCAGAGCGACGCGCATCTTTCGCCCCGATGCAAAAATGTCCACCGAGCCGTCTTCGTTGAAACCGGTAAAGGTGCCATACACCGCAGGAGGCTGCGTGAGTTTTTCCACTTCGTCGCGCAGCGCCGCGATCTGGTCACGAGTCTGTTGAATTGTGATCGTTAATTTCTCGTTGTTTGAGCGACTCTGGGCCAGTTGGCCCTTCGCCTCGAGGAGTTTCTCTTCTAACAGCTCGATGCGTCGATGGGCTTGATCGACATCATTGAGCGCCTGGTCGCGCGACGACGCGACGCGCCCGGCCTCGTCGTGCTCACCACCCGAAGAATCGCCAAATCCCCTGGAACGCTCCATATCGCCACCCTAGGTGAGCAAGACGCCACCTAAGAGGTCACGATTCTCATGACTCTGCTACTAGAGTGGCTAGACGTAATTGGCCACGGAGGACAGTGAATGAAGGTTTGGATTGACCAAGACCTCTGCACGGGAGACGGGCTCTGCGAAGAGATTTGTCCCTCGGTCTTTACGCTGCTCGACGACGGATTGGCATACGTAAAACAGGGCACCGACGTGAAGAGCAGTCCAGGCGGCGTCGAGGGCGTTGCCGTCGTTCCGCCTGAGTTTGAAGACGCGGTCATCGAGGCCTCCGAAGAGTGCCCCGGCGAGTGCATTTTTATCGAGCGCAACTAGTCGCTGTCGACCCGGTTGACGAGACGTCGAGCCGAAGTAAGAAATCCGGTATGCGCGACCATCCGATGATCGGGCCGAACCGAACGCCCGTCGATGTGCCAAGTTCGCCGCAAAATCTCCACGGTCTCCTCTAAACCAAATGAGTGTTGGTGCAGCGCCTCACGAACCAGTTGCGTTTGATTGATCGTGGGCAAATAGCTGAGAAAAATACCCCCGGGTCGAAGAGCACCTTCAGCGTGCTTCACCACGTCCCAGGGCTCTGGCATATCCAAAATGATGCGGTCAAGACCCACCTCTTCAATTCCTTCGGTGACGTCGCGAATCTTCACGTCGTACTCGACGTCGGGGCCCAACATGTCGTGAACATTTTTTATTGCTTGTTGCGCAAAGTCCTCACGAATCTCGTAGGCGGTAATCTTTGCCCCGGCACGAAGCAACGTCATCGACAAGGCACCTGAGCCCACGCCCGCTTCGAGCACGCGCATCCCCGGTCCAATATCAGCTTGGATCAGAATTGCTCCCAAGTCCTTTGGGTAGATGACCTGGGCACCTCTGGGCATCTTGAGCACGACGTCAGAGAGCGTGGGACGCAAGACGAGAAACGTCCTCTCGGTGCTGGAGCGTATTGAAGAGCCTTCCAAGGATCCAATCACGTCGTCGTGTTGGACGATGCCCGCGTGCGTGTGAAAGGCCGATCCCTCTTTCAGGGTGATTAGGTAATGGCGATCCTTGGCGTCGATGAGCATGACGCGCTCGCCCACGACGAGTTGACCGCTACTCACGTGCTCTCTCGCTTCGCACGCTGACCCGCCTTCGAGGCGCGCCGGTCGACGAAGCGGAATAGAAGAATGGCCAGGGTAACGGACAGCCACTTACCCGACTTCTGGGCCCAGGCTCGACCCAGCGAGGCCGCCATCGCGATGCGAAAGAGCCGTCGCAACATCTAGCGCTTCTTGCGGGACCGACGTCCGCGCAGCCTTCCCCAGATGTAACCCGTGGCGACACCGCCAAAGCCCACAGCCGCGACCACGGGCTTGGACGACGTCAGTGAGTTTCCAATCTGGGTGCGCTCGGGAAGAAATGATCGAAGCGACGTCTCGAGCTCATTGCGAGTTGAAGAGCGTTCGGTCATTTAGTGACCTTGAGACGTCGTTTCGCGGTGCCACTCACGACGCGCCATACGGTCAAGGCGATGATGATGAGAGACAAGACTGCCACGATCAGATACGGGAGCCAGGACAACGATCCATCGAGAACGCGAAATTGCCACTGGAGGTAGCGAAGGGTGCCAAGCAGCATCAACACCGAACCAAAGCCCACGAAGATACTCCCGAGTGTTCCGAAGGCCATGAAGCGCCCGAGATCCTTGATGGGTTTGATGGTCTCTTCTTTGACGTAACGAATCGCGATCTCGCGAAGTTCATCAAAGTCTCGTTGCAGTGACGCTCCCCTAAGGAACTTGCGCCACGGAGCTTTCTTCACGAACCAAGCCTACTCAGTGCGTTCTTTCACCAGGTACGAAGAGCTCGCGGTAGCGACCAAACGATCCTGTGCGTCGACGATCTTGGCTTCAAGAAAGGAGATGATCTTGCCGGGCTTTAACACCGTCGCCGTGCACGTGAGCACTTCTCCCGACTTCACCGGGCGCAAGAACGACACCTTCATCTCGGTGTTGGCGACGATGACTTTCCGCTCGCCCACCACCGTTACCGCCGAAGCGCCCATGGCCGAATCGAGCATCGCGGCCAAAAAGCCACCTTGGACAATGCCCGCGGGATTCAAGAACCGATCGTCGGTTTTCACTCGCCACACTGTTCGTCCCGGTGTCGACTTATCGACGCAGGTCATGCCGAGTGTCAAGTCACAGTTCGGAGGAATTTGTAACGCCACGAGGCGAGGTTACTCGTGCTTTCGCGCTCGATACCACGGACTAATTCGGTACTCTTCTAGTCATGGCTGACAATCTCTATCCGGGCGCAAGCCCACTCGAAGGTCGCACCATTCGCCAAATCGTCGCTCTCGCTATGGACGCACCGGCAAAAGCGAAGTCAGGCCACAGTGGTACTGCTATGGCCTTGGCGCCACTTGGCGTGATGCTCTGGGCGCGCGTCATGCGACACGACCCCACCGACCCGTCGTGGAGCGACCGTGACCGCTTCATTCTTAGTTGTGGCCACGCGTCAATCCTCCAGTACACGCTCGCCAACGCCTTTGGCTACGACTTAAGTGTTGAGGATCTCAAGGAGTTTCGCCAATTACATTCACGAACTCCGGGCCACCCCGAGCGCGGCGTGTCGCCAACGGTCGAAGTCACAACCGGTCCCCTCGGCCAAGGCATTGCCAACGGTGTCGGCATGTCTATCGCGGAGCGGCTACTGCGTAACGACTACGGAAAAGATCTCGTCGATCACCGCACGTGGGTCATCGCCGGAGACGGCTGCCTCGAAGAGGGCGTGAGTCACGAAGCAGCGTCACTCGCCGGTTCACTCGGACTCGATCGTTTGACAGTGTTCTACGACGACAATCACATCACCATCGACGGTCCTACGGAGCTCGCGTTGCACGACGACCCCGCGGAACGATTCGCGGCGTACGGTTGGCACGTCGTGAACGTTGGAGAAAAGTCGAACGATCTCGACGTTCTCGAAGAGGCGACTCGTTCAGCCATCGCCGAGACCACACGGCCCACCATCATCATCATTAGATCGCACATTGGCTTTCCTTCGCCCGAGATGATGGACCGAAAGGAAGCACACGGTTCGCCCTTCAGTGCCGACGCCATAACTACAGCGAAGAAGATTCTCGGCGTTCCCGACGAAGCATTCGTCGTTGATCCCACTCTCACGAAAGAGTTACTCGAGGTCGTGAGCCCCATGCGCGACGAGCGCGTCGATTGGGAGCGACGTCTTCGTGAAGCCGGCGCGACGGGCGTGCAACTCTTAGAACAGCTCGACACCAACGGCGTTGCGCAAATTGACACGACAGCCGATGCGTTCGAGCCCGGATCGAAGATGGCGACGCGAAGAGCTCTGCAGCGAGCTATGGACGTCTACGGTCCTCAGACGCCGGGCCTCACCGCCGGTTCAGCGGATCTCACGGACAACACGGGCGTGGAACTGAAATACTCCGTTGCCAACAGCATCGCCGCTCCTGGCGGTCGCCAGTTTCACTACGGCATTCGAGAGTTCGCCATGAGCGCGATCCTGGTGGGTCAAGCGCACCACGGGGGAATCCGCCCCGCCGGTTCGACGTTCTTCGTCTTTAGTGATTACGCGCGCCCAGCAGTTCGCCTCGCGTCACTGAGCCACGCCGGTGTGCTATTCGTCTACACCCACGATTCGGTTGGCGTTGGCGAGGACGGACCTACGCACGAGCCAGTCGAGCATTTGATGTCGCTTCGCGCAATGCCGAACTTGCACGTGGTGCGCCCGAGCGACGCCAACGAGACACTGAACCTGGTCGAAGAGTTTCTCAGCACGAAGGAACCGCCCACGACCGCGCTGGTGCTTTCGCGCCAGGACATGCCGGTCTTCAACGAGGCCGACGGTCGCGCGAGCGCAAAAGGTGCACGTCGAGGCGCCTACGTCGTTCGTGAAAGTGATGACGCAGTCTTTACACTCGTGGCGACTGGCTCCGAAGTTGGCGCCTGTCTACAAGCGAACGACGAGCTGTTAGAAAAGGGCCTCGTGACGCGTGTCGTGGCGATGCCGTGTTGGCGCTGTTTTGACGCACAGTCAGCGGACTACAAGTCTGAAGTGCTGCGACGTTCGATTCCTTCAGTGGCGATGGAAGCGGGCGCCACACTCGGGTGGGCCAACTACGTTGACGACGCCATTGGTATTGATTCATTTGGCCTTTCGGCGCCGGGCGCGGCGATCTTTGAATTTTTCAATATTGTCCCCGCCACCGTGGTTGCGCACGTCGAAAAAGTATTGAGGGAGAGAGCATGAACAATCTAAATGTGTTGTACCAGAACTATGGACAAAGCCCGTGGATTGACAACATTAGACGAGACTGGCTCAACGACGGAACGTTGGCGAAATTTGTCGCAGACGGGGTTCGCGGGGTTACCTCGAATCCTTCAATCTTCGCCAAAGCGCTCGCGACGTCCTCGGCGTACGACGACTTCGTTGCCGCCTCTTCTGACGACAATGCCGAGGACCTCTTTGAGTCCCTCGCCGTCACCGACGTTCGCGACGCGTGCGACGTGCTGGCAACAGTGCACAAGGACTCTCATGTTGATTTCGCTTCGGGTACTCGGCGCTACCTCGACGGCTTTGTTTCGCTCGAGGTCTCCCCTCGCCTGGCCCGCGACACGAAGGGCACCATTCTCGCGGCGAAGCGTCTTTGGACGCGGGTGGATCGCCCCAACGTAATGATCAAGATTCCCGCCACGAAGGAGGGCCTACCGGCGATTCGTGCCGCACTCGGCGCGGGGATCAACGTCAACGTGACGCTCATCTTTTCCCTCGAACGCTACGACGAGGTCATCACGGCTTGGACCCAGGGCCTAAGCGACGCCTACGACGCGGGACACGACCTCGGCGAGCTAGCGAGTGTGGCTTCATTCTTTGTGTCACGTGTCGACGGGGCGGTCGACGCGTTACTGCCCGAGGGTGACGTGCGCCGCGGCACCACCGCGAACGCCCAAGTAGCCGGAGCCTACGTGCTCTACCAGCATCGAATGGCGGGACAAGACGTCAAAACTTTGTTGGGTCAGGGCGCGCAGGTCCAACGTCCTCTTTGGGCCTCTACCTCAACGAAGAACCCGAGCTACGACGACTTGCTCTACGTTGATCGCTTGGTAGCGAACGAGACGGTGAACACGATGCCCGACGCCACGTTGGCCGCGGTGTTGGACCACGCTAACTTCTCCTCTTCGTATCTCTTGAGTGACGAAACCTGCTCAAAGACCGCTGAACTGTTGACGAAACTGCCGTCGGATGTGTCGCTTGACGCCGTCACGGCGCAACTTGAGGTCGACGGCGTTGATTCATTCGCAAAGTCTTATGAAGAGCTCCTGGCCACCGTCGCGTCCAAGATGCACGGGACGGCGTAGGTATGTCGCGCAAAGGTAATTGAACAAGCGACGAGCCCTTGTCGTCAACGTAAATGGGCTCACTTCGACGCGTATCTATTTGACACCGCGTCCTAGGATGCTCTCATGACCACGTTGCGAGCGTCACGGACCATGAGCGGCTTACTCAACGCCTCGGCAGCGTCACTCGCCGACGAAGCATTCTCTAGAGCTCGTCAAGCGCACGGCTACGTCGTGACCTACTCGCCCAAGGTCTTCATTCCGTTAACGAAACTCTGTCGCGATCGATGTGGGTACTGCACGTTCGCCCAAGCTCCAGCGCACGTGGCGGCGCCGTATCTCAGCCTTGACGAAGTGATGGCCATTGCCAAAGCTGGTCGAGACGCCGGCTGCACCGAAGCACTCTTCACGCTCGGCGAACGGCCCGAGTTGCGTTACGACGAAGCCGCCCGCTGGCTCGCCGCCCGCGGGTATCACTCCACGATTGACTACGTCGCGACGGCAGCGCAAATGGTCCTAGAAAGCACGGGACTTTTGCCCCACGCGAATGCTGGCGCGCTCTTTACTCGAGAGCTGAGTCAACTGCGCGGCGTGAGCGCCTCGCAAGGAATGATGCTCGAAGTTCTCGCTGACGTACCGGCACATCGCTTGGCGCCGGATAAGGAACCTCAACGTCGTCTCGACACGCTGCGTACGGCCGGCGAGCTGAAGATTCCCTTCACCACGGGACTACTCGTGGGCATCGGCGAGAGTCGAGAAGACCGCCTATTTACACTGCAAGCGATCGTGGACGCGCACGGAGAGTTCGGCCACGTGCAAGAAGTGATCATCCAGAATTTCTTGCCCAAACCCCGCACCGCCATGGCCTCGTCACCACCAGCGAGCGACGAAGAGTTTCACTGGACCATCGCCGCTGCGCGCCTGCTCTTGCCCGACGACGTTCATCTTCAAGCGCCGCCGAATCTCAGTGACGATCCGGCGCGACTTCTCGATTTTGGTATTGACGACTTCGGAGGCATTTCTCCCGTCACCGTCGACCACGTGAACCCCGAACGCGCTTGGCCCGCGGTGGCGACGCTCGCTGAGCAGTGTGGACAGCGGGGTTTTCATTTGACGCCACGGCTCACGGTGTATCCCTCATACATTGGTGGCCGCCTCGATTTTCTCGATGAGAAAGTTCGTCCCTACGTCCTCGCCCAAGCCGACGCACAGTCACTCGCGAGAAACGACGATTGGTACTCCGGCACTGACCACACGCCACCACCGCCGCCCAGTTCCCAGACCCGAACGAGCGAACTGAGTGCGCTGTTGGCGCGCTACGAGCCTGGGTATGAGTTCGACGCACGCGAATTGGTGACCCTCTTTCACGCGCGCGACGGTGACTTCAACGCAGTTGTCGAACTCGCCGACGCAGTGCGCCACGATCTGGTGGGCGACGACGTCAGTTTCGTCATCAACCGCAACATCAACTACACCAACGTCTGCACGTTCAAATGCCGATTCTGCGCGTTCTCGAAGGGACCGCTCTCGCTCAACTTACGAGGCGACCCCTATCTCTTGACACTCGATGAGGTGAGCGAACGGGTTCGAGAGGCCGCGGCGCTTGGCGCCACTGAAGTGTGCCTCCAAGGTGGTATTCACCCCAAGTTCGATGGCGACTACTACATCGACGTCGTCACGGCGGTGAAAGCGGGCTCACCCTCCATCCACGTCCACGCTTTTAGCGCCCTCGAGGTCTTTGAGGGTGCTCGTCGTTCGGAGCAAGATCTCGCGACGTACCTCACTCGCCTGAAAGATGCGGGACTAAAAACGCTGCCCGGCACGGCGGCTGAGATCCTCGACGACGACGTGAGATCGATTCTCTGTCCCGACAAAATCAACAGTGACCAGTGGCTCGAAGTGCACCGCGTCGCACACTCTGTGGGTCTTCGCTCGAATATCACGATTATGTTCGGAGCCGTTGAGAGCGCTGAGAGTTGGGCCACGCACTTGCTACGTACCCGCGAGCTGCAAAAAGAGACAGGTGGCTTTACTGAATTCGTGCCACTGCCTTTCGTCCACATGGCGACTCCGCTCTTTCTTAAGGGTCGCTCGCGCAAGGGACCGACGTTTCGTGAAGCGGTCCTCATGCACGCCGTGGCGAGACTGCACTACGCGACGCTCATTGACAACATCCAGGTGAGCTGGGTGAAGATGGGCATCGAAGGTTCGAGACGGATCCTGGCGGCGGGCGCCAACGATCTTGGCGGGACGCTGATGGACGAGAACATCTCACGCGCCGCGGGTGCCACGCACGGTCAAGAGATGGACGTCA
>Ga0208355_1001418_pt1 | contig 10387 bp, 6 predicted proteins | sample NGESurdeep072012_6_FD_184458 | JGI IMG/M metagenome (GOLD analysis project Ga0208355, IMG submission 184458) | Arctic peat soil microbial communities from Barrow, Alaska - NGEE Surface sample 210-3 deep-072012 (SPAdes) | ecosystem: Environmental > Terrestrial > Soil > Wetlands > Peat ...
ATCGTTCTCGCTCCCCATCACACGAAGAGCTCATCGATTCAGACTTTTAGCGATTCGGGAACCCCCACGAGTCATCCGTTCTCGCCGCTGGTATAAGACCCTTTCTGTCACCAAGATTCGGCGATAACTCTTAATCATGAAAGCGTTTTCGCGCCTACAATCTATTCTGTACGACGGATGGTGGCAGCTGGCCCAATGAACGAGAGTGAAGTCCTCATTGAGCTTGGAGCGGAAGGCGGCTCGATTGCCCTTTATGGAATTCGGACGCAGGGCGGCTGGTTGTTTAGCAGGAAAGTAATCGACTGGACTCCGGAGCTTATTGACGAAGAGCCTATGCGAAGAAAGTCGGCTATCGTTGACTCTTGGGAAGCCGCTCTGGAGCTTCTTGATCAATACCCATGGTTCAAGCTCTACCCTACCTTTATCCATCCCGACTTTCGGCAAAAAGTCTGGTCCGCTGTGCAAGAGCGGCTTCACAACAACTCCGAAACCTTAGAATTGGAGTTGAAGCGGTGGCATGACTTTTGTAGTCCTCACTAACGATTAGTGCCGGACGACATGCAAAATGCTGGTCACGGATGAATGAGTGACCTTGTTTCTGGCCGGTATGCATGTCCCAGCAGCCGTTTGGGCTAGAGTCAGGGACAGCGGGACAGCTGGGCTGAGACGGAAGTTAGGCTAAACCCCGATTCCCCGGTCCCTAGAATGGTTGTCACGCCGCCTTTTCGGCCAGCAAGCGTGCAAGGGCCTTTTTCCCCTCTTTGGCTGCCTTTGCCATGCTTTCAAAAAGAACGGGCGAGCATTCTACCGGCCCCGACCTACCGGCACGATAAATCTCCCACCGCCAGCGCTTCGCAGGCCCCCTCGCATCTTCACGACAAAAGAAAAATCGGACGGGTCAAATTCCTTACTCATAGACCGTAGATGGCGATGGTTGTCCTAATTTTCAAACTGTGCCACCACCTCAGACCCGTTGATATTGGTTAGGTCACCATCCTCATTGGCGGAATCAAACAAGCTTTCATCTATGGCGCGCTGACGAAGCCGACCTGCCTCCGATTTTGATACTCCCAGCATCGTAGCGACCTGACGGACTGTGTGACCGTCTTCAAACATGACCGCTGCTCGCTTCAATATTGGTGCAATCAAATCACGGGCCGACCATCTAATGCCGTCATGCCCATCAGCTACAAACGGTTCAACGATGGCCTCAAATGGTGATGAGCCAATCCCGTCCACTCTGTTGCGAAGCTTTTCAAAATGGACCTGAAAGCGGGCTCCTTGTTCGGGTAAATAATCGTCCGGCCGTTTCAATGCGATGACGGTATCCAAGGTGTCCTCACGACGAGATGTTCCGCGCTGACGACCATTGTTGCCCGCATGATGGATGAAAAGGACGGAAATTCCACGCCGACGAAGATTGAGAAGCCAACTTTGTATAGGAGTCCATGCATCAGAAGCTGACTCGCTACGGTTAGAACAAAGCGTTGAAAGATTGTCCAAGATGAGCAGGTCAATACCATCAAGCAAAGGTTCTATTCCGTGCTGACCATCTTCCGTTCCGAGATTGAGTCCGCCGTCAACATTATCCGCGGCTAAGATTTGAAACCCGTCATTTGGAATTTCACCTAAACCAATTGAGATAGCCCTCAGCCGTTCCTGCAGTGAAACAAGCGGCATTTCTCCGTCCACATAAAGAACACGCTTCGGATTAGGGGCGGACCAACGGAGAAAAGAACGTCCACTTGCAACAGCCAAACCGATAGAAAGACCTAACCAACTTTTCCCTATTCCGCGTGGAGCATAGAGCATCGCCAAACTCCGCTCGGGAAGAATCGGATGCAACAACATTTGGCGTGGCGAGATATTGAGGTTCAGGAAATCGTTGAACCCAAATGGGCGTAGTGAACGTTCGGCAATAGAAGGGATGATTGGTTTGGCGACAGCGTTAGACGGCTTTGCGTTTGTGTGAATCAGCAGCACTCGACGCCCGGGCCAACGCACCTTCATGTAATTTGTGATGGCGGTGAACATTTAGCTGAGATGTTTATCTTCGATGGGGGCAGTCGGACATCCGTTCATTGTTTTCCGCTCCCCTTGAGTTCAACAACGTTACCGGTAGTTCTTGGCTCGCAATAATTGGCCCACGCTTCCATGAGCTTGCGACGCTTATCCAGAGCATCCCCGCGTCTGTAGGCTTGTTCCGCTTTATCTCCGATGACGTGGGATAGCGCCATTTCCATAATTTCGCGTGGGAAGTTTGAGACGTTACCGGCCCAGTCGCGGAAGCTGGAGCGGAATCCATGGACGGTCGCATCATCAATCTTCATGCGGCGCAAAAGCATTTCCATGGCCATTCCTGAAAGTGGTTTGTGAGGAGTCTGCCCAGTAAAAACAAACTTGCCCTGTGTCGTTTTGGCGAGCGCCTTCAGGATTGCGACGGCGCGGGCCGACAAAGGAACACGATGCTCCCGACCCGCCTTCATGCGCTCCGCAGGCACGGTCCAAATTGTCTTGTCCATGTCGATTTCGGACCATTGCATTCCAAGCACTTCGCCAGATCGGGCTGCAGTTAGAATGCAGAACTCAAGGGCTAGGGCTGCCACAGCCTCGCGCTTGCGCAAGTGGCCAATAAATTTAGGGACATCCTCGTAGGCCATTGCAGCATGATGGCCCCGCGTCAGCTTCAAGGGCTTTGGCAACAGGTGGTCTAGATGGCCGCGCCAACGGGCAGGGTTCTCACCTTCCCTAAAGCCCCTCGCCTTGGCCGCATCTAAGACCTTCTCAATGCGACCACGAACACGCGAAGCAGTCTCGGCTTTCTTCGTCCAGATCGGCTTCAGCGCCGCCAGAACATCATCCGTCACGATTGTATCTACGGGCTTGGCTCGCAACGGCGCGGCATAGGTTTCCAATGTCGTCTTCCACTGCGCTTTGTGCTTCTCATTCCGAAAGCCAGCGGATAATGCCTCGCGCACTTTATCTGCCATCTCTCCGAATGTGGGGATGCCGCCATCCCGTTTTCGCTCGTCTATGGGGTTCAGGCCCTGCGCGACCTTGCGACGGGCGTCCGCAGCTTTCTCACGGGCATCCGCGAGGGACACGCTGATTGCGCTACCCAGCCCCATTTCCTTGGCCCTGCCGCGCCAGGTGAAGCGCAGCACCCATTTGCGCGCCCCGGAATCGGCGACAATCAAATAGAGGTTGCCGCCGTCGCTGTATTTGCCCGGCTTCGCTGTTGCGACCTTCCGTGCCGTGAGCCTCCCAGCCATGGCCGCTCTCCGTTTTGGTCCCCAAGCAGGTCCCCAAATATAGCACGGCTTTGGGTGATTGAATACGGCTAAGAGCGACCGACAGCGAAAATAAGGCCTATATTCACTGGGATTATTTGATTAGTAGCGAACCCTGGCGAATGACTGGGATCGATAGTTCGGCGGACTCCCTCTCCGCCACGAACTAAGTAATTGATATATCTCTTATTTTTGTCTTTTCATTCGTGCGAATTCCTTCGTGGTTTCCGGGACTTTGCGCCACATTGGCAACGACGCTTTTCACGCAGAGACGAATTCGTCCGACATCAAAGGCGTTGGCGGCCCGCGAATCTCATTTGCGCATTTTGGTGGTACGGGAATCTCTTGCTCGGACGCAGTATTTCCGGTGAGAGAGCGAGACACGGAACGAGAGACCGTGGCCGAATTGCGGGCTAACTTGACTGACCGTGATGCCGCAACAACGATGCTTCGACGTTGCGCATTGAGTCGATCCGAAGAGCGTGGCGTCCGCGACCCGACCGTGCGTCATTCGTTATTCCGACGATCTGGAGCAGAAGCGCAGCCAAGGAACTACATTAGTTCGCCGCTGCGGCGGACCTTGGGGCGCCAGGGATGTAATCCGGATCACCAAGTGCACCCCTTCATGATCAGATCACCAAGTGCACCCCTTCATGATCATGAGCATGAACAGCGCTACCATCATGTCAAGATTCTGCAGCGTTACCTCTGACTCGATGATGACCTTGCCGAACTCGCGCTTGGTTCCGATGAATTTCACGACGATGACGCCGATGAGCGCAAAAGATATCCGTGGGATCGTACGGACGCATCCGTCATGACGATGCTGGCACCCGTTCTCACTCCGCATGGGTTGCTGACGTTGCGGCAAACGGGGGAGGCGCTGGCGTTGGAGCCCGAGCAGGGCTCGCGGCTTGAGCAGGCGTTTGTAAGGGGTTGCGGGCATGGACTGTTGTGCCTGGGCGCCGACGAGGTCGGGACGGTTCTTCCGCCGGTGCTGTCGTACTGGCGGGAGCTTGGAGCGCGCTATGTGACCGCATTGTGCGCCCTTCCCGGTATCGGCGAGGGAGCCAAGCCGCCTGTGCCAATTCCCGCGGAGGGCGAGCTGGACACGATGGCCGCAGCCGTTCCGCCCATGACCGGCGCGGAATACCTGACGGCGGCCGTCCTGGCGGATCTTTGGCGAGGCATGGATGCGGCCTTCGATGCCGAGCTGGCTGACGCCAAGCTCTCCGTGCAGGAGTTCCTCAAAAGTCGTCATCCAGCCTGGAACCTGGTTGGACGCGTGCATTTCAATCTTGCCGAGAACAGGAAGGACGAGGACGCCCCGTTCGCGTTTCTTGCGACCTACACGACAAGACTTTCGGCTGAGGCCAAGGCTCAGCATCTGCCGCTCGGCAAGGCTTTGCAGGAATATGCCGGTACGAGGAACCGCGAACGCCTGCTGTCGTTGTTGACGCCCGTCCAGCGCGCCGCCGAGCATTGCCCTTGGTTGAAGGCCATGGTCGATGCGGGCGAGATTTTTCACCCGCTGCGCTGGAGCCCACAACAGGCGGTGCAATTCCTGAAGGACGTGCCCGCGCTCGAAAGCGCCGGGGTGGTCGTGCGGATGCCGGCGAACTGGCGCATGAACCGCCCCGCCCGCCCACAGGTGAAGGCAACGATCGGGGGCAACGCACCGTCACAACTGGGGATGGATGCGCTGCTCGACTTCCGGATGGAGGTGACGCTCGACGGCGAAAAACTCTCGGCGGCCGAAATCAAACGGCTTCTGGCGCATTCCGACGGGTTGGCCTTAATTCGCGGCAAGTGGGTCGAGGTTGACCATGCACGACTGAGTCGGACACTCGATCAATTTGAGGCCATCGAGCACCGCGCCGCCGTCGATGGTCTATCATTCGGCGAGGCGATGCGCATGCTGGCCGGGGCTGGCATCGCCGAGAATGGCTCCGGCGGGCAAGCCGGCATCGACTGGAGCCAGACTGTGGCCGGTCCCTGGCTGGCGGAGACGCTGGCGGCCTTGCGCCGCCCCGATGGGCTCGCACGGATCGATCCCGGTAGATTCCTTCTGGGCACATTGCGGCCCTATCAGCAGACGGGTGTGCAATGGCTTTATCTGCTCACCCAGCTCAGGCTTGGGGCCTGCCTTGCCGACGACATGGGGCTCGGCAAGACCATTCAGGTCTTGTCGCTGCTGCTGGTGCTGAAGAACGAGGCGGGGGACAAGCGGAAACCGTGCCTCCTCGTGGCCCCGGCCTCGCTGCTCGCCAACTGGGCCGCGGAGATTGCCCGATTTGCGCCGAGCCTCAAAGCGGTCGTGGTCCATCCATCGGCCGCGCCGGCCGAGAAACTGAAGGCGGACGACGCGGACAATCTGGCAGATGTCGACCTGGTCATCACGAGCTACGGTTTTCTGGCGCGCTCGCCGTGGCTGGGTACCACACCATGGCGACTGGTCGTGCTTGACGAGGCGCAGGCCATCAAGAATCCGGCCGCCAAGCAAACCAAAACGGTCAAGCAGCTCCGGGCCGATACTCGCATTGCCCTAACCGGCACGCCCATTGAGAATCGGCTCAGTGACCTGTGGTCGATCTTCGACTTCATCAATCCTGGACTGTTGGGATCGTCGAAGCAGTTTTCGTCCTTCGTCAAACACCTCGCCGACCAGTCTCACAACCCGTTCGGCCCACTCCGCGATCTGGTGCGCCCCTATATCCTGCGGCGTCTGAAGACCGACAAGAGCATCATTGCGGACTTGCCCGACAAGATCGAGGTGAAAACCTTCTGCCCCTTGAGCCGCAAGCAGGCGGCGCTTTACCAGCAAGCGGTGGAAGAGCTGGCGCGCCAGCTCGAAGACGTCGATGGAATGCAGCGAAGAGGCACAGTCCTCGCCTTTCTCATGCGGCTGAAGCAGATCTGCAACCATCCCTCGCAGTGGCTCGGCGACGGCGCATGGGCTGAGGAGGACAGCGGTAAGCTCGCGCGTCTGCGCGACATCGCGGAGGTGGTTGCCGACCGGCAGGAGAAGGCGTTGATCTTCACCCAGTTCAAGGAGACAACGGCGCCGCTGGTGGCGTTCCTGGGCTCCGTGTTCGGGCGGGCCGGCCTCGTCCTGCACGGCGAGACAGAGGTCAAGAAGCGCAAGGAACTTGTGCGCCAGTTCCAGGAGGACGAAAACGTCCCGTTCTTCGTGCTCTCTCTCAAAGCAGGCGGCGCCGGGCTCAATCTTACCGCGGCCTCACATGTCATCCATTTTGACAGGTGGTGGAATCCGGCTGTTGAAAACCAGGCCACTGACCGAGCTTTCCGAATCGGGCAAACTAAGAATGTGCTCGTGCACAAGTTCATTTGCCGCGGCACCGTGGAGGACAAGATCGACCAGATGATTGAGTCGAAGCAGCAATTGGCTGGGGATTTTCTGAGCGGCGGGCCTGACGTTGTGTTGACCGAGATGAAGGATGAGGAGTTGCTCAAGCTCGTGGCTCTCGATCTGGGTGCGGCGATGAAGGAGAGGTGATGGATGAGCTATTTTGGATGGCACCCTTATGTGCCGGTGGCCGAGAAGCGGCGGCAGGCGGAACGCAAATTGGCCAAGCTCAAGAAGCAGGGACAATCCATTGCACCCGTGACGATCGAGGGTCGCACGATTGCCAAGAGCTTCTGGGGCAAGTCGTGGTGCATCAACCTCGAGCGTTATAGCGACTACGAGAACCGCGTGCCGCGTGGCCGAAACTATGTCCGCAACGGTTCCGTCCTCGACCTGCAAATCGCGAAGGGCGAGGTCGTGGCGATGGTCGCCGGTTCTGCACTCTACAAAATCAAGATCACCATTGCACCGGTCACAGCGGCACGCTGGAAAGCCATCTGTCGGGATTGCGCAGGAACGATTGACTCGTTGGTTGAGCTCCTGCAAGGCCGCTTGGCCAAGGGCGTCATGGACCGAGTCTGTCGGGAGGGCGACGGCCTGTTTCCGTCGCCCAAGGAAATCAAGCTGTCCTGCAGCTGTCCGGACTGGGCAGACATGTGCAAACACGTTGCGGCGGCGCTCTATGGCGTCGGCGCCAGGCTTGACGAAAAGCCTCAACTTCTCTTCGTGCTGCGCGGCGTGGATGAAAACGAATTGATCGCCAGTGCCGGACAGGATTTTTCTCTGACAAAGGCAGCGCCCGCCGCAGCGAAGGTGCTCGACGACAGAGATGTCGCGGCACTGTTCGGGCTGGAGATGGTCGAGACTGCCAATTCCGATACCCGCACGCCCACCGCCCCCAAGCGGCCCCTACGGTCCAATGCCTTGAAAGAAAGCAAGACGCCTGCCGAAACGAAGGTCCCGGCGGCAAAGAAAAGCAATTCACCGCGTGCGACGCGGACCAAGTCCGAACCTAAATGGGTGGCCCTGGTTCGCGCCCGGAAAAGGCGCGCGCAACGGCGACCTCAGCGTTCCGCATGAGCAGAGACGATTTGAACTCAAAAGAGAGAACAGGTCGGGCGAGAATTGAATTGGTGGCGCGGATTTTGGTTTTGGCAGTGCTCACGCGAACCCGAGACTTTGTCGCTGCTCGTTCCAATCGAGCGGCAATCGCGTGTCATCCATGAGCTTGCGCGCCGTCAGTTCGGGCGGATGCTTTCCGCCGAGGATTGCGCTGACGATATCAGGCGCCAGCAGCGTAAGACGGAACAGCCGCGTCGCATAGGACGCTACCATTCCTTCCGATTTGGCAATTTCGTCGAGTGTCCGGCTCTTGTCCTGAAGAAGCCGATCTCGGATCACATGGGCGCGGACGAGAACGCGCACCAAGCTGGCATCAGGAGTTGCGGGATCGGACCCATCCTCGACGACGATCTTCATCTCCTTGCCAGCTCGCTTGAGACGAGCAGGAATAGTTAATGTCACGAAGTGACCGTCGGTATCGGACTGTGTTTCTGCAGTCGGCTCAGCGGGAGCATCCGATCGACCAAGCCATCGAGGGAGGCGGATCGAATTCAGCGAAATGTCGATCCGATCCGCGTGGACCTGAATGCGTGCCGCGATCGACAGCATGAATTTGCGAACATCATCGGCCCTGAGTTCCGGCCATGTCGCCACGCATTGCTCGAGACCAACCATCAACCGTTTCTGGGTTGCAGCATCGGACGTGTGGCTCTGGATGATATCGAGCATCGCCGCTCGATCGCCGAACCAGCCATGAATGCGACGCGTGACAAGAGCCTCCAGGCTGGAGGCCGGGATACGCTGGCCCGAGTGCTTCACCGTTCCGACGAGTAGCGAACGTGAGACATAATAGCGGTAGCGGGTGTTATTCTTTGTCGCATGGGTCGGAGTCATCCGCTCGCCACGTGCATCGAACAGGATGCCGGACAATAGGCTAACTTGCTTTTCGGCCGTGCCAAGAATGCGATCGGCCCGGTTTTCTGTGAGGATCGTCTGAACCTCGCTCCAGAGAGCTTCATCAACGATGGCCTCATGTTCACCGGGATAGCACCTGTCCTTGTGCACGATCTCGCCGCGATAGATCCGGTTCTGCAGCATGAGATAGAGCGCGCCGCGGGCCAGCGACTTCTCGCCATACCGAGTACCGTCAGATGCGTTCCGAGACTTGCTGACGATACCCGATGCATCGAGGTCGGCCTTGAGCAGTCGAACGGATTTTAGCTCGGTATAGCGCTGGAAGATGTGTCGTACGATTTTGGCTTCCGCCTCGTTGATAACGAGCCTCCTGTCCTTGACGTTGTAACCCAGTGACGGCAGGCCGCCCATCCACATGCCCTTCTTCTTCGAGGCGGCAATCTTGTCGCGGATGCGCTCGCCGGTGACCTCCCGCTCGAACTGGGCAAAGGACAGAAGAATATTAAGCGTAAGGCGCCCCATAGACGTCGTGGTGTTGAACTGTTGAGTCACCGAGACGAAAGAGACGTTCCGTTTGTCGAAGATCTCGACGATCTTGGCGAAGTCGGACAATGACCGCGTCAAGCGGTCGACCTTGTAGACCACGACCACATCGATTTTGCCTTCGCCCACGTCCACCAGCAACCGCTGGAATGCCGGCCGCTCTATTGTCCCGCCCGAAAATCCTCCGTCATCATACATCTCAGGGAGAATAGTCCAACCCTCATGCTTCTGACTCGCAATGAAGGCTTCGCACGCCTCGCGTTGAGCATCGAGGGAGTTGAAGTTCTGCTCCAAACCCTCCTCGCTACTCTTACGGGTATAGATCGCGCAACGAAGGCGCATTTGGCCACGCCCCGCACCGCTAGGAGTCTGGCTAACCATTGCAGTCCTCTCCGTCGCCGATCATGTCGCTCAGGTTCGGATCGGACGGAGCGTCGGATGCGTCACTGCGGTTCAAGCCGAAGAAGCGAGGGCCGGACCAATGCGCGCCGGTGATCGCCTGCGCGATCTTGGTGAGCGAGGAATAGGTTTTCCCGGCATATTCGAAACCCTCCTCTGTCACGACGACAGTGTGCGTCCTACCGCGCCATTCCCGCACGAGCCGCGCGCCCGGCCTGATGCGTGGATTGGGATCGGAAACGATGCTCCCGTTCGTTTCCAATTCCTTGGTCAGCGTCACGAGCTTCCGTTGAGTCGCTTTGCTGAGGCCGCGATAGGCTAGCTCCTGCATGCGATAGGCGACGGTGCGGACAAGCAAGTCGCGGCTCAGCCTCGGCGGGTGGCTCCGATACAGGCGCCGCCATTCGGTACGGAGTTGCTGTGCGGTCAGATCCGTCAGCGCCGCGATTTTTCGCGATAGCTCTAGTTGAGACGTCGTGCTGGTGCCTCCATCTGCCCTCGACTGAGATGGAGCCACTCCGTTAGGCTGTACGAGCGTCGTTTCCATTTTGACCTCCAATGCCGGTGCGCCACGCTGGCGCCCCCACCGCCTGAAGCCCGGAATACAGCCGGGCTAGCGGGGATCGGCACGGAGGTCTTAACGGTCCTCGTGTGGTCAAAATATTGGTCTGAGGCTTCTATCTCTTCGATCGCGAATTTGATCGCGTTGATCTCTGTCCCGGTTCCTCATCGGAGACCGGGTTGATCGCGCAGGCGAAGGTCTACGGCAACTGGCTCGCGAGTTCGCCGGCTGTCATCGTCGTCAACAATG
>Ga0208355_1001422_pt1 | contig 10379 bp, 10 predicted proteins | sample NGESurdeep072012_6_FD_184458 | JGI IMG/M metagenome (GOLD analysis project Ga0208355, IMG submission 184458) | Arctic peat soil microbial communities from Barrow, Alaska - NGEE Surface sample 210-3 deep-072012 (SPAdes) | ecosystem: Environmental > Terrestrial > Soil > Wetlands > Peat ...
GCTGTGCGAGTCCTTCATGGAACGACTGCTCGAACAGATGTGCGCGGGGTAGTGCCGAGCGCGGGGTGCGCATGCGCACCCCGCAAAACAAACGGGACGCCGCAGCGTCCCGTCCTACTTTGATGCGGAAGCGAAGACCTATTCGGCAACGACCTCTTCGGCAGCAGTCTCTGTCACCACGCGCTTGGTGAGCTTCTCGCGGATCCGCGCCGACTTTCCGGAACGGTCGCGCAGGTAATATAGCTTGGCGCGGCGCACGTCACCTTTGCGCTTGACCTCGACCGAGGCGATCAGCGGCGAGTAGGTCTGGAAAGTCCGCTCCACGCCTTCGCCCGCGGAAATCTTGCGCACGATGAAGGAGGAATTGAGGCCGCGGTTGCGCTTGGCGATGACCACGCCTTCGTAAGCCTGCACGCGCTTGCGCTCGCCCTCGACCACGTTGACGTTCACGATCACGGTGTCGCCGGGCGCGAACACGGGAACGGTCTTGCCCAGGCGCGTGATTTCTTCCTGTTCCAGTTTGTCTATCAGGTTCATGACTCGGCTCCTTGTATCATCAGGGGCTGTTGCCGTTGCGACAGCCTTTACATGTTCTCTTCCCGCTTGAATTCCTCAAGCAGCTTCGCTTCTTCCGCGCTCAAGGCGCGCTTTGCCAGCAAATCCGGCCGTCTCAGCCAGGTCCTGCCCAGCGCCTGCTTCAGGCGCCAGCGTTCGATCGCGGCGTGGTTGCCGGAGAGCAGCACCGGCGGCACGCGCTCGCCCGCATACTCCTCGGGCCGGGTGTAATGCGGACAATCCAGCAGTCCGCTCACAAACGAATCCTGCGCCGCCGAATCCTCGTCGCCCAGCACGCCGGGCAACTGCCGCACCACCGCGTCGATCAGCACCATCGCCGCCAGCTCACCGCCGGAGAGCACATAGTCGCCGATCGATATCTCCTCGTCGACCGCGCGGCGGATCAGCCTCTCGTCCACGCTCTCGTAGCGCCCGCACAATAATACGACGCCGGGCCCGGCCGCGAGTTCCATCACTTTGCCGTGATCGAGCACCCTGCCCTGCGGCGAAAGGTATATCACCTTGCGCTCACTGCCGGCGACGCGCCCTTTGGCCGCACGAATCGCCTGTTCCAGCGGCTCGGCCAGCATCACCATGCCGGGCCCGCCGCCATACGGCCGGTCGTCCACCGTGCGGTAGTTGTCGCTGGTGAAGTCGCGCGGATTCCACAACTCCAGACTGTAGCGCGCCGCCTTCAGCGCGCGGCCGGTGATACCCGATTCAGTGAGCGCCGCGAACATCTGCGGAAACAGCGTCACGCAATCGAAGTGGATCACCAGTCCAGCTCCCACTCCACACGGATCCGGCCTTGGGCCATATCCACCTGGCGCACCACCTGCTCGACGAAAGGCAGCAGGCGCTCGGTCTCGCCATCGACGACGCGCATCACCGGATGCGCACCGTTCTCGAAAAGTTCGGCAACCACGCCGAGCTCCTCGTCCTGCGCATTCACCACTTTCAGGCCGACCAGGTCGACCCAGTAAAACTCGTTATCCGCGTTCTGCGGCAGCGCCTCGCGCTCGACCGCAACCTCGCTGCCCTTCAGGGCCAGTGCCGCATCGCGCTCCGCGCAGCCCTCGAAGCGCGCCACCAGGCTGGCTCCATGCTGCAGTACGCTCTGGGCAATTTTCAATTTTCGCCAGTCGCCATTCCTGCCCACCCACCACGCGGGATAGGCGCTCAAACTGTCCGGAACCGCACTGTAGGGCTCAATCCTGACCCAGCCCTTGAGGCCGTACGGGGCGACGATCCGCCCCATCACGATCAGCCGCGCAGGTTGCTTACCCTGCTGCGACAGCGACAGTTCCGGCGACTTTCTTGCCAAACTGCTTGACCAGCCTTGCGACCGTGGGGGAGAGTTGGGCGCCCTTGCCTTGCCAGAAGGTCAGTCGATCCATGGCGACACGCAGGTTCTCGCGGCCTTCGGGCGCCTTGGGATCATAGAAGCCGACGCGCTCGATGAACTTGCCGCCGGCGGCCCGGCGCGAGTCCGCCACCACCATGTTGTAGAAAGGGCGTTTATGTGCGCCACCGCGGGCGAGGCGAATCACAACCATGTTGTTGTCCCGAAACTCAAAAAAGAGCGCGATTCTACGACGATTTGGTACTCATTGGCAAGGGTTTTGTGGCGGCGTACCTGCGCGGACGAACGCGGATTTTTCCAAACTTTCAATGAAATACCTCGGGCTACAGGGTCAATATTCGAATATTTCGGATGGCTCCAGGATTCCCAAACGTGCGCTGTCGTCCCGTCCCGGCACGCCCACTGTGCGCACGCATTGCCTGTCTTATTCTTTTGTGTTCCCATACCGTCTTTTGTGTTCCCATACCGTCCCTCATCGCGCCAGAAAGAAAAACCATGATCGAAATGCATACCGGCCGTCCGCCGACGCTCGCCCCGCGCGGCATGGTCGCCTGCCCGCACGCTCTCGCCTCCGAAGCCGGAGTCGAAATCCTGAAGGCGGGGGGTTCGGCGGTGGATGCGGCCATTGCCGCGAGCGCCGCCCTGAGCGTGATCTATCCGCACATGACGGGCTTGGGCGGGGACGCGTTCTGGCTGATCTACGACGCCAAGCGAGGCCGCGTGCGCTACCTCGATGGCGCCGGCTGCGCCGCGGCAAGCGCTTCGATCGAAAGTTTCCGCGCGCGCGGCATGGACGAAATCCCGTTCCGCGGCATTCTGCCGGCGACGCTCACCGTGCCGGGCGCAGTGGCGAGCTGGTGCGAAGCCCACGCCGCGCATGGACGCCTGCCGCTCGCGCGCAATCTGGCGGCGGCCGCCGGCTACGCTCGCGAAGGTTTTCCGGTGACCGAGCGCCTCGCAAACTGGATCGCCGCGACCGCGCCGGAACTGGCGCAGAACCGGGAAGCCGCGGCGATCTTTCTGAAAAGCGGCCAGGCGCCGCGCACGGGACAAAGCCTGGTCAACGCCGATCTCGCACGCTCGATCGAAGCCGTCGGCGCCGGCGGGCGCGACGCCTATTACGAAGGCGAGATCGCCAAGGAGCTCTCGCGCTATGCGGGCGCGAACGGCGGATTCTTCACCGAAGCGGACTTTCGCGCGCAGCGCGCCCAATGGCGCGAACCGATTTCGACCGACTATCGCGGCGTCAGGCTGTACCAGACGCCGCCGCCCACGCAGGGGCTGTCGGTGCTGCAGATGCTGAACTTGATTGAGCCCTATGAGCTTGCGGCTATGGAATACCTTGGCGCGGACCACGTGCATTTCCTGGTACAGGCGAAACAGCTTGCCTACCACGACCGCGACCGCTGGATCGCGGACCCCGCTTTCGCGAACGTCCCGGTCGAGCGCTTATTGTCGCGCGCCTACGCCGACGAGCGGCGAGCGCTGATCGATCCCGCCCGTGCGCTTCCCTGGGACAAGGTGCCTTCCTACGGCAGCCTCGCCGGCGATACCGTGTACATCTGCGCCGTCGACGCCGAGGGCAATGCGGCCTCGCTGATCCACAGCCTCTACGGCGTGTTCGGTTCGTGCGTAGTCGCGGGCAAGAGCGGCATCGTGCTGCAGAACCGCAGCGCCTACTTTTCGCTCGACCCCGAGCATCCCAACAAACTCGAGCCCGGCAAGCGCCCGCTGCATACCCTCATCGCATCGCTTGCCTTTCGCGGCGACAAGCTGTGGCAGGTATTCGGCTGCATGGGCGCCGACGGCCAGCCGCAGATCCAGCTTCAGGCCTACGTCGCCATGATCGACTTCGGCCTGAACGTGCAGCAGGCAATCGAAGCGCCGCGCTGGCTCTCCGGCCGCTTTGCCCTGGGCGAGCCGCGCGACCTGCTCAACATCGAGGGCCGATACCCGGAGGGCACGTTGAAAGAGCTCGAGCGCAGAGGCCATGTGCTGAACCGCTGGGGGGCATGGAACGAACTGGCCGGCCACGCGCACGGCATCAGCATCGATCCTGTCACCGGTACCCGCTCAGGCGGCTCCGACCCGCGCAGCGACGGGGCGGCAATAGGCTATTAAGTACACGTCACAAATATCGTCGCATACCGCGAGCGCACTTGCGCGCTGCGCGCGCCAACCGTGTTTTCTGTACGGATGAAAAGCGCATCCGTACAGAAAACACGGTTATGGTTAACACCAAACAGGGCGTGCGGGTTTTATACAAGATCGCCGATTGCGTGCGGATGTGCTTTTCATCCGTACGCAATCGGTGATCCGCGCGGACAGCTTCTCGTCCGCGCAACATCCCAACCGCTGCAAAGGCGGGCGGGCGAAAACGCTAGCGCATCCCAGGTATCATCCCCTTCATCCCGCGCATCATCTTCGCCATTCCGCCCTTCTGCATCTGCTTCATCATTTTCCGCATCTGCTCGAACTGATTCAACAGCCGATTGACCTCCTGCACCTGCACCCCCGCGCCCGCGGCGACGCGGCGCTTGCGCGTAGCCTTCATCAGCTCCGGATGCGTGCGCTCCTGCCGCGTCATGGAATTGATGATGCCCTCGATGCGGCGCATCTGCTTCTCGCCCATGTCGGCCGACTGCGCCTGCGCTGCCTGCGCCAGTTGCGCCGGCAGCTTGTCGATCATGGACGAAAGCCCGCCCATCTTGCGCATCTGGCCTATCTGCTGCTTGAAATCCTCCAGGTCGAAGCTCTTGCCGCGCTTGATTTTGTCGGCGAGCTTCTGCGCCTCCTCGACATCGACGCTCTTTCTCGCCTCCTCCACCAGCGACAGCACGTCGCCCATGCCGAGGATGCGCGCTGCCATGCGCTCGGGGTGGAACGCTTCCAGAGCGGCGAGCTTCTCGCCCACGCCGGCGAACTTGATCGGCTTGCCGGTGACCTGGCGCACCGATAGCGCCGCACCGCCGCGCGCATCGCCATCGAGTTTCGTCAATATCACGCCGGTGAGCGGCAGCGCGTCGCTGAAGGCCTTGGCCACGTTGACCGCGTCCTGGCCCTGCATCGCGTCGACCACGAACAGGGTCTCGGCCGGACCGAGCGCGGCATGCAGTTCCGCGATCTCCTGCATCATCATCGCGTCGATCGCGAGGCGCCCGGCGGTGTCGACGATGAGCACGTCGTTGTAATGCCTCTTCGCGTAATCGAGCGCGGCCAGCGCGATATCCAGCGGCTTTTGCCCAGGTGTCGATTCGAAGAAATCGACTTCCAGCTGCGTGGCGATGGTGCGCAGCTGCTCGATCGCCGCCGGGCGGTAGACGTCGCAGCTCGCGAGCAGCGGCTTTTTCTTTTGCCCGGTAAGGAACTTCGCCAGCTTGCCGCTGGTAGTGGTCTTGCCCGAGCCCTGCAGGCCGGCCATGAGGATCACCGCGGGCGGGGTGACGGCGAGGTTGAGCGCGGCGTTCTCCCCGCCCATCAGGCGAGCGAGTTCGCGCTGCACCACGCCCACCAGGGCCTGGCCCGGCGTAAGGCTGCCGATCACCTCCTCGCCCATGGCCTTTTGCTTTACCGCGGCGATGAAATCCTTCACCACCGGCAGCGCGACGTCGGCCTCGAGCAGCGCCATGCGCACCTCGCGCAGTGCGTCGGCAACGTTGGATTCGGTCAGGCGCGCCTCGCCCCGCAGGGTCTTGACGACCCTGGACAAGCGGTTGGTCAGGTTATCGAGCATTCTGTAGTGTAAAATTTGAACATGTCCGACATTTTACTCTATGCCGTCACCTCGCTCCTATACGCGGCGCTGGGGTGGCATTTCTGGCATACGCGCTGGAGAGCCGGCGCGGCAACGGGGGGCGATGGCGAAGGCAGGGGTATCGCCTCCTGGGAGCGGTTGGCCATACTCGCGCCATTCGTGCTGCATTCGTACCTGCTCTACGCCGAGCTGTTCGCCGCGGCCGAACTGCGCTTCGGTTTTTCCCAGGCCCTGTCGGTGATGCTATGGCTGACAGTGCTGATCTACTGGGCGGAAAGCCTGGTCTATGACGTCAAGGGCATGCAGGCGCTGGTGCTGCCGCTCGCCGCAGTGTGCGCACTGCTGCCGGCGTTCTTTGCCGGCCCGGAGACGCCGGCCTACACACAAACCTTCCAATTCAGAGTCCATCTGCTGGTAGCGATGCTCGCCTATAGCCTGTTCACCATCGCCGCGCTGCATGCTGCCCTGATGATGGTGCTGGAGCGGCGCCTGCACGGTGGTAAACTTGCCGGGCCCTCCGGCGAGTCACTCGCCGGACCTTGGGCCTCGCTGCCGCCGCTGATGACGCTGGAAGTGCTGCTGTTTCGGATTCTCACCCTGGGCTTCGTGCTGCTGACCTTGACGCTGGGCACCGGCTTCGTGTTCTCCGAGGAGTTGTTCGGCAAAGCGGTGCGGTTCAATCACAAGACGGTGTTCGGCATCATGTCCTGGTTTATCTTTGCCGCGCTTCTGGTCGGCCGCTACGGTTGGGGCTGGCGCGGGCGCACGGCGCTGCGCTGGACGCTCGCCGGTTTCGTCACGCTGCTGCTCGCCTACGTCGGCAGCATGTTCGTGCTTGAGGTTATACTGGGAAAGGTTTAGTCCCGAGTGCACAGTGCAAAGCGCCGCAACATGCCGACCAGGCTCCTGCCTGCCGCTTCTCGCTTCGTTCCCTGCCTTTTGCACTTAGCGCTCGGCATTTAGCACCGCCTCATCCTCATATATGGACGACATTCCCTTATCGGCGCAGTTCGGCGCGCTGGTGGTCCTGCTCATTCTCTCCGCGTTTTTCTCGCTCGCCGAGACCAGCATGATGGCGCTCAACCGCTATCGGCTGAAGCACCTGGTCAAGCAGGGACATCGCGGCGCGAGGCTGGCGCATGCGCTGCTCGCGCACACCGACCAGCTGCTCGGCGTGATCCTGCTCGGCAACACGCTGGTCGCCGCGGGCGCGGCGACCCTGGCTGCGATGATCGCCCACCGCCTGCTGGGCGAGCACAACTGGGTTCCCGGGGTAAGCGCGATCGTGGTGACGCTTGCGCTGCTGATTTTTTCGGAGATCACGCCCAAGGTGATCGGCGCCGCGCATGCCGAGCGCATCGCATTTGCGGTGAGCTACGTCCTCACGCCGCTGCTGAAACTCCTCTATCCGGTAGTATGGTTCGTCAATCTGTTCGTGTCCGCCCTGCTCGCGCTAATGCGCATCAGGCCGCCCGCAGGCGGCGAGCCGCAACGCCTCTCCGCGGAGGAGCTGCGCTCGCTGGTACTGGAGGCGGGCCACTACATCCCGAAAAAGCACCGCAGCATCCTGGTCAACCTGTTCGATCTCGAGCGCATTACGGTCGAGGATGTGATGACCCCGCGCGCGCACATCGAAGCCATCGATCTGGAGGCGCCGCTGGAACTCATCGCCGAACAGCTCGCCACCAGCTATCACACGCGGCTGCTGGTCTATCGCAACGAGCTCGGCAACATCGCCGGCATTCTTCACCTGCGCAGGGTGCTGGGGCTGATGCGCGAGGGCGATCTCGAGCGCGACAAGCTCGCCGAACTGCTCACCGAGCCCTACTTCATTCCGGCGAGCACGCCGCTGTTCGCGCAGTTGCAGTACTTTCAGGAAAACCGCCAGCGTTTCGCCCTGGTGGTGGACGAGTATGGCGAACTGCAGGGCCTGATGACGCTGGAGGACATCATCGAGGAGATCATCGGCGAGTTCACCACCAACGCCCCGTCGGTCGCCACCATCCGCGCCTGGGACAAGAACGACAGCGCGCTGGTGGAAGGCGCGAGCCCCTTGCGCGAGCTCAACCGCAAGCTCGGCCTCGCGCTGCCGCTGGACGGACCGAAGACCCTGAATGGCCTGATCATCGAGCATTTTCAGGACATTCCGGAAGCCGGCGTCAGCCTGAAGATAGCCGGCGTACCGATAGAAATCGTACAAACCCAGGACCGCGTGGTAAAGACCGTACGCCTGTTCAAACCCAAGCCGGAAGCGCTTCCCGCGCCTGGAAAATCTTGAACCTGCCGCAGGGGCGAGGGAGGGCACAAAAGCTTGCACATATTTAGTTAAAACGTTATTATCTTCAATATATTAGGTTGATATCCTCAGGCTTTACAAAAAGCCTTGGGCAGTGCATCATGAATGAGTCGGTAATCCCATAAGCGGGATGCGTCGGAGGAATACATGGCCACAGCCGCAGCGGGAAAAGACAAGATCAAGGACTTCACCTTCAATTGGGAGGGGAAGGACAAAGCTGGCAAGGTCGTCAAAGGCGAGCTACGCGCCCAGGGCGAGGCGATGGTCAACGCCACGTTGCGCCGCCAGGGCATCCTGGTCACCAAGGTCAAAAAGCAAAAGGCGGGAGGCGGTGGCAGGGTCACGGAAAAAGACATCACGCTATTCACGCGCCAGCTCGCCACTATGATGAAAGCCGGCGTGCCGCTGCTGCAGTCCTTCGACATCGTCGGCAAGGGCCACAGCAACCCGGCGGTCGCGAGGCTGCTGCTGTCCATCAAGACGGAGGTCGAGACGGGATCGAGCCTGACCCAGGCTTTTCGCAAATATCCCCTGTATTTCGACGCCCTGTTCTGCAACCTGGTGGGCGCCGGCGAGCAGGCGGGTATTCTGGAGTCCCTGCTCGACCGCCTTGCCACCTATAAGGAGAAGACGCAGGCAATCAAGTCCAAGATCAAGGCCGCGCTGTTCTACCCCGTCGCCATTATCGCGGTAGCTTTCATTATCACCGCGGTGATCATGATCTTCGTGATACCTGCGTTCAAACAGGTGTTCACCAGCTTCGGCGCCGACCTGCCCGCACCAACCCTGTTCGTGATGGCGATATCAGATGCTTTCGTCAAGTATTGGTACATTATCTTCCCATTGATCTTTGGCAGCGTCTACGGTTTCATGTATGCGTGGAAGCGCTCGCTCGCAGTGCAGATCTTCATGGACAAGCTGCTGCTCAAGGCGCCGGTATTCGGCCATATGATTCGCATTTCGACCATCGCGCGCTGGACGCGCACGCTCTCGACCATGTTTGCAGCCGGCGTACCGCTGGTGGAGGCGCTCGATTCGGTGGGGGGCGCCGCCGGCAATTACGTCTACCTGGTGGCGACCAAGAAAATCCAGCAAGCGGTAAGTACCGGCTCCAGCCTGACCGTGGCCATGACCGACGTGGGCGTGTTCCCCAGCATGGTGATCCAGATGGTGCAGATCGGCGAGGAATCGGGCGCGCTCGACGGCATGTTGTCCAAAGTTGCGGACTTTTTCGAGGCCGAGGTGGATGACGCGGTGGATGCGCTCTCCAGCCTGATGGAACCGGTGATCATGGTGGTGCTGGGAACGCTGATCGGCGGCATGGTGATTGCGATGTATCTGCCGATTTTCAAACTCGGCGGCGCCGTCTAGAGCAAAAGGCGAAAAGGGGTGAGCAGAGAGGGGGCAAAGCTTGTTACCCGATTACCTCCTCTCCCTATCCTGGTCCTTCCTCCCTGCCTATGACATTTCTAGGGTCGCTGACCCATCCCGCCATTTTTCCCTGGTTCGCTCTCGTCATCGGCCTCATGGTCGGCTCGTTCCTGAATGTCGTCATCTACCGCCTGCCGAAAATCATGGAGCGCGACTGGCAAGCTCAGTGCGCCGAACTGCGCGGCGAGGAGCTGCCCAAACAGGAAACATTCAACCTGGCGCTGCCGCGCTCGCGCTGTCCTGCCTGCGCTCATCCGATCTCGGCGCTGCAGAACATTCCGATAGCAAGCTATCTCGCGCTGCGCGGCAAATGCTCGGCCTGCGGTACCCGCATCAGCCCGCGCTATCCGCTGATCGAAGGTTTGAGCGCACTGGCGGGCGCCTACGCGGCGTGGCACTTCGGCTTCGGCCTTGCGGCGTTCGCGGCAATGCTGTTCCTGTGGTGCATGATTGCGCTGTCGTTCATCGATTTCGACACCCAGTTGCTGCCCGACTCGATCACGCTACCGCTCCTTTGGGCCGGGCTGCTGCTCAACCTTGCCGGCACTTTCGTCGACCTCGGATCGGCGGTGATCGGCGCCGCTGCAGGCTATGTCGCGCTGTGGAGTGTGTATTGGGGATTCAAATTCGCCACCGGGAAAGAAGGCATGGGATTTGGCGACTTCAAGCTGCTTGCGGCGGTCGGCGCCTGGCTCGGCTGGCAGATGTTGCCATTGGTGGTGCTCGCCTCCTCTTTTGTTGGGGCGATATTCGGCATCTCGCTCATGCTGATCGCCAAGCACGGGCGCAACGTCCCTATTCCGTTTGGCCCCTACCTCGCCGCGGCAGGCGTGATCGCGCTGTTTTGGGGCAAACCACTGACTTACGCCTATCTGAAGCTGCTCTAGAGTGCATCGACGCTCGAACTTTTTTGCCTGCCCAGGATTGGAAATTCACCGCACAGGACACAGAGGACGCGGAGGAAAAACAAATGACGAGTT
>Ga0208355_1001432_pt1 | contig 10361 bp, 10 predicted proteins | sample NGESurdeep072012_6_FD_184458 | JGI IMG/M metagenome (GOLD analysis project Ga0208355, IMG submission 184458) | Arctic peat soil microbial communities from Barrow, Alaska - NGEE Surface sample 210-3 deep-072012 (SPAdes) | ecosystem: Environmental > Terrestrial > Soil > Wetlands > Peat ...
TATTTTTTTCCTGTATTATTTTTCATCTGGGTTGTTTTTCGCTTGGGTTGTTTTGAAGCGCGGCTTCATCGCGGCTATAGGAAACCGTCCGGATGTAAGATGCACTGCCATTCATATCCGTGCTGGGAGAGAATTCCTGGTGCGCAATCAAATAATCATTGGAGTTAGCCGGGATTTGCATGCTGACCGGACGCAAAGCGGTCTGTTGCATCGCCATTTGCGGCGCCACCTCGGGACTAATCTGCAACGACATCCAAGCCACCACACCGACCGCCGACAGCGAAGCCGCCGCCGACAACGCAAACGTACGCATTCTCTGCTTTACCGCACGACCGCGCGGCGCCAACACGGTAGGCTCATCCTGCAAACGCTCACGCACCTTCGCACTCAAACTGCAATGTATGTGATCGGGTTGGCGCAGCACATCTCCAATCAGATGATAAACCTCCCAATCCTTGTGCACATCAGAACCCCGTTTGATATGGTCGAGCAAACTCGCCGCTTCATCCTCAAACAATTCGCCGTCCATCAATACAGAAATTTTCTGTTTCATGCCTACCACCTCTTACCCTTACTGGTTTCTAACAACGGGCGCAGATTCTCCGCTACCGCCTCGCGCGCCCTGAAAATTCTCGACCGCACTGTGCCGATCGGGCAATTCATCACGCTGGCAATTTCCTCATAGCTCAAACCCTCGATTTCGCGCAACATCAACGCGCTGCGCAAATCCTCCGGCAATTGCTGCAACGAAGCTTGCACGACATCGACAACCTGTTTGCTCATGAGTTCATTTTCCGGCGTATTTACTTCACGCAACAGACTGGCTTCCTCAAAAGACTCCGATTCCTCCGCGTCAAACGGCGTACTGGTCGGCGCGCGGCGCTTGTTCGCCAACAGGTGATTTTTTGCCGTATTAATGCCGATGCGATATAACCAGGTGTAAAACGCGCTCTCGCCGCGGAAACCGGGCAACGCGCGGTATGCCTTGATAAATGCATCCTGCGTGACATCCTCGGCCTCCGCCGGATCCCGCACAAAGCGGGAAATGAGCCGCCCGAGCTTGCGCTGGTACTTGGATACCAGCAAATCAAAGGCGTGCTTATCGCCACGCTGAACGCGCTCTACTAACTGCTGATCGACTTCCCGGTCTGTCATCCCTGACTATTCCAAATTATCATTGTGGCTGCGCTAGGGTGGAACCGAAGGTTTCGGGCACCCTGCGGCGTCCCCCTTGTGTCAATTCCGTCCAGCCTTCGGCTGGTAACGGATTGCCTGACTTTGTTATGCGGGGGATGCGCGACTTGCTCTGTGGCGCAAGTATAACCGCTCCGCCCCATCCACGTCAGCTATCAGAGGACATAACCAATCACTTGGCTGGTGTTAACCAGCGGCTTATGTCACCGTCTTTCGGGTGCCCGGCCAAAAGTTCTTCGGCTGGTGACTTAGAATGGCTATGCAATGCTGTTTACCAGCCTAGTCATTGGTTATGTCGTCTGTCTGCTATAGTCCCGGTCCAAACCTAATACACCGGGAACCGAATTGCTGCAATTTGACACACTGATTATCGGCAGTGGCCTGGCCGGACTGACACTGGCCATCAAGCTGGCCGAGCACCAAAAAGTTGGGCTGATCACCAAAAAATCCTTGCTGGATGGCGCAAGCGGCTGGGCACAAGGCGGCATTGCTGCGGTATTGTCTTCGGAAGACTCATTGGACGCGCACATCCAGGACACCTTGACCGCCGGCGCGGGCCTGTGCGATGAAGCCGCCACCCGCTATGTTGTCGAGCATGGCAAAGCTGCCATTGATTGGCTGATAGCCCAAGGGGTTCCTTTTACCAAGGACCTATCCAGCGATATGGGCTATCACCTCACCCGCGAAGGCGGGCACAGCCGCCGACGCATCATTCATGCAGCCGATGCGACTGGCCACGCCGTGCAGGAAACCCTCGTCGCGCGCGTGCTGCGCCATCCAAACATCACTGTACTGGAAAACCATATGTCGGTTGATTTGATCACCGGCAAGAAACTGGGTCGGCAGGATAATCGCTGCTACGGTGTTTATGTGCTCAATAGCCTGAGCGATGAAGTCATCACCATCACTGCGCAAAACACCATTCTGGCAACGGGCGGGACTGGCAAGGTCTATCTCTACACCACTAACCCCGACACTGCGACAGGTGACGGCATTGCAATGGCCTGGCGCGCCGGTTGTCGCGTAGCCAACATGGAGTTCATCCAGTTCCACCCGACTTGTTTGTACCACCCTCATGCGAAATCTTTTTTAATCAGCGAGGCGGTGCGCGGCGAAGGCGGCATCCTGAAACTGCCCGACGGAACACGTTTCATGCCTGGTCACGATGAGCGCGCGGAACTCGCTCCGCGCGATGTGGTAGCCAGAGCGATAGACTTCGAGATGAAAAAGCGCGGGCTGGATTGCGTCTATCTGGACATCTCGCATCAGTCGGTCGAGTTTCTTCAGGAACACTTCCCGACCATTTATGCGCGTTGCCTGTCACTGGGCATCAACATCAGCAAAGAGCCGATTCCGGTAGTCCCCGCAGCGCACTACACCTGCGGCGGTGTCGTCGCTGACTTGCACGCACGTACCGATGTAGGAAATCTGTATGCAGTGGGAGAAACGGCCTACAGCGGATTGCACGGGGCCAATCGGCTGGCCAGCAATTCGCTGCTGGAATGTCTGGTATTCGCGGATGCCGCAGTTCGCGACATTTTGAACAAGCCGCACCAAGCATCCCTCCCCCTGCCTGCCTGGGATGAAAGCCGCGTGACGGACGCAGACGAGCAAATCGTCATCTCGCACAACTGGGCCGAATTACGGCACTTCATGTGGGACTATGTAGGTATCGTGCGCACCAACAAGCGCCTGCAACGTGCACAACACCGCATCCAATTGCTGCAGGACGAAATCAACGAGTATTACGCCAACTTCCATATCAGTTCAGACTTGCTGGAGCTGCGCAATCTGGTGTTGAACGCCGAATTGATTGTGCAAAGCGCCTTGTTGCGCCACGAAAGTCGCGGTCTGCATTTCAGCAAGGACTATCCAGGTTTACTGGCGAATCCGCAACCGACCATACTCTCTCCCGGCTATAACCAGTGACTTACCCAGCGTCTTCTGCTGGGTTAGTCAAATGGCTAGTAGTTACATCAGGCGAACTTCAGATGAACGCAGAACTCACGAAACGCACCTGTACTCATCGCATCCGGGAAGATAACGCGGGAAACCAGTAGGCGATGCCCTTCCAACCTCACGCACAACACGACGAAATACGGACTAACAACGGTCTTGTTTGCGACTTGGCCGAGGAAGCTGGATCCGTCTCGGGCGATAACCGACACACCATTTTGATCGAGCGAAATCTCACGCCATGAATCCGGGAAGAGTAGCAGAACGTCGCGCGCCAGATAATAAAACAGACTCAGAGAAATCAGCAGGAGCATCACCAGCTTGACCGGCAACGGCATGGCAGTCGCATACACTACGGTCGCGGCTATCATGTGCAGCACTAGCAACAACACAGCAAAGCGCAGCGAAGACTTAACCGGGTGTTGCAAAACTGCTGCGCTTGGCATGTTTTTGAAACTGGGAATTTGAAACTAGAAAAATAAATTAGAAAACAAAAAACAAGATAATTCCCAACAACACTAACAGCACAATGATAACCACCAGCAAATTCCCGCCACGAGATTGAGTAGAAGGTTCCGCCAGGCTTTGATGTGCGGTATGTCGAGATTGGGCAGGTGATACTGAACCGGCAGCCAGGGCTGACCACCCAGCCTGATTGATTGATTCCGCACTCGGGCGCCACATATTGAAAGTTTTGGACAACTCGTCAACATCTTCACTGGTGGCAGTCAGGGCAGCCAACCTCATGGTCGCGACCGCCGAATCAAATACTTTAGATAATCCCACATGCGATGCTGATTTAGCCTCTTCCTCGCCAGCCCCCATCCGCCCGGCAATATCGATGGCATCCGGCAATTTTTTTTCGCCGCCGACGGGAGACTTCGATAAATCCACCTGCTGACCGGAACGCGGCAGGGTGTCGCGACAGGTGCGTAAATCAACGGCAAAATCCTTGGCATTCTGGTATCGATCCTCCAACCCCTTGGCCAATGCCTTGGCCACGATGAAGTTGACCATTTCCGGCACAGCCGGATTCAGCGTGTTGGGTGGTTGAGGTACAGCATTCAAGGTCTGATACATGATAGCGTTGACGTTCTCGCCATTAAAAGGGGCTTGCCCGGTCAGCATCTCGTAGAGCATCACGCCCAGAGAAAAAATATCCGAACGCTGATCTATCGACTTGCCCATCACCTGCTCGGGCGACATGTATTTGGGCGAACCAAGCACCATACCGGTTTGGGTGCGTACAGAAGAGGAAGCCATGCGCGCGATGCCGAAGTCGGTGATTTTTACGTGCCCATCATGTATCACCATAATATTCGAAGGCTTGACATCGCGATGCACGATGTCATGTTCGTGCGCATAAGCCAACCCTTGCGCCACCTGAGCTACGATGTTCAACACTTGGTCAACGGGCAATAATACGCCCTCGTTCATAATGTCGCGTAACTCGCGCCCTTCCAAAAACTCCATGGCAATATAAGCAACATCGCCACTCTTGCCCACATCATAAATGGTCACGATATTCGGATGATTTAGACGCCCGGCCGCCTTGGCTTCCTGATAGAAGCGCCCCTCGTACTCTTCTTTTTCATCCATTGCAAGGCCGAGGTTGATGGTCTTGATCGCAACCACGCGATCAATCAGCGGATCCTTGGCCTTATAGACTACACCCATTGCGCCTTGACCAAGCTCACCAAGCACCTCATAGCGCCCCAACTGGCTAATCATTGTGTCCACCCGAATGAGTCTTTATTGCCATATTCATTTGTATAAACTCGATAACCATGCAAATTTTCACTAATTACAAAGGCTGGGCTTAATATGCACCGTCTTGCCCGAATTGAGCTCAACACTCTGCGTAAAAATACCCCTGCTTGTATGACTCACAATCACCGTATGCTTGCCTGGCGGAACCACTAAGGTTAATGGCAAAGAACCGACCCTACCTTTCCTGATACCGTCTACGAACACCTCCGTTCCTTCCATACAAGTGACCGAAATATAGGCGTCTGCGCTACCACTTGATGTCGCAACGGCCGAATTATTCCCGACATCAGCTTTATTTATTATCTTTGCCTGACTCTCTGAATGTTTGGATTTGGGTTTGTTTTCGAGTTTATCCTGAGGCTTATCTTTAAGTTTATCCTTGAGGTTTTCTTTTGCAATTTTGCTCTCAACATTCTTCTTAATTCTCGGTTTGGGCACGGTCGGAGAATGCGCCGGGATTGCGCCTTTGGCCTTAACATCGGAGCCTGCCGGAACAGACGCCACGGGCGCAACCGCCAAACTAGGTTGAGTCGTTTTTACCGCCTGCTCGCCCATCCCGGTTGGCGTAGCTGGAACTTCGTCATGCCGCGGCAGATTTGTCAGTAAAACGATGAGCAACAGCAAGGGAACGGCGACGGCTGCAACGTACAACACACGCTGCCTGGATTCTGCCTGCCGAAAACGGATAATCATAAGATCAATCAAGGCATCCAGCCTTGTAGCGGCTGAACGCCAAACCGCTTTGGCGCGCTGCATTGCTCCGGCCAAAGTGCTTTCAGCCTGTTCGTCAACCACCGGTATGATTGTTCCCCGACGTGTCGTTTTATCACCCGGATAACCAATCGCATACACCTCGTGTTCGCGCACATGCTTGTCGGTGCGCGAGCCTTTATTGTGAAACATCCCGGCATACTGCGGGGAAAGACGCGAGACTGCATCGTAATAAGAACGTGACACGAGTATCTGGGCGGCATCCGCAAAGCCCATTACACGCTGCGCGACGTTGATTCCATCGCCCACGATATTGGGCTGGCCGTTGATGTCTCTGACCAGGCGCACCGGACCAAGATTAATCCCCATACGGACCAGCAGGGGGTGTTCCACATCAGGTCTTTCATTGAACAAACTTTCACGCAAGCTGAGTGCCGCTTTTAAAGCGTCTTCTACATCCCCGAGGAAATTGATAGCCGCGCCGTCGCCAGTATCAAGAATGATCCGGTCAGGCATAGGCACGTCGCGAATAGCTGCGGAAAGATAGCTGTTAAACCTATCCTTCAGCGAAATTTGTCCAGCCACAGACTTCTTGGAATATTCCACAATATCCAAGAACAGCACGCTGCACATAATGGTCTTGTTACCGCGCTCTTCCATTCAAATTTCCAGTATCTCGGCGTCCGCCGTTATCCCAATACTTCGGCTGTATTGTTAGCCGAATGTACCCTTGTAGATTCTAGTGGTAGTCAGTGTTTTACACCAGATTTACTTTTCTTCTCGGTTGTTGGTGCGGCACGCATGACAGCACTCGCTGCGACGGTAGTATGACGCCCGGTTTTTTCGGATTGCGCCTGATCAGATTGGCGAGGGGCTTGCGAGTCCTGTTGCGATTCATCGCTGTCAGCGGTGATTCCTACCCAATCCAACACTTGTGCCACCTCAGCCTCACCCAATTCGGTTGTCATACCTCGCTTCAAGCGCGGCGGCAAGTTGATTATACCGAAGCGTATGCGCATCAACCGGCTCACCGGCAGACCCAGTGCGTCAAAAGTACGGCGCACCACGCGATTACGGCCCTCCTTGAGCATCACGCGATACCAGTGGTTAAATCCTTCGCCTCCTTGGTCCTCGAGTTTTTCAAACTTCACTAAACCGTCTTCCAATTCAACACCCTGTTTGAGTGCCAGATTCATCTGCGCTTCCGTCATGGTCCCTTGCACCCGCACCGCATATTCTCGTTCCACCTCAAAACGTGGGTGCATCAGCCGATTCGCCAACTCACCGGAAGTAGTAAAAATCAGCAGGCCACTGGTATTAAAATCCAGCCGCCCAATCGCGATCCATTTCTGGCCACGCAACTTGGGTAACTTATCAAACACACTGGTACGTTTCTCGGGATCATGGCGACTGACGATTTCGCCTTCCGGTTTGTGGTACAACAACACACGTGCGGCGTGATTTCTTTCGCCAACGCGTATGGTGCGACGCTCCGCTTTGACCAAGTCGCCTTCCACCACCCGCATCCCCAAGGTCGCCGGTTCGCCGTTCACACTGACGCGCCCGGTAGCGATCCATTCTTCCATCATGCGGCGTGAACCGAACCCGGCCTGGGCTAGCACTTTCTGTAATTTTTCGCCATGCAACTTTTCATCAGGCAATTTCTCATCAGCAAGGGTTTCATGAGCTAAGATTTCGTGAGCCAAGGTTCCATGAAAAGGGGCTTTGACATTTTTCTTCATGCTATTACCTCGCGCCGCTCTAACACGGCTCGCGCCAACGTGCCACTATCCACCTGTTCCAATTCACCACCCACCGGTAAACCACGCGCAATACGAGACACTTTCACATCTTGTGATTGCAGCAATGTTGCCAAATAATGCGCCGTGGCATCACCTTCCACGGTGAAGTTGGTCGCCAGAATCACTTCGCATGGATGTTCCCGTACGCGTCTAACGAGACGCTCAAGATGCAACTCTTTCGCGCCTATCCCATCCAGCGGCGACAGTCTTCCCATCAACACGAAATACAGACCACGATAACACTGCGTTTGTTCCATCATCAGCAAGTCGGCAGGCATTTCGACCACGCACAACAAACCAGCATCGCGTTTGGATGATGCGCATAAGCCGCACACTTCATGTTCAGAAAAATTATTGCACTTGCTGCAGTGCTGAATGTTGCTAACAGCCAGTTCCAGTGCCTGCGCCAAATGCAGTGCTCCAGCGCGATCACGCTGCAACAAATGATAGGCCATACGCTGCGCGGATTTTGGCCCTACACCAGGCAAGCAACGCAATGCAGCAATCAACTCTTCAAGATGTGAAGGCATCACCAGAGGAGAAGACATCAGAAGGGGAACTTCATCCCGGGCGGCAAGCCCATTCCGGAGGTGAATCCGCTCATGCGCTGCTGGGAAGTAAGTTCCACTTTTTTCAATGCATCGTTGATCGCCAGCACGATCAAATCTTCCAGTATCTCTTTGTCATCAGTTAACACGCTGTCATCCAGCGACACCCGACGCACTACATAACCACAGGTCATGGCCACTTTAGCCATGCCGGAACCCGCCTGACCTTCCACTTCCACAGTTGCCAATTCTGCCTGCGCCTTCTGCATATTCTGCTGCATTTGCTGAGCTTGCTTCATCATTCCGCCCAATCCGCCCTTCATCATTTTTACATCCTCCCAAGCTTACTGTATTGGTTTAATCGATTCCGCTATCAGACTAGCATCCAACTCTGCTTGCGCCTCACGCACAAAACTATCCTGCGCAATCGAATCACACGCCTGCTGCTGCTTGAGTTGCTTGCTCTGCTGTTCTATCACTGCAGGGGTTGCTGCTTCGGTTTTGCCCAACACGATATTCAGTTTCATCGGCTTGGCAAAATAATCGGTCAGTGCGGCCTGCAATTTCTCGGTTGCCATCTTGCTGGTTTGCAAATGCTTATGCTCTTGCGACAAGCACAGGGTGATTTGCCGATCTGAAAAACTTTCCAACACGCAGTGTTTCGCCAATTGCTGCGCCATACCTTGCACATTCAACTTTGTTAACATCACGCCCCAGTCTGGCTGATTGCCTGATACGATCTCTCCACTTGAAGATTGGCTATTTGAAGCAGGCTCTGTTGGGACATGTGCCTGGCTGACTGGATCAACTTGGCTGCCTGCCACACCAAAATTGCCGGCCAAAATAGTTTTCGCGCTTGGTTGCACGGCAGCAACAGACGCGGCCAATCTCGGCTGCACTATGCCCTTGGCAGGTGCAAAAGCCAACATACGCAGCAACGTCATGGTAAAGCCGGCATATTCATCGGGGGCCAGATCGATTTCGTCACGCCCATGGATAGCGATCTGATAATACAATTGCACTTCTTCCGCCGTGAACACCTGCGCCAGCTCCAGCAAACGCGCGCGCTCCGGTTCATCGTCCGCAACCGCCTGCGGCACGGTTTGTGCCAACGCGACACGATGCAACAATGTGGCCAACTCTTGCAAAGCTGTATCAAACGCCACACTGCGAGCGGACATGTTGTTGGCAATTTCGAGTAGCCCGGCACCATTCTGGTCACGCAATGCCACCAGCAAGTCGAACAAATAACCCTGGTCTATCGCACCCAGCATGGTGCGCACCACCGCTTCATCTACTTCGCCCGCAGCAAAAGCAATCGCCTGGTCCAACAAGCTCAGCGCATCGCGCATACTGCCCTGCGCAGCTCGCGCGATCAAACTAACTGCGGCAGACTCAAAGGCAATCTGCTCTTGCTCCAGCACATACTGCAAGTGTGCGGTAATCAATGCGGGCGGAAGTTGCTTCAGGTTGAACTGCAGACAACGCGACAACACTGTGACGGGAATCTTCTGCGGGTCAGTGGTGGCAAGAATGAATTTCACATGCCCCGGCGGTTCTTCCAGCGTCTTCAACATCGCGTTGAAGGCTGATTTGGACAGCATATGCACTTCGTCGATAATATACACCTTGAAGCGTCCGCTGCTCGGCGCGTACAAGGCACTTTCCAATAGTTCGCGCATGTTGTCGACCTGCGTGTTGGACGCAGCATCCAATTCGATCAAATCAATGAAACGTCCGCTATCGATTTCCTTGCAGGCACTACACTCACCACACGGCGTGGCAGTGATACCGGTCGCACAATTCAGCGACTTGGCAAAAATACGCGCAATGGTGGTCTTGCCGACGCCGCGCGTGCCGGTGAACAGATAGGCATGATGCAGGCGATTCTGTGTGAGTGCATTGCTTAACGCGCGAACGACGTGCTCCTGCCCAACCAGTTGCGCGAAAGTCTTGGGACGCCATTTGCGTGCAAGGACAGTTGTGGCTGACAAGTTACACCACGGTAGAAATGATAGGCAAATCGAACCCGATTGAACTTGATTCTTTAACTCTGTTTATTGATACCGCCATTGAATAAATGTTGATAGCGATGTTTTCCATAGCTGCTCCACGTTCGAAATAGGAGGCGAGCCTTACCCCCGGCACTTGCAGTAAGTAGCTGTGGCTGCTTCCTTCCGGACCTGACCAGATTCACCACCCTGCAATGCGGGGAGACCCGCCAATTCATTAAAGTGGCTCAATAACCTACTGATGAAACGACTAGCCATCTGACTGATGAAACTCCTAGCCATTCCACTAGATTGCCAAAGAACGACAACCAAGTGGCTGGTTATAGGCCGCCAAAAGACGACAGCCAAGTCATTGGTTATGCACACCG
>Ga0208355_1001438_pt1 | contig 10350 bp, 7 predicted proteins | sample NGESurdeep072012_6_FD_184458 | JGI IMG/M metagenome (GOLD analysis project Ga0208355, IMG submission 184458) | Arctic peat soil microbial communities from Barrow, Alaska - NGEE Surface sample 210-3 deep-072012 (SPAdes) | ecosystem: Environmental > Terrestrial > Soil > Wetlands > Peat ...
TACGTAATCCCTGCGCAAGGTAACCCGAGTAGAATACGACCAGTGCACACACCACCACGTTCTTATTTCTATGCTGGGTTAGCTAGCCTGCTGCTCGTACCAAGCCTCGCCCGTGGGCAGGCTGGCTCTCCATCGCCGAACCAGACATCAAGGGCGAGGAGCACGGAGCCCCCTTTAACTCTCGAGGAGGCGCTCCGCGAAGCACGCAATGCAAACGCGCACCTGCCCGTTGCGGCGCGGGGGGTCGACATCGCGCGGACATCGGTGCGCGAAGCAAAGGCAAGCCGTTCCCCCAATCTCGCGGTCACGAGTAGCGTCAACACCGGCGGACCGCTCGCCTACACCACGTCCCAGGGAGCAGCCCAGGTTGTTGGAGCTGCCACGCTGTTTGATGGAGGCTTGAGACGCGCCAACCTTAGCGCCGCCAACTATCGGTTGCAGGGAGCCGGCGCTGGATTTCGCGTGGCAGAGAAGGATGTGGACCTCGCCGTCAGGCTCTGGTTCAGCGAATTCCTGAGAGCCGAAAATGAGATCGCCTTTCGTGAGCAAGGGATCGAGCGACTGAGGAGTTATCTCTCGCAGGTGGAGGGACGGAGAGCGGCGGGTCAACCCGTAGGAAGCGACGTGCTCACGACGCGAGTTCGGGTCGGCACGGAAGAGGCCGCACTCGCAGACGCGAAACGGGCGCTCGACGAAGCCCGCTTTCAGCTGAACGACCTCATGGGACGGGTTCCCGACGGGCCGCTTTCTGTCGCACCACTAACGCCTCCGGGACTTCCCACAATCCTTGCGGGAACTCCCTGGCTCGCGACACCGGACGTGCGCGCGGCTGAAGCCAACACGGCGGCGACTCAAGCCGCGATCGCGGCGACGCGTTCTGAGCGCAAGCCCCAGTTGCAGGTCTCGGCCAATCTGGGTGCTCTCCCAGTATTCGGGCGCGATTCTGGTACCGGGCCGAACAGCGGCACCGGCCTGGGCGGAGCCGTTCTTTTCTCATTGTCGTGGCCTTTTTTCGACGGTGGTGTTTTCCAGGCTCGACTCGACCGGGCGCGTCTGGAGGCGCAACAAGCCCGAGATTCCGAGATCGTCGTCAAACGACAGGTGCGCTTTTCCTCGCAGCTTGCAGCCGCACAGCTAACAAGGTTGTATCAGCAAGTGGAAACGTGGAACCGTAACATCCCGATCGCGCGCGATGCCTACCTCCAAACCCAGAGCATGTACACCGGAGGGGCGGCTACCGCGCTAGAAGTGCTGGACGCCTATACGTCCTGGATCAACGCGAACCAGGCGTACGGCGACGCAGTTGTTCGTTACCGTCAAGCGGAAGCCAACTACATCCGATGGGGAACTCCTTGAGCAAGTCCGTGCGACGCGCAATCCGGACGGCGGGTGCCATGCTTGGACTCGCCGCTTTCTCTGCATGTTCGCATGGAGACGACGCTCCGAGTGCGGGCAGCAGTGGTTCGGCGACGGATACAACTGCGACAGATTCGATGGCCGCCACGCCCGTGCACATGACTGTGGTGGAACGCGGAAACATCGCGATTGCCGTTACTGGCCCTGGAAGAACCGACGCGCTTGACCTACAAAAAATCCGTGCGCCCTTTACCGGGATTCTTACGCTCCTCCACATTGCGGTGGGCGATCGCGTGGGTACTAATCAGGTGGTCGCAGCCGTGGTAAACCAGCCCAGTCAGGCGGCGCTCATCGGAGCCGAGGCGATGCTCAGAAGTGCCTCAACCCCGGCTCAACGCAGTGACGCCGAGCGGGCACTCGTGCTCGCGAAACAAAATCTCGTCGCGACGCAACTCAGGGCACCGCGAGCGGGAGTCGTAGTCTCGCGCAGCGCCAGCCAGGGCGATCTCTTGAGCCAGGGTGACAGCATTCTCACTATCGCCTCCGCCGGTTCCATAGTGTTCGTCGCGCGAATAGCGCAAGGCGATCTTGCACAGGTAAGGTTGGGACAGCGCGCAAACGTCAACCTGCCAGGTCAGCGGGGCGTGGTTCCGGGGGTAGTGCACGGTCTTCTCCCGGCTGACACCAACAGCATCATGACCGTTCCGGTGCGCATCGACTTCAGCACCGATCTCCAGACCGCCGGCGCTCCGATTCAAACCGGACTGTTTGGAACCGTCGAAATCATAGTTGGGGAAAAATTCGCCGTTCCCATCGTCCCAGTGGCGGCTGTTCTACGCGACGACATATCTGGCGTTTCTCGCGTTGCTCTCGTCACGCCTGCGGGGCTCACGCACTGGGTAAATGTGACTACAGGGGCGACCCAGGGTGGCAACATCGAAATCAAGTATCCTGCGCTGACGCCGGGACAGCGGGTCATCGTTTCCGGCCAGGTTGGTCTCCCGGAGGGCAGCAAGGTTCGCGAAGGCGCGACTATAGTCGGCACAACCCAGTGAAGTTTGTCGCGAACGCACGACAACGAGCCACGGGCATCTACCTGTTGCTTTCCATCCTCGTAATCGCAGGGATTTACGAGGCAGTGGGCCTTCCGTCGGCAATCTTCCCTACGGTCACCTTCCCGATTGTGAAGGTGATTGCCGACGTCGGCGAAGAGCCGGCCGCCCAGATGATGCCGACGGTCACGCGAGTGCTCGAGGAAGCGATTCTTCGTGTGCCCGGCATCGTGCTTGTGCGATCCACGACATCCCGAGGGTCAACTGAGATCTCGGCGGAGTTCGGCTGGGGCACGGATATGAAGGGGGCGCTCGATCGCGTGCAAGCGGAGACGCAACGCGTGAGACCCGATCTGCCCCCTCAAACCAGGATCGACGCCGAATGGATGAACACCGCCATCTTCCCGATTCAGGGATACGCGCTCACATCTTCCACCGAGACGCAAGCCCAGCTGTGGGATCTCGCCCAGTACACGCTCAAGCCCGCTCTCGTCAGGATTCCCGGAGTATCCCAGGTCCAGATTCAAGGCGGGCGTCAGCGTGAATTCCAGGTTCGGCTGAATACTCAGGCGCTCGCCGGCCACGCGCTTACCGCATCCGATGTAGTGCAGGCGATTCAGGCCAGCAACGACGTGGTGTCCACGGGGTTGAGCGAGCAGAATCACGAGCTCTACCTGACCCTTGTGACCGGACGGGTTACCGGAAAGGAGGACCTCGCCAAGATTGCGGTTCCGGTTCCTGGCGGTCAGCCGGCGACGCTCTCCGATCTCGGCACAGTCATCGTGACGGACGAAGTCTCCTACGTACGCACGACTGCGGATGGACAGACGGCGGTGCTCGTCAACATCGTGCGGCAGCCATCAGCAAATACCGTTGCGATTGCTGACGCGATTGACAAGATCTTTCGGGACCAGCCAGACATTTTGCCCAAGGATGTTCACTGGAGCAACTTCTACGATCAGGCGTCATTCGTCGCGGGATCCGTGGGGGGAGCGCGTGACGCGATCATCATTGGAGTCGTGCTCGCCGCCGTAGTGCTGCTCCTGTTCCTGCGAAACGTCACATTTACATTGATCGCTGTTGCGGCAATCCCGCTCACGGTCGCAATCGTAGGTCTGGCACTGGGCGCGGTGGGTCAGACCATCAACCTCATGACTCTCGCCGGAATAGCGGCCGCTCTCGGTCTGATCGCGGATGATTCCATTGTGGTTATCGAGAACATCGAAAGCCATCACGCACGTGCGAGTTTGCGCCGAACGTCGGATCCGGAGCTCCATCCGGATCTGGAACAGGACCTTCACGATGCGACCGCGACAGGTGCTGGTGAGTTGGCCCCGGCGCTCGTCGGCTCGAGTCTTTCAACCATCGTCATACTCCTTCCGTTCGCGCTCCTCTCCGGCGTCGTGGGTGCGTTCTTCAAACCGCTCGCGCTCACGATGGCGCTGGCGCTCGTAATTTCACTGGTGATTGCGCTGGTAGTCGTCCCGGTGTCGGTCGGCGTATTCCATCGATACCAGCCGGCGACCGAAGTCCCCTCGCAATCGCGACTGAAGCGCATAGCGCGAGCAACGGGACGGAGTCTCGCACCAATCCGCGAACGGCTTGCTCCCATGCTGGAGAGGGCCGGCCGAGGTTACGGCCGGCTCGTCGACATCTTCGTAGGACGTGCAAGCGCCAGCGTGGCAGTCGTCGTCGCGTTGCTCGTTGTGGCTTACCTGCTGTACGGCCGCATCGGCACGGATTTCCTTCCGGCAATGGATGAGGGCTCGATCATCCTGGACTATTGGACGCCTCCAGGAACTTCACTGACCGAGACAGACGCGATGCTTCGAGAGGCGGAGCGCGTCATCGTTTCCAATCCAGCCGTCGCTAGCTACTCGCGCCGCACCGGAGAGCAGCTCGGATTCTTCATTACCGAGCCGAACCGCGGTGACTACGTCATCAAGCTCAAACCCAGAAGGGAGAGACCCGGCGTCGAGACGATTATGGACGACCTGCGAACGCGTATCGGAGCCGTTGAGCCGGCAATCCACACCGACTTCGGACAACTGCTCGAGGACAACATCGGCGATCTGACCGGTGGCACTCCCCAGCCGATCGACGTCAAGATCTTCGGAAGCGATCCTGCGATACTTGCCGCCAAAGCGGATCAGGCCGCGCGCATACTCGAAAAAATTCCGGGGGTGGAAGACGTTTTCAACGGACTCACGATTGCTGGTCCGGCGCTTCAGGTACACGTCGATCCGGTTGCAGCGGCGCGCTTCGGGCTGAATACGCAGACGGTGGCAGCCGAAGTCGAGCCGGCTGTTACGGGCACAGTCGCGGGTCAGATTAGGATTGGCGATCGGATGTACGACCTTCGGGTATTGGCAGCTGATTCGACTCCACTTACACAGTTGAAGATACGCGCGGGTGCACCCTCATCGACGCTGATTCCGCTCTCCACGGTCGCCACCGTTACGACCGGCACGCCGGAGACCGAAATCAATCGGGAAAACCTGAGGACCTATGTCGGAGTGACCGCCAGGCTCTCCGGCCGTGATCTGGGAGGCGCGATGGCGGAAATCCGACAGCGAATTGCGCGTGACCTGGCGCTCGGGCCCGGCATGTCCGTGGAGTACGGGGGCCTCTATGAACAACAGCAAAAGTCGTTCAGGGGACTTCTCTATGTCCTTCTTGCGGGACTGTTGCTGGTGTCCGTGGTGGTCCTCTTCGAATTCACCGACTGGCGCGCGCCAATTGTGACGGCTTTGTGCGCCGCCGCTGTGTTGGCGGGCGTTCTCGCGGCCCTGCTCCTCACCGGAATGACGCTCAACATCTCGAGCTACGTTGGCGCGATCATGATGGTGGGAATCGTGGGCGAGAATGCGATATTCGTCATCCACGAGGCACAGTTGGGACTACGAAGTGGAAAGTCCGCAAAGGACGCGTGGACCGACTCAGCGCACCGGCGTTTGCGCCCAGTAGCTATGACCATCCTGGCCACTGCCTTCGCGCTAGCCCCTCTCGCTCTTGCGTTGGGAGAGGGGTCCCAGCTAATGCAGCCGCTGGCAATCGCCGTGATAGGAGGCTTTGTCCTGTCAGGCCCTATAGTCCTGCTGGTACTTCCAGGCCTTTATCACTTGCTGGATCCGCACGGATCGCTCGGTCGCAACTGAGATGTATTCCTCTCCGTTGCGACCCGAGCTGTCCTGTATAACTACTTGACCTTCTTTTCCTTCGCTTCCTTAACGGCTTCCTTCTTCTCGCTCTTCGCCGACTCATGCTCCTTGGCGACAATGGAACCGTCAATCGCGTTGACGTTCACTTCCTGGATTCCGGTCTTGCCCGGGACGGTGACATCAACGGAGTAGATCAGCTTTCCGTGCTCGCGCTCGAGCTCGCTGGACTTCACGGTGCCGGTCGGAACTTCCTTGAGCGCCGTGGCCCGCGCGGTCTCCTCGGAGATTTTCGCTTCCTTCTGGAGCGCGGCCTGGGTCTCTGCCTTCTTCACCTTAGTGTGGCGCTTGGCACTCGTCATGGCCTGCGTCGACGGCTTGGCGGTGCTCTTGTAGGTGCTGGTGCCCTGCGCACCGGCGACGGTCGTGCTGGCGGCGAGTGCAACTGCCACGGCAATCATTTTGAACATGCTTCCTCCTCATTGTTTGATCTGCAGCCCGCGTGAATCGCGGGAATCAGCCCACAGTTATGCTCGTTAATCATACCTGCCAAAGCTGTCATCCCGATTACATAGTATGCGCGCCGAGTACGGCGATGTAGATTGGCGGCCATGCGAGTTCTTATGGTAGAGGACGATCCCGACCTTGCGGCGATCATCAAGACCGGGTTCGCCGAGCACGGCGTGCAGACAGTCACGGTCGCGAATTACCCCGACGGGAAAATGAAGGCTCTCCTGGGAAAGTTCGACGTCGTCATTCTCGACGTCATGCTGCCTGGTGGAAACGGATTCGATCTCTGCCGCGAGCTGAGGGCGCGCGAGCTCGCGACGCCGATACTCATGCTCACGGCTCGCGATACGGTTGACGATCGCGTCGCAGGCCTCGAGGTCGGCGCTGACGACTACCTCACCAAGCCGTTCGCGTTCCGGGAGCTGCTGGCGAGGGTCAGAGCGCTGGCGAGGCGGCGCGGCGCTCCGCTGCCGGAAACGTTGAAAGTCGCGGATCTCGAGGTCGATCTCCAGGCGCAGCGCGTGCGGCGCGCCGGTAAGCCGATCGAGCTGACGGCGAAGGAGTTTTCACTGCTGGAGTTTTTCGTGCTTCATCCTGGGCAAGTGGTCGATCGGGCGGCGATCACCGCGCACGTCTGGGACGAGAACCACGACCCCTTCACGAACGTGCTCGAGGTGCTGGTGCGGCGCCTGCGCCGTAAGATCGACGACGACTTCCCGGTCAAATTGATCCAGACAGTGCGCGGCTCCGGATATCGTTTTGGGGATTGAAGCGACCTCGTCGCGGCTCGGGATTCAGCGCCTCGCACGCCTGCGGGTCCGCCTCACAATCTGGTACGTCGCGACCTTCGGGCTCATCATCTTCCTGCTGGGCGCGGGGTTGTTCGCGGTCATCAGCTACCAGCTCTCCAAACAGCTCGATGATTCGCTCAAGAGCGCCACGCTGGAGCTGGTGCGGGCCGCTCGCATCAGAGAGCTGGAACGGGGAGGGGGACGCGCACGCGTCAGCGAGGTAGTCGACGAGCTCAACGTCCCCGGTCGCATTCTCTACCTCCTCGACGCGCAGGGGACCGCGATAAATCCAGAGAAGATCGACACCTGGATTCGCGAGGCGGCGAAAGCCGCGGGCAGAGCCGGTCAGATCACGGTTCAACGCGAGGTTCCGAATGACAAGACGCTCCGGCTCCACGCGCTCCGGTTCAAGCTGGCCTCCGGCGCGCAGCTCGTCGCGGTGGCGGTGGCTGACCAGGAGGAGCTCGAAGTCAAGTACGCGGACCTCATCACCGCGTTCGTGGTGATCGCGTTCGTCGCGCTGTTTCTTGTCGCGGCGGGCGGATTCTTTCTCGTCCGGAAGTCGACCGCGCCAATCGAACGATCGATTGAATTCATGCGCCGCTTCATGGCCGACGCGGCGCACGAGCTGAGAACGCCGATCACGATCCTGAGGACGCGCGCCGAGGTGGCGTTGCAGCAGCCGCGGGAAGCGGCGAACTACGTTTCCGCGCTTCGTGGTGTCGAAGCCGAGGCACGCCGGCTGGGAGGCATAGTGGACAGCCTGCTCGTTCTCGCGCGCGCGGATGCGGGCGAGCAACAGATCGACAAGGCACGTATCTTCCTTGATGATATCGCCGTCGATGCTGCCGGCGCGGCGCAAATCGTGGCCCGTCAAAAGAACGTAGAGGTCACGGTCGACGAATTCGAGGAAGCGCCTGTCGAGGGCGACCCGACTCTCATTCGCCAACTGATCATGATCGTGCTGGACAACGCCGTGAAGTTCACGGATGCGGGGGGACAAGTGCACGTTCGGGTGTCGATGCATGAGGGCTCGCCCACGTTCGGGGTGGAGGACACCGGGATCGGAATCAAGCAGGAGGAGCTGTCACGGGTTTTTCAGAGATTTTTCCGCGGGGAGACGGCGCGCAGCAGGACCGATGGGGCTGGACTTGGCCTTTCGATCGCGAGCTGGATCGCGCGCGAGCACGGCGCCGAGATCTCGCTCAGCTCGGAGCCGGGCAAGGGCACGAAAGTGATCGTGACGTTCCCGCGCGTCACGACAGCGGTGTCATCGTAGCGACAGGTGAATCGTCTAGTCTACACAGTCATCAATCGCAACGCACTTCTGCGACGAGGGTCGTGCAGACACTGAAACTTCGACGAATCTCGCGTTATCGATGGCCGCTCGTGATTACTGCAACACTCGTAATGACGGCGGTTTTTTCGTTGTCCCCGCTGGTGGATGTCACGCGCCCCGAGGCTTCGGTGACCGCGAGTCTCCGCACACCGCTCGCGTATGACGTCGTCGCGCCAATTTCCAGCGTCCTCGACGCGCTCACGCTTCTCTCCCCCGCCCAGTTTTGGGCGACGTTCGCGCTTTGCGCGATTATCTTCCTTGGCTTCTGGACATCCCGCCGGGCTCGTTTGCGCGCCGGCATTGGCGTCCGGAAGTTCGTGAGAGCGGCGCTCTGCTTCATGGGCGGAACGGTGGCGGTCGTGGGCATCATGCTCGTTGCAACCAGGCCGATGGCATCGCTGGTGCTTGCCGGTGGTGATCTCATCGCGGTCGACTTTCACAGTCACACCGAGGCATCGCACGATGGGCGCTCAGGATTCGACGCGGAGAGAAACCGGGAGTGGCACTCGAGCTCGGGCTTCGACGCCGCGTATGTGACGGATCACCGGACATTCGATGGAGCTTTGAGTGGCGCGGCCCGCAACCCGGCCCGATCCGGCGACGGTACGGTGCTGCTTCCGGGAGTGGAGCTTCGGGACGGCGACGAGCATCCGATTCTCATCGGCGTGGATCCGGCGCGCATGCGAATCACGTCTCCGGACTGGCAGGACGCAGCGGTGCAAGCTGATGGCGGACCGGTACCGCCGATGCTACTGCTCTCGATGCCCGGTAACATAGTTCGCATCCCGGTCGATGAGACCAATGGCGCCGTACGCCTGGCCGGCATCGAGGCGTCAGACGGATCGCCTCGCGGCATGGCGCAGTCCGCGCGCGACCGGGACGCTATAATGGCGCTCGCGGGAAAACTTCATCTCGCGGTCGTGTCCGCGTCGGACAATCACGGCTGGGGACGAACCGCGCCCGCCTGGAGCGTGCTGCGGATTCCCGGCTGGCGCGGCATGACGCCGGCGGAGTTGGACATCGCCATCCGCCGTACGATCATAACCCGGGGCTCGCAGGCGATACAGGTGATCGCTCGAAGAACAGCTGCGCCGCCGCGAAATGGAGTGGAGGCTGCAGCCGGCGGAATTGCGGTCGCGCTGGTGATGGTGCGGACGATGAACCTTCCAGACCGCTTGTCATGGATCGTCTGGAGCTGGGGTCTCTGTCTCCTGTCGCTCGGACGCGCTCGCAGGAACAGGCACAACCTGCGCGCTCGAGCCAGGAAGAGCATGAAAAGGAAGTTGAGGCCCGTCGTCGACGCCGCCGCCGCGTAGCGATGCTGCGCTCAGCACGTTGACGTCGACACCTCGCCGCGAGCGTGCCACGACTAGCCACATACGTGACTGGTTCGGGAAGCTGATCACGTTCTGGACCTTGATCGCGGTCGTGTCCGCGATCGCGATCAGCGTGTTCGCGGACCTGGGCGAAGACGTCGCGGAGCATTCGACGACGAACTTTGACAATTTGGTGCGCGCGTGGATGATCTCGCACCAGAATCCTGTCGCGTACAAGATCGCGTACGCGCTAACATGGATCGGCTCCCCGGCCGTAATGGTGCTGCTCGCAATTGGAGCCGGCGTGTGGTTCTACATGAGCCGGGGCCGCAGCAAGGCCGGCGTGGTGGTTGCGGCTCCCGCGGCTGGGGGTCTGCTCTCCGGCATCGTCAAGGTCATGTTCGGTCGCGTCAGACCCGCGGGCGCCGCACTCCTCAACGAACGGAGCTACTCTTTCCCGAGCGGACACGCCGCGACTTCGGCGGCCGTGGTGGTCACGATCTGCTACGTGATGGCGCGGGAAGGTATGATCTCGTGGAGGACGGCAATCGCGATTGGCGGAGGCATTCCCCTGATCGTCGGACTCACTCGCCTGTATCTCGACGTCCACTGGACCACCGACGTTATCGGCGGCTGGACCGTCGGACTCTTCGTCGCGGCGATGAGTGCGGCCCTCTATGAGTATCTGCGGAGAAGCGCTCCGCCCGGTGTAGGTGGTACTGGCGCCGCCGGGGGAGACTGACCGGCAACACCCCCGGTCAGTGCTTGAGAGCGGTCTCGACGCGCTTCAGCAGCTGCGCGCGCGCCGCCCGATCGAAGAGACGACCG
>Ga0208355_1001440_pt1 | contig 10342 bp, 8 predicted proteins | sample NGESurdeep072012_6_FD_184458 | JGI IMG/M metagenome (GOLD analysis project Ga0208355, IMG submission 184458) | Arctic peat soil microbial communities from Barrow, Alaska - NGEE Surface sample 210-3 deep-072012 (SPAdes) | ecosystem: Environmental > Terrestrial > Soil > Wetlands > Peat ...
CGGCACGATGCGGTAGCCCTGCGACTGCATGTAGGCCGAAACGCCGTGACTGGCGCGTAAGGGGCTGTCGGAGAGGCCGACGACGGCGATGGTCTTCGATCTCTTCAGCAGTTCGGTAATTGGATCCGTAGTCGTGGTGTTCAAAGTGAACTCCCTAGCCCTAGTTGAGCGATTTAGCGATTGGTGATTGAGTGATTTGGCGCACAGCCTGATGTCAGGCTGCACTCGACCAAATCGCAAATCACTCAATCACTAAAAGGGGGACTTCTTCTCGGTCCGTTCCTGGTGCATCTTAGTTGCCAGCTTGCGCACCGTCTCGGACACGTTCTTGTTCAAAGATAGCGCTTTCAGGTCCTGGTTCATCAGGTTCTTGGCAAGGTTCAGTTGCACGTCGAGCGGGCAGCGCGGGTTGCTCACCAGCACGCGGAGGACGTTGTACTGCTTGATGAACCTGCGTTTGCCGGCGATGCCGCGCAGCACGCTCTCCTGCACGTTCTTCATGCCCGCGAACATTTCGACTTCCTGGTCGGTGACCTTGGACGACTCCAGCACCGCCGACGAGACCAGCTTGGCGCCGTCGCGGATGAGGATAGAACGGTCCTCCTTGCTGCCCTTCATCGCCAGTTGAATCCGTTCGCCAACCGTCATTTTCGAGATTTTTTGCAGGGGCGACATGCGGTCCTGCGCCGCCTTGTCGTCGGCCACCTTCTGCACCGCTGCCGCATCGGCGACTCGCTTGTCCTCGACTACCTGCGCGGCAGTGGCGGCTACTTGCGCGGCCGCTCCGGCTTCCCCCTCGGCCTGCACCAGTTCAAAGGCCTTCCCTTCCTCGGCGGCGATCTCGTGCGCGTGCTCGGCGAGGAATTTCGCCAGGTCCGCTTCCGCATCCGGATCGGGCACCGCTTCGCCTGTTTCCGCGGAGATCGTTTCTCCCAACGCCTCGAGCGCCTCGTTTATCTGGACGTGCTGCGGCGGCGTGAGCGCCGGGTTCGAGGTCAGCGAGTGCAGGATGTTGCGCGCGCCGAGGACGCGGGGGCTTTGCAGCATCTGCGCAACCAGTGGCGCGGAGTGCTCCTGCGCCAGTTGCTGCAAGTCCAGCTCCGGCACCGACGGATTTTCCAGGAGCGCGGGCACCAGCTTGGGACGCCGGTTTTTCGGGTTCAGAAAATACGCGATGATGTCGAACGGCGTGGTCGGATCGGCGCAGACGCGGTACGAGGCGGCCTCATCCCATCCGGCCAGCGTCATGCGGGCCTGCTCGCCGAAGATGGCATGCGAAGAGAGATAGACGAGGATCTCGATCATCTCCTCGGCCGGAAGCGCGAGCGCCCCCTTGGAGGCGGTGCGCATCAGGGCCGCGGGCACGGCCGAATTCCGAATCAGTTCGATCATTCGCGGCATGGATTTTTTCCTCTGCCTCCGCAGCGCGATTCGAGTTCGTTGACCACGCGTTCCAGTTCGGCAATCAGGCGGCGCCGGCCTGATCCGCTCGCCGAGTCATCCAGGTGGCGCGCTTCGGCGTGCTGGAAGGCGTCCACCAGCGCACGGTAATACCACAAGCTGCCGTCCTTGCGCCCGCTGAAACGGTCGAAGCATACATCACCCGACTCGTGGTGGTCGGTGAGAATGGCGCGCGCATTGTGGACCTTGTCGGCGACCGATACCAGGCGCACTTCCGGATCGGCCTCGTGCTGCACGTGGTGGATGTAGGCCACCTTGCGCTCGCACCAGGGCGCCTTCTGAAGCGGATCGACGGCGTCGGAATCGGTGCAGCCCATCACGATCTTGGCGACGCGCTTGCCGAATTTCTTCTCGATCTCGTCGCGCCGCGGCAGCCCGCCCTGGTCTTCGACGGCATCGTGCAGGAGCGCGGCGATGGCCATGTCCTCGTCGCCGCCGTTTTCCAGCACCAGCGACGCGACCCCGAGCAGGTGCCCGATGTACGGGATGTCGCGGCCCTTGCGCGGCTGCTCGCGGTGCAGGTTGTGGGCGTAGACGAGGGCGTCGTTGAAGCGGTCGCTCAGCGGCTTGGTAAGAATACGGTTGGGCATCGAATCGCCTGCGCCTTATGTGGTACCGCAGGTGTGGCCGTCACAGCAAGCTTTTCCGCGCAGGCCGTCCCATCCCTCGCGGACAATAATAGGAACCATGATGAGGGCGGCCACCGGGTCGGCCCACCACCAGTGCAGCGTCGCGTTCAGGACAAGTCCCACCAGGAGAATGGCGGACAGGTAGGCGCAGAGGTCGGTCTGGCGCGAATCAGCCTGCATGGCGCCGGAGTTGAGTTCGCGCGCGATCTTACGCTTGGCCCGCGCCAGCAAGGGCATGGCGACGAGGGACGCGGCGGCCACGCAGATGCCGAAGATGGATTCCCTCGGCGCGTCGCGGTGCAGCAGCGCGGCGATCGCGTCCCCAGCGATGTACGCCGCCAGCAGAAGGAAGCTGGCGCCGACCAGCTTGAGTGCGGTGCGCTCGCGGTGCTCGCCCGCTTCGCCGTCGCGTAGGCGCCACAGCAGCGTCGCCCCGGAAGCGCACTCGATCACGGAGTCGAATCCGAATCCCACCAGCGCGATGCTGCCCGCAAGCAGGCCGGCGACGATCGCAGCCGCTGCTTCCAGTGAGTTCCAGGCGAGGGTGAAGTACTCGAGGCGGCGGCCGCGAGCAAGCGATTGCGGAATTGCCTTACTGCTCATTGCGCCGCATCAGCAGGTACCCGTGGATGAATGGAGCCAGGTCGCCATCGATCACGCGGTCCACGTCGCCGACTTCGACCTTGGTCCGGTGGTCCTTCACCATCCGGTACGGCGCGAGAACGTACGAGCGGATCTGCGAGCCGAAATCGATGTCGAGCTTGGAGTCCTCGATCTTTTTCGTCACCGCCTTGCGCTTTTCCAGCTCGTGCTCGTAGAGGCGCGAACGCAGGATGCTCATGGCCCTTTCCTTGTTCTTGTGCTGCGAGCGCTCGTTCTGGCAGGCGACGACGAGGCCGGTTGGTAAGTGCGTCAAGCGCACGGCCGAGTCGGTGGTGTTGACGTGCTGGCCGCCCTTGCCGCCGGAGCGGTAGGTATCCACGCGGAGGTCTTCCGGCTTGATATCAACTTCGATGGATTCGTCGATTTCCGGCGAAACGTAGACACTGGCGAACGAGGTGTGCCGCCGCTTGGCCTGGTCGAACGGAGAAATACGCACCAGGCGGTGGACGCCGATTTCGCTGGTCAGCATGCCGAAGGCGTAGTCGCCGCTCACCGAGAACGTGGCCGACTTGATGCCCGCTTCCTCGCCCGGCTGGTAGTCGTTGAGCACGGTGGAGAAGCCCTGGCGCTCGGCCCAGCGCAGGTACATGCGCATCAGCATCTCGGCCCAATCCTGCGATTCGGTGCCGCCCGCGCCCGGATGGATGGTTATGATCGCGTTGCGCGCATCGTTCTCGCCGGAGAGCAGGGTTTCGGTCTCCAGCTTGTCCACCAGTTCGCGCAGCTTGTCCATCTCGCGGCGAATGTCGGCGGTCACGTCTTCGCCTTCGCGTCCGAGCTCGAAATAGGCCTCGATGTCGCTGCAGCGGCGCGCCAGGTCGGTCTCGGTGGCGAGAATATGCGCCAGGCGCTTCTTCTCGCGCATGACGTTCTGCGACTTCTCGGGATTGGACCAGAGGTTCGGGTCGGAGGCTTGTTTGTCGATTTCGGCGAGCTGCGCCGTCAGTTTGGGCGCGTCAAAGATACTCCCGCAGCTCACGGACCTTGTCGCGCAACGGGAGGTATTCCTGTTCGAGTTCGGCGATGTTCTTCATAATCGTAGGTCGGAAGTCGTAGGTAGTAGGTCGGAAGTCGCCCACAGTCGGCGCGCGCCGACCTGCGACCTGCCACCTACGACCTGCCGTCCATCACTGCGGAAATACAAACCGCGCGATGACTGCTACCACCGAAATTATCGCACACAGCCACACCAACCAATTGCCGTGGCGCGTGTAGAAGGTGGTGGTGTGCTCCAGGCTGAAGGGAACGTCAATGAAGGTGCGCTGGTTGCGGGGTGCAGTATCGAGTACGCGGCCGTAGGGGTCAATCACTCCGGTAATGCCGTTATTGGTGGAGCGCAGCAGCCAGCGGCGGTCCTCAATCGAGCGCATGCGGGCCTGTTGCAGGTGCTGGTAGGGGGCGGCGGTGTCGCCGAACCAGCCGTCGTTGGAGACGTTCACGAACACCTGCGCGCCGTTGGCCGCGAACTGGCGGACCTCGTTCGGGAACGCCGACTCGTAGCAAATGAAGACGCCCACCGCCAGGTTTCCCGCCCGCAGGACATTGCGCTCGCGGCCCGGGATGAAGTCGCCGACCTCGTGCGTCAGCGCACTGGCAAATCCGAACATCTGTTTGAAGGGCACGTATTCGCCGAAGGGTACGAGATGAATTTTGTCATAGCGCGCTCCCCAGGTCCCATCCGGCGCGACGATGGCCGCCGAATTGTAGAGTTGCTGTCCCGGGTTGGGTGTGGGTACGCCCAGGGTGCCGACCACCACCGCCGCGTGCGACTGGCGTGCCACCTCGCTGACCGCGTGGCGAAAGCGCGGGTCATTGAGGAAGAACGGCGCGGGGCTCTCGGGCCAGACGATCAGGTCAATCGGCGGCAGGTTGGGATCGGCCTGGCCCGGTTGTGGGACGCTGAGCTCGGCCAGTTCCTTGACCACTTGATCGAAGTACTGCTGCGTCCACTGCTCGCCGGTGAGGAACGGAATATTGGCCTGCACCAGGCGCGCGGTGCCGTTGGCGGGCAGGCGGGCGGGTTTCAGCAGCGTGCCCGCCTGGAGCATCAATACCGCCGCCACCGACATCGCCAAGAGCAGTCTTCGGCGGCGCGCCTCCACCTGGAAGGCCACCGCAAAGGCCACGTTCAGCAGCAGGATTTCAAAGGACAGTCCGTACACGCCGGTGACCGTGGCCAGGCGCGTCAGCGGGATGTTATTGACCAGCGCGGTGCCGAGCGGGTTCCAGCGGAAGTCGAAGGGAAAACCGCGCAGCATCTCCGTCGCCACCCAAACGAATGGCGCCAGCAGGATTGCCTTTTGTCCCATCCGGCCGGACGCGAGCAGCGCCATCACCCATCCGAACACCGCCCACGACAACGCCATCGCCAGGCTGAACAGCACCAGCACCCCGGCCGCAACGGCGCGGTTGAGTCCGCCGTAGATGTGCATGACGTCGTAGATCCAATAACAACACCCGAACGACCAGATCAGCCCGCACACATAGCCCAGCAGGAAGGCTTGCCGAGGCGAAGCGGAACGAGAAACAACCCCACCCTCCGCCAAACCCGGGCGGAAGGGTGGGCCACCCATGGGTTGGAAAATCGCCAGCAGCAGAGGGACAACGCAAATCCAGCACAGGAAGCTCAAATCGGCGCTGGGGAACACGAGCACCTGCAACACCCCGGAGATTACGGCGAGCAGCCACGCGCGCCGCGAGAGGCGCGTTCTGACTTCCGACGGGCGGATTGGAGTGCCGGTCACGGGTGTTGTCGTGTTCACTTCAGGTTCACGGAAGCTCATGCGTTAAGATAGGCGCTTGGCAAAAGTGATGGGTATCGTCTCGGAGCACGAGGAGCAACCGAGCAATAAGGGGCGTCGCACGACGGCTGCGGCGCATTTTACTTTCCTGAATGGCCAATAACGTCCAGGGCGGCGGCACCAACGACCGCGTTCGCATCGTGGTTGCGACGTCGGTCATGCTCACTTTCATCTCCTATTGGCGGGCCGCCGCCATCATTCTAAACGACCTGGGGTCCTCCGCATTTTACGCGGCCGGCATTGCGGAACAGGCGGTCGGCAAGGCAGCGCCCTGGTTCATCGTCGCCGTGATGCTGTTTTCCTTTGCGGTGCGCGCGGTGTACGTCGAGAGCTGTTCGATGTTCGTCCGCGGCGGCGTGTACCGCATCGTCAAGGAAGCGCTGGGCGGCAACTTCGCCAAGATCGCCGTTTCCGCCCTGATGTTCGATTACGTCCTCACCGGCCCGGTGTCGGGCGTAGCGGCGGGGCAGTATATCGGCGGCCTGCTCAATGAATTGCTCGCCACTGCATTCCGGCACAATCTGCTTCCCTGGCATGCTGCACACGCACCCGGTTTGCCGGTGAACTGGGTGTCGGTGGCGGTCGCCGCCGGGGTCACGATTTATTTCTGGTGGCAGAACATCAAGGGCATCGAGGAATCCAGCGACAAGGCCATGAAGATCATGTACGTCACCACCGTCATGGTGGTCTTGATCCTGGGCTGGTCGCTCATCACGCTGCTCACCAAACCCAACCTTCACCTGCCGCCCTGGCCGATTCCGAAAAACCTGAATTTCGCACCCGAGGCGCTCGGCTTCTGGCGAAACAGCAACATCCCGAAGATGTTCGGACTGCTCGGCATCATGATGGCCTTCGGGCACTCGGTGCTGGCCATGTCGGGCGAAGAGACGCTGGCGCAGGTCTATCGCGAAATCGCCAGCCCCAAGCTGAAGAACCTGAAGCGCACGGCGCTGATCGTCGCCATCTACAGCTTCATGTTCACCGGCCTGGTGTCGCTGCTCGCGGTCATGATCATCCCCGACGAAGTGCGGGTGCCGGTCTACAAGGACAACCTGATCGCCGGCCTGGCCATGTACATGACCGGGCCGCTGATCTTGCGCATCCTGCTGCGCACGTTCGTGGTGATCGTCGGCTTCCTGATGCTGAGCGGCGCCATCAATACCGCCATCGTGGGCTCCAATGGCGTAATGAACCGGGTGTCGGAAGACGGCGTCCTCACCGACTGGTTCCGCAAGCCGCAGAAGCGTTACGGCACCAGCTACCGCATCATCAACATGATCGTAATCATGCAACTGGTGATTATCCTGGGCAGCCGGGGCAACATCTACGTGCTGGGCGAGGCCTATGCCTTCGGCGTGATGTGGAGCTTCGTCTTCAACAGTTTCTCCATGTTGCTGCTGCGCTACAAATACAAGGGCGAGCGCGGCTGGAAGGTCCCGCCCAACCTGCACATCTTCGGCGTCGAAATCCCCATCGGGCTGGCGTCGGTCTGCGCCGTGCTGCTGGCCACCGCGATCGTGAACTTGTTCACCAAGTCGGTGGCGACCATCAGCGGCACTATTTTCACCGCGGTTTTCTTCGTCGTCTTCCTCGTTTCCGAGCGCGTCAACCAGAAGAAGCACGCGCATGTTAAGCAACAGATGAAGGAGCACTTCCAGCTCCTGCACGAGGAGACCGTGGACCGCGAAGCGCTCAAGGTCCGCAGGGGAAGCATCCTGGTCCCGGTGCGCGACTACAACACCATGTTCCACCTGAAGTGGGCGCTCGAGCACGCGGACACGCGCGAGCAGGACGTGGTGGTGATGTCGGCGCGCATTACGCGCTTCGCCGCCGGCGGCACCGACCTGGCCCGGGAACAGATCTTCAGCGATTACGAGCAGACGCTGTTCACCCGCGCCGTGGCCATCGCGGAAGCGGTGGGTAAGCACGTTTCCCTGCTCGTCGTACCCGCCCGCGACGTATGGTCGGCCCTCAACATGACCGCGCGCGAGCTGGAGTCCTCCACCGTGGTCGCCGGCATGTCGAGCCGCATCACGCCGCAGGAGCAGGCCTTCCAGTTGGGTCTCGCCTGGGAGGCGATGCCGCCGCCGAAACGCCAGTTTGTACTCCACATCGTCCATCCCGACATGACGGCGGAGACCTTCCGCATCGGGCCGCACACGCCCAGCCTGAAGGGCGGAGACGTGGACCTGGTACACCGGCTGTGGCTGTCCATTACCCGCGAACCCGGCATGGACAAGCTGCACCACTCCGACATCCTGACCGCGGCGCTCACCCGCTTCGCCCGCGAGTACACCGGGCGCGAACACGATGAACTGGTGAAGGAGATGCGCAAATCCTCCGGCGGCAAGCACCTGGGCGAAGGCGCGCAACCGCGAGCTTCCATTCCGCACCCGCCGGCCACACCCCCGCCTCCATTGGAAGATCCGTCGCGCCCCCCGCATCCCGACTCTCCGCCACCCATCGACCCCGGCACGGGAAAAGAATAAGCATTGGTGATTTAGTGATTTGTGATTGAGTGATTGACCTTTGATTGGCCCTTCAATCACCAAATCACCAAATCACTAAATCACCAATGATTACCGCCGTCGGTAGCGCGAGAACTGGTGGTCCGCTACACGGCGGCAGCTTACCCAGGTCCACCAGGGCGCATTTTCGGCGAGAAACCCGGGCGCGCTGAAGGTCGTCGGACGCACCTTCACTGCGCCTCGCTTTTCCGACTCGGTGGGCTCCTGCTCCGGTGGAATCAGTCGTCCGATTTCGATCGGCGACACGGTGACGAACTTTTCGTCGATCAGCCGCGCCTTCGCCATGTAGCCGTACAGCGTCGGGCCGCCTTCGCACAGCAGGTAGCGGATTCCAAACTCTCGGCGCAGGATGCGCGCCATCTCCGCCAGGTCCACCAATTTGTCTTCGCCGGCCACGACGATGCGGACGTGCGCCTGGCTTTGCTTCTCCGCCAGGCGCTTCGCTCCCATGCGCGTAGTCACAATGGCGGAGTCCACCAGCTCGCCGTCAAAGACGCGGTAATCGTCCACCTCGAGCGATGCTGAGCCGGTCACGATGAGGTTCATCTCGCGGCGGCGTCCCAGTTGCTGCCGCAACTCGCGGCATTCCGGGGTCATGATGCGAAACACCGGCCCGCGCTCGCGGTTTCCCAGCTGCGTTTCGTCGATGAGCGTGTTTACGCCCAACAGCACCGCGTCGGCATGGGCGCGCAACAGGTCCATCAGCCAGCGATCTTCTTCCGAATGGGAGATATCGGACCCGGCCGCGTGCTTGCCCTTGAAGGAGACGATCCCATCCAGCGACTGCACAAAGTTGGAGTAAATCCAGGGCCGTTCCGCGGGAGGATCGGGAAATCCGAGGTTGCCGTAGGGGCGGTACGCCGGGCTCTCCACCGCCGAGGGTTCACCGTGATCGAACAGCACCTCGAAGTTTTGCATGGGCAAGTTATTGTAGATGCTGCCCGGGTTGGGCGTCGTCCTGTACCCTAGATTCCTGCATGGTGGAAGCGCCGGGCTTCAGAGTCTGTGTGAGAACTCAATTCCGACTGTCGCTGCGGGTCCAAGAACGACAAAACGACAGCCGCGGAGCGGCGCCACTCGTTAGCCCAGCGCGGCAACGCTGGGAAAAGCGAAACAGAACGGTTGAGCGCCAGCGGCGCGACACGGTCCTCAAACCCGCTCTTTAGCCCTCGCCACGATGTTTCGTACGAACTTCACCACTTCCGGCGTCACATACTCCGGCGGCTGGATGCGAAACACCGGCTTGCCCTCCATCAGTTTGAGCGACACGCCGTCCCACTCCGGAAGTTCATAGCCCGGGACGTTAGTCCCGGGTGTCTGGTGCTGTACTGGCGCGAGTCCCGCAGGGACGGCACTCTCGTGCAACAGCACTGCGCTCGCCCGGTCGAGAAACTCCAGCGCCGATCGCTTGAAGTCCGCATTCCCAAAATTCAGCACCGTCAGGTAGACATCCGGCCGCAGGAACTTCATGACCGCATTGGATTCCACGATTACGTTGCCGGATAGCCGTTCGCGAAGGGCCGGCATGGCCTCCGCCAGCATGCCTTGACGCGTGCGTACCCACCAGGACCGTGCGGCGCCCGCTACCAGGAAGCGCGATGAATCGCTTTCGCCGCTGCGGTCGTGCTCTTCGGTGATGGCCCAGGCATGATCGCCGGTCGCGCAATCGCAGGCAGCGCCGTCGGCCGAGCAGATGCCGTGCCCGTATTGCGTGATCTTCACCGCGGTCCAGCGCATCTCCGGCAGCGCGGCGATCAATCCGGCGACCACGCTGGTCTTGCCCACGCTGCGCGCATGCCCGCCCACCACCACCAGGGCCATCAGGACTTCTCGCTTCTCCGCTGGCGTGACGCTTCGTACAGCACAATCGACGCCGCTACGCCCGCATTCAGCGATTCCACGCCGGCGGAATGTGGGATGACCAGCGTCGCGTCCATCTCGTTCGCCAGCGCCTTGGGCAAGCCTGCGCCCTCGCTGCCGATGAACAGCGCCACGCCGCCGGTCAGGTCCGCCTGGTCAATCGCGGTGCCCTTGTGCGACGAGGTCGCCAACAGCCGCACTTTTTTTTCGCGGAGTGCGGTAAGCAATTCGCGTGCCGCGGTCTTCACCACCGGCAACCGGAACATCGAGCCTGCCGACGCACGAATGACTTTGGGATTGAACTGGCTCGCCGAACCTTCGGTAATCAGTACCGCCGCGGCCCCAAACGCCTCCGCCGAGCGGACCATCGTCCCCAGGTTCCCGGGGTCTTGCAATCCGG
>Ga0208355_1001444_pt1 | contig 10304 bp, 12 predicted proteins | sample NGESurdeep072012_6_FD_184458 | JGI IMG/M metagenome (GOLD analysis project Ga0208355, IMG submission 184458) | Arctic peat soil microbial communities from Barrow, Alaska - NGEE Surface sample 210-3 deep-072012 (SPAdes) | ecosystem: Environmental > Terrestrial > Soil > Wetlands > Peat ...
GACCCGGAAGCTTGGGCAGCAGCAACGAGCCGCATGATGCCGGACAGTGCGGTCTGCTCTCCGACTGCCGTGACGCGGATTTGAAGGCTTCCACCGCCGGCTACTGTCCCCGCGGTAACGGCGGCGCCTGGTCCTTTCGGGACCGTCCGGGACTCGCCGGTAATCATCGACTCGTCAACATCGGCAGTGCCCTCGGTGACTGTCCCATCCGCCGGGACGCGGGCCCCGGGCCGAACGAGGATAATGTCGCCCATCTTCAACTCAGAAAGGGGAACGGTTCGAGTCTCCGGACCGCTTACAAGTTCGGCAGTGTCTGGGAGCAACGCGGCGAGCGCATCGAGCGCACCACGAGCCTGGGAAATTGCTCGCATTTCCAGCCAATGGCCGAGGACCATGATCGTAATCAGAGATGCGAGTTCCCACCAGACTTCGATCTCGAAGAGGCCGAATGTTGCGGCGAGCGACGTACCAAACGCTACCGTGATCGCCAGGCTGATGAGAGTCATCATGCCGGGCTTGCGGTCCGCCAGTTCGCCCCATGCCCCACGGATGAAAACGAGGCCACCGTAAACGAAGACCACCGTTCCGAGGATTGGGGCGATTAGTTTGGAGCCGGGAAACGAAGGTGCTGTGTATCCAAGCCAGTGTTGGACATCGGTCGACCAGAAGATCACTGGAATTGTGAGAGCAAAGCTCAACCAAAACTTGTCACGAAACATCGCCACAGAATGTCCGGCATGGCGTTCGTGGCTCCCGTGGGTTTCCGACATCTTGTGACCCGCAAGGGCGTCGGCCGTTTTCTCGTGCGCTCCGTGTGCCATTTGCTCCATATTGAACTCCGCTGCCAAACACAGTGTGTGCGGACGGGCAAGCCGATCACAGCAGATCAACTGCATCGCGGCTTCCGTCGGCCCGAGCCTGTTCGGGGTGAGCCGAATCAGTCTGCTCAGACTACTCACGAAGCCGACTTCGTTATCCCATCAGCACTTATCAGAAGTTACGCGGGTGCCCTACACATCGCGCCTGTACTAATTGCCAACCTGGACGCAAGACTCAAGCGCGATGTGTGGGCACGCTTTTCACTTGTCTCCGCGCGCTCTGCAATATTTATCCCTTTCCCACTCCGGGAAATAATTTCCTCATTTTTTCGCTCGTCATCTCTCATTTTTCTTGACACTGTTTCTCGCCGTACTAATCTTGTAGATTAGGATTCAAGCCCTGAGGGGGGCCACTGGCGCCGGCTAGCGCGCCAGCGGCCCTTTTGTATTTTGTGCATGCTCTCTTGTCACTCATTCTTCGCACCTTGCACTTGGCACTTCGCACCCGTTACACGGCGTTCCGCGCCAAGTTGCTGCTGTTCACTCGTTTAGCGCCACACCTCGGAGGTCGTCTCTTGGGACTCTTGGGATTTGTCAGCCAAACTCTTGGGATACCCAGGTCTATGCCTCGTAAGCTGCTGATTCTATTCAACGGAGAAAGAGGGACTGGGGTTGTCGCATGTGCCATTACGCTAAGCATCAACAACTCGGCTGTGAGCATCGAATTGCTTGCCCGTCGCTGCTAACCGTCGGAAGTCCTGAGACGTTCGCTTCATTGACCCGTCTATCAACAGGCGGATAGGATTAGGGGGTCTCGGCGACCTCGATTTCGAAACACGCACGCCCTAGCGAAATGGGCGCCATTGTGTGGGCAAGGAATACCCCCGGCCTAGCCAAAATCGGGCTAGACCGGGGCACCCAAAACCTTATATGCGATTACGGAATTTCGGGGCAATCATCGCGCTCGCCGCCGGTATGGGGCTGACCTCCTGCAAGACCGAGGAGGCCAAGCCGGTCAACGTCACCCCGCCCGCCCGCGCGCAAGCCCCGACCATCGCCCAGCCCGTTGCGCCGCCCAGGATCCAGGAAACCGGCCAGCCCAAGACCGATCCGGTCGAAACGCTGATCGCGAGGGTGGAGAAGGAGTACCAGGCGGGCCGCGCGAATTACGCCGCCGGACACCTGGACGCCGCCAAAGACTCGTTCGACCGCGCCTTCAACGTGCTGCTGCTTTCCGGGCAGGACATCCGCAACAACGAGCGGCTGCAGGCGAAATTTGAAAAGCTGGTCGAGGGCGTGAACAACCTGGAGATGATCGCGCTCCAGCAGGGCGATGGCTTTACCGAGCAGAAGGCGGAACCGGCGCCGATTGACGAGGCCAACGAGATCACGTTCCCGATCGATCCCAACATCAAGGCGCGCGCCGAGGTCGAGATGCGCGGCATCAAGAGCGACCTGCCGCTCGTACTCAACGATGAAGTGGCGCGCTACATCAGCTACTTCTCCAGCCGCGGACGCGGGACGCTGGAGCACGCGCTGGTGCGCTCGGGGCGCTACCGCGACATGATCCTGAAGACGCTCAAGGAAGAGGGCGTGCCGCAGGACCTGATGTACCTGGCCGAGGCGGAGAGCGGTTTCCATCCACTGGCGTTGTCGCGGGTGGGCGCTCGCGGCATGTGGCAGTTCATGGCAAGCCGCGCTTCCGGTTACGGATTGGCCCGCAACTGGTGGGTGGACGAGCGTCAGGACCCCGATAAAGCCACCCGGGCGGCCGCGCGTCACCTGAAGGATTTGTACAAGCAGTTCGGCGATTGGTACCTGGCGCTGGCGGCGTACAACTCCGGTCCGGGAACGGTGCAGCACGCGGTGGAACGCACCGGCTACGCGGACTTCTGGGAACTCTACCGGCGCGGCGTACTGCCCCAAGAAACGCGCAACTACGTGCCCATCATCGTCGCCGTGACCATCATGGCAAAGAACCCGGCGCAGTACGGGCTGGTGCATTTGGATCCCGATCCGCCGCTCAAGGCCGACAAGGTGACCATCAACTACCCGGTGGACCTGCGCCTGGTGGCCGAATGCGTGGAAACCAGCGTCGCGACGCTGCAGGAGTTGAACCCCAGCCTGCTGCGCATGACCACGCCAAAGGACGGCAGCTTCGACCTGGCGCTGCCGGCCGGAACGGGCGAAAGATTCCAGACGGCAATCGCCGCGATTCCGCTCGACATGCGGGTCTGGTGGCGCTATCACAAGGTGAATACTGGTGAAACGCTGGCCGAGATTGCGCGTCAGTACCACACCACGCAGTCGGCAATCGCCGAAGTGAACAACCTGCGGGACGGCGAATTGAGTGCCGACAGCAAGCTCATTATTCCGGCCACGCCCGGGCGCCGCGCCGAGGCGAGCGCCTCCGGATCGTACGCGAAGAAGGCGACGAGCTACCACGTGCGCAAGGGCGATACGGTGCTGTCGGTGGCCGACGATTTCGCCGTTCCGGCCGAGAAGATACGCAAGTGGAATGGCCTGCGCGGAAACACTCTGCGTGCCGGGCGAACGCTCAAGATTTACAAGCCGGTGGCGGGCGACGAGGAAGAGCGGGCGGTCACCGCCAAGAGCCGGGTTTCTGGGGGATCGAGGCCAGCTAAAGCAAAGAGCAGCAAGAGCTTACAGGCGTCCAAGAAGAGCGCGGTACGCCATAAAGTGAAGCGCGGCGAGACCCTGTCGAGCATCGCTAACCGCTACAACACGAGCGTCGCCGTGCTGAAACGGGACAATTCCAACGTGGCCCGGCCCAAGCCCGGCGCGGTGCTGGTCGTGCGCACGCAATAAGTCCGGCGCCAGCCACGAGGCAAGAGGCATGAGGCTGATTTCCAAATGCCGTATGCCATACGTCTTGCGTCTTTTTTGTGCGTGCTATAATTCGCGGCGCTTCGAGGAAGAATCGAAGAATCATCGGCTCTGTTGTCTGCAGTCTTAATCTGTCGAGGCCCATTGCGAGCTACTCCGGTGCTTGACGCCGCGCTCGCCTATCAGGAGGAAACATGACGTTCGATAACGAAACCCTTTACGGACGCGACGACGACATGGATGAATTCGGCGACACCGGCGGGTACGGCGAGAATCTGGAAGAAGAAGAATTCGAAGAAGAAGAGGAAGAAGAGGAAGAGGAACCCGTAGCCACGAGCGGCGGCGGCGTGGGCGGCATGACCGGAGGCGGCGTAGTGACGCCGGCGGGCGGCGCTAAGGTAGCACCGGCTCCACCAGCTCCGGCGCGCAAGACCGGCGGCGGTGGTGGCGGCGGACCTAAGGGCGGCGCCAAGGAGAAAGCCGCGAAGAAGGCTGCCAAGAAGGCCGCGCCCAAGAAGAAGGCCGCGAAGAAAGTTGTCGCGAAAAAGGCCGCCAAGAAGGCACCCAAGAAGGCGGAGAAGAAAAAGAAGGGTGGCAAGAAGGCGAAGAAGGCCGCCAAGAAAGCAAAGAAAGGTAAGAAGGGTGGCAAGAAGAAGAAGGGCAAGAAGGGCCGCCACTAGCCATTTCTGATTCTCGATTTTTCATTTCTGCTTGAAAAAGTCGCGGAGCGCTCCGCGGCTTTGTTCTTTTTCTCGGTTCTCGTTACTTGCTCCCCTGCACCGCGGTCAGGCATCGTCCGTACAACTCGAGCAGCTGCTCCGCGTATTCCTCCGGTTTGGCCGGTGCGCCGCCCTGGAAACCAGCTCCCGGCGTTCCCGTTTTGCCGTATCCCGTTGTCATGGCGATGAACCGCATCAGGTCCAGCGCGATATCCTCGTTGCGCCGTGAACCGCTGGGCATGCCCGGTGTTGCGTCCATGTTGGCTCCTTGCGTTTGTCGGTTAGTCAGAATCTCGATCGGCTGATCTTCTTCTTCGTCTTGCGCGAAAGGTACGCCCGGTGGTGAATGAACTCTCATACGCTCTTCGTCTCGCTCTTTCCCGCCAGTGTCTCCGCCTTCACATCGTATCCGAAATCCTTCTGCTAGTACCTTGTTAACACCTTTCGGATAAGCTCGTCTGCATCGGTGAGGTTGGGTATGAAAGCGGGTCTCACTCTGCTCGTATTCGCGGCCCTCGCAGCCGCTTCGCCGGCGCACGCCAAGGGCTCTCCCGACCTGATCGTCATCTCCGGAGGCGGGCTGGCGCGGGCGGTCGAGATCACCGACCCGGCGTCGCTGAGGGCCTTCGATCCCTGGAGTGGACAGTTTGCCGACTGGAAACAAGACGCGGTCGCTGAGCCCGCGTGCTATCGCCGGTCGTATGAAGTCCTGTTCTACATGAAGTGGCCGGGGCGGAAGTCGCCGCTCGACCGTGGCGAACTGAAGATGATTTACGCCACGCGCTACTGCTTCGCCGACGGCGCGGGCTACGTCTATCTGCCGAGGCCAGGGGAGCGCAATTATGCCGAGAGCAACGGAACCATCATCCGCGCCGATCGAAGCGGCAAGTGGAGCCACTCAACGCCTGGGTGGGACAAGTTCATCAGGACTACCGTCAAGTCACATCCGCATTAGTTCCGTAAGACTAAGTTTCTATCGCCACGTGACATACTCGTCCCAGGATGTAGTCGGTGGCGGATTCGTTCTCCCCGATGCTCACTACCGACACTGGGTACTCCTGGTTCTCCGGGCGCAGCACCAGCGTCTTGCCCGCCACTTCCACGTACTTGATCGTCCAACCGCCCGCGTAACGGACCGCGTACATGTTGCGCTCGGCGCGGCGGTACGGGTGCAACGAGTTGTAGTGACGGTCGATGAGCAGCGTCGCCCCCGGCATCATGCGCGGGTACATGCTCATGCCCTCGCGCGAGTCCACCTTGACCAGCACGAAGCGCTGCCACTGCGCGCGCGCGCTGGCCGCGTCCGGGCGCAACCGCCGCAGGAAGCTGCGCTTGAACTTGAGCACCTCACGCACGTGGTGCGCCGCCACGATGGGCTGCGCCAACCCGTTCGCGCCCTCCACCAGGGCCACGTTTTCGTAGTCGTCCGCGGGCGGCGACATGCGCTCCACGCGCGGCTGCAGCTCCGCATCCTCCATCAGGTCCACCACCGACCAGCGCATCGCGCCCAGCACCCGGTCCATCGCCGCCAGGCTGAGCGCGCGCTTGCGGTTGAGGAAGTTGGAAATGTGCGCCTGCTGGAACCCGGTCATGTCGGCCAACCCCAGGCCGGTGAGTTGCCCCGCCGCGATCTGCGCCAGCAGCCTTCTCCGCAGCCTGTCCTGCAATTTCTGAAAGCTCATGTTGTTACCCCGGATTATAGCTTGCAGCTATAGTACGCGCAAGATGTTATTTGCAAAGAGACATAGAGTTCTTGACAGTTGTTTGTCGCGAGCTATAGAGTACCCAAATCGTTATAGCTTTTTGTAAAGGGCATGCCGCATGGATAACATGTCGTGTCCCGTTCCCGGACCCCAGCCCGGTTCGGACCAAACGGTCTCCCCCACTCCTTCCGGCGCTGTTCCCGCCGTGCGCGGGGTTGCTTCGCGCACCGCCCTGGAACGCCGCCGTTCTCCCTTGCAATCCTCTCCTTCCCTTTCCACCGAAGCCGAACTCCGCACCGCCGACGAACGCATCCTCATCGAGCTTCGGCGCAAGGTCCAGGCCGGCGAACTACTCTCCGCGTCCACCGAACGGCTGTTGTGGAAGATGCGGTTCAACGGCCACCTGACCGTCGTCGTACACAACGGCCGGGTGCTCAAGTCCGGTTACGAGGAAGGTTACTTCCGCCGCAGGAACGACCTGGGCGGGTTCTTGCTCGATACTTAAACCCCGCGTCTTCCCGGCACCCGGTCAACCGGGGCCGGAGGAGCGCGGGCCGCGGTCATAAAAACTAAATAGTCTTTCGCAGGCCAACGTTACAAAACTTGCCCTGCGCCGATGCTTCGCGAGCCGTTCTTCGCGCGGCCTTCGGCGTGGGGCTTTTTCTTTTCAGGAGGAATCGTGCTGTCATCTCAATACCCGAAGCTGGAACTGAAATACTGCGAGCGCTGCGGCGGGCTGTGGCTCCGTCCGCAGGGCGGCGAAGCAGTGTACTGCGCATCCTGCGCCCACGCTATCAACGAATTGCCACCCGTCACACCGCGCGGCGGGAACGCTCCGGTTTCCGCCATGGAGGCCATGTACGCCGCGATCTCCGGCGTGCTCGCGGCGCTGCTGGCGTTTGCCGATTTCCTGGGAGGCACATGCGCATGAACGACACAGTTTACCCTCCCCTGCCTCTGCGGGCATTCCGTAATCCTAGTGTCGCCATGCTGCGCCGCTATTACGACATGTCGCATGAACTCGGTCGTGTGCCGTCGATCCTTGGCCGCGAGTTCTTTCGCACACGCGTCACCACCATCCACCACGCTTACTTCGAAGACTCGGTCATCTTCGTCCACGACGTGGAGCGTTGTCTGGAACTGCTGGAAGCGAAATACCGCGAGATCATCAAGCGGTTGATTTTTCAGGAGTACACCCAGGAAGAAGTGGCGGAGATGCTGCACCTTACCGATCGGCATGTTCGCCGCTTATTGATGGACGCGATCGATACGCTCTCGCAGTTATTTATCGATCGCAAGCTCATGGTGCTCCCGCAGAAGCGCCGCCACATGCTGTCGTACGACGTGCTGCTGGAGGACCCCGAGGACGAACCGTCCACTGAATCTCTTGCGGAGGCCCTGGACACAACGGATTCACCTTCAGCGACCAACATCTCGGCATCGGCGGCGGTTCGCCCTGCTGGCGCTACCGTCGTCTCAACACGAAACACTTATCCTTGGCGGGAATTGCCTGTGGAAATTTCTTGTCAAGCCCCCTTCACGTCACAAATCGGCGCAAGTCTTTGATAAAAGGAGAAATATATTCTTCAAAATCATGTCCGGTTTACCCCCTCCAATCTGCTATTCTTAAATTAAGAGTGGTAGAAAAACACTCGGCAAGGCGCGTCGCTCCCCGGCGCGCCTTTCGTATTTATGACGACATCCGGTACACAATCCGCTCCTCGCCGCCCGAACAAGGCGGAAGTCTTCCGCCAGCGCGAGCAGAAGATTCTCGAAGCGCATCCCGAGATCATCGACGCCCTCATCGAGCAGGCGAAGAAGGGCAGTTGCCAGCACGCCAAGTTTTTGTTCGACCTGGTGGACACGACGCCCGCCAAGCAGGCGGAAGAGGAATCGCTCCCCGGGCCTTCCCTGGCGGAGATCCTGCTGGAGCGACTGCAAATCATCGAAGCGGAAAACGCCGCCGAGGCGGGTTCCGAAAGCGGCGTGATGGGGTGACCTTGGTAATCGCCGGCAACGGACAGCGCGCGCGCTGAATCTGTATGATGGAAGTGCAGAGTGGTGAGTCCTCAAGTGCTGAGTAATTCCTGACTCGGCACTCGGAACTCAGAACTCAGAACTCATCATGGACCTTACCTGGATCACCGACCAGATCGCGCTCGGCGGGGGCATCTGGACCGAAGAACAAATGGACAAGGTGGCGCGCATGGGCGTCACCCACATCATCGACATGCAGGTGGAATTCGACGACACCAGGCTCGCCCGGCCCTACGGCATCGCGGTCTTGTGGAATGCGGTGGACGATGACTTTCAGCCCAAGCCGGCGGAAGTTTTCCAGCGCGGCATCAAGTTCGCCCTCGACGCGCTCAACTCCGACGGCAGCGGCAAGCTGTTCATCCACTGCGCCGCCGGCGTGCACCGCGCGCCCATGATGGCGCTGGCTGTACTGCGCGTGCTGGGCTACTCGCTCGACGAGGCGATGGTGCTGATCGAGGAACGCCGTCCGGTGGTGGACTTCGCCGATGTGTACGTGCGCTCGGTTGAAGACTTCGTGCGGACCTATTCGTCTGCCGCGGCAAGATAAAACGTAATCCGTAATTCGCAACCACGGATTACGAATTACGAATTTCGACAACTAGCAACTGGCAGCTTACAACTATGACCACGCATCGCCGCCTTGAGCGGTTTTTTTATTGCCTGATTTCCGCGCTCATCGTGCTCGCACTTCCCGCACGCTGCGCCGAGCCCAACAAGACGATCATCAGCGAAGCCCTATTTGGCGCAAAATCCGGGAGCGACAAGAAGGAAGCCGCGCTGTCGTTTGTGGGCAGCGCCCTGTCCGTGACCGAAGCGCTCACCAACCGCGACATCGTTGACGAGGGCAAGTTCAAGGACGGCCTCGGCAAGATCATCGACGGCACCGTGCAGTGCCTGAACGCGAGCGCGTGGGCGAAGGCGAAGTAGCGAGTAACGAGAAAACCGCCAAAACCTCTCCTGAGTGTTCGCTGACGCAGGCCAGAGAATGGGAGCGGCAGGGCAGCAGAAGCCGGGGTTGAAGCCGGTGCTGTGAAGATGGATCAGGGGCGTTGTAAACAAAGGGAATAGAGGTGCAACTTTCGGAGGGCCGATGACGTCTATATGGGTAGGAACGGGGGGGGCCAAAAAGGAGCTTGACACCGTTCCGGCCCGGAGATAGGCTTCTGGGCATCCGATAAGGCGGGCTGGAGCGCCGGGGCGAAATACGGTATCCGGGCGAGTCCGCTGAAAACTCTAGATCAGTTCGACCGGGGCCGCAACGGAGCGGCCCTTTTCTTTTGCTTTGGCCTCTGCTGGCTTGATGTGATCTCCGGTTGGAACGACAGAAATTAACTCTAATTTTGGTCGACGCGCCGTGCACTCAAATACCGCCTTGTCCCTTACGCGATTGCCATATCCGTCGTCCCGCGGGACTACGTTCTGAATTGCCGTCAGCCCTTTACAGATTGCTACTTCGTCCATGGCTGACGTGATTTGCGCAATTACATCCTCAATGCTGTACCCGTTTCTGATGACGCGGCTCTCGTAGACGTGCTTTCCATGAAAAATCACCTCTCCACCCTCTATTACGGGGAAGCCGCGTTTTGTCTGCTCGTTTTGGAGGGCTGCTAATTGCGCTTCCGTAAGTCTGCCGATAGGCACGGGGCGCACCTTCTTATTTTGCGCAATTGCCTCCAGGTTCTCCAGAATTCGTCGATGCGCATCGGCGTTTAGTGGCATGTGTCTTTTGTGGCAGAGCTTGAATTAGCAGGCGAGTTAAGCACAAAAGGGGCCAGCGATTCAGTGATAAATAGCTACTCTTGCGTCAATTGTTTCAGAATGACGGCACCGTGCAGTGACAGAACGCGAGCGCGTGGGCGAAGAGCAAGTACCGAGTACGGAGCAAAGAAGAAGGACCGCAAACTCGGCGGTCCTTTTCTCGTTACTAATTACTCGTTTCTCGTTACTGCTATCCCAGCGGCTCGTTCCAGTTCTCCAGGTACTTCGCGGTATCGCGGAGGAACTGGTCGGCGACCGCGCCGTCAACGACGCGGTGATCGTAGCCGAGCGAGATGTGCCCGATGGAGCGGATGGCGATGGAGTCCTGCCCGTTCTCGTCGGTAACCACGACCGGCTCCTTCTTCACCGAACCGACACCCAGGATCGCGACCTGCGGCTGCATGATGATCGGCAGGCCGAAC
>Ga0208355_1001453_pt1 | contig 10265 bp, 8 predicted proteins | sample NGESurdeep072012_6_FD_184458 | JGI IMG/M metagenome (GOLD analysis project Ga0208355, IMG submission 184458) | Arctic peat soil microbial communities from Barrow, Alaska - NGEE Surface sample 210-3 deep-072012 (SPAdes) | ecosystem: Environmental > Terrestrial > Soil > Wetlands > Peat ...
CGGTACGCGTCCTGGTGTTCTGAGCGCGCGTTCTACTCGCTTCGGGGGTGCCTGCGGCGGGCGCGGAACGGCAGATCTGTGCTCGGTCATGCCTAAGCGCCATATCCTGCGAACCGTGGCGGGCTTGCGGGTATACGGCAACAGCGACCAGTTTCGTCGAGCGATAACGCAGCGGATCGCGCTCGGCCGCGCTCTCCACGATGAACTCGAAGGCGTCCGCGAAACCATGAAGGTCGAGGGCTACTCAGGTTCGCGTAGCGGCTCGGATCTCGCGTTCACCCTCGACTTCGTGATGCGGCTTGGACCTTTCGTGGAACGCTTCGAACGCTGGGAACGGCAGAACGTTGTGCTCCTTCAACGTCACTTGTCTGCGGACTCGAGCAAGCACTACGTCGTTAACTGGCTCTTCGGATTTCAGCGGGGTGTGAGGGTGGCGAGTAGGTCCCAGTTGGGCTTGCCGGCGTAGAGCAGGACGCGGATGCGGTAGTTGCGGAAGCGGGTGAACCCGAACGCGATGCGCTTGATCCGTTTGATCAAGTTGTTCGCGGCTTCGGTAGGCCCGTTCGTGACGTGCGCTCGGTGCCACGCCGCGATCTGGTCTTTCCAGCGGATGATGGTGCGGCCGAGTGAGCGGACCTCGGTCGGACATGACGTGTCTTGGAGGTCGTGGCCGAGCCGCTCGACGAACTCGACGGCGAGGTCGGGGTCGTGATGTTCGTAGATGCTGCGCACGACTTCTTGTCGGTTAACCGGCCCTGAGCGGACAGTTCGGTGGAGGTCCACCTGCTGTCGTCGTGGACGCCGGATACTCGACGTGGGAGGCCGGGATGGGACGCGTCCGTGTTGTTGGTTCACCGCAGGGTCATCGCCTCGTTGGTGCCGGTCCGGTGGTCGAAGCCGGGAATCGGTTCCTGGAGCATCTGGTGGCGCGGGGCTTCTCGCTGGCGACGGTGCGCGCCTACGCGTTCGATCTGGCGAACTTCGCCGGGTTCCTTGCTGATCGAAGCCTCGACCTGGCGGCGGTGACACCAACGGATCTGTTCGACTATCTGGAGTGGCAGTCCCGGCCGGCGGCGAGCGGCGAGCGGGTGGTGTCGATTCGTCGGAGGGGCCCGGCACCATCAACGATGAATCGACGGATCTCCGCGGTGCGCGGGCTGTTCGAGCATCTGGTCATGCGCGGTGTTCGCTCCGAGAATCCGGTCCCTGCTGCGCGCCGGACGTCGGGGCTGCGGGGCCAACGCAGCGGTCTGTTGGGTCATGTCGCGGTCCGGCAACGCTCGGGCGGCCGGTTGGTGCGCGAACCACAGCGGCTGCCGGAAAGCCTTCCGCCCGCGGACGTCCGCGCGTTCCTCGCCGATCTCGACACGCATCGCGATCGGGCTGTGGTGCTGGCGATGGTGCTGGGCGGACTCCGCTCGGCGGAGGTCCGATCGTTGCGGTTGGCTGATGTCGATATGGGTCTGCGGCGGGTCAGGGTCGTGGGGAAGGGCAACAAGGAGCGGGTCGTGCCGATCGACGACGCGTTCTTCAGCGAGTGCGCCGCCTATCTGCATTCCGAACGCCCGGCGAACTGCCGGACCGCGGAGTGTTTCGTCGTGCTGCGAGGTCCGACGCTCGGCCGAGCGATGACCGAGGCCGGGTTGCGCAAGGTGTTCCGCACGCATCGGGACCGGTCAGGCATGACCAGGGTGCGGCCGCATCGCCTGCGCCACACCTATGGGACCGAGTTGGCCGCGGCGGGGATCGATCTGCTCGCGTTGCGCGAGTTGATGGGCCACGCGTCTCCTGAGACCACGGCCCGCTACGTGCACCTCTCGTCGGGGACCCTGGCAGCTGAGTTCGCAGCAGCTCGAGCGGCAGCCCGCAAGTGAACGCCGCCGCGCTCACCTCAACGTCGAGCGCCACCTTGCTGGCCGCGTTCGCGACCCACCATGACGTGTTGGGCGGTCAGCCGGCGTATCAACGACGACGGCTGATCGCAGCCGCCGAGTTTGTTGAGGCACACTCCGGTCTGGATGCGTGGATGGCAATTCCGATCGATGCCCGGCTCGTCGAGCTCGGTCGCCGTCCGTTCGCTTGGCAGTTGGTGTCGTTCGCGATCGCGTCGGGGTGGTGCCGCGCCGATGCCGAGTTCCTGTTCGCGAAGAACTTCGGGCACAGCATGGCTCGATGGATCGACGCATTGTTTCCCGACGACGTGAAGCGTCTACGCGTCGCGGCCGGCAGGCTCGGAGCGACGACACCGCAGAACGCGGTGCGAGAGGTGTTGCCGCTCGCGGTTGCGTTCGCGGGCCGGCCGCCGCACGCGCTCAGCGTCGAAGACCTCGACGCGCTCTGCACGGCGATCGACACGACTCCGAGGTTGACCGAAGCGATGCGTCGCAGCCGGCGCGGGCACTTGTTCCGCCTTCGCCGGCTGCTCTTCGAGGCCGGGATGGTCGAACTGCCTGCACAGCAGCGACGTGAGGGCGGCCCCGCGACTCGAGAAGCACGACTCGCTGTGGTGGGGGCACCAGAGATCCGACGGACGTTGCTCGCCTATCTCGACGTGCGGGCCACCGTGCTGCGACCGAAGACGATCGAGAAGTTGACGAGCGCGCTGGCGATCTTCGGTGAGTTCATCTGCGGCCACGATCCCGAGCTGCGCTCGATCGCTGGTCTCGAACGCCGACACATCGAAGCGTTCCTCGCGTGGACCGCAACCCGCGCCGGTCGAGGCAGCCATGACACCACCCGACGGGTCGGTCCTCACGTCCACGCCCACGCCGCGATCACCGTGCGCGGGTTCCTCGACGACATCTGGGCATGGGGCTGGGCCGACACGCCCAAACGGCGACTCATGTTCGCGACCGACATTCCCCGCCAACCCGAATCGTTGCCTCGCGCGCTGGCACCCGACATCGACGCTGCCCTCATGGACGCGGTCGCCAGCCTCGACGACTCGTTCGCCCGCATCGCGATCACCGTGTTGCGTCACACCGGACTCCGCATCGGCGAGCTACTCGACCTCGAACTCGACGACCTCGTCGACTACGGCACGAACGGCACCTGGCTGCGCGTCCCCCTCGGCAAACTCAACAACGAACGCTCCGTCCCCATCGATGACGTCGCGCTCGAATCACTCGATGAATGGCTTGCCCAACGTGCCCCGCAACGAGCCCGACCACATCCCCGCGACGGACACCTCGCCGACTTCATGTTCACCGAACGCGGCCGCCGGCTCGGCACCGCGCGGATCCAACGCGGTCTGCGCGATGCCGTGATCGACGCTGGTCTCACCGGCCCCGACAGCCAGCCGCTGCGCGTCGTCGCTCACCAGCTTCGCCACACCTGGGCGACCGAGCTCGCCAACGCCGGCATGTCGATCCAGGCCCTCATGACGCTGCTCGGCCACCGCAGCCCCGAGATGACCATCCGCTACGCCCGCCTCGCCTCACCAACCCTGAAAGTCCTCTACGACCAGGCCGCAGGCAAGATCGCCAGACGCATCCCCGTCGCTTCCGTCGGCCGGCCAGCGACACCGGATCGCGTCGAGTGGCTCGCCGCGGAGATGCTCAAGACCCGAGTCGCGCACGGCTACTGCTCACGCGACCTCGCCGCCGAAGCCTGCCCCTACGCCAACATCTGCGAGACCTGCCCCAACTACGTCACCACCGCCGACTTCGCTCCCGCAATCGAAGCCCAACTCGAAGACATCCGTCGGCTTCGAGCCGACGCCGAAACCCGCGGCTGGACATCCGAAACCGCCCGCCACCAACGCGTCCTCACCAGCCTCGAACGACACCTTCAGCGGCTCAACACCAGAACCCCTACTTGACCCCGCCCCGAGGGCCGGATAATTGGCATGCCACGCGTTGCGGACTTCGCCGCGTGGGTCGCCGGCGTCGAGGAGGCCGAGGAGCTTCGTGCGGCCCTTCTCATCGAGGCGTTCATCGGCCTTCGTCAACAGGCGTCGACACCGATAGAGCGGGTCGTCTCTGCGGCCGCGATGGCCCATGGTGTCGTTCTGCACGCGGCGGCGGCACTCATCGAGCTTGTGGTTCGCGAGTTTCACGACGTGGAACGGATCCGCGACCTGTACCGCGTCGGGGAGCATCGTGTCGAACACCGCCCGATACGGGCCTGACAGATCGAGCGTCCCGTATTCGACGTTCGCCCGCCACTCCTCCGACTGGGCGGCGAGCCAGCGGCACGGTTCCACGCTCGAGCGGCCGGGCACGACGTCGAGGAGCTTCCCGGCCCGGACATCGACGATCGAGGTCGACCAGTGCTGGCGATGGAACTCACCGAGCCGCACGAACAGCGTCTCATCGAGGCCGAGCGCGCTCGGCTCACCGACACGGTCGGGATCGTCGTCGACGAGTGCTTCGCCATACGCGATCACCGCGTCGTTGACCGTGTGCCACGCGCACTCGAGCTCGCCCGCGAGCTCGTTCACGCTGCGGCCGTGTTCACCGACCTGACGAGTCACCCAACGGCCGGCTCGGTCGGTCATCGCGGCGCGGGCCGGCGCGATCCAAGCCTCTTCACCGGTCCACGATCCGACCGCACACGCGTCATTCGCGCATTCCCAACGATGCTTGCGCCACACCAGCCGGACCGGCCGACCGAACGCAGCGAGATCAACCAGCTCGACCTCAGGCCGATCCTTGACCAGCGCCGCTTCGGAGCACTCCGTGCACGTCGGTCGCGGTCCACGCGCTTCGATCACGACCCGCAACGCTTCTTGCTCGTCGATCACGCCGAGCACGTTCACGTTGGGCAGACCTACCAACAACTCGCAGATACGCGTAGGGTCAACTTCCACAGGGGCTCTCCCGGATCCGAAGGCGTCAAGCACCTCCAGATTCGCAGGGCCCCTGTGCCGCGCTACGGACCTACCCAACCCCGCTCAAACGCGAAGCGCCGCATTGAGTACCCCTGACGCGTACTCACGGCCGAGGGTTCGGCCTGAGTTCCGGTGAAGCAGGGGAAGTACGCGAGCGGGTGGTGGAGAACGCGGGTCAGTCGAAGGCGGGGAGGACGTGCTTGCCGAGGAGCTCGATCGACTGCATCACCTTCTCGTGCGGAACCTTGTACGGGTTGACGAGGCACAGGAGCAGGTCGCAACCGATCGCCTCGTAGCGCTTCGCCGCCGCGATGCACTCGTCGGGGTTGCCGACCACCGCGGAACCGGAGTCGCGGAGGAAGGGGAAGGTGATGTGCTCGAAGAGCCCTTCGCGTTCCATCCTGAGAGGCGCGGCCGCGTACTGATACGTGCCGAGATCCTTGCCCTCGAGCATCTCCGCGACCGAGCCGATCAGCCCGGCGCCGTGCTTCACGTACCAGACGAACGATTCGGCGGCGTCCTGCTCGGCTTCCTCGGTCGTCGGCGCGCAGTGCACCATCGTGAAGGTCGCCGCCTGCTCGTTCACGAACTTGCCGACGGGCTGGACGCACTCCGCGAGCCCGCCGCGGTAGAGCGCGAGCCGCTCGCCGAGCTCTTCGGGTGGCACACCGACCGTGAACGAGCAGAGGCCGATGCCGTGGCGACCGATCTCGCGGTGGCCGTCGGGGCTGCTCGTCGCGCCCCAGATCGGCGGGTGGGGGCGCTGCAACGGCTTCGGCTGGACGCGGCGTGGCCCGCCCATCTGCCAGTACTTCCCGTCGGCTTGGTAGTACTCCTCGGTCCACGCTCCGACGATGTGGTGCAGCGCTTCGCTCCACATCGCGCGCGTCTGGTGCGGGTCGACGTTGAAGCCTTCGAGCTCCGCACGCGTCGACGACCGACCGGTGCCGAACTCGACGCGGCCGTCGGAGATGAGGTCGAGGACCGCGACCGACTCCGCGGTGCGGATCGGGTGGTTGTACGGCTGCGGGAGGAGCCGCACGCCGTAGCCGATACGGATGTTCTCGGTACGCGCCGCGATCGCGCCGTAGAGGACCTCGGGGTTGGAGCAGTGCGAGTACTCCTCGAGGAAGTGGTGCTCGACGGTCCAGACGCTGTGGAAGCCGAGCCGGTCGCCGAGCATCACCTGCTCGAGGGTGTTCTTGTAGGCGCGGTGCTCGCTCTCCGGGTCCCAGGGGCGGGCGACGGGGATCTCGTAGAAGAGCGCGAACTTCATTCCCATCTCGCACGGCTCCCTTGGCTCGGAGGTCGATCGGGTCGGGAAGAGGACCCGACGGGGGGAATGATGTGGCTAGAGGTCGATGCTGGACAACTCCGGGATCCAGCGGCACGCCCGCGCGCACGCGTCGCGCCACCGGTCGCGGTCGAGTCGCCGCTGTGGTTCGACCCGCATCCGCGGCTCCCACGTGTCGGCGAGCCCGTCGACGGCGGTGAACGCACCGAGACCGACGAGCGCGAGGAGCCCGGCGCCTCTCGTGGTCGCGTCGCGCGCCGGTGAGATCTCGACCGGCCGTTGGGTCGCGTCGGCGACGGCCTGCACGAAGGTCGGGTTGTCGCTCATGCCGCCGTCGATGCGCAACGCGTCGATCGTCACGCCGGTGTCCTGTTCGGTGGCCTCGACGAGGTCGGCGCCGCGATGGGCGATCCCCTCGAGCACGGCCCGCACCACCTCGGGCCGCCCGCTCCCGCGCGTGAGGCCGAAGAACGCGCTGCGGGCCCCGTAGTCCCACTGGGGCGTGCCGAGCCCGAGCGGCGCGGGCACGAACCACACGCCCCCGGTGTCGGCGCACTGCGACGCGACCGTGTGGGTCTCCTCGGCGTTCGCCACGAGCCCGAGGTCGTCGCGCAGCCACTGCACGTTGGTTCCGGCCGCGAGCATGACGGCTTCGGCCCCCCACGTGGTGTGCCCGGCGATGCGCCACGCGACGATCGGGAACGTGCCGGAAGGCGAGCGCTTCTCGAACTGCGGCGCGTGCTCCCCGAGGTTCACGTCGAGCATCCCGCCGGTACCGAAGGTGATCTTCGCGTCGCCGACAGCGACACACGCCTGGCCGGCGAGCGAACCTTGCTGGTCGCCGACGATCGACACGATGGGCGGCGCGCCCGGCAGCGCGGTCGCCGGCCCGCAGCTTCCCGCCGAGTCGACGATGGCCGGCAGGCCGACGTGCGCGACTCCGAGCGTGGAGACGATCGACTCGTCCCAGGCGACGACGTTGCGGGCTGCGAGCCCGGTGACCCCGGCGTTACCGGCATCGGTCACGTACACGTGCCCGCCCGACAGCGACCACGCGATCCACGCGTCGACGGTACCGAAGCAGAGGTCGCGGGCGTGGGTGGGGTCGTACTGCTCGACCAACCATTGCAGCTTCGTCGCCGACTGGTTCGGCGCGAGTTGGAGGCCCTCGGCGCGCAGCGCGAGGCACGGCCCGATGGTGCGGAGGTCCTGCCACCCCAGGGCGGGCCCGACCGGTTCGCCCGTCGCGCGGTCCCATACGACCGTCGACGCGCGCTGGTTGCAGATGCCGACTCCATCGACCGGCCCGGCCGCGGTGATCGCGTCCTTCGCGAGCGCGAGTGTGCACGCGGCCAGCGCCGCGGCGTCGAACTCGACGAGACCGTCGGCGGGCGAGTCGGGAAGCATCTCGCGCGCGACCTCGAACTCGACGCTCACGTCGTCTCTCAGCACCGACGCGCGCACGCTGCTCGTGCCGATGTCGAGCACGAGGACCCGTGTCGCCCGACCGCTCATGGCCACACCGGTGAGCCCCAGGGGTCGGGGAGCCCGAGCTTGCCGGGGTTGAGGATCCCGCCGGGATCGAGTGCATGCTTCGTGGCGACGAGCACGTCGAACGCGTCGCCGAGTGCCTCGCGAACGAAGCGCGAACGGTTGAGCCCGATCCCGTGGTGGTGGCTGAGCGCACCGCCCTCGGCGAGCACGGCGCGTGTCCCCGCGTCCCACGCGGCGCGGTAGAAGCGGTCGGGGCCGGCGCCGCCGGGGTTGCCCGCGAACGTGAAGTACAGGCAGGCGCCGTCGAGGTAGGAGTGCGACTGATGCGCCGACGCGACGAGCGCGCCGTCGACGGCGAGGATCGCTTCGCGCGTGCGTGCGTAGATCCGCGGAAGATCGCGCCAGCGTCCGGCGATCTCCATCGTGTCGACGACGATGCCGCGGCGGGTGAGGGCCTCGAGCGCGGAGACGTCGTTGCGGTGCGCGAGCCAGGTGTCGAGCATGCCGTCGTCGAGCGGCTCGGCCGCCGCGCACTCTTGCGCGACGATCGCCATGGTGGCGTCGACGAGCGCGGCATCGGCCTCGTCGAGCACGAGCAGCACGGCGCGCTCACCGGTCTGGTAGCTGCGGTTGGCTTCGGCGCTGTCGTACAGGCGCAGCACCGCGGGCGTCGCGCCGCGTTGGAGGATGCGCCGGCACGCGTCGAGGCCGTCGGTGAACTCGGCGAACCCGTAGGCGGCGCGTTGCTGCGCCGGCGGCACCGGGTGGGCGCGGAGCCGGGCCCCGGTGATCACGCCGAGCGTGCCCTCCGAGCCGACGAAGAGCTGGGTGAGGTCGGGTCCCACCGCGGCGCGCGGCGCGCCGCCGGTGTGGATCGTGCGGCCGTCGGCGAGCACGACGTCGAGGCCGGTGACGATGTCCTCGATCTTGCCGTAGCGGGTCGACAGCTGGCCGGCGCCGCGGCACGCGAGCCACCCGCCGACGGTCGACAGCGCGATCGACTGCGGCCAGTGTCCGCAGGTGAGACCGTGGTCCGCGCGCAGCGCGTCTTCGAACACGTCGCCGAAGGTGCCCGCGCGCACGTCGACGATCAACGACGTGCGATCGACGTCGACGATGCCGTCGAGCCCGCAGAGGTCGAGCACCACACCGCCGTGGACCGGGATGCTCGCACCGCAGACCCCGCTGCGCCCGGCGGCGACCGTCACGGGAGCCTTTGCATCCGCGCACACGCGCAGCACGGCCGCGACCTCGGAAACGCCCGAGGGGCGGGCGACCGCGCCGGCCCGGGCCGGAACCTCTTGCCCCAGCGCCCAGTGCATCGCCAGCGGCCACCAGTCGCGGCTCGACTCGCTCAGGGTCGCCGGGTCGGTGCTCACCGCGGAGCACGCGTCGGCGAGCCGGCCGAGCAACGCGTCGGTCATCGCGAACTGCGCGCCGGTGAGCCGGGCAGTGGCGCTCGCGGCGTCGGGGAGCTCGATCGGCGGGGTCGGCGCACCGCGCTCGGGAATGAACGGCATCGGCTGTCTCTCGTCGCGACCGGTCAGGCTCCGAGGGCCGCGTCGAGCGCGGTCTCGGGAAGGTGCGCGCTCGCGCGCTCGGCGTCGACGAGCGCACGGTAGGCCGCGGCCGACGCCTCCTGCTGCTCGGGGCTCCACCCGAGCACCGGACCGATGAGCCGGGCCACCTCGTCGGCCGCGTCGGCCGACGCGTCGCGGGCCAGCAGGCGGGCACGCGTCCGGCGGGCGAGGACGTCGTCGACGCTGCGCGCCATCTCCGCGCGCGCCGCGTAGACGACTTCGGCCTTCGAGTACGAGAGCCCGGGCACGATCGGCTCGGCCAGATCCGGCTGCTCCTGCACGAGGCGGCGCACGGCCTCACCGTCGCTGCCGTACCGGCTCGCGAGGTGCTCGGGGAGCCCGAGCGAGTTCCATCCGCGTGCGCCCGAGAGCGGGAGACGCGCGGTGCGGCTCTTCGGCCCGCGGTTGCGGACGCCGCGGTGCTCGGGCGGGCCCAGGGCGCCCGCGACGGTGTCGATCGCGTCGGCGGCCATACGGCGGTAGGTCGTGAGCTTGCCGCCCGTAACGGTCACGACCCCGCTCGCCGAGGTCGTCACCGAGTGGCGGCGCGAGAGATCGGCCGTGCGTTCGCTGCCCGCGGCCTTCACGAGCGGCCGCAGGCCCGCCCACGTACCGAGGATGTCGGACTCGTCGAGCGGCGTGGTGACCGCGCCGTTGATCGCGCGCAGGAGGTAGGCGATGTCGTCGGGGGTGCACTGCGGGTCGTCGAGGGGCCCGTCGTAGTCGGTGTCGGTGGTCCCGATGTAGGTGAAGTCGCCCCACGGCACGACGAACACCGACCGGCGGTCCTTCGGCACCGGGACCACCGCGGCGATGTCGTTGCGCACCTTCGCCCACGGCACGGTGATGTGCACACCCTTGGCCGGCCGGATCGAGTCGGGGTCGCGCCCTTCGTCGAGCGCCCGCACGTTGTCGGACCAGACGCCGGTGGCGTTCACGACGGCCCGTGTCTTCACCGCGATCTCGTTGCCGTCGACGACCACCCGGACGCCGTTCACGCGACCGGCCGGATCCTTGTCGAAGCCGACGACCGCCGCGTCGTTCACGATCGCGGCCCCGTTCTCGG
>Ga0208355_1001456_pt1 | contig 10247 bp, 11 predicted proteins | sample NGESurdeep072012_6_FD_184458 | JGI IMG/M metagenome (GOLD analysis project Ga0208355, IMG submission 184458) | Arctic peat soil microbial communities from Barrow, Alaska - NGEE Surface sample 210-3 deep-072012 (SPAdes) | ecosystem: Environmental > Terrestrial > Soil > Wetlands > Peat ...
GATTTACCAGCAGCCACAGCGTGTTTCTTGCCGCCCTGTGGCCAGTAATCCACACCGGTAACGTATCATTAATCATGGGGCTTGAAGGCCGCAGGGTTCGTTGCTTCTATTCCGTAATGAGTACGACCCTCATAGGATTTTTACTATAGTAATCGAAAGTCAAGTATTGGCGGGTGAAAGGTGCTACAAAGGGTTGATTTTACAGGGCAAAATCGCCAGAAGTATGTAACAGGGTGTCACCGGATGTAACCCCTTGTCACGCAAAACGGCTACCCTAATGCTACCCGAAAGGCACCACATGGACGCCCTAACAGCCCGCGAAGTCGAGACCGCGAAGCCCACCGCGACACGTCAAGAAATCCCGGACGGCCACACAACCGGCCTCTATTTGATCGTGCAGCCTTCCGGGGCGCGCTCGTGGGCGCTCCGCTACACTTCGCCAACAATAAAGAAAAAGGCCAAGCTTAAGCTAGGTGGCTTCCCTGCCCTTGGCCTTGCCGATGCGCGCGAGGCCGCCAATGCAGCCAAGGCCCTACTTGATCGCGGTCTTGACCCGCGCACCGAAAAGGCCGCCGACACTTCCGCCGTCACGGTCGAGGAAGCCATCGCTGATTATGTCGAGAAGCATGTCGATCCGGAATTGCGCGCGGGCACAGCAAAATATGTGCAGCGTGAACTTGACGCCGTGAAAGAGGCATGGCGTGGCCGGTCGCTGCACTCGATCCGTAAAGCCGATGTGCTCGTGCGGTTAGATGCCATCTATGAGAATGGCGTGCACGCGGGAAATACCACAAGGAAATGCTTGGCGGCGTTTTTCACATGGGCCGCCGGGCGCGACTTGATCGCGATCAGTCCGCTTGAGGGGATCAAGAAGCGCAAGACCAAAGCCCGCGAGCGTTTCCTTGGGGATGGCGAAATCCGCATTGTGTGGCAGGCCGCCGATAAGCTTGGCGGGTCCTATGGTGCGCTTGCAAAGTTGCTCTTGCTCACTGGCGCTAGGAGAAATGAGATTGCCCGCTTGACTTGGCACGAAATTAAAGCCGACGAAATCGTGCTACCGCCGGAGCGAAACAAGACGGCGGAATGGCTGCACATTCCATTGACGCCGCTCATGCGCTCGATCATTGAGGCGTTGCCGCGTCGCGGATCATACGTTTTGGGCGACGGCTTGCGACCATTGAGCGCGAACATGCGCGCCAAAAATAGCCTTGACGTGCAACTCAATGAGCCGTTTCGCTTCCATGACTTCCGCCGGACCTTTATCACAGGCTGCGCCCGCATTGGCGTACCTATTCAAGTGGTCGAGCGTTGCGTCGGCCATGCGCTTAGCGGTGTTTTGAAAACGTATCAGCATTATGACTTTTCGACCGAAAAGCGCGAAGCGTTCATGAAGTGGAGCGAACACGTCGCGGCAATCACTGCCGCCCCGCGTTCTCAAGATGTGAGTGCATCTCAGGGTCTATTGGCGGCAGACCTAGCAACCGCATGACGCGGGCGCTATCGCTCGGGCCGGGACTGCGGAAAGCGCAGCGCGCTATCTCGCGTCGAATGATGGCGCTGCTAGGATCGTGAGGCGACCTGCGCATCGTTTCCGCAAGCCGGGCCTTCTTTCAGGTCTTCCATCTCGTCGATCAAGATGTCCTTGGGCGTATGATTTATGAGATTGACGATGGTCAATGGAATATCCCGGAGCTTCGCACAATTCTGGAAAAGATCGCTAAAGATCATGCGACGGTCGAAGATTATGAGGTCGACCGTGATTTTCCCCGAGTTGGGCGGCGCATCATGCTCCTGAATGCCCGTAAGGTGTTCTATGAGGCCGGCACTCATACCACCACATTGCTAGCCTTCGAGGACATCACGGTCCGGCGTGCCGTTGAGGAGCAGGTGCAGGAGCTGCTGCGTGAGAAGGATATGTTGTTGCAAGAGATGCAGCATCGTGTCTCCAACAGTCTGCAGATTATTGCCAGTATCCTCCTTATGAAGGCAAGGACCGTCCAGTCTGAGGAGACGCGACTGCAACTGCACGATGCGCATCAGCGCGTTCTGTCGGTTGCCGCCGTTCAACAGCACTTGGATGTCGCTGGTCGCGGGGGGCCCATCGAGATTGGCAATTATCTTTCGAAGCTATGTGAAACGTTAGCGCAGTCGATGATCGGCGATAGTCGGCCAATCTCTCTTAAGGTCGAAGCTGATGCTGGCACTGTCGTATCGCATCAGGCCGTAAGCATCGGGCTTATCGTTACCGAATTGGTCATGAATGCCTTGAAGCATGCATTTCCGGGCGAGCAGAAGGATGCGGCTATTGTCGTTTCATACAAGGTGTCAGGTACCGACTGGAAGATGACGATTTCCGATAATGGAGGCGGAAAGCCGGACCTGAGCGCATTTGAGAAAAAAGGTGGATTGGGCACCAGCCTAGTTAAATCGCTGGCGAAGCAACTTGATGCTGGCGTAGAGACCGTAAGTGATACCCACGGCACAGCGGTCACGATTACGCACGCATCATTTAAAGCCCTGCCGCAGAGGGCGGCCTAAACTATGCGTGCCGCACGCTTGCGGATGCGCTCGCGTTCGGCTCTTTCGTTCGGTGTAGTCATTTTGTATTCTCCATATTGGGAATGATCTCCCGCTCATGTGCAGGGTGTGACCTGCACATGAGCCGACGATCACAAGCAATCCAATTCTCTCACGGTTTGCGAATATAGAGCGGCGGTGCTTTCGTTTTCATTGTCTAGGCGCTCACGCTCCGCCTTGGTCGTTTTTGGATTTGCCATGCTTTGATGCAAAGCTAATTGCGCATGGGTCGCCAGATTTTCCGCTCGTTTGAGCCGCCTGTATGGTTCGCCATTCGTGTCGAGCTTATAGGCCTGTAGTTTTTCAACTCCGTTTTGATGCGTCGTCTTTATCTTCTTAGCCATCGTGTCGTTTCCTTTTATTCACCAAAGGCGGTGCGACCATCCGGCTTAGCTGGAATTAGATTTGCGCTCCCATGGTGCGCAGCGTGCGCCGCGCCTCGCTACGGACCTCGTGGATTGCGTGACCATCGGCTACTGCTTAAAAACATTTTGCGCCGTCGCCCGTTGAAGGTCAGCACAGCTTTAGTGTGGCCCGGTGTCGGCACGATCTCGACCATTGCGCCCGCTTGCGTCGCCACGTTGCGCACGATCTCGATCAGTTCATTGCCGCGCTTGCTCATTGCCTTTCCACCAAGTAGTCGAGCATCTCGCGCTTAGTTTCGGGCGTTGCTTGCTTCACCAACTTTTTGAAGTCACCGAATAATTGCGTCTGCACGTTCGGCTTGGCCGACTTGTCGGCTTGCTTGGCGCGGGTCTTGCGCATTCCCTCCGCTGCACGGTCGCGGACTTGCTCTAATGTCTTGCTGCCATCGCCTATCGCGATCAGTTCATAGGCGCGGGCGCGCGACAGGCCCTTGCATTCGATCTTTAGGAACGATTTGAAATTGTCCGTTCGGTCGCGCGCCTCGATCAGTTTGAGACCGGCGGCCTTGTAGAGTTGTTCGGCCTTCTCAAGATTTTTGTCGCCGCTTTTGGCGCACGCGACAATTTCCTTGCCAAGTACATCGAGCGGGACAAGGCTTGTCGCTGGCGTGTCTGTAACGGTCACAGACACCGGCTCGACCTTGACCGGCTTCGCCTCGACCACTGGCGCGGCTGCCTCGACCGGCTTCGCCTCAGCCTTCACCGGCTCCAGCTTAGGTTCGGCCTTCCCATGGCCGGGGAACGCTTGGCCGTGGTCCGCGAGCCACTTGTCCTCGAACTCGACCAACCACGCGGCCTCTAGTTCTGGCGTCCAATTGTCATTGATCCAATTCTCGCGCCAATCGTCTTTCACGTCGCCCCAACGCTCACCGCCCTCGCGCGCGTCCTGCTTGGCGTCTTCTTCCTCGCCGCTATTGTCGATCTCGTCGGCTTGCGCTTCCTCAAGCGAGGCGGCCTTATATCCTTCCGGGTCCTTGGCCTCGCGCTTGATGCGCTTGGCGTCCTTGGCGGCGAATGCAGCTTTTTCGCGGGCCGCTTCCTCAGCCTGCCATGGTCGGTCGCGTTCGGTCCAAGCGGCCTCAGCGGCCTTGAACGCCGCCACGATATCAGCGTGCTCAGCTTCCCACTTGTCGAGACGCACTTGATAGGCGTCCCAACCTTCCTCTAAGGAGTGCCACTCAGGCTCGCCCGCTTCTTTAGTCGCGGCTTGCGCGGCGAAATATACCGGGTCCGGATTGGCTTCGTTCCATAGTTCAATCGCGTCGTTGTAGGCTTCCTGTTTTTCCTCAGACAGTTTGAACCAAGCGGCGACGGTCGGCGTGACCGGACGCGGTGCGCCCTTGGCCGCCTCGATCTCAGCGGCTTCCTTGGCTTCGCGTGCGGCTTGCTCAGCTTCCCGCTTTGGGCGCTCAGCGGCTTGTTTGGCGTGGTGCGCCGCGATCCGGTCGGCTTCCTTGACGCGCTTCCTTGTCATTTGCAGTGCATACGGATTAAGAGCGGCCAGCGTTTTCTTGTCGCTGGCGAGTAGCTTGCGGTCCTCTACAAGCCGCGCCGCTTTTTCCGCGTCTCTCTCAGCCTGCCATTCGTCCTCGTGATACTCACGCCACAGTCGATGGGCTTCCTCGTATTCCTCATGCGCGGCCCAATAGGGTTGCTTTTCGGCGTCCGGGAGATCGTCGAAATTGTCAGGCTGCACCGGCTCGACCGGGCGAGCCATGGCGCGGCCAGCGGCTTCCTTGATCTTCTCGGCGGCCTTCTCAGCGTCGCGCTTCGCCTTCCGCTTGGCGTCCTTGGCGGCTTCCTCAGCGGCCACGATCTCAGGGTGTGCTTGCTCCCACCGAATGACGCTGACGTGATAGGCGACCTGTTGCTCGTGCGTGTTGCAATCGTCCGGCATGACGGGCCGCGTCTCGACCGGCGCGGCCTCGACCTCGACCTCGACCGGCGCGTAGCGGTTCGCCTTGATGCGCTGCTTTGCTTCGCGCACCATGCTGCGCGCATATTGGCCCTTGCTTCCCTTCACGCCGCTTGGGCTATAAGTCGCGATGGTCGCGAGATCGTCCTCGCGTGTCGGCGGCGGGTAGTCGGTTTTACCTATATCGAGGCCACTGTCGGCGAAGGACACATAATCGTCGGCGGTCTCGACCGACGCGGCCTCTACATCGCCAGCGGCGATGATGGCGGCGACCTCGGCGAGCGCCTTTTGATCGCGGGTCAGGCGCTTGGCCTTGGCGGCTTTGGGCGCTCGCGTGTCTGTAACGGTTGCGGACATTTTCATGGCGCGGCCTTTCCGCGTTCCGCTGCCAGTGGCAACGAAGCGTCGGCCTTTGTGTTGTCGTTCGCGTGGAAGGCGGTTGCTTCCCACGCTTCGATTTGATCGAGGGGATAAAAGCAGCGCGAGCCGCCGGGCCGCTTCAACGGCTTGGGGAAGCCATGGTGCCGGACGGCAAGCCAAAGCCATTGGCGCGTAACGCCGCCGAAGCGGGCGCACACCTGTCGTGTTGACAGATAGGGAGATGGCTTAAGATCAGCACTCACGACAAACCTTCCTGACCGCGTTGCGGTCTTTCCTCGACCGCTATTGGTCGAGGGCTGTGGAAGGTTGCCGTTGGCATCGGGTCATGTGACCCGGAGGGAAGCACCTTTTAGGATAGCTTCACGTGGGCCGTTCCCCTCTTTCGAGGCCAACGCATTCCCGCCGTGTCTTCATCCCCCTCACTCACCTGCGAGGACGATGCCGCGATCTCTGATACGGCGAATATGGTCACAGGGCGTCACCGGATGCAAGGTGATCCTGTTGGGATAGTTAATGCCCGTTCAATGGGTAGCTGAAAGCATGTCAACTCTTCAAGCATTATCAATACGGTTGTCCCACTCTCAAAGACCGCGCTCGCTCTCATAGAGGCCCAGCCAAAGCTCGATGATTGTGATTTTGCCTTTCCATCGCGGGCTAAGACGCCCTACTCGGGCTTCGGCAAGAGCAAAGCCGCGCTCGACAAGGCTGTGCTGGCGACAATGAAGAAGCAGGCGAAAAAAGGCGCGAAGGTCCGCTCCCTGCCGAACTGGACCCTGCACGATTTGCGGCGAACGGCGAAGACCCTGATGGCACGCGCTGGCGTACGGCCGGATATTTCGGAGCGCGTGCTTGGGCACGCCATTGCCGGAGTTGAGGGAACTTATGATCGGCATTCCTACGCGGACGAAAAGCGAGATGCACTCGAAAAGCTCGCGGTGATGATTGACCTCGTTTTGAAGCCGATACCAGCAAGCGTTGCGACGCTCAGCGAGCACCGGGTGAGGGCGCAATCATGACCGCCGATAAGCCGAGCCATACGGTTAACTGGGACGACCTGATAGAGTACGCGCACGAAGAGCTGGCCCCCGACGCTAGGACAGAAGCAATCAAGGCGGCGATTGCGCCAAGCTTAACTGCATTCGAGCGACACAAAGAAGAGCTTCTCGATATCCTCCGCAATGCAGATAAGCGCGGCCCCAAATCTGAGCCCTTCGATGCGGAGAATGCGTGGTCTAGTCTCACCTCTCTCGCCGAGAGTTATTTTTGGCTGACCAGGACAAAACAAGAGGTGACGCGCAGTCCAGAGCGGGCGGCACGGCTGCGTGAGCTTGCAACGGCATTAGGCAACGCTCGCGCTATGATTGACAAGGTAATGCAAGACGATGTTGGCGACGCTCTACGCGCATCATGGTGGGAAGGTACAAGCGAATACACCAAGGCAAGAAGGTTTTTCCTAGGCTTTTTCTACATGTACGCCAACGGAAGGGGGCGTTTCGTAGACATTGAACGCAAGTTCAAGAAGGTGGTGGAGAAGGAGGTGGCACGTCTAGGTGCGTTAGAAGCCGCAGCTATACGCGCCGCAGATGATGTGCCCACGACGCCGGGGAGACCCAAAGGAACCGCAATTCTGTCGTGGGGCGATATCGAGGGACTGGCGGCTGTGTATCGATCTACGACCGGCTCGAAGCCGGGGGCAGGCGACGGACCGTTTGCTAAATTTGTTATGGAATTTCTGACCGCGCTAGGTCGCCGCAATATCAAAGACGAGAGCGTGATTTCTGCGATCAAGGAGGCGCGGCGGTGGGCTCTCAAGCGCCCGGCGGCCGACAGATGGGGGCCGTCGCCATTTGACGAAGAATTTGAGAGGAAGAGTATGAGGGAAAATCCCTCCTAATTCCCAATAATTATTTCCCCTCTGGGGGGAAATCCCTCCTAATTCCCAGTACTTTTTTCGCCTATCTGGATGTCCGCCGATGTGTCCCTATGCGCGCAACAGCGCGTAGGAGTTTCGCTATGTCTAACTCGGAACCGATCCTCTCAGAATTTCTGACCAAGGAAGAACTTGCCGCGGAGTTGCGACGAAACTCGCGGACGCTCGACCGTTGGGAAGTGCTCGGCATGGGGCCGCCGCGCACGCATGTCGGCCGCAAGGTGCTCTATCGCCGTGCGAGCGTGCAGAAATGGCTCGCCGCGCAAGAGCAATCCGCGGCATGACCGCGGCCAGACACACGGGAGAGAAACATGGGTGTCGATTTCATAGGCCACGGTGATTTTAGTCTTCCTTGGCACATGTGGCGTCCCTGCTTCGAACTCGCCGTTGCCTTTGGATGGCAGCCGGCGGGCACAATTGCTCACCCCGATTTCAAAGGTCACTGGTCCGGAACGTACTTCACCAACGATTGCCAAGAAGTCTCTGATGAAGATGCCCGCGCTATGGCGGAAGCACTTTATGGCGCGCTCAGTGCGCTGAAGCCAAAACAGAAGCTCACAGCGGAGCAGCGTAAGGCCTGGGCAGACGAAGACGTAGGCGACTTCTCAGTTTTCCATCTCGCCGAGTACGCCGACAAGGGTGGGTTCGCAATTCTCTGATCGGAAAGTGCGGATTGAGACGAGACGATAAGGTGAGGCCGTCATGAATAGAAAACCGAAGCCGCGTGTGTTGGCGCGATCTCGCGCTGCCCCTTTGAGCGCTTCGCACGCCGGTCGGCGAATATAACTGATCTTGAAAATGCGAAAGCCTCCGAGGGCGAAGTCGGAGGCTTTCGAGAACGGGCCATCGGAGGGCCAATTCCCATGAACATTCCCCATTCAGTAGACGCCAAATCTGCATCGGTCAAGCGCATTGAATTGATCGAAAAAGAGCTAATGAACCTCCCCGGCGGCGTTGGCTCGCCGTTTCATATGTGGCTTTCTGGCGTGAAGCGCGTTCTGCTAACGCGTGCGGGATATTCGGCGGCAAGTATCAGCGCCGAACTTTGGGCCGAATGGCTCGCCGCGAAACCCGCCTATCTCGCCGCGCTAGAAGTGGAACGCGCCGAACGCGCCGCCTACTGTAAAGCGTTAGAGGACGGCGAACGCGCCGCCAAGCTCGCCGCCGCCGGACGCGAAGCGGCCGTGAGCAAGCGCCACGCCGCCAAGATAGCCGAGCTTCAAACCTATGTGTTCAAACCGATTGAGCTAGAGCCGGTTGATTTTGAGGAATTGCACGCGCTCAAAAAGCATCCGGAACAATCGAAGCGTCGCCTTGCTCGGCGATGGTGCGAGAGGTTCAACGCGTTGCCCGCGAATGTTCAAACCGCATGGCGTGCGTTTCATAGCGCGCACATCATGGCGGCGACGGCGGAAGTTGACCCGGCCGACGATACGGCCGACGATACGGCCGACGATGATATGTCCGCGTCCGGCGCACAATGGACTTACTTCAATGAATTCCCGCTAGGCCAACGTGATCTGCAAGAGGACATTTTGCCGGAGATATTGGCGGGCTTGCGTGATCGAGCTTACCACGACTTCCGCAAATTCAATGAAGGCGTGCGCCGCCTGATCGGGCTTATAGGCAACCCGCTCGACCGCGCCATTGTACCGCCTGCTAATCCGCACCGGCCACAACCGGCGCAAGACGTGGACGAACTTCCCGACAATCCGGCGGCGCACGCCTATATCATTCCGCAGATAATGCCGCGTGGCTGGATTATTCCGCACGGCAACGCGAGCGCGGGCAAAAGCGTATGGCTGATTAAAGGGTGCCTTGTGATCGCCGACAGGAATGGCGCGAAGTTTGAGGGCATCGAGGTTGAACATGGGCCGGTCATTTATTCGACGCTCGACCCGAGCGCGAGCCGTGATGAAGTGAGGCCCGACGTGATCGAGATACGCACGCGGCTCGGACTACAGCCATCCGGCCGCTTTCACTTGACCGACGCGCCGCTGATACTCAATGAACCGGCATCGGTCGAGCATTGGCTTGAACTTAACCGGGCGCGTCTGCCCGCGAAAGTGATCGTGGTCGATAGTCTGTTTTCGAGCACGACAGGAAGCCTAGCGCAAGACACGGTAGTCAAGGGCGTGCGCGACGGGGTGGTGACGCTCCTGCGCTCTTGCGACGCCGTGGTGACGCCGCACCATGACAATAAGAGCGGCGACTTTTTCGGCTCAGTCTACACGACCGCCATGCTGGCCGCCAAAATTGGCGTGGTGCGCTCGACACTGAAAGACGGTCGCCCCGGCGGTAACGTGACAGTCACGGTTGAACGGCTGAAACGCGCCGACACTTACTTGAAGCTCGCCTATACGCTCGACGGGCCATTTCTTGACCTTGGCGCGAACGCCGACGCGAGCGCGGGCGGAGCCGACGCCATGCCGATTAGACGCCGCGATATTTGGCTGATGATCCCGACGACGCCGACGCCGCTGGCGGCCGTATGGCGGAAGATTGAGGGAATGCTCACTGGCACGACGGCGAAATCCCGCTCCGGTCAATGGAAGCGATTGCGCGACGCGTGGGAAGCGCGGGGCCTGATCGTGATCGAGGGCGGCATGATCCGCCGCATTCCGTCTAAGGCTTGATCGAGCGCACCCGGCTCAATCTCCTCTACAAAGTCCGCACTCCCACAGCGCACCCCCTTATAGGGGGGTGCGTGAGTGTGGGAATTGTAGGAGCTTGTGGGAGTTGTGGGAGCACGCCGCTAAATCATTGTCGGATATGCTAGAAAATCGCCCGGGGTAAAGCGTCGGAATGATGTGGGAGCTTGTGGGAGTTGTGGGAGTGTGGGAACAGATTGTTGGGGATAAAGCACCGCGCACAACGTTGTGCTTTCGTGGCTCTCTTCTGATTTTGCTCGATTTTTTGGCCGCGTTACTCGCTTTAGCTGTCTACTCGCGCGCGCGAGGCCCGCGTCGAGCCCCCGCAGCACGTTGTTGGCCATCTACGCGGCGATCCATCCAGGGTT
>Ga0208355_1001457_pt1 | contig 10245 bp, 7 predicted proteins | sample NGESurdeep072012_6_FD_184458 | JGI IMG/M metagenome (GOLD analysis project Ga0208355, IMG submission 184458) | Arctic peat soil microbial communities from Barrow, Alaska - NGEE Surface sample 210-3 deep-072012 (SPAdes) | ecosystem: Environmental > Terrestrial > Soil > Wetlands > Peat ...
ACCAGCCGGCTCGGCCCGATGCCGTAGGAGCCCATGTGCACCGGCACCTCGCCGCCTTCGCCGGTGGCCACCACGGCCTTCATCGGCTCGGAATACTTGGTGCCGAAATAGAAGATGTGGCCGACCTCGATGCCGCGCGCCGACACTTGTTTGTCGGCCGGGACTTTGGCGTAAGCGGCCGCATCGTGCATGTCGGACGTGGCGGCGTATTGTGCCGTCCACTTGTCCACGATCGCCTGCAAGCCGGCGATATCGTCGAAGTTCACGTCCGCTGCCGGTACCGCCAGATCGAGAGTGTCCTTGTGGCAGAACACCTCCGACTCGCCGGTGGAAGCGAGGATGATAAATTCATGGCTGAGGTCGCCGCCGATCGGGCCGGACTCAGCGCGCATCGGGATCGATTTCAATCCGAGCCGGGCAAAGGTTCGCAGATAAGCGACGAACATTTTGTTATAGCTGTGACGTGCGCTGTTCTGGTCCAGATCAAACGAGTACGCGTCTTTCATCAGGAATTCTCGGCCGCGCATCAGCCCGAAACGCGGGCGAACCTCGTCGCGGAACTTCCACTGGATATGATAGAGATTGAGCGGCAGATCCTTGTACGAGCGCACATAGGCGCGGAAGATTTCGGTGATCATCTCCTCGTTGGTCGGCCCGTACAGCATGTCGCGCTCGTGCCGGTCCTTGATGCGCAGCATCTCCTTGCCATAGGCCTCGTAACGCCCGCTTTCGCGCCACAGATCGGCGGACTGGATGGTCGGCATCAGCAGCTCAATCGCGCCAGAGCGGTTCTGCTCCTCGCGCACGATAGCGCAGATCTTCTGCAATACCCGGAAGCCGAGCGGCAAGAAGGCATAAATGCCGGCGGCCTCCTGCCGCATCATGCCGGCGCGCAGCATCAGCCGGTGCGAGACGATCTCCGCCTCTTTCGGTGTTTCACGTGAAATCGGCAGAAAGAAGCGGGACAGGCGCATTGCGGGCGGCTCGGAATCGAGGGCGGCTGGGGCCCTTGTGAAAGCGGATCGGCCGGAAAAACACAAGGCGCCCGGCTGCCTCAGATCGCGACACTACTTATGCGCGATGTTTTCGCCTATTCTCCCTGCTAAGTCTATCGTCAGCCGACCGCTGGACGAGACCCGGAAAGCGGTAGGACTAAAAAATAGGCAGCCCGCATCTGGATCGCGAAGCGCACCACCAAAGACCGTGAGCGGCGCGCCGATCATGCTCGATGTCCCGATCGTGATCGACCGCTGACGGAATCGTGGTGACAGCACGGCGACGATCGGTTAATGTCATACATCCGTGAGATTGGAGAGTTCGGCGCTCTAAGCCGGCCCCAAGCTGCGGTCCAAGTCTTGGGAGGGAAGCAAGTCCTCGGCGCGAAAAAACGCCGCCGCCTCGAACATAACGCGAATAAAAATCGGGGATGAGGATTTCGATCTGCGACGAGCAGGGCTTGGTGCCCTGCTCTTTTTTATGTCGCACGCTGGCGATTGGCGTGCCGCTTCAGGAATGCGGCGGCTTGGCAATCTGCTTGAGGAATTCGTACGGGATCAGGTCGAGCACGTAGACCGCATAGAGAATGCCGAACACAACGCTCGCGGCCACCGTCGTGTAGATCAGCTTCGTCCAGAGCCGATGCACCGCCGGCGCGCCCGGGTCGGTGCCGGGCGCCACCTCGCCGCTCTCCTGCTGGCTGTGCACGCCCCACGGCAATATGGCGAACAGCACCACCCACCAGATGATGAAATAGAACGCGATGACGGTGCTAACGGCCATGAAGGATTACGCTTGCTCGAGTTCCACCAGCGTGCCGCAGAAATCCTTCGGGTGCAGGAACAGCACCGGCTTGCCGTGGGCGCCGATCTTCGGCTCGCCGTCGCCCAGCACGCGCGCGCCTTGCGCCTTCAAGGCGTCGCGGGCGGCGCGGATATCGGGCACCTCGTAGCAGACGTGGTGGATGCCGCCGTCGGGATTGCGCTCGAGGAACTTGGCGATTGGAGAATTTTCTCCCAGCGGCTCTAACAGCTCGATTTTGGTGTTCGGCAGCGTGATGAACACGGTGGTGACGCCGTGCGCGGGCTGCGCCACCTGGCCGGAGACTTCCGCGCCCAAAGTGTCGCGATAGATCGCTGTCGCCTTGGCGATGTCGCGCACCGCGACGGCGACGTGATTGAGACGGCCGATCATTGAATTCCTCTGCAAGGCGTTCCGGCGACCCAAGTCGGCTTTAGCCGACTTGGGCATTATGAATGCAGACATCGGGTAAACCCGATGTCTGTGTCATCATACTGTCAACACGTGCACGTGGCACATCGGCTTTTTGCCCCAGCGCTCGGCCACCGCGGCGCGCACCGCGCGGCGGATCGCCTCCGCCACCGCGTCGGGATCGCTGCGGCGCTTGCGCGGCAGCGACTCCAACGTCTCCAGCACGGCATCGTTGACCGCCTCCGCGATGAGGCCGCCGTCGCGGTCGCGTTCCGGAATGCCGATCAGATCGAGTTCGGGATCGGCCGCCAGCACGCCTTTATCGTTGAGCGCGAGTGCAACCGATACCGCGCCGGCAAAGCTCAAGCGCTTGCGGTCGGCGACGGTGCGCGCGTCGGCTTCGACCAGCAGCGAGCCGTCCTTGTAGAGCCGCCCGGATGGCACCTCGTCGATGATCCCGGCCGTAGGCGAAAGCCGCACCAGATCGCCATTGCGGCATTGGATGACTTCTTTGATCCCACAGCGGCGGGCGAGCGCGGCGTGCTCCGACAGATGCAAGGCCTCGCCGTGCACGGGGACGAGGATCTTCGGCCTGACCCAGCCGATCAGCTCTTCGAGTTCGGCGCGGCGCGGATGCCCCGACACATGCACCATATGCGTGCGGTCGGTGATCACCGTGATGCCTTGGTCGATCAGCCCATTGATGATGCGGCCGACCGCTTTTTCGTTGCCGGGAATGGTACGGGCGGAAAAAATTACGGTGTCGCCGCGCGACAGCGTGACGTCCGGATGCTGGTCCTCGGCGATGCGCGAGAGTGCCGCGCGCGGTTCGCCCTGGCTGCCGGTGCACAGCGCCACCACCTTGTTGGGCGGCAGATAGCCATAGGCATCGACCGGGCGCAGGTCCTGCACGCCCTCCATGTATCCGGTCTCGCGCGCGACCTGGATGATGCGCTCCATGGCGCGGCCGACCACCACCACCTCGCGGTTGGCGGCGCGGGCGGCGTCGATCACCGTGCGCAGGCGCGCCACGTTGGAGGCGAAGGTGGTCACCGCCACGCGTCCGCGCGCGGCTTTCACCAATTCGGTGATGGTCTTGCCCACATCGGCTTCGGATGGCGAGCGGCCGTCGCGCACCGCATTGGTGGAATCCCCGACGATGGCGAGGCAGCCGGCGTCCCCGAGCGCGCGCAGCTTCTTTTCGTCGGTGACGTCGCCCAGGATCGGGGTCGGATCGATTTTCCAGTCGCCGGTGTGCAACACCGCACCGCAGGGCGTGCGGATGATGAGCGCGTTTGACTCAGGGATCGAATGCGCCATCGAGACCAGTTCGATATCGAATGGGCCGACCTTGAAACGGCCGCCGAGCGGCACGATCGTGACTGGAATTTCCGGCGCGCCCGGCTCGCCCGCGCGCTTGGCCGCCAGCAACGCGGCGGTGAACGGCGTGGCATAGACCGGAACCTTCAGCTTTGGCCACAGATCGAGGACCGCGCCGTAATGGTCTTCATGCGCATGGGTGAGCACCAGGCCGACGAGATTTTTGCGCTCCTGCACCAGATAGCGGATGTCGGGAAAAATCAGATCGATGCCTGGCAGGTGCTCTTCCGAGGCAAACGACACGCCGAGATCGACCGCGAGCCAGCTGCGGCGGCGCTCGTCGCCCAGGCCGTAGATCGACAGGTTCATACCGATCTCGCCGACGCCGCCGAGCGGCGCGAACACCAGTTCCTGCTTCGTATGCGGCATAATCAGCGTGACCCAAGTTCGAATACTTCGCCGGCGGTGACGGTCGCGAGTCCGCTCGGCTGCTCGACCTGCAGCCGGCCGCCCTCGTCGAGCCCGTGGAAGCGGCCGCGCAGCTCGCGCTCCGGCAAGCGCACCCGGATATCCTCGCCGAGCCCGGCGGCGCGCGCCAGCCAGTCGGCGCGGATCGTCGCAAAGCCGGCGCCGCTTTGCCACTGCGCCAGCCGGCGCAGCATCGCCGCCGACAGCGCGGCAAACAAGGCCTCGGGCGTCACCAGCGCGCCGGCAAGGCTCAAATTGTTGGCCGGAAAAACCGTGTCGCGCGGGTGATTGGTGCAATTGACGCCGAAACCGATGACGACCGCGAACACCGGACCGCTCTCGCCCTCTATCAGGATGCCGGCGAGCTTGTCCGGCCCCAGCAGCAAATCGTTCGGCCATTTCACCTTGAACAGCGGCCCCAGCCGCGGCGCGCAGTCGCACAAGGCATCGTGCAGCGCCAGCGCCGCCACGAACGACAGTTGCGGCGCCAAGGGCTTGGGCGACGGCTCGCTCAGCAGCAGACTGGCGTAGAGATTGCCCGGCGGCGAGGCCCACGCGCTGCCGCGCCGGCCGCGCCCCGCGCTCTGGCTAGACGCTGTGATCCATAGCGGCCCTCGCTCGCCGGCGCGCGCAAGCGTCAGCGCCTCGGCATTGGTGGAGCCGAGCGCCTCGTAAGCTATGTGCCGGACTCCCACCAGGCCCGTGGCTTCGCGGTGCATCTTGCTTGCGCGCGATCTTAACCGAAAACCGGTTCCCACTTTTCGGGATCGCGCGTCAAAAAAGCGATTTCGCCGCCACCGTCGCCGCGTCCAGGATCGGGGCGGGATAGGCGAAGAACAGCATAACGGACAGACCCGACACGCCCAGCACCAGCCGCAGCAGCCCCGGCATGCGCTCGAAGCCCTTCACCGGCTCGTCGAAATACATGATCTTGACGATGTTCAGATAATAATAGGCGCCCACCACGCTGCTCAGCACGCCGATCACCGCGAGGGTATAGAGCCCGGCCTTGATGGCGGCGAGGAACACATAGAACTTGGCGAAGAAGCCGGCGAGCGGCGGAATGCCGGCGAGTGAGAACAGCAGCATGGCCAGGAAGAACGCCATGGTCGGATGGGTGCGCGCGAGCCCGGCGAGATCGCTGATATTTTCCACATACATGCCGTCGCGCCGCATGCTCAGGATCACCGCGAAGGTGCCGAGCGTCATCGCCACATAGATCGACATATAGACCAGCACGCCCTGCACGCCTTCCGGCGTTGCGGCGGCCAGGCCGACCAGCGCGAAGCCCATGTGGCCGATCGAGGAATAGGCCATCAGCCGCTTGATGTTGCGCTGGCCGATGGCGGCGAAGGCCCCTAACACCATCGAGGCGATCGAGACGAACACCACGATCTGCTGCCACTCATGGGTAATGCCGGGGAACGCCACCACGGTGGCGCGCACGAAAATGGCGATGCCGGCGACCTTGGGCGCGGCGGCGAAGAACGCGGTCACCGGCGTCGGCGCGCCTTCATAGACGTCGGGCGTCCACATGTGGAACGGCACCGCCGAAATCTTGAAGCAGAAGCCGACAAACATGAACACCAGGCCGAAAATCAGCCCGAGATTGGCGCCCTGCCCGGTGGCCTTGGCGATGCCGGCAAAATTGACGGTGCCGGTGAAGCCGTAAATCAGCGACGCGCCGTACAGCAGCATGCCGGACGACAGCGCGCCCAGCACGAAATACTTCAAACCGGCTTCGGTCGAGCGCACATTGTCGCGGTTCGACGCCGCCACCACGTAAAGCGGCAGGCTCATCATCTCGAGCCCGAGATAGAGTGCGATCAAGTCGTTAGCGGAAATCAGCAGCAGCATGCCGAGCGTCGAGAGCAGGAACAGCACGCCGTATTCGAATTTCTGCTGCTTCTCGAGTGTGAGCCAGTCGAGCGACAGCAGCAGCGCGCCGCCCGAGCCGGCGAGCGCTAACAGCTTGAGGAACCTGGCATAATCGTCGACGACAAAGCTGCCGCCGAATAATTCGCTGCGGCCGGAGGGCAACATCACCACGACCAGCGCCGCCAGCGCCAGCACGGCGACGCAGAAGCCGTTCACGATCCTTGCGCTGCGTTCGCTCTGGTGGACGCCGACGCCGACCATCAGCATCAGCATGGCGCCGCCCGCCAGCACGGCTTCCGGCAGGATCGGCAGCAGCGCTTGCCATTGCATCGATTGATTCATTGGGCGGCGCTCATGGGGATCATTTCGGCCCGTTCCATTTTGATGGCGGCGGCGCCCGTCGTTACATCTTTTGCCGGCGCATCGATCGCCGCCATGGCGTGCTTATAATTATCGAGCAGCTGGGTGACCGAGGCCGCCGACATGTCGAGCACCGCCTTCGGCGCCACCCCGAACAAAATGGTGAGCGCCACCAACGGCGTGAAGATCAGCACCTCGCGCCAGCCGATGTCCTTGATGCCGACCAGCGCCGGCTTCAAGTTGCCGAAGATCATCTTGCGGTAGAGCCATAAGGCATAGGCCGCCGACAGGATGACGCCGAACGTGGCAATCGTGGCCACCGCGGTATTGATCTTGAAGGTGCCGATCAGCGAGAGGAATTCGCCGATGAAGCCGGAGGTGCCCGGCAGCCCGACATTGGCGAGCGTGAACACCATGAACACCGCCGCGAACAGCGGCATGCGGTGGACCAGCCCGCCATAGAAGGCGATTTCGCGGGTATGCATGCGGTCGTAGACCACGCCGACGCAAAGGAACAGCGCGGCGGAGACGATGCCGTGCGAGATCATCTGGAAGATGCCGCCGGCCAAGCCTTGCGCGGTCAGCGCGAAAATCCCCATGGTCACGAAGCCCATATGCGCGACCGAGGAATAGGCGATCAGCTTCTTCACGTCCTCCTGCATCAACGCCACCAGCGAGGTGTAGATGATGGCGACCACCGACAGCGTGAAGATCAGCGGCGCGAAATCATGGCTGGCGGACGGGAACATCGGCAGCGAGAAACGCAGGAAGCCGTAACCGCCCATCTTCAGCAGGATGGCGGCGAGGATGACCGAGCCGGCGGTCGGCGCTTCCACATGCGCGTCCGGCAGCCAGGTGTGCACCGGCCACATCGGCAGCTTGACGGCGAACGAAGCGAAGAAGGCGAGCCACGCCCATTTCTGTAAAGCCAGCGGGAAGCCGTGCCGCAGCAACGCCGGAATGTCGGTGGTGCCGGCATCCCAATACATCGCCATGATGGCGAGCAGCATCAACACCGAGCCGAGCAGCGTGTAGAGGAAAAACTTGAAGGTGGCGTAGACCCGGCGCGGGCCGCCCCAGACGCCGATGATCAGGAACATCGGGATCAGGCCGCCCTCGAAGAACAAATAGAACAGCACTAGATCGAGCGCCGCGAAGGTGCCGACCATGAGCGTTTCCAACACCAGAAACGCGATCATGTATTCCTTCACGCGCTTCTGGATCGAGGTCCAGCTCGCCAGGATGCAGATCGGCATCAGCGCGGTGGTGAGGATCACGAACGGTAGGGAAATGCCGTCCACCCCCATGTGATAGGAGGCGATGCCGAGCCACGGGTGCTTCTCGACGAACTGGAATTCCGGCGAAGTCGCATCGAAGCGCCACACCATCACCAGCGAGATGGCAAACGTAACCAGCGTCGTCCACATCGCCACCCAGCGCGCGGTGCCCTTGGCGAGCGCCTCGTTGCCGCGCACCAGCATGATGAACGCCGCGCCGAGCAGCGGCAGGAACGTGACAACGGAGAGAATGGGCCAATTGATATTCATCGTTTTTCTCTGCGCATGATCTTTACCGAAAACCGGTTTCCACTTTTCGGGATCATGCTAGTGCACCGCGAACATGAAGTAAGTGATGAAGGCGGCCGCGCCGATCAGCATGGCGAAGGCGTAGTGATAGAGATAGCCGGTCTGCAACCGCATCACGTTGCGGGTGACGTCGAGCACGCGGGCCGAGACGCCGTCGGGGCCGAAGCCGTCGATCAGCCAGCCATCGCCGCCCTTCCACAAGCCGCGTCCGATCCACTTGGTCGGCCGCACGAAGATCACTTCGTAAATCTCGTCGAAGTACCACTTGTTGAGCAGGAATTTGTAGAGCACCTCGTGCTGGCGCGCGAGTTCGACCGGGATATCCGGCCGGCGGATATAGAAGTGCCAGGCGATGACGAAGCCGACCGCCATCATCACGGTCGGCAGAATGCCGATCGTGAGCGGCACGTGATGCATGTCCTCGAGAACGGAATTGCCCTTGGCGAAGGTGAGCGACTCACGGAAGAAGCCCTCGACGCCGTGACCGGCGAAAATCTCCTTGAACGGCAGCCCGGCCATGATCGAGCCGAAGGCCAGGACGCCGAGCGGGATCAGCATCACCATCGGGCTCTCATGGGCGTCCTTCCAATGCTTGCGGTCGTGCGGCTCGCCGTGGAAGGTCTTGAAGATCAGCCGCCATGAATAGAACGAGGTGAGCAGCGCGGCGCCGACTGTGCAAATGAAGCCATAAAACGCCATGGGGCTCTTCGCCACAAAGGCCGCTTCGATGATCGCATCCTTGGAGAAATAGCCGGCGGTGAGCGGGAAGCCGGTGAGCGCCAGCGTGCCGATGATCATCACGATATAAGTGTACGGGATGCGGTCCTTTAAGCCCCCCATGTGGCGGATGTCTTGCTCGTGGTGCATGGCCAGGATCACCGCGCCGGAGCCGAGGAACAACAGCGCCTTGAAGAACGCGTGCGTGAACAAGTGGAACATGCCGACCGAATAGGCGCCGCAGCCCATGGCGACAAACATGTAGCCGAGTTGCGAGCAGGTCGAATAGGCGATGATGCGCTTGATGTCGTTCTGCACCAGGCCGACGGTGGCGGCGAAGATCGCCGTGGTGGCGCCGATGAAGATGACGAAACTCTGCGCGTTGGGCGCCAGCTCAAACAGCGGCGACAGCCGCGCCACCATGAACACGCCCGCGGTCACCATTGTGGCGGCGTGGATCAGCGCGGAGACCGGAGTCGGGCCTTCCATGGCGTCGGGCAGCCAGGTGTGCAGCAGGAACTGCGCCGATTTTCCCATGGCGCCCATGAACAGCAGCAAGCAGATGAGCGTGAGTACGTCCGGGTGCCAGCCAAAGAACCAGATGGTCTTGCCGGTCAGCGACGGCGCCTGCGCAAAGACGGTGTCGAAATCGATCGCCCCGACCAGCGCGAACAAGGCGAAGATACCGAGCGCGAATCCGAAATCACCGACCCGGTTGACCACGAAGGCCTTGATCGCCGCCGCGTTGGCTTCCGGCTTGTGATACCAGAAGCCGATCAGCAGATAGCTCGCGAGACCCACGCCCTCCCAGCCGAAATACATCTGCACCAGATTGTCGGCGGTCACCAGCATCAGCATGAAGAACGTGAAGATCGACAGATAGGCGAAGAAGCGCGGCCGGTACGGGTCCTCTTCCATGTAGCCGATGGAATAGAGGTGCACGAAGCCCGAAATCGTATTCACCACCACCAGCATCACCGCGGTGAGCGTGTCGATGCGCAGCGACCACTCCACCTTCAGGTCGCCAGACAGGAACCAGGTGAACACCGGCACGCGCTCATCGTAATGACCGAAGCCGACCTGCACGAAGGCGATCCATGACAGGATCATGGAGATCATCAGCAGCGTGGTGGTGATCAGTTCCGCCGTGCGCGATCCGGCGGCGGCCGGCTCGTGCCCATGGGTATCATGGGCATCGTGACTTTGCGCGGCGTGCGCGGGCGCCGCATGCGTGCCGTGATCGGAAGCGGCAGCCCCCTCGTCCAGGCCCGGCGGCGGGCCCTCGCCGGGGCAGCGCGCCCGCGCGCCCGCGATCGCGATCAGCCCGGCCAGAATTGCGCCGAGTAGAGGTAAGAAGACGATCGCTTGATACATTTAAGCCCTATTACGTTTGCGCATGATCTTGTCCGAAAACCGGTTCCCACTTTTCGGGATCATGCGCTCAACCCTTCATCAGATTGATGTCTTCGACCGCGATCGAGCCGCGGTTGCGGTAATAGACCACGAGGATGGCGAGCCCGATCGCGGCTTCCGCCGCCGCCACCGTGAGCACCAAGAGCGCGTAGATCTGCCCGACGATGTCGCCGAGATAGCTGGAGAAGGCGACCAGGTTGATGTTGACCGCGAGCAGGATCAGCTCGATCGACATCAGGATGATGATCACGTTCTTGCGGTTGAGGAAGATGCCGAAAATCCCGAGCGTGAACAG
>Ga0208355_1001463_pt1 | contig 10235 bp, 10 predicted proteins | sample NGESurdeep072012_6_FD_184458 | JGI IMG/M metagenome (GOLD analysis project Ga0208355, IMG submission 184458) | Arctic peat soil microbial communities from Barrow, Alaska - NGEE Surface sample 210-3 deep-072012 (SPAdes) | ecosystem: Environmental > Terrestrial > Soil > Wetlands > Peat ...
CTGCTTTCAGAGCAAGTCGAAGGTCGGCTTTGTGTCGGGTGCTGCCCGTGGTGAAGGACTGCTATGCGGCGACCTGAATAACAGGCCTGAACGCAAAGTTACGATGGGCTGCTTTCGGGTTGGAAATAATGCAACACCAAGTTCAGCTTGGTGCCAATAGCGGATACCCATGGTTGCTATTCAATTTGATTCACGGCACGATGCGATTATGAAGTTTCTTTTTCTAGAGCTTCGTTAGTCGGCAAAGATGGAACGGTCCTTAGAAAAAATTGAAGTTCGTGATTTGGATAGGTTGTACCTTCTCGCAAAACGAGATGTAAGTTCCTTTTTAGAGGTTCCCTTATGAAAAGCTCATCAGCCGCGATTTAACACGATGCGTTTATTGCTCGCTCTTTCGCTCATTCTCTTCGCGGCAACTGGCTTGGCGCAAACGCTGCCGCATCACCAGTTGCGCATGGCTCTCCATCCGGAACAGCATACCCTGGCAGTTGAAGACCGTATTGCTCTGCCACCCGGTTCGCCACGCACGCTGTATTTTTCATTGCACCGCGACTTGAATCCCACCTCGCCGGATGCCGGGATTGAGTCCTTGGGGGGAATGCCGGAAAATTGGCTGCGGCAATACCGCGTCACGCTGCCGCCCGGTCGGGACAGTTTCACGCTTGCTTATAACGGCGAAATATTTCATCCGCCGCAGCAGGATGCACGCGAAGCGCGCAGTTTTGAAAGCACGCCGGGCATCATCGCCGCAGAAGGCACAGTGCTTACCGGCGACAGCGGCTGGTATCCGCGTTTCGGTGACGGCATGCTGACATTCACGCTCGACATCACACTGCCGCAAGGCTGGCGCGCGATCAGCCAAGGCGAGCGCATCGCCACCAGCGAGTCCCATGCGGGTTGGCAAGAGAGCCAGCCGCAGGAGGAGATCTACCTGATCGCCGCGCCGTTCACCGAATACGCGCGCAGCGACGATGGCATCGCGGCGCTGGTCTATTTGCGCAACGACGATGCGGCACTCGCGCAAAGTTATCTGGCCGCCACTGCGCGTTATATCGCACTGTATCAACGACTCATCGGCCCGTATCCATACGCCAAGTTCGCACTGGTGGAAAATTTCTGGGAAACCGGTTACGGCATGCCGTCGTTCACCCTGCTGGGCAGCCAGGTGATCCGTCTGCCGTTCATCATCGACATTCCCTATCCGCATGAAATCCTGCACAACTGGTGGGGCAACGGCGTGTACGTGGATTACGCCAACGGCAACTGGTCGGAAGGACTCACAGCCTATTTGGCCGATCACCTGTTGCAGGAACAAAAAGGCAACGGCGCGGAATACCGGCGCAGCACATTGCAAAAATATGCCGACTTCGTTTCCGCCGGTCGCGATTTCCCGCTCGCGCAATTCACTTCCCGCCATAGCGCGCAAAGCGAAGCGGTGGGCTACGGCAAGGCGATGATGCTGTTCCACATGCTGCGCAGACAACTGGGTGACGATATCTTCATCCGCACGCTGCAAAAGTTTTACCGCAACTATCGGTTCAAGCGCGCCAGCTTCGCCGATCTCGAACAGGCGTTTTCGCAATCGGCCGGCAAAGACCTCAGACCATTCTTTGCGCAATGGGTGCAGCAATCCGGCGCGCCGCAAATGCGCCTGGTATCGGCGCAGGCGCGCCGCGTCGGAGCGGGCTACGAACTCAGCATCAAAGTCGAACAAACCCAGCCCGGCCCGGCCTACGTTCTCGACCTGCCGCTCGCGGTCACACTGGCGGGGCGGGATGCCGCTTATTCGACCGTGATCGGGATGAAAGACAAGCAAGCCGAATTGCACCTGTCGCTCGCCGCGCAACCGCTGCGCGTAGACGTCGATCCCGAGTTCGATTTGTTCCGCCGCCTGGATCGCGCCGAAATTCCCCCTGCCCTGTCGCAAGTGTTCGGCGCGGAGAAATTGCTGATCGTGCTGCCGCGCAAAGCACCGGAGGACTTGCGCGCGCAATATCTCGGCATCGCGCAAGCCTGGCAAAAACTGCCGTCGCGCGAAACCAGCATCAAATGGGACGACGAAATCGAGCGCTTGCCGGACGAAGATGCGGTGTGGTTGTTTGGCGAAGAAAATCGTTTTCGCGGTGAATTCCAGACCGCGCTCATGCAAAGCGGAGCGATGCTATCGGAAGGCGGAGTTTGGCTGGCCAAAGAATACGAGCGCACACTGCACGCGCTCGTTTTAACCACCCACATCGGGCAAACGCCCGCTGCCTGGCTGGCCGCACCCGACGCTGCGATGTTGCCGATACTCGCCCGGAAATTGCCGCATTATGCCAAGTACAGCTACGCCGCTTTCAGCGGGTCTGAACTGACCAACCTGGTCAAGGGCATGTGGCCGGTAGCGCGCTCGCCGCTGGCGCAGGCGGTGAAGCAGGAAGACGGCAGCATGGTGGATGTGCCACGCGCAAAACTCGCGACGCGCGACAGTTTGGCACGGTAGCTTTTCTCTATCTGGTTCAGGACACTCCATTAATATGCAATTACCTGTCGGCATACTGGATGACTGCATCGGGTCGGGAGTGACTGTTCGAAAAAATTGGAACCGGACCTTCAATCAATCTGTACCGATACCATTTTCATAATAACTCCAATGTCGGCTTTGGCCGAGAACCGGCGCTTCAAAATGCATTAACTGAGCGGCAGCTCTTGGCACCTTGCTGCCCTTTATACTTTAATATTAGTAGGCAGAAAGCAGCAGGTCACGCTTAAAATATTCAGGTTGCTGCAAAGCACTCGTAAATAGCAGCGACCCAACGCGGGCTGTGCCTTACGTTCTACTCGGCCTGCCACCGCTGACAGAACTTTCTCGTGTCGTCGAGCCATTCATAGAAATCGCTGGTAAATCCATCAACGTCCGCAAGAAACTCCTCTTCTCCATTCGCTAGTGGATTGGGTTGCCGGGCTCGGCGCGACATTCGTGCCAATACGTCAGCGATGCCTTCAATCTGTGCGTAGCTCGTCAGCCAATCCTCCTTCGCCATCAGCGTCAACCCAGGATGCGAGGAGATGGGAAGCTCGTTAAGCCTGTCTTTGATCGATCGATAGACAGCTTCACAATACTCATCCAGTGGCCGATGATGTATGCTGGCCCAGTTTCGAGCCAGCAGATGATCGTAGAACACATCAACGAGCACTCCGGCATAACGTCTCCGATCCACAGAGACTCGCGAGCGGCTCCGCCGAAAGGCCGGCTGCGATTCCGCAAAGCTATCTATGGCGCGATGCAGAGCAACTCCCTTTGCCAGATCGTCCGGCAATACTCCAGGCAAGGGGCCTTTGATCCAATCTCCGATGACCCCGCCCACGATCAAGGCAGGAGCGTCGCCTGCAAGCAATGCATGGGCCAGAAAGTTCAATGTTGTCCCTGCCGGGAAGGACGATCAGCGTCGGCCGCTTTGGGTGCAAATGAGGGGAAACTCGCCAGAAACAGGATTAACAACGCGGCAGTCCGAGCCATTAGTCTGTTGGTCGTATTTCGAAGCAGAGGCTTAAAGAACATTATCTGTACAGAGGATTGGGTTGCCATACTTGTCTCATTTCACATTCGCCTCTTAAGAAGGCGACCGATGACTTTCTTTTCAGCGCATCGTGCCGCAAATCAAATTGGATGGTAACCGTGACCGTCCGCTCATGGCACTCTTCGGTACTACATGTTGCCAATATCGCTTCCTTCAAGCGGATATTCATTCGCTCGGCCTGCGACGAAGCGGTCATTCAATATCTCTCCAAAACAGCCGTTCATTAAAGCTTACACGGACGATTCATCCCTACCATTTTCGTCGACAAGATCACAAGATGGCACTTGTTGATCTCCAGCGACCGAATCATTTCTGTCTTTACATCCCAAGCAAATAGTTAGCAGTTTGTCGCAGATGAAAGCAGCAGTTCACGAGAAGTTTTAATTGATTTATCTAAACGTATCCTCAAACAACGTACATTAGTCTTGCCATTGATTTCGGACGACACTTTAAAAACTGTTATCTCTTCGTTGGAGACAACGAAAGATTCAATATCATTATTGTTAATCTTCTTCTGTACCCATTCATTTGAAATGGATTCACAATGCAAATTATCCTTGCAGAGATCTAGTGTCGCCTGACTTCCCAAGTCATTTATCAAATTAATATTTGAAATATGCGATTCAGGTTCGGAACAAGCCGTAATTATATAAAGTGACAATGTAGCCAAACAGGTCAGAATGACCTTCAGTATTCGTTCAGATTTCATAATGCCCCTTCTTTAGTGCTGAACATCCGAATTGGAGAACGCCCGCGACCATCCGCTCCTGGCACCAAGCGGCTATAGCATCTTGTAGTTACGTTGCCCGATAGCTGCCATTCGCAATTTGCTTTCAAACCAGTTATTCAGATTGCAGCATAGCAGAAGGTCGTGACGTACAGCTCACGACACATAGCGATGGTCACAATTCCAGAAAGCTGACACCCGAATCAAGTTAATCGGCGACCCGACAGCGGACAAGCAGTGCCGCAGGCGCGGGGCGACCGGTTGAACGCCAGGTCAGGCGTCGTGCTCAAAATGCAAACTCCGCAGTCGCGTGTGCAACCAGTTCGCCAGACGACACAAAGGTGACCCGGGCCTCGGCGAAGGCGGTTCCTTTTCCAAACCGAAGAACGGTGGCCTGCACAAGAAAGTCGTCGTTCACAGCTGGACGAAGGAAGTGTGTGTGCTGATAGATAGTTCCTTTGGTCGTTCGCTGCGTTGTCATCATCGCCAATGCAATAACGGTATCAATCGCGGACATTATGGCCTGGCCGCACACAGCGCCACTTGAGAACTTCAACGCCGGTTTCTGTGGCAGTCGAGCGGAGGCTTGCCCTACGCTCACGGAAAACTGGCAAAGACCAAGTTCTTTAACCCACGGCGCTACGACGTACTCGTATAACTCAAGTACCGTAGCATTGGTGACGGGGATACAATGCATTGGCAATGGCAGCGGCTGGGTCATGCGGTTCCTTTAAGACACCTAAAGACAATGTAGAAAAAGGATCATCGGTGCATCCTGCCGTGAATCAAATGGAATATCAAGTTGAAGTTCTGGTTGTGGCACGCAGCAGCCCTTCTATCCTTGCAATAGCTTACCCGAAAGCAGTCCATCGTAATTTTGTTTTCATACCAGTTTTTAGATCGCCGCAAAGCGGATACTGGTGACGTGCAGCTCCCAACACAAGGATTCAATTGAGGCGTGAAGTTAGAGATTACCGATTGCCGGCCATTCTAAAAATCGACCTTTCATCCTATATGTATTGACTCTATCGGAGCCACGCAATAATCTGTACTTAACTTGGCAAACTTACCGAAAGGCAAGGGCGCAAAGTTACCGGCCTAAGGGAGCGTGTAATCGAAGGTGCCTAACACTTGATCGCTGACTGTCGCGACCAGCAATAGAGGGTCGAGCTTAGAGTCTTCTCAGGTAATGTGGGCACTGACACCACCTGAGGTGGCCTTGAAAATCCACGTTTGCTAATCAATTGGGAAAGAACACCATCAATTGTTTCGCTGTGCTCCCTTGTCGGAATCCAATCTGCCCGCAGCAGAAGATCCGTACATGTTTACCATGTACCATACGAATGCAGCTGCAAGAGAAATATACACAAGCGAGCCCAAAAATCCCGGGTCTTTCACCCAGTCAGTCCACTTTACAACAACCCCGGGGCGCAGTCCCCAGAACGGAAAACTGAGGCCCACGCCAACCAATAATACAATCACCACAACCGCCCAGAACCAATATGGAACATTTAGTTGCGATTCCGGAATTTTCTCAACCAATTCCCAATCTTCCATGCCACGTTTTTCAAGGCGCTCCGCGTTGGACGCATAGCCAAAATTATCTTTGCGATACTCACCCCACGTTGATTTTTCTTTCGCTAATTCGAGTGCTGTTACTTGCTGTTCCATCACGATTCCCCTCATTCGATAAAATGCTGAAAGGCAAAAAGCCCGATCCAGCCACAATTGGAACGGACCACCACAAAAAGATAATGACCCTCTTGTAACTTTTGCGACACCGAAAGAAATGCGATTGTTTCCCCAATCAATGCCAAGTTCAATTTAAGGTTACTAAGAGTGAAATATCTTGGCAACCTTCAACCGACACGCTCAATTCGACCATGCGATAACGCTTGTTGGAAGCTTCAACACAGCGTCGCTCACGAATTTATTATGCCCCTTTTTTGAATATACCATCACTTAAAACAAGGTTAATGTGGACAGCTAGATTCCCTGCGCGAACAAAATATCGCGTAGGATGTTCATATAGCCGCTGTGTGCCAAGAACCGCCATTAATTTTGACTTTATTTCCGTTCCACTTTTTTTTAAGGCATAGAATGCATTGGACGATATATATACATGCGCAAGTAACACAAAGCCCGACATCATTCCTGGAATTAAATTCGCCTCAAAAAAATTGAGAGACTAAATGAATACCGAATTGGGTTACTTGCAAAAAAAGTACCATGCCGCTGAGAGTAATTCGACTCCGCGTTTCGTCAGTCGCCTTACCAAAAATACTTATGCGATGGTGTTGGCAGGCGGGCGTGGTAGTCGTCTTCATCAACTCACTGAGTGGCGCGCCAAGCCGGCGGTTCCATTCGGTGGAAAGTTCCGCATCATTGATTTTGTGTTGTCCAATTGCGTGAATTCCGGTATCCGCCACATCGGGGTGGCAACACAGTACAAATCGCACAGCCTGACCCGACACATTCAGCGAGGCTGGTCTTTCTTGAATGGACATTTCGGTGAGTTTATTGACTTGTTGCCGGCGCAGCAGCGTGTTGACGAACATCAATGGTATAAAGGCACCGCAGATGCGGTGTTCCAGAACCTTGACATCTTGCGCACATCGAATCCCAACTTTGTATTGATACTGGCCGGTGATCATGTGTACAAAATGGACTATGGCAAGTTGTTGGCTTTCCATGTGGATAATAAGGCCGACATGACGGTAGCTTGTTTGGAAGTGCCGATTGCCGAGGCATCAGCGTTTGGCGTGATGGGTGTGGATGACAATTCACGCGTTGTCGAATTTGCCGAAAAACCGGCTAACCCTGCGTCTATTCCCGGTAAACCCGACAGGTCGCTTGTTAGTATGGGCATCTATGTATTCAATACCAAGTTCCTCTTTGAACAATTGATTCGCGATGCCGACGAAAAGAATTCCAGCCATGATTTTGGCAAGGACCTGATCCCTCATTTGGTTGAAAAATATCGTGTGTTCGCGCAAAGTTTCGAACAAAGTTGCGTCGGGATGGGCGATGACAAGGTGCCTTATTGGCGCGATGTTGGAACCATCGATTCCTATTGGGAAGCCAACATGGAACTCACCAAGGTCAATCCAGATTTGAACATGTATGACCAGGAATGGCCAATTTGGACCCATCAGGAACAATTGCCGCCGGCAAAATTCGTATTTGACGAAGAAGGACGGCGCGGCATGGCGATTGACTCGCTAGTTTCCGGCGGCTGCATCGTCAGCGGTTCTGTAGTGCGACGCTCATTGCTTTTTTCTGATGTGCGAATAAATGCTTATTGCAACATCGAAGATTCAGTATTATTGCCGAACGTGGATGTTTGCCGCGACGTCACATTGAAGCGCGTCATTGTGGACAAAAACTGCAAAATTCCGGACGGCTTGGTAGTTGGGGTCAATCCGGAAGAAGATCGCAAGCGTTTCCATGTCAGCCCGAACGGTGTGACGCTGATTACTCCGGAGATGCTTAGCCAGGAGATTCATTATGTCCGTTGAGTTAATACTTATTACCCCACCCCCTGTTCACTAAGGGCTGCTACTGACAGAGCTGCAGGTGATAGGCGTGGTCAATGAAGTAAAGAGACGATTGAATGAATAAAATCCTGCAATACCTCAAAATACATGGCGAGCAGCTCGATACAGAGATTGCAAAAGCTGCAGGTATATCACTGGCTCAAGTACGTCTCCACTTGGCAAAGCTACCCGTGAGACGGAAGACCTTCACGTTGAGCTTCCTGCGGTCACGGTGCTCGAGTTGAGTATCATTCCGGACATAAGTGGAGGGGATGCGCTCGCTTCTTTGGCGCAGTTACGACTTGCAGAATAGGCTTTGTCGTAAAGAGCAATCTGCGTAGTGAACGTCACCATTGATAGTTAGCGGTCATCCTGAATTATTAACTTGAACGCAAAGCTCCGATGACTGCTTTTGAGAAGGCTATTTCAAAGATCGACATTCGGAAGAGTGCCACAAGGAGACATTCGCTCCTGTCCGTACTATTATGCATTTTCTGACAGACAAACTTGTGGAGCCGTCAATGAATTATTCAGTTATTGTGAATCTGCAGGCTTCGTTATTTTCAATAGTACAGACCGGCGAGCCTGATGAATAACTGTTAGATTTCTTTTGGAGAAAAAGCATGAGTTGGTTAGAGAATGCATATTTCGTGAGCGGAATTGTTCTCCCCGGTATTGCTATATACGGTATCCAGAAAATCAATACCCTAAAGAAAGATATCAAGACAAAAGATTTACGTGCCACAGCTGAAAAGGCGATTGAGGTTTGTGAAAGGTATTCCGCGTCACAAAAGCAAAACGACCTGACATTGGCATATATGAAAGACGGAATCGAGATCTTTTATAAGGGAAAAATTGGAGATTTCACTAAGCCAGAACAATGACATAAGAAATCAAGATCCGATGGTTTACACCTTGATGCCACCTAAGAACTCAGTCTACACTTTTAGTTTCTGTGCCAGAGTTGAGAAATGCAAGTATTTCTTCGCTGCGTTTCATGGCATCCTGGTATCCTAATTTGATTAAGGCTCTGCAAAAGCCCTTCTCGAATAGCAAATAACTCACCAAGTTTGCTCCACTGCTGTGTATCGCACCCACTCCTCGTAGCATGAAACGGATACTCCAGGGCAAGTTGGAAACATAACGTTTGGCAATTTTATCAATCGTCTGGCTGGGCTCAATTACCAGCACATCGACATGACCCAAAGTGGTATGTGGACGCCTTTCTTCATGGACCAAGTTGACGGTATGGTTGATTCGTCGCAATCTTTCCAAGTCAACCTCCATGCTATCCAGAAAAATACTGTTTAATGCATGGCCGGCAATCTGTGCCAGAGATGGGTGGTTAGTGTCTCGGATGGGTTCGGGCGGCTCCCGGCTGCTTTGACCCATGCTTATAATCATCACCCGCTTGGCTCCCAGATGTAAGGCCGAACTGATAGGCGCAATCTGGCGCATTGAGCCGTCACCGAAATATTCCCGGTTAATACGCACCGGCGGAAAAAGGAAGGGTATGGACGAGGACGCCAGTAAATGATCAATTTCAATCTTGGTTGGCAATCCTATGCGTTGCGCTCGTTGCCAACCCTGAACATCCATCTGGGACTGAAAAAAAGTCACCGATTGCTCTGAAGCATAACCGGAAGCGGTAACGCCCAAAGCGTGCAGAAATCCGGCATCTAAACTCTCCTGGATTTTATTCAGCGGAAGTGTTTCTTGGAGCAATCGCTTTAACGGTGAATTGTCCAGCAAAGACACGTGGCTTAATTTATTGATACCCATAATGCTCAATAGCAGCCCGGCAAGCCAAAGCCCTAAATTACTGAACGCGCCTATTGGATCAGAACGGTATATATTCTCAGCTCGAAAATCTTTCCAGAAACTAAGCAGTTGTTTAACGCCACTGCGGAAATTGTCGGCGTTCATGGCCAATGCGGCAGCGTTAATTGCGCCTGCCGATGTACCACAAACAACCGCGAATGGACTGGGAGCGGTGCGCGGTAATATTTTGGCAATCGCTTTTAATACGCCGACCTGGTAAGCGGCGCGTGCACCGCCCCCGCCCAGAATCAAACCAATTTTTCTTTGCATGCTATAGTATTCCAGAAAATGGTCATTGCAATTTGTTTGTTACCCCTGCCCCGAGACTTTTTTGTTACCTATCTCCCCGACCGCTCAGTCTCAATTTAGCAAACCAAAATATGAAGATATATTGAATTACAATGTAAATGCTATAGCCAGGAAGCACAAGACGGAGCCAGCAAGAAGAAAAGCTGCCAAATAACCCGGGCCACCCGAAGAGGTGACGGCAAGCATCAATACCTCAACAGACATGGCAGATTTAGGGTTTGTCATAAATAACTTTCGGTACTCGCCGAGAAACGAGAAGGCGGCATACGCGAGGGCTGCACC
>Ga0208355_1001466_pt1 | contig 10218 bp, 7 predicted proteins | sample NGESurdeep072012_6_FD_184458 | JGI IMG/M metagenome (GOLD analysis project Ga0208355, IMG submission 184458) | Arctic peat soil microbial communities from Barrow, Alaska - NGEE Surface sample 210-3 deep-072012 (SPAdes) | ecosystem: Environmental > Terrestrial > Soil > Wetlands > Peat ...
CCTGCCAGACCTGCAGCGCGCTGAATCCGAGCTCGCGCATCACGCTGGGCCGCTCGGCGGTCAGCGCAGCGATCTGCCGTCCCAGAACGTCCGGCGCCCCGGTACCAGCGGTCGACAGCGGGTCGCCGTACAGGCTGTCGCCGGGAAGCCGCTCTCGCGCGCGCTGGGTGATGGCTACGAGCTTGGGCTGGGCGTCGAGCCGCATGAGCGGGGCGGCGATCCTGGCGATCCTGCCGTCCGGCTCCTTCACCCCGTCCGGCTCCTTCACCGCCTGCTCTCCGAGCGCGCGGGAAGGCGCTTTGCGATGCGATTGACCGGTCCGCCGGGACGACGCGGCGGCTCGAGCGCGTTCTGCGAGCGCGACAAGGGGGCGCTTGGTGGCAGCGTAAGCCCTGGCGTACCGAAGGTTGCTCATGGCAAGGAGCAAGGCGATGTTCGCGACTTGCGCACCGGAGACTACGAGACGGGGCTGTGCGCTGCGACTACGATTTGCCCGACAGCATTTGATCGTGCGCATACGCCGCAAGCGCTTCCGTCGTGCTGCGCCCGGGGCGCCGGTGGAAGCGCTCGGCAGTCGTCGTGCTGAAGTCCCGCAGCGCCTCGAGCAGCATCCAGGCTCTCAGCCGTGCGCTCTCGGGCATCTCCGGACGGGCTCCGCGCTCGGCGAGCTCGTGCAGGCGCGGCGCGAGCGCCGCAAGCGCAAACCGCTCGTCGAGCTCGGCGAAGTAATAGGAAATGGGGAAGCTCACGAGGTCACGCTCCACCGCCACCAGGCGCGATGTCAGCTCGGCGTACATCCGCTCTGCCGACGCGGGCTCGAGCTGCTCCAGGGCCATGCCAGTCTGCCGCTCAGCCTCGACCAGCAGCGATATCTCGTACGCCAGCGAGCGCCGGCGCGAAAGCGCGGGATAGATCAAGAGCAGCCAGGAGATGCTTGCGCTCAGCAGTCCAAAGCCCAGCAGTGCCTCAAGGGGGGCCACCAGCCGCAGCCAGCCGGCGTGGGGAATCACGTCGGCGAATCCGAGCGTCGTGATCGTCACCAGCGAGATGTGTAGGGCTTCGACGAACGTACCAGCATGAACGGCCCGTGCAGATTGGAACTCACCATGGATGTGCGGCCAGAAGATCAGCGCCCAGCCGAGGATCAGCAGCGCGGCCCAACTGCCGATGACGACCAGTAGGGCGGTTGGTCCCGCGAGCGTGAACGTGCCGCGCCGCGTGCGTGCCAGCCAGCGGAATGCAGCCCAGACGGCCCGCATGATCAAGCGGCCGAGAGTCCCCTTGCCCTCGGGATGAAAGAGAGCGTCGAAGACGTCACGGCCGGCGAGCGCGATCAGTCCTACGCCAAGCACGCTGAGCGCGACGGTGGGCAGCGTGGACACGAACGACCAAGCTAACAGACAGGCCGCGCGCGCTCGGTGCGCGGCGGAGCTTGCCGCCCATCGATTGCTCGCGTGTTGCGCGCCCACTGGCGCGGACGGGATCGTCGAAGCTCGGAGTGGCGTTCGATCTCGGCACCCAGCTGCTCGATGGTCGTGGCGGCGGGCTCGCCATGAAAGGCGATCTGCTCGGTCGGCCATCGGTCGCGGCCCTCCGCGTCGGTCTGCTCGGTCAGCCAATCGATCACGTTGTGCACTTCCGATGCCCCACACAGCGAGAGCGCGCATACCGGGAACGCCTCGAGGAGCTGGATCGCCTCCTCGGTGGTGCGCACCTGGATCCAGCCTTCCGGCGCTTGACCGCCGTGAAGGTCAGGGTCCAGCCACAGTCGTACCTCTCGGCTTCGCTGCGCGTCATCGCGCGCGACCAGCCAGGCGAGCTCGGCGACGGCGCGCCAGAGGTCCTCGGTGAGCGGCCCCGGCCGGCGGCGCTGGAAGAACGCGAGCAGGCCGCCGTAGTACCAAAGCTGGTCGCGGGCGGTCTTCTGCGTGAACCGTTCCCAAAGGGCGTGCCCTTCCTCGCGGTAGTCGCGCACGATCGAGCGGGCGTTGTGGACCTTGTCGGCGAGCGCCACGCGCAGGATCGCGTCGTCCTCCACGTCGGGCAGGTGTGCGAGATACCGCCGCTTGCGCTCGATCCACGTCTCCGCCGGGTCGATGTCGACCGAGTCCGAGCAGCCCTCGACGATCGCCGCCACGCGCGGCCCGAAGCTACGGGCGATCCTCTCCAGCAGCGCCCGCCCGCCGCCGTCCTCGACCGCGTCATGCAGCATCGCCGCGATCGCCTGGTCCTCGTCGCCACCGTCCTCGATCACCAGACCCGTGACCACGAGCAGGTGGGCCATGTAGGGGATCTTGGTGCCCTTGCGACGCTCGTGTCCGTGGATCTGGTCGGCGAGGGCAACGGCGGCAAGGAAGCGTTTGGTCAGTGCGGGAGGGGCTTCCATCAGTCGCCTGTCCCGCTCGCCGCCGACAGAGCCACGCGCCAGGCCGCGACCTCGCCGAGCTCCTCGGTGGGGCGCTCCTCGATCACGGTGGGTGCGCCGGCGAAGACGAGCCCCGATTCGGCGTCGAGACAGATCACGTCTCCCTCGGCGAGCAGCCGCTCGCCGATCCGCGCCGTGCGCGCGGTGAGGTCGAGCTCCAGCTCGCTGCAGCCGACGAGGCAGGGCTTCCCAAGCTCGCGCGCGACGACCGCCGCGTGAGAGGTGCGACCACCGGTCCCTGTCAGCACGCCTGCCGAGACGGCGACCGCGACGAGGTCCTCCGTCACTGCGTGTGAGCGCACGAGCACCGGCGCCGTGCCCGTCCGCGCGATACGCTCGGCCGCGTCGCGGTCGAGCGCAAGCGGACCGGTCGCGACGCCTACGCTCGCCGGGATCGCGTGACAGAGGGCCTCGGTCCCCTGGGGCGCGTCAACATGGACACGCCGGATCGCCTCGAGATCGAGATCGTCGAGTCGCGCGAGCGCTGTCTCCGGGGAGATCAGGCCCTCGTGAACATGGTCGGTGGCGATCCGCAACGCCGCCCAAGGCGTGCGCTTGGCGGTCCGCGTTTGAAGCAGAAACAACTCGCCCTCCTGCGCGGTGAGCTCGAACTCCTGCGCATCCCCGAACTCGGCCTCCAGGCGCGGGCAGACCTGCTCGATCTCAGCGAGCAGGTCGGGGGCGATCACAGCAAGCTCGCTGCTGCCCTCCACGGCTTGGCGACCGGCGACGATGTCTTCGCCCTGCGCGTCGAGGAGGAAGTCCATGTATAGGCGGCGTTCGCCGAGCGCGGGATCGCGCGTGAAACCCACGCCGGCGCCCGACACGCCGCCGGCGTTGCCGAACACCATCCGCTGCAGGATGACAGCCGTGCCGAGATCGTCGGGGACTTCGTGCAGGCGGCGGTAGTCGCGGGCCTTCGGTGCACCCCAAGACGTGAGCACGGCGCCGACGGCCGCAACGAGCTGGTCCACCGGGTCCTGCGGGAACTGCTCGCCTGTCAGCTCCGCAAAGCGCTCGAGGTGAGCGCGAGTGAGATCCTCGAGCATCCGCGCGGTGAGCTCGCGCGGGCTCTGCACGCCCGCGGCGCCGAGCCGGGCACGCACCGCTTGCTCGAACGGCTCGCGCGGGCATCCGTGGACGACCGCGGCGAACGACTCCACGAACCGCCGGTAGGAGTCCCAGGCCAGCCGCGGGTTGCCCGTCAGCGCGATCAGCCCCCGTGCCGAGACCTCGCACAGCCCGACGTTCAGCACCGTCTCGAGCATCCCGGGCATCGACACGGGCGCGCCCGAGCGGACCGACAGCAGCAGCGGCCGTCGTGAGCTGCCGAGGCGAAGCCCCGTCCGACCCTGAAGCGCGCCGACTGCGCCGGTCAACGCCCCCCGCAGGCGCTCATCGTCCGCTGGCGCGTCCATCCGGCTGCGCCAGAAGCTTGTCTTCAGCACGGCGGCGTCCGGGACGCGCAATCCCGCCCGGGCAATGCGCCCCAGCCCATGTGCCTTGGCGCCGATCGTGCTCGCGTCCGGGACCGGGACCGATGCGTCGCCCAGCAGATACACGTGCTCGCCCACGGCCTCCGACTGGACCGCAGGCGCAGGCGCAGGCGGTGGTTCCGCGGCGCGCCGCGCAGACGGCTCCGAACGCACCACGCGGGCCAGCGCCTGCTCGCGCATCAGGTGCGCGCTGTGCATCAGCGCATCTGCAGCCTCCTCGAACGCGCGCGTGAGCTCGACGACGACGAACAGCGCGACACCTGACTCCTCGGCCTCCGCGACGAGCGCCTGGTGGACACCGCGCTGGACGTCGTCGGTCTCACGCTCGAGCGCGATCGCCTGATACGCGGCCCCGAGGAAGGCGTCCATGTCCTCGCGCGGTCCTCCCCGTCGCAGCTCGACGCTCAGCTGGACCGCGCGAAGATACTCCCGAGAAGCCGCGAGCACCAGCCGCGCGATCAGGCGCACCTGCGTCCGCACGCCCCCGGTGGGATGCCCGGCGGGCAGCAGCGTGGCGTAGAACGCCGCCTCCTCGGCGCAGTCAGCGATGTCATCCGCCGCCTCCACAAGCTCGAGGAACGGTTCGAGGTCCTGTGCCCGCGCCACCTTGGTGCGGGCCTCGGTGACCAGCGCGTCAGCCTCGTGCTCGGCGCTCTGCGCTCGTGCGGCCGCGCCACGGCAGCGGGCCTCGGCGCCCACGATCGCATGCTCGACGCCGTCGCGGGCGGCCTCGGCGATCTCGACGCTGAGCTCGGCGTGGCGCAGCGCGAGCGCGTGGATCTCCTGCCGCGCCGAGCGCAGATAGCCGCTCAGCTCAGCGCGGACCTCGTCCTGGACGAGCGAAACCATCCTTCCCGCCAGCAGTCCCTCCGAGCAGATCCGCAGCACCGCGCGCAGGTACTCCTCCGCCGCCTCTGCGCCCAGCACATCCTGCAACGATTCGCCGGCGCGAACGACACGTCCACCGGCGAACTCGAGCGCCTCGTAGACAAGGCCATCGGCCCCCGCACGCAGGAACGCGATATGCCCATAGCCCTGCTCCGCGGCCCAGCCCAGCAGCTCGATCGCCGCGCGCCGGCCGACCAGCCGGCGCAGCCGCTTGCGCGCGCGGTTCCAATCGATGATGAACACCAGCCGCGAACCGAGATACTCGACGAAGCGCTCGAGCTCGGCGTCATCGCCGGCCTCAAAGCGGGCACTCGCCAGGTGGTAGAGGCCGCCCTCGATCGCCTTGTCACTACGCGAGCGCGTGTCCTCCCAGGCAACCCGCCAGGAAGCGAGCAGATCCTGGAAGAACAGCAATCGAACGAGGTGAACGTCGGTGTAGGTGATCGTCACCACCCGGCCGGCGACTCTGATCACCACGACGTGCGCGTCGGTGGTGCCGAGATCGTTCTGGAGCACCAGCGCCGGGCCGGTTCGCGTGGCGATGGTGCCCAGACCCGGATGGTCGAACCGAAGCCGCTCGGTGCTCTGCACGCCACGCATGAACGCCCGAACCAGCCCGCGATCGCCGGGAGCGAGGTCGTGAACGCGAGCGCCGTCAATCGACTCCGTCGCGATTCGGGTCTCCAGCGCGTTCAGCTCTCGGTGGGCATCCATCACGACCAGATGGAGGCTGTTGCCGTCGCCCCCGCGCCCAGCCGTGAGCCGCACCACATCCTCGGAGTCGACCAAATCACCCTCCAGGCTGAGCGCCGCCGACACCGCCGCAACACGCTCGCCGAGATCCCGCGCAGCGGAAACGCCCGCCGCGTCCAGCGGCGCCAGCATCCTCTGAGCCTCGTCGATCGCTCGGCGCGCGAGCGCCTCCGCGCCTGGGATCCGGTAGCAGCCGTCAGGCTCGCGTGCGCTCCCCCCGACCACCTGATCAAGCCCGACGTCGTCCACGCCGCACGCCATCCGCTCCTCATGCAAGCTCGTCATCCCGATGGCGCCGTCCGCCGCGGCACGCGCAGTCTGCAGCAACGTCAGTAGGTACTTAACTCGATCGTTAGCCGCTAGTGCACCGGCCACCAGCCCCGGAAGCAGCAAGTGATCCTCGCCGAGCGCCGCGATCATCCGGTCCTTCGGCATTACACCCCCAACGGGTCGAACAGATAGAGATAGAGATAGGACCAGATCCTGCGCGACCAGTCGCTTTGCTGTCTCGACATCAATCACCCACCTCTCCATTGACTGGAGGAGGTGGGTTTCGTCGGCGATTTGCGCCTTTGATCTTAGGCCGTCCGCCAACGCCGTGGGGTGGGCGCCAAGAAGTTCACAAGACGTTCACAAGTCACTGCACGGCCGCGTTGGCCGACCCGCGCAGGACCGATCAAGGTCGCTCACGCAGCGCATTGGCCGCCGTCTCCGTCGGTCGCCTGGTCGTCTGCAGGACTTCGGGTATAGTGCATCCAAGCGCCTTCAACCAGTGCTGCCACGTGACGTTGGGCGACCGGGAGTTGGTTGCCACCACGATCGTAACCACTACGAGCGTGGCGACGTTGCCGCGCTAGAGGCTCAAGCCCGGGTTACGCCTATCGCGTCAGGCGTTGCGGGTGTCGTGGTGGTCACGGCGTCGCTAGTCGCTAGTCGCTAGTCGCTAGTCGCTAGTCGCTAGTCGCTAGTCGCCAGCACCGTACCTTCGTAGCGTGATACCTATGTGACCGTCGTGTGAACGACAGACTGGAGCTGATGCGTTGGCAGCCCATGCAATTGAGGCCGTGCCGATCGAGCCGATCCCTGAGACATCCCCTGCGGAGCGGGTTGTCGCCGACGTGCAGGCCATCGGCGCGCCGGTGGCGGTCGCCGAGCGCGTCCGCGACTCGGTTCCGCTTTGGTTTCACACCTTCGCGCTTGCGCCGGGGGTCTACACGCCGGGGATCGCACGCGACCATGGCTATCGCCTTGCGGTGCTCGGCGCGGATCGCTTTGCGGGGCGCAGCGTGCTTGACGTCGGCGCGTTCGACGGCTTCTACAGCTTCCTCGCGGAGGCCCGTGGAGCGCGGCGCGTTGTTGCGGTCGACAATGAGCAGTACGTCGACTGGGTGCGTGCTCGCTTCGGCGTGACGCTGACGGGCGGCGCCGGCTTCCGCGCGATCACCGAGCTGGCCGCGTCGCGGGTCGAGTATCGCCGCATGGACGTGCTGGACGTGCGCGAGCTCGACGAGCGCTTCGATGTTGCGTTGTGCTTCGGGATCTTGCACCGGGTGACCGACCCGATCGCGTTGCTGCGGGCGCTCGCGGACGTGCTGGCGCCGGGTGGCGAAGTCGTGCTCGAGACCTACGGCTCGCGCCTGGCCGCCGACGCCCCGGCGATCGAGGTTCACGAGCCGGGCGACGTGTACGCGCGCGATGACTTCGTCTACTGGGGCTTCTCCCCGGAGGCTCTGCGGCGACTGGGGCGGATCGTCGGCCTCGACGAGTTGGAGGTCGTCGAGGAGCTGGAGATCGACGGCCACCCGCGGATTCTCGCACTGCTACGAGCGGCCCGCTGACGGCAGCTTGCGGTCGCGCCGCTCAGGCCGCCAGCGACATTGCGGCGAGCTCGCGGTGCAGCGCTGCTGGTCGATCGGTGGTGATGGCGTCGACACCGAGAGCAGCGGCTCGCGCGGCGAGCGTGGCGTCATTGATCGTCCCGGTGCTGACGCTGAGGCCATCAGAGCGTAGGCGCTCGACCAGCGCAGGGTGCAGGATGAAGTGCTCGATGCACACGCCGCCGACGCCGGCATGCGCCGCCCATCGTGCGAGCGCGCCGGGCATGTAGTCGGCCCACGCGACCAGCCGCGTTGGCATTCCGTGGCGCGCCGCCTCCTCGCACGCGGTCGTATGGAAGGAGAGAACCTCCACACGGCCGCGGTCCGCTCGCCCTCCCGCCACCCCGCACACCGCGGCGGCGGTCGCCTGTGCCAGCCCGGGATCGCCGTGGGCCTTGACCTCGACCTGCACCGGAATGTCACGGGGCGCCTCGTCCAGCAGCTCGTCGAGGAGCATCGGCGTCTCGTCGGTCGGGGCGCCGTGGCGGTCGCGCAGGCGGGCACGCCGAAGGTCCCCCCAGACCGTCTGGTGCGCCCAGCCCCGCAACGTCGTGGCGCTGCTCAGCCATGGCTCGTGCAGCAGGACCAGCCGTCCGTCGGCCGTCAGGCAGGCATCGGTCTCCAGGCCATCGACCGGACCGGCAAGCGTGGCCTGCAGGGCTGCTCGCGACGAGTCGGGTCCAGGCTCGCGGCCGAGGCGGTGCGCGTACAACCGGGGCAGTGTGGCCATGAGCCTCAGGGTGACTGGTTGCTCCCGCCCACATGTCGCGCGCCTGTTACCGATCCGTTGTCGTCTCGTGAACACGAGCACCCGGCAGGCTCGCGGTCGATTCAGGGCGGGGGGGAGTGGCACACGAGCCCGAGCGCCTCGCGCGGCCGGTCCGCGTCAGCCCCCTGTGCGCCGGCGCGGCTGCTTGTGCCGGCGGGCGGCGAGGTGATCGCGGAGGTCGAACGCCTCTTCGCTGAGCCCGATCGATTCAGCGCCCTTGAGCATGCGCTGCGTGCGCTCGAGTCCGACCAGGTCGAAGACATGGTCGAGTCGCTCCTTGCCCTCGAGCACGAACGCGATCCGTAGCATGTCCTCGTCGGTGAGCTCCTCGATGCAGCCCACGAGCGTGGCGTCGTCGAGGTGGGCGACGAAGCGGCCCATCGCGACGTGCTCCCCGGCAGCGGCCATCGCGACGGCGATCTCCACCACCCGCTCGCCCGGCATCGACGTGACGACGTCGACGGCGCGGCGCGGATCGAGCTCGGCGGAGAGCCGGGCGAGGAAGTCGATCGAGAAGTGCCCCGAGATATCCACCGCGCGGTCCGGATCGAGCAGGCCTGTCAGGCGCGCGCAGATCAGTGGTCCGAGCGCGTGTTCGCCGACCGTTGCGAGCGTGTGCGCGGGCAGCAGCCGCGCGGCATCGGCAGCTCGCGCCAGCAGCGCTTGGTCGTCGTCGTGCAGCAGCTCGGTGACAGCCGCGCGGTAGTCGCGCAACTCGGACGCGGGAACCCCATGGACATACTTGAGCGACGCGGGACCGTCGAGCCCGAGCAGGCGGGCCAGCTTGGTGGCCTCGGCGCGGCTTTCGGAGGCGGCGCTCATGCACCCAGGGCTCGGCGCACGGCGCCGCGCAGCGGCCACGGGATGTGCTTGAACGCCTCATCGATCGACGTTGCGAGCTCGCGTCGCTGGCGCCGCAGCGCCGCGTTGGTGTGGGCGCTGAGCTCGGCGGCACGCTCGCTGTCAAGCGATGGCGGCGGGTCGGGAAGGCTGTCTGCGGGACGCGGCATCGATTGCGGGCGGCCCGGTCACCCTCGGGACGGGACCGGCGCACCATCGCCGTTACGCGGCTTGCCCCGGCGTGAGCGGAAGGCGTCGAGTGCTCGGGTGGTGCGTTCGTAGCCGCCCTGGATCAGCTCGGGCCAGCGGCTGCGGTCGATGAACAGATCGTAGAACGCGGGGCCGCGCAGAAGTTGGTGATCGGCCGCGTCGATCACCGTCAGCGCGTCGCCGAGCGCCCGGCGCATTCGGTCGGCGAGCTCGAGCTGAAAGCCCTGCTCGGCCTGCCGGCTCGCGCGAAGAACCCCCATGCGATGGTTCTGCCATCCCGTGATGTCCTCTGGCTGAAGCTGCGGGGGAAGCATGAAGTTCACGCCGAACACATGGTCGAAGGTGCCGTCACGGAGGATCGGCTCCGCCGGGAGCAGGTCGATGATCCCCCCGTCCACGTAGAGATGACCGTCGACCTCGACCGACTCGATGAACCCCGGCAGCGCCATCGCAATGCGCACCAGGCGCCCGATCGGGAGCTCCGGCTTCGACGCGCTGCCGAAATAGTCGACGGTCCCGCGATCCATGTCATAGACGATCGAGGTGAAGGGGATCGGGAACTCGCCCGCGGTCAGGGCTCCAAATCGTTCGGCGAGCGTCCGCTCGATCGCCTCGCCCGCGCCGACGCCCGTGAATCCGCGCAGGCCCGAGAGCACGAAGCGTGGAAGCTTCGCCCACTGGATGTCGAGATAGTCCTCGAGCCTCCAGGAGAGCGAGAAGTCCGCCATCTCCTGCGCGCTGAGCCCAGCCGCCCACATCGCTCCCCAGATCGCACCGCCCGAGCATGCTGAGATCAGCGCGGGCTCCACCTCCGCCTCTTCAAACGCCCGCCGCACGCCGATCAGCGATACGCACGCCCCGGCTCCACCTCCGGCGATCAGCGCTATCCGCGCTGCTGCCAGAGACTCGATCGGCCGCTGGCGACACGGCCCCAGCACGTCCGCCTGTGGGCGAGCAGGA
>Ga0208355_1001470_pt1 | contig 10211 bp, 13 predicted proteins | sample NGESurdeep072012_6_FD_184458 | JGI IMG/M metagenome (GOLD analysis project Ga0208355, IMG submission 184458) | Arctic peat soil microbial communities from Barrow, Alaska - NGEE Surface sample 210-3 deep-072012 (SPAdes) | ecosystem: Environmental > Terrestrial > Soil > Wetlands > Peat ...
CGATACTTCGGCCGAAGAAGACGGCACTATTAGCTGGACGGCTGCCGAGTTTATAGCGCACGATAAAACCGCTCGTTGGTACGGTCTCCTACTGCTGAGCGCTGCCTTGTCAGCAGGCTTAGTACTCTTGCTGACGCGGGACATTATCTCTACGAGCGTGGTGCTAGTAGGAGCCATCATACTCGCCATTTACGCGGCGCGGCAGCCAAAACAGCAAACCTACCAAGCGAACATAAACGGCATAAGCGTCGGTCAGCGCTACCATAGCTATGAAGAATTCCGGTCGTTCGCAGTGACCTCCGAGGGCGGTCTGACTAGCATTGTCTTCATGCCGCTCAAGCGGTTTTCACCCCTGACAACGGTTTATTGCAAGCCCGGGGACGAGGATCAGATAATTGATCTCTTTGCCGACATCTTACCCTTCGAAGAGCATACCTATGACGCCTTCGATCGCCTGATGCAGCGTATTCGCTTCTAATCGCCACCGAGGTATAGATATAGAAAAACCACCCCAGGCCAAGGGGTGGTTCCAGACTCGGAGTGGTGTCTTACAGGTTGTCTAGGCTCGTCCGCGTCGTTCCTTGCGATTCAGTTTGCGTTCCATGCGGCTGATGAATTCGTGTCGCTTTTGTTTGGCGTCCCACCGCTCATAGACATTCATGAGTGCTTCGGCTTCTTCGTTGGACATGGCGTTTCTCCTTTTTATGTAGTTTTATTATTAAGCTTATGGCTGGGCATAGGCTGTAAACTTTTTCACAAAGTGGATAATCGGCGCTCAGTATGCTGTAATTACATGAGCATTAGTAGCATTCGACTAGAAGGAGCTCATCGTGTCAGATCTGCAAACGACGTACTACATCATCGGCATTGTGTTTATGAGCTTGATGCTGTTACTCGGACTAATCGGCATCATTGCCCTGCTGGTCATCCGAGCCAAGATAACGGCCATCCACCGGCGCGTAGAAGAGCGGCTTGAAGTTGTCACTGACTGGGCGGACAAAAGCGGCGCCGTCCTAGACGTCATGAAAAAGGTCACGCGTTCGCAAAAAAACAAGTAAATACCCCATCCAATCGTCACCCCATGAACTTCATCCAAAAAACCCTCCGAAGCATCGACACATTCCAGCAGACTCACCGGCTGCCGGGTTTTATCTACGCGGTTATCAAGAAATACGGCGAAGACCAATCAGGCTATCAAGCGGCGTTACTAACCTATTATGGCTTCCTGTCGCTGTTCCCGCTACTCCTGATACTAACAACGGTAACTGACGGCCTTGCCCATAGTCACCCCCATCTCCAGGCAACGATTATCAGCAGCATGACCAACTACTTCCCGGTACTGGGCAGTCAGTTATCTGATCATGTTCATACGCTCCATAAGAGTGGTTTCGCGTTGTTCGTCGGTATTGTTTTCACACTCTATGGTACGCGCGGTATGGCCGATGTCTTTCGTCATGGGGTGAATCATGTCTGGCAAGTGCCGCGGCGCAAACTTGATAACTTCCCCAAAGCACTTGTCAAAAGCCTCAGTCTGGTGATAATTGGCGGGTTGGGCCTACTGATTGCCTCAATTTGTGCCGGTCTAGCGGCTGCGGCCGGGCACGGTCTGCTCTTCAGGGCGCTGTCAATCACCGTCAATATCTTCATACTGTTTTGGCTGTTCGTCTTCTTACTCAATGTTAGCCTTCCCCGACATGTCACCATTAAGGAGACCAGAATGGGTGCCGCTTCAGCCGCCATAGGTTTGGTAATTCTCCAGGCGCTGGGGAGTTATCTATTGGCGCGAGAGTTGAGGCACTTGGATGCGCTGTACAGTTATTTTGCGCTGGCACTCGGACTGCTTTTCTGGATATACCTACAAGCCCAAGTACTCTACTATGCAGTAGAAATCGCCGCCGTCCATGCCGAACAGCTCTGGCCGCGCAGTCTCGGCGGCAATCTTACAGCGGCTGACAAGCGTGTGCATGCTCGACAGGCTGTCGAAGAGGAATAGACAATAAGAAGTAGTGACCAATAGACTCAGCACCCCACTAGCGTGCTAGGACGCTCGAGAAACTAGTAAGCCAGGTACTGCCGCCACCATGTTTCACTAACCATCGGTGTCCTGGTGCGTGTCAAGCGTTTCTGTAGCATAACTGTAACCTCCCCTTATCAACATATCTCACTAGTAGCGTACAGGCTTGTAGAACATACCGCTGTTAATTTTCCTACAAAGGTTATGAAGAGATTGCGACCAGGAATTTGCTAGGATCGGCGGATTATTGGTGCGGCATGTATGTGGCCTTGATCTTCTAGCTGATCGACCAGACAGTGTGCAACCGCCGCCCGCGGAATGGTAGCAAAGGGCGACGGCAACTTCGTACGCAAGCTATAACGGCTGCGTGAGCTGCCCGTCATGACCGGTGAGCGCACACACGTCCATTCGAGCTCACTGGCGGTCAGTAGCTGGAGGTGTATTTCGCCATCAAGTAGGATTTTTGGCGCAATCAGTTTCAGCAGTGCGTGATTCAATTTGTCGAAAGTATTCGGCTGGTCACCGCTCCACAACGCTCCCGCACCAGTCAGTGTAATAATTCGCTGTATGCCCTGCTCTTCCATGGCCGGGATAATGCTCTCCATGCCGCTCGTGAGCACGTGCTTAGTCTTGGTATGCCAGCTGCCCAGCGTACTGATAACCGCCTCGCTGGCTTCCAGGGCCGTGCGTATATCTGTTCGATCGCCTACGTCGCCCGTAACTATTTTCAGGCGTTTCTGTGCTGCAAATGGCTGATGACTGTGCGTGAAGGCAGTGACTTCGTAGCCCTTATCCAAGGCTAACGCCACAACTTGCTGGCCGACTTTCCCCGAAGCTCCAAAAACCGTTATACGCATAGCCTCACTATAGTCCCTTTACTACACATACAGTAATTAAGTGAAAAATATGACTGCACAAACAATGGAGTACGCTTACAATACAATCCGTTCACCATTAACCTCACTGACCCATCAGTTTTAGCCTCCTGTGAATACCAATCACCTAACCAAAGGAAGTATGCTATGAATTGGGAAGATTATCTGCACATGCTCTACAAACTAGCAGAGCGTGAGCGGCAACGGACGGAAATCCCACCATCTACAAAACCTCGGGACGATAAGCCAAAGCCCCCAGCCATTTCCTAGCCGCCAAGAAGCCGGCGCGCCATACGAGTGTTCGCTTTCAGTCTGGCTGAGACCCCAGCGCCTTACGAAACACCACATCGCCAACGCCATTATGCCCAAATGACGACTCCAGAATCACTGCTGGCTCAAGACTATAGCCGTTTCGCACCACGAAGGCCAACATCTCTGTATTGGTATGCTTGGTGTCCGAGATAATAGCTTTGCTACCAGGAAAGTCGACGAGCGCTTCGCACTCAACTTGCCGCAGTAAAAAACTAGCTATATGGCGCCCTCTAGCCCGTGCCTCAACCGAGATATTCTTAATCTCAACTTGCCGAGGATCCTTACGGTGTCGTTGATAAATAATGCTTCCCACCGGCTCGCGCCCCCACCAGGCAAGCATGGCGCGCTTGCGCTCAGCTGCTATTTCGCTCAGTGCCTGTTCACGCCACTCCGGGTAGTCAGGATAATCACTACCTGGTATCCAGAGCCGTGGTTGCATGAGCAAGGTCGCGGTCGCCCCGAAGTTCTTGCCGTTGAGTTCATTAGTAAACCGGAAGTCCAACATATATGAAATTTTCAGGCATGGACTTGATTGATGCAAGCATGAGCACTAAGTGAAGAGCCTGCATTGCAAAAGCCAGCTAGCAATAACACGCAAGCCCGAATATCCTACGAGCGCGCTTCAAGCCGCGGCAGCACCATGCCAAGCAGAACGCCAACACTGCGCCACTCCTGCATTTCACCGCGAGCAAGAGCCTTTCGTATATCGCTCAAACTCATCCAAGTAACTTCGATATCTTCGCCGTGTTCAAGTTGCTGACCACCCGGATTTTCACTATAAGTATCCACCAAGAAGTAATACAAATCCCACTCAACAGTCGCGCCAGCAGTCGCTTTCGTAATAAGTTCCAAGTTGCTTACCAGCAAACCGGTCTCTTCCAGGGCTTCTTTAGCGGCCGCTTCCCTGGCCGCCACAACCATATCCTGCCCACTGTCGAGCAAAGCATGATACTCGGCCAAACTGTCCCGCACCTTACCACCCGGTAAACGCAAATCTACATTTCCAGTCTCGGCGCGACGCTCTTTCGTCACCAGAATCTTGTTGTCAGGCGATACAATGACCAACCGCGTACCCGGCGGCCGCCGAAAATGTTCAAAAACCCGCCCATCGGCCTGCACCGCATGCACCACCTCACCAATCCTTCCACTGAAGGCTACACTACTTTTCGACCGGTGCTGCCCTTTTGCCATCGCTCAACCATACCTTGATTTGTCCAGTAATCATACCGCATTATCGGAAGAAAACCACGAGCCGCATGCTCAATACGGCAGCTTGGCCAAAGTTTAAACGCTAGCTTTCATTTTCCCTATTGCTTTATTGATGTAAGTGCTTATGCTTATAAGTGAATCTCAAGTATAGAATCTCAAATGTCTCCATGCCTACTTTAATTGATCTCCAAAACGTCACCAAAACCTACAAGCTTGGAGGCGAAACACTCAATGCTCTCGATAATGTTAGCTTTCACGTCGAGTCCGGTGAGTTTGTAGCCATTACCGGCCCGTCCGGCTCAGGCAAATCAACGCTGGCCAACATTATCGGCGGCTTGGATCGTCCGAGCAGTGGTAGCGTAGTGGTTGAGGGTAATGATTTATCGCATGTGCATGACCGTCAATTATCAGAATATCGTAACAAGCACATTGGTTTTGTTTTCCAGTCGTTTAACTTGCAGGGGACGCAAACAGCTCTAGAGAACGTTGCGTTACCGCTGGTGTTCGCTCGTATGAAAAGTAAGCAACGCAAAGCTCGAGCCACCGAGTGTTTACAAGCCGTCGGCCTGGGCGATCGCCTGAAGCATCGACCGAACCAGCTATCCGGCGGCCAGCGTCAGCGCGTGGCAATTGCTCGGGCACTGGCAGTCAAGCCGAGCATTATCATCGCTGACGAACCCACCGGCAACTTGGATAGCGCCCGCGGCGAAGAGATCATGAAGCTACTGCACGAGCTCAACAAGCAAGGCATCACACTACTGATTATTACTCACGATCCGACTATTTCTCGTCAAGCTGGCCGAATCATTCAAATTCATGACGGTAAACTTTCGGAGCGAAAAGGCTAGCCATGCGATTTATAGATTACATCACCATGGCTTTACGCAACATTATGCGCCAGAAACTGCGCAGCGCTCTGACTATCTTCGCTGTTGTCATCGGCGCCACTAGCGTGACCATCATGTTAGCGCTGGTGTTTGGCGCCAAGAGCTTCTTCATTAAACAGCTTGATGCCACGGGCGTGTTCCAGCAAGTAGCTGTTTCGGCGCACTCCGATATCACCGATTTCAATAATGCCCAAAACAACGGTAGCTATAACTGTGATGGTTGCGTGAAATTAACAGATAGTCTGGTAGGAAAAATCAAGGTACTGCCTCACGTAATCGGTGTGGCGCGCATGACTCGTGTTGGTCAATTCCAGGCTATCAGCCTTGGCGCCAAGAAGCTAACGCTCAATAATCTGTCTGCCTACGACGCCAACGGCATCATTACGAGCACGGTCACCGCAGGTCGTGATCTCAATCAGGGCGATAAGGCGGGTGTCGTGACTATCACTTCGGACTATGCGGATAAATTTGGCTATAAAGGTAAGTATGACCAGCTAGTCGGCAAAACCGTGCAGCTGATGAGCCAGAATGGCTACAGCGGTGTCGGCGCCACAATTACCATGCCGATCCAGTGTAATGGCCCTTGCGACAACAATCAGCCGCAGCAATCGCCGCCCACGGCACTCAGCGCCAAAATCGTCGGTGTTGTTGATGGTAGCGAAAACGGTGCCACTGTCCGCGTGCCGCTCCCCTGGGCCCATGATATGAATGAGAACCAGATGTATCAATTCACCAAAGCCGATCAAGCAGCCCAGCAAGCCTACTGTCAGACGCATAGCAGTCGAAATAATGGCTGTAACGCGCCACAGCATATGTCTCTGATTGTCACCAACTACCTCGATCAAAACGGCTACGATTCGCTAACCGCCAAGGCCGATAAGTCGTCCAACGCTCCCTTAGTTGCCAAAGAAATCAAGACCTTGGGTGTCGGTGCCGCCGACGCCGAAACATCCATCAAGAGCCAACTGTCCATCTTTAACATCATCGGTCTGGTACTCGGTGGTATCGGTGGTATCGCCTTGATAGTAGCGGCCATTGGTGTCGTCAACACGATGATTATGGCCATCTTGGAGCGAACGCGCGAAATCGGCGTCATGCGAGCAGTTGGCGCCAAACGAGGAACGGTCAGTCGACTATTCACTATCGAAGCATCGCTGCTTGGTTTCTGGGGTGGCGTATTCGGCGTGGCTATTGGTTACGGTCTGACCAGCTTGGCCAACATATTCATCAACAAACAGCTGGCGACCAATGGCCTGCAAGCCCGCAACATCATTGCGCTACCGCCATGGCTGATTATTACCGTCATCGCCATCACTACAATTATCGGCATACTCGCCGGACTATACCCAGCTCGCCGTGCCGCCAAACTCGACCCCGTCGAAGCTTTGCATTACGAATAATAAGTGACTTAGTGTACCCCACTTGACGAAGCTCAACAGCTTACCTAGCCCTCAACCACGAAGCGCATAACTGCCGTTCTCCGAGATCCGGTTGGTCGAATTTCGGGGTCAGCGAATTCGTCTACAATTACCATGCCGGCTTTTTCCATCATACGTTTTGACGGTATATTATCAGCATGCCGCTTGGCGTAAACTTCTCTCAATCCTGCTTCAGTCAGATCACGAATCGCAGAGCTCAGTAATGCCGTACCAATGTCTCTACCAGTAAAGTCAGGATGGACAACTGCCTCCGCTATGTAGCCATGCTCACTATCTCGGCGACCCTCAGGTTGGTACTGTGGATATTTGTGTCCTAACTCATACGTAACAACACCGATAATCCCATCAACTTTGGACGAAGCGGCAATTACAGCGAGTGTGTTACCCGAGGCGATAGCCCCAACATGTCGCCGAACATCATCTTCCGGCAGATGGTTCCATTCATTAGACCCATGCTCAAAAAGTAAATTTTCAATATCCGGAATATGCCTTTCAGCAGCGAACACACCAAATATACTGCCACCTTCTCGTACAAAATCAATGGCATCAGGGATTCCCATAAGTGTTAATTATACAACCATATTACACAAAGGGCAATTCAATAGCACAGCATCGGAGACGAAATAGAGCCGAATTAGCGTTTCAGTCTTTTTAAGTGTTCGCGCCCTCGGGCAATCTGTGCTGTGCACTCGTCGGCTAAAATTGGCCCTTCAGCATAAATAGGGTTTTTAGATGCTTTTGCGATGTCTGCTATGGGAAGCCAAGGATCCATAGAAGATTCAGCTGGTGCGCCATAATAAAAGGCATAGATGTGTGCCTTGATACATGCCGATGCACACATAGAACAGATTTCTGCATTGCCGAAAACTACGCAGTCATCAAGATATCGAGTACCTTTTTGCTTACTGAGTGCTCTAAGGGCATTTATTTCACCATGTGCAGTAGGGTCAATATCGGTATTTTGAGTATTGTGCGCAGTGACTAGGACATTACCGTCTAGATCAGTTATAACTGACGAGATGGGTACATTTCCTTCTTGAATAGCAGCTTCTGCTTCTTTTTGGCAAAGCTTAATGAGCTCTTTCACCCTTTCAGGAGTAATGTTTGGCTTCATGAACTAATGATAACAAAAAAGAAACTCCGCGTACGGAGTCATGGGTATAGTGAACTGGTACACCTGCATCCAGAAAGTCTGGACTCGTGTACAGGGTTAGTATACAGCAGGTATTTTGCTATTTTTCTAAATATGTCTCGGTCTCGGCTAAATTATCAGCATTAACCACGAGAGCCTCGTTGCGCGGTATAATCTTCACGCAGAATATAGCCGCTGCCGCTACAGTGACAACTATCACCACCCATGCTGCTCTAAAAACGCTGTAGGTATTACTGAGCCAACCAAATAAGTAAGTAACAGGTATAAATGTTAGTTGCGCAAGAGTGCCAACTGCGGAAGACGAACCTGCCCGAATATGTGATGGTAGTGTGCCATGCAAATGGCGGCTGAGTACTATAGAAAAAACTGCATACCCTGTTAGAAGTACTGTTTGAGCTATTACGACAGCCGCTGCAGATGCATGAGAAGCCAGCACAAAGCTAGTTAGACAAACGAACAAAGCAAATGAGAATATCTTAAAACGACTGTTATTCATGTAGGAGACTATAGAACCAGCAATGCCGCCACTAATGTGTATAAGAGCATAAGCCGGCCCCCAATAAATTACCGGTAAAGCAAATGCTAGATACCACACAGGGGAAAGGTTATTGAGTAATCGGCTAATCATACCAAATAAGACTGACGCTAGAACTATCCAAAAAATATAACCAGTTTGCATAACAGCCTTGAGTGTTTGCGCAGAGTGCTTAATAAGTGAAGTCTTGGCCTGAGCTTTATGTATGGTGGGCTCCTTAAACCTTAAGAGCATTAGTACTGACAGCGCAATCAACGGTAAGCTCATCCAATATGTTGCTCTCAAGCCGAAATACTTTCCTATTACACCGCTGAACAATGCTGCTAAAACAAATCCAGCGCTCATAGATAGCTGAACCCTACCAAAGTAATGCTCAAATCTCTTAGCGTCACCGATTTCCTCCAAAAGGGTGTCGTAGACTATAGCATCGTAAGTTCCTAAACGGATTGAAGCAAAAGCACCCCACAAGATTGAAGCAAACCATAAATAAGGAACTACGGAGTGAATAAATACCCCCGCAAGTGCATTAATAGCCAACAGTCCGTTCCCTAGAAAAAGTGTCCCTTTCCGACTCCAACGGTCAGCTAATATTCCTGTTGGCACCTGCAGCAACACCATCGTAGCCGATATTAATATTCCGGCTAAGGCTATTTGGGCATCATTAAAACCAATGCCCTGCATGAATAGTTTCTCAATGGCGTACCACAGCATTAGGCTTTGGAAGAACAGGTGCCAATACAAGGGGCGGAAGCGTTTACTAAGTTTTTTGTCTTTTGGCATGGGTTAATGATAGACCTAGAATAGTGCGTCAAGCAATTCGACCAACCCCTTCGCAACAAAAATGTTTATGCTGGGACCCGACAGGATTCAAGCTCGTGCTAAGGTGTTAGAAAAACAAAAGACATGTCATTCGACATGCCTGACCTCTGTTGTGATCTTTGTGGTACACCCGGCAGGATTTGAACCTACGACCTTTGGCTCCGCAAGCCAACGCTCTATCCAGCTGAGCTACGGGTGCTCGATGCTCTTTTCCCTCACCTGATATCTGGGCCTGAGGAAAGACAACAGGGGTAATTCTAGCACGCCCTGGCGATAAAAGCCAGAGTGCTACAATGCAAACATGGCCAAGGCTTACAAGAACCCCGGACCGATCGCCTTTACGGCGGTGATTCAGCGTAATACCAAAGTTGCCAACTCCTCGGCTTGGATAGAGTTTCCCTATGACCTCAAGGAAACATACGGTGTCGGCAACCTGGTTCCGTACAAAGCCACCTTCGACGACCGCGTTACTTACCAAGGCAGCCTAGCCAAAATGGGCGGCCCAAGCGCTAGGATCCTGCTACGCAAAGACATTCGGGCAGCACTTGGCAAAGAGCCAGGCGCAACGGTCAAAGTGGTTGTCGAACTTGACGATAAGCCCCGCGAATTGGCCATTGCTCAAGATGTGAAGCAAGCTTTGCAAGCTACGGGACTCTGGGAACTATTCGAAAAACTGGCCTACACACATCGCAAAGAATACGTGCAGTGGATCGAAGACGCCAAAAAACCAGAGACACGCACTCGACGCATCGACAAAATGTGCGAAATGCTTACCCAAAAACACTAGGCTGAACTCGTTTCAACGCGCGATACGCAGAATTAGTCGAGCCCTCCTTACTGCCAGCTTACCTATCTGGTAGAATAGAGCATCGAGGAGAGGTGCAAGAGTGGTTGAATTGGACGGTCTCGAAAACCGTTGTGCGGGCAACCGTACCGAGGGTTCGAATCCCTCCCTCTCCGCCATAACG